>Ga0210024_1001334_pt1 | contig 22290 bp, 31 predicted proteins | sample CryGeymeta201525_FD_183988 | JGI IMG/M metagenome (GOLD analysis project Ga0210024, IMG submission 183988) | Groundwater microbial communities from Crystal Geyser aquifers in Utah, USA - Crystal Geyser metaG 2015-25 (SPAdes) (version 2) | ecosystem: Environmental > Aquatic > Deep subsurface >...
ATTAATCCCTCTCAGGGTTTAATTCCCCGACGCTTGCGTCGGTATGCGTTTATAATAGATGCGTGAGCATCTATATTCACAAAAGTCATAATGTCACTGTACTTTTATATCATCTGGTATTCCCAACTAAATATCGTCGGCTGGTTATCAACAATGCTGTCGATTTACTCATCAAAGATATTTGTTTGGAAATAGCAAAACGATATGAACTTCATTTTGTTGAAATTGGAACAGACAAAGACCATGTTCATTTTCTCATACAATCAATTCCTGTTTGGACAATTACCCGCATGGTAACCACCATCAAAAGTATCACGGCACGAAAAGTCTTTACTACCATGCCAGAACTCAAAAAAGAACTGTGGGGAGCAAGTTTATGGACGAGTGGATACTACGCCTCAACTGTTGGGAAACATGGCAATGAAACAGCTATCGGACGATATGTTAAGGAACAGGGTCGAAAAACAGAATATATTCAAGTTCACAAAGACCAACTAAAATTGTGGTGAGGATACCCCGACGCTTGCGTCGGGGAGGATGTCATTAATTAATCTTAGAATATTTTGTGGAATATTACCATGATATTTTTCATTTAGCTTTTTTGCAAATAAAATCGCAAGATGATAAAATTTATATATGCAAACAATAGAGAAAACCAACATTTTGTTTGAAGTAAACGATGTTTTTGGAAAATCAATTCGAACAACAAAAACCTATTGGAAGAAGATTTTTTTAATTAAGCATAAAGAACTAATTATTAAAACAGAAAAAGTAATTGAAACGATTGCAAATCCAGATGAAGTTAGAGTTAGCATACAAGACAAATATATTTTTTTGTTTTATAAAAAATACGAGGAAAATCATCTCGTTGTTGTGGTAAAATATCTTAATAATCATGGTTTTGTTGTTACAATTTATCAAACATCAAACATAAAAAGAAAAGGAGAGAAAATATGGCCAAAGTAAAAATATATTTTGATCCAATTGGAAATGTTATGAATATTTGGTGGGGTAACAAGAAAGACGCGTATGTCTCGGAAGAAGTTGAGTCTTCAAAGCGCAATGACGTGATTATTAAAGATAAAAGGGGAGTTCCAATAAGTATAGAAATTATTGGGATATTACCCAATGAACTAAATATTTCGGAAAAAACAAAAGCATTAATCGATAATAATAAATCTCCATTTATTCTTTCTTCGGGGTAAGTTAGGAAGATTGAAAAAATAAAACCCACTAATAAGTCTTGATAGATGACCAGTTATGCATTATGATTAAACCATATGAACACGATTTCAATTTCTCAACTGAAAATTAATCCTTCAAAAGCTATTGATGCGGCGCTTGATTATCCGTTGGCGGTTAAAAATAGAAATAAAGTTAAAGCTTATCTTTTAGGTAAGGAACTTTACGAAAAGATTGTTTCGTATATTGAAGGTTTAGTTGATATAAAGGCAGTTGAGGAAATAAATTTTAAAAAAGGTAAAGATTTTGAAAAGGTTGTAAAAGAGCTTGATCTATGAAAATAATAATCTCCTCAAGAGCAGAAAAAGAATTAAGAAAAATTTCAAAAATTGATCAAATAGCAATTATTAGGAAAATTAGATCGATTAAAGATTCTTCTACCATTCTTAATGAGGAAAAACTCTCCGGATATAAAAATATCTTTCGAGTAAGAATCGGCCAGTATCGGGTTGTTTATCGAAAATCTATTAACGAGATTTATATTATTCTAATTGGTCACCGAAAGGATATCTATCATCTTTTAAAACAACTTTTTGGATAAGCCTATATAATAAATTGAATTATGAAAAGTAATAAAATAATAGTCCTCATTAACAAACCTATTAGTAAGGTTTTTGAGTTTACAATTACTCCACCAAATTCAACGTTTTGGATTGATGGAGTTGCAAAAGAAGAAACAAACGAATGGCCTGTCCAAATTGGGACAGTTTATAAATTAACTAATAATAAGGGTGATATATCGAATGTTATTGTAAAACAAATTATTAATAATGAGTTGGTCGAATGGATTTTTGAGGATAAAAATTATCATTGCAGATATACTTTTAAACCAGTTAAAAATAACAAAACCGAATTCACATATTATAAATGGGTGGATAAGGGAGAGATAGATGAACCGTTTACTTTGAAAACTTTGAATAAACTTAAATTGGTTATTAAATAGTATTATAAATTATTAATTTAGTTAAAGTTATGAACTTAAAGAATAAAATTATTGTAATAATAGGTGGCGGTTTACGAAAAATGTCGAACTTCATTTGATTAGCTCGGCCTTCGGCCTCGCTTGCTTCTGCCTTCGCTTTCAGCTTCGGCGGACAGGTCGGCGCGGCGCCTTTACACTGAGCCCGCCGAATGTGCTCACCCGCCGCGCTTCCGTATTTTTTGTGCGCGCGATTTTTGCTCGCTACCACGAGCATTTTTACATCTATTTAATTTTTATCTCTTTAATGATTTTATTCCCTGGTTTCATTTGTTCCTCCCAGTATCTCTTCTCATCACTTTGCATTGCTGAATAATCTGTATATTCCCTACCTGTCCACGGGCTAATATACTTATTATCTTGCTTCATCCATTCTTGATTGGCTCTTTGCATAGCTTGAGGATCTGAATAGTCTTTTCCGTCCAGTCCTTTGAAATAAGGATACTTTGAATTTTCAATATTTCCGGTTGTAATCCCAATATCTGATAGTTGAATTGGTCTTTTAATTTCGTCCATATTTTTCACCTCCTTTCTGGAATGAAACTTATTGTTTATTACAACGCTATTGTATCAAATTTTTACTTAAATTGCCATAGTTTCCGAGCAGTATTTTTATAAGTTTCTCTTGTTATTATTTTGGAATTTTGTTATATTTTAATTGAGCTCAAGAAAACCGAAGGGATTTTTAATGCCCTCGTTGGACAAATCCTTTCGGGTTTGAGCTCACCAGCGAGGGTATTTAAGTTTTGTTCTTTAAAAATTTTCGCGCTTTTTCTTTGCACTAAAAAATTCAGAAGAATTTTTCAGTGTGTTCGAGCCGACTTTTTCGGAGGCGCGGCACTTCGACTTCGCTCAGTGTAAACTGCCGCGCCGGAGCTTGGCGAACCCCGCTTAGCGGGGTGAGCCTACCTTTTTGAAAATAGTTCGAAGTTGTTCGTAAAGAGGGCACAAAAGGAGACCGTTGGGGAAGGCGCTAGCCGCGCCCGCCCTCGCGGCCAGCGCCGCAGAGGCTTCGGACAGGAAAAATTCGAGCCGGAAAGAGAAAGATATAGAGAAAAAGCGCGAAAATTTAGAACGAAAGAACAAAACAAAAACTATGACCAAATACATAGCTTACTGCCGAAAATCCACCGACGAAAAAGATAAACAGATCATGTCTATTGAGCAACAAACAGAAGAATTAAAATCATTTGCTCAAAGAGAAAACTTGGAAATTTCAGAATTTCTGACCGAAGCGGAAACCGCAAAAATTCCCGGAAGACCAGTTTTCAATTCTCTCATTTCCTTAATTGAAAAAGGGTTAATCAACGGAATTATCAGTTGGCATCCGGACAGACTAGCTAGAAATTCAATTGACGGCGGGAAAATAATTTATTTAGTCGATACCGGAAAACTTCAATCTCTGAAATTTCCCTCCTTTTGGTTTGAGAATACACCGCAAGGTAAATTCATGCTTTCAATTGCTTTTGGCCAATCGAAATATTATGTTGATAATCTTTCCGAGAATGTTAAGCGTGGCTTGTATTTTAAGTTACGCCGCGGCGGTTGGCCGTCTTACGCTCCACTGGGATACAAAAACGATAGAAATACTCGAAGCATTATAGTAGATCCAAAAGCTGCGGGATTATAGTGAATGAATCGTTTAGAAAATTCGCCTCTGGCGAATTTTCCTCGATGAAAGACATTCGTGATCTGTTTTTCAAAAACGGGATAACTCGTAGAAATGGAAAACCTTTACATTTCAACCAAATCCGGGAAATGCTCCAGAGAACTTTTTACTTTGGCCTTATGACCTATCATGGTGAAACTTACGAAGGAAAGCACAAGCCACTAGTTACCAAAAAACTTTTTGATGAAGTGCAGAAAGTTTTAGAAAAAAAATACAACAGGAAACCGCAAAAACACGAATTTGCATTTACCGGATTTATTAAATGCAAAGAGTGCGACAGTTTTTTTACCGCCGAGAAACACAAAAAGTTCTATCCCAAAACCCGAGGCGAAGTGGAATACACTTATTATCGTTGCGTGAAGAAAAAGGGTGTTTACTCTCAACCATATCTTCGTGAAGAAGAATTAGAAAACCAATTGCGAGGTTTAATATTGAGTGTTTCTCTTTCCGAAGTTTGGGCCAACAAACTTTTAAAAATGGCAGAAAAGGACGGAAAGAAAGAAAAGCAGTTCGCCGTTGGCGAACTCCAAAAACTCTCATTTTCTCTAACTGAACTTGAAAAGAAATTGGATAAACTTCTCGAAAGTTATTTGGAAGAAATTGTTGACACCGAAAGTTATCAAAAGAAAAAAGAAAAATTACTTCAACAAAAACAATTTCTCAAGGAAAAAATTGTTGAAATTAAAACCAAAGGTTTGAGTTGGCTCGAACCACTCAATGAATTCATAAAAGAGGCCGCTGATGCGGCCAAAATCGCGCGCGCAAAAAATAGTTGCCATGATTTATCTATCATGGCAAAAACTGTCGGCTCGAACTTCTTTTTAAAGGATCGGCGGCTGTCCGCAAGTTTCAAAAAAGGCGGATTTGACGCGCTAGCCGCGGAGGCGCCCTACGTTCCTCAGGGTAAAGGCGCGGCAAGCGCTACCTCCCGACCTCTTTCTTCTCTTTACTGGCTGCAGATTCTGGACTTGGAAAATCAGTTGCGATAAAGGTTGCAGAGCTTGGAGCTAAAGTAGCTTTAGTTGCCAGAACAGAAAAAGAACTGCAACAGACAAAAGAGATAATAATACAAAAAGGTGGAACTGTAGAATATTTTGTTTGTGATCTGCGAGATCTAGAAGAAGTTAAACAAACAGTTCAAAAAATATTAAAGAAATATAAAACCATTGATATTTTGGTTAATAATGCAGGGATTTGGACAGATGAGTTTCTTGAAAAAGAAAATCCTCAACTTAGGAAAACCGCTTTAGAAACAAATGTCCTTGGGAATATTCAATTTACTTATGAAGTTTTACCGATCTTTCAACAAAAAAACCAGGGCCACATTTTTAATGTTATATCAACATCAGGAGCAAATGATACACCATCAGGGGATAACTCACTTTGGAAAACATACGGAGCATCAAAATGGGCGATGACTGGTTTTACAAAAGCCCTTCGAGATTCATTAAATGAAACAAAAATTAAAGTAACAGCATTTCATCCGGGAGGCTTTGATAGCATGCTTTATGAAAAAGCAAAGCGACCAAATCCCCATAATCAACCATGGATGATGAAAACCGACGATATTGCAGACATAGTTGTTTTTACACTAACTCGACCAGATGATGTTTTAGTTGAAAGACTTGTAGTGAGTAAAGTGTAATTTTCCTACGAGAATTTGTTAAAAACGAAATTCTTTTTCCCTCTTTATTTTCTGAATTTATATTAGACTGATATTAAGACGGTTTGCGCGCCAGCCGTTTTTGCTATGGAAATAAAAGTAATTCCACTACTGCATACATTGCTTTTTATACTTTGGTATATCAGTCTAATGATTTTGGCTGGTTATATTTTCTTTCTCAATCGCCAATCAATTCCATTGGATACCAACTTACTGATTGGATTTTTTTCTTTTAATTTCTTAGTTTTAATTGGTTTTATTCTTATGACAACAATTCGTGTTTTTATTAAGCTTCAAGAAATTTTATTTACAAATAAACTAGCCTTAATGTTTTTTATCTTATTAATTATTGTTGGAATTTTCTCTGCATCTTTATTTTTAAACTTGAACAATATAAAAAGTTTGGCTCAAAAACAAGCAAAACAAGGATCAGTCTTGTCCCAAATAAACACCATAAAAAATTATTATTTAACATTTTTTTTCAATATTATTGGTTATCCAACCGATAAGAAAATGACAACTGAAAAGGAGTTAATCGATGAAATCAATCTATATCGAGTTAGGCTCGATCTTCCGTTGTTAAGCCAAGATGATGCGTTATGTAGTTTTACCGAATCTCAAGTTAACGAACTTGAAACAACGACATATTCAAAGCATTTTGAATCAATTAGGGTGGTTAATGACAAAAGCATTATGATGAAAAAAGCAGTTGAGTTGGCACAAACATTTGATGCCCCAGTTTCTGCAAGTCAAATTGTATCGTTTTATTGGATTTATTCCCATCAACCCTATCAATCTATTCTTGAAGACCCTCAATGGGATAGCGGATGTGTAAAAGTTTCCCGTGCCAACATTATTACAATATTTGGAAAGAAGAATTAATAAACTTTTAGTGTTGAAATTCGGCGAAAGTGTTTAGTATTATGAGTTACAAGAGTAATCTTATTAGTCATTGCTGTTGCTGCGATCAATAGATCAAAATCATCTAGTATTTTACCGGTTTTTTCCAGCTCAACCTTTAATTCAGCATATTGAAATACCACTTTTTCATTAAGAGAAAGAATTGTTATTTGTAAATCTTCAATCAATGCTTTGATTATCGCCAATGATTTTTCTTTATTAACTGACTTATAAGTGCCATAAATTAATTCAGCCCAAGTAATGATACTAATAGCTACGCCTGATTTTATTATGGTTTTATCGATTCTATTTTTGCCACGGAGATGATTAATGAGAACGTTAGTATCTAGGAGGTATTTCATAATATAACTTTGTGATTGAATTTTCTTTTTGGTATAGGGAAATCAGGCAATATACCAAAATATTTATCAACATCCATGTCATTTTTTATTGCAACATCTGCTTTATAGGGAATAATTTTAGCAATTGGTTTACCATACCTTTTAACAACTGTAGTTCTGTTATAAAAATAGACATTGGTTAGTATATCAGCAACATTATTTTTCAAGTTGGTAGCGGAAATAAAAACATTATTCATAATAATAGACATTATATACATAATGTACAATATAGTCAATAATATAAATCTTCCAATTCTTTTGTTCCACCGAAAGCAACGCGATCAAGAATTAGATCGTTCATTCCCATCATCAAAGCCGGAGTGATTACGTATTCGCCATAACGATCATTGATTTTATCAAGTGCGTTGAAAAGATTTCTTTTCTTATCAGTTTGCAAATCATCAAGTAGGCTTAATTGATTTGGTTGGCCGGGAATTAAATCATAACAACTAATTGATATTTTAGTGACGGTCTTAATATCTGGTTGCTGATTAAAAACCCACATTGCTTTCATAAAAATTTCTTGAGTATTGTAAAGCGGTTGGTTTACTTTTCGTCCCCGATGCCAATATGTCCAGTTTTCATAAATCAATCCAATATGAATTCCCAATGCAGCTTTACCGGCATGGCGCATGCGCCTTCCCAGTTTTTCACACATCTTCATAATATATTTTGCTAAAATTTGCCGGTCAGCAGTTTTTTTACCCAAAGAATAATCTTGGCCATAACTTTTTCGTTTAAACTCAACATCATCGACTTCAAAACCATGTAGACGCAGATTCCAATAATAACCAACAATGCTTTTAAACACGGACTTTTTTAGAAAAACTGCTGATGCTGCGAAAAATTGCAGAGGGGTGAAAATTCCTACCGTATTCAACCGAGCTTCATAGCGGGTGTTTATGCCATTTAGGTCGGTTAATTTAATTTGAGAATAAATAGTTTTAAGATTGTAATGATCTATTATATCCAATCCATCGGGTTTATGGAGTGAGGCAGCTAGTTTGGCTAGAAAACGGTTAGTACTAATTCCAATATTACAAGAAATCCACTCTCCAATTTCACTACGAAAACGCGTTTTTATTTCTTGAGCAATATTAATTAACCCGTGCTGTAGGGCCGGCGTATTGATAAAATCAATTACCACCTCGTCAATTGACTTAGGAATTACAACTGGTGAATAAGTTTTGCAAATATTCCGGAATTTAATATGAACATCACGGACCAAAACTGGGTCTGGATCACGGACAATGACGTTTTTATAAATTAATCGCGCGTCACGGACAGTCATTCCTACTTTTATTCCATATCTTTTTGCTTCAATTGACGGAGCCAGTACGCAACCGCCAGGGGAAGTGTAGGCGGCAATCACCAATGGTTTTCCACGCAGATGAGGATTAGCCTGTTGTTCAACTGTAGCAAAACAGGAATTTAGATCAATATGCATGATGGTCGGTGAATTATGGTTAATTTGGGTTTCCATCGCAGACCTCCTCTAATATCCATGTCAAGCTTTCGCTGTTAAGTTGAAGCCGGAAATCCAGTTGTCCATCGGTGACATGAAAAATGTGTAATAGTACTCGTCCCATCCGGGCACGATGATAATAAGTTAATCTATTAATTAAATAGTCTCGTCCCTGCCAGCGGATTTTCTTTGGCATTATTATTCCGGTTTCTCGGTTGTAAGAAGTGATAACGCTGATTTTTTCGTTGATTAATTCATTCACGATAATAATGTTAAATGTTAGAAATATAACTAAAAATTATAAATCTATTAATTATTTTTTAGATTTAAACTGTAACTTTGATCTTTGATGTTTGACATTTGAATTAGTTTTTTAGTAAACCTTCGTTCACCAGTATAGTAAACAATTATTCACTTTGTCAATACGAATATTTATAATAAAATATAGACATATGAAACCAGGCGTTGACTATATCGGAATTAGTACGGTTTTTATCTGTCATGATGGCGCCGGTAATTTTTTACTGCATAAGCGTAGTGATAAATGTCGTGATGAACAGCGAAGGTGGGATTTTGGTGGAGGGCAACTGCGTTTTGGCGAAAACTTGGAAGAATGCGTACTACGTGAAGTAAAGGAAGAGTATGGAGTGGTAGGTAAAATTGAAAAACACTTCCCAGCTCATTCATTACTTCGCGAAAATAATGGTTTTAAAACACACTGGTTAATTGTGAATTTTATAGTCCGAGTGGATAGAAAAAAAGTCAAGATTAATAATCCGGAGAAAATGGATGAAATCGGTTGGTTTAAGATAAATAAACTTCCTCGACCGCTTCATTCTGGAGCGAAATTTACTATAAAAAAATATAAAAAGATTATATTTAGTTACGTTAAATGAACCTGTTTGATCTGAATTGGTTTTGAGAAAAAGAAGTGCGCCATTTTTTCATAACGAGGACTTAAGTCAGTAACAAAAAATTGGTATTTTGATTTTTTCGCCAACTTACGATTTAAATCAGGATGTTTGGTAAGATATTCTTTTAATTTTTGCGTAACCACTTTGCCTTGATGGATAACTTTTATTTTTTTCCCAATCATTTGTTGAATGGTTTCTTCAATCAAACCATAATGAGTACAACCCAAGACTAGAGTATTGATTTGATGAGTCAATAAAGGTTGTAAGTATTTTTTTAAAATTAGCTTTAATCCTTTCCACTTTAATTCATTTTCTTCAATGATTGGAACAAGAAGTAGAGCGGGGTTTTGCCAAATTTTTATTGACGGATTAAGCTTGTTAATTTCTTTTATAAAACTCTGTGATTTTACAGTTGAATATGTTGCAATAATTCCCACTTTTTTTGCTGTATTTTCTACCACAGTTTCAGCGGTTGGTTTAATCACGCCTAAAACTTTTTTATCAGGATATTTTTGAGGAATAAATTTATGTTGAATTTTTCGTAGCGCAGTTGAAGAGGCAGTGTTGCAGGCAAGAATCACAAGATGGCAGTTTTGAGAAAATAAAAAATCTAATGCATGTGTTGTGAATTCATAAACCATTTCTGGTGAACGACCACCATAGGGTACGCGAGCATTATCACCTAAATAAATATAATTATATTGCGGGAGTTTCTTAATAAGTTCTTTTAAAATCGAAAGTCCACCCAGACCTGAATCAAAAACACCAATATTCATAGAAATAAATATTTAAAAATAAAAACAGTCCTGTAAAGACAGTCTTTATATAGTATCATATTATTATGAAAAGCGAGTTGAGATGGGGAATAGGATGACTAAATATTATTTATTGGCAAAAAAATTCCACCGGATTTTAGTTTTGATTATTACAGTTTTTAGTTTATTAATGGGGATTACCGGCCTAATGTTGAAATATCCTACATTAAGTTTTAATTTGATTAATCTGGGCTTGGTACGTTATCTGCATAATCAACTTAGTCCGTTATTTGGGATCGTGCTTTTTGTCATGATAATTACAGGAGGATGGATGTATTTATATCCGGAGCTGAAGAAAAGGAAGTAAGATTTCATTATTTTTTATATATCTCATGCGTTCCTACGTCAACAAAAAGGACGGCATTTGGTTTAATCAAACGAAAGACAATTTTCCATTGATAATCAATCGAGAATGACCAATATTGTTTTAATTTACCGGTCAATCTATGAGTTTTTAAGCGAGGATCAAAGGGATTAATGATAAATATCGGTTCTTTCTTAAGCGCTTTTTCTCTAATGGGTTTTGGTAGTCGATGGAAGTTTTTTTGGAAAGTTGGCGTGTAGTAAATTGTGACAATGGATTTCATATTTCTTTTAACGTTTTCAATCGTTTAGCTTGTCCCTTTTTATATTCACTTTCGCTTTGCTTGATTGAAGCTAAAGCCAGCCTTGTGTCATCTTGTTGTTTTAATTCTTCTAGTTTCTGCCATATTTTAAAATCAACTAAAACTACTTCAGGTTGACTGTGGCGTAAGAAAACTACCGACCCTTTAGTTTTTGCCAATGTGACATATTCATTGTATTGGCGCGGTAAACTGGAAATTGATTTGATTTGTGAGAAGTCTGTATTTAACATAATTAACTACATAATACATTACATACTTTATTATGTCAAATCTATTTCAACAGCTAATCCATAATGATCTGATAAATCAAGAGTGTCAATAACTTTGAAATCATTTATCTTCATATCTTTTGACGTGAAAATATAATCAACTGCAAGTCCAGCGGGGAAAATTTCTTTGGCTGCGTAATGAATATGAGAATTGAGTGTATTGGTCACTTTATACTCATCTATTAAATTATTAGAAACCTTATTTATAATTTGGATTGTTTGCGATGAACTTTGCATGTTAAAATCACCGGTTAAAACAAAAGGTTCTTTAAGTGTTTGAAGATAGGTGGTAATTTCTTTAGCAAATTCAATTTTTTCCGGACTATCTGTTGGGTATTTACTCCATGGGGCATGTGCTGTCAGAATACTGATATCTATATTATTTATTTGCATCTTCAATACAAGACAATGACGAGGAATCATTGCCCAATTTGGAGTAGTAATAATTTTTTGATAGTCAACAATACGATTTTGTTCAGCATAAATTGTTTTTAGATTATTTATTTGATAATTTTTATGGAAAAATATTGCATTTCCAAAATACGATTTTGGATCGGTTGGATTTTGCAAATCATAACTAACCTTTCCAAAACAATTTAACTCATCTTTAAGTTCTTGGAAACAGTCGCGAGAGTTTTTTTCTCCCAACTCTCCTCCTGTGACCTCCTGAAGACAGATAATGTCGAAATCATTTTGTTGCAGATAAGAAATTATTCGGTCAAGATACAGCCCTTTGAAAATATTGAGTTGAAAGATTTGAAGTTGCATAGGGAATATTATATATGGGATTGGTATAATAGAACAATGGATAATTATCTTCAGTTCGCCAAGAAACTTGCTTTGACAGCCGGAGGCATCATGCTGACATATTTTAAACAGGGAGTTGAATTTACAGTGAAAAAAGACAAAAGCATTGTCACTGAAGCAGATATCAAAATCAACCAAATGGTGATTGATCAAATAACAAAAATTTATCCGGTCCATTCAATTCTTGGCGAAGAAAAAACACAAGATAATCGATCCGATTTCGCCTGGGTCTGCGATCCGATTGACGGGACCGTTCCTTTTTCAAAAGGAATTCCGATTTCAGTGTTCTCACTTGCCTTGGTGAAGAATGGGGAGCCGCAGTTGGGCGTCGTTTATGATCCTTTTATGAAAAGGATGTATAGTGCAGTGAAAGGAGAAGGAGCTTTTTTGGATGATCGGCTAATAATGGTTAGTGATATCAGGGCCAAAATCGGGGCCACGATCAATGTCGAGTGGTGGTTTAGTGCACAGTATGATATCAGCAGGCAGATGTATCAATTCAGCCTTGATACGAATACCGACATGTATCAGATCGGGTCGGTGACGGCCGCTTCTTGTTTGGTTGCCTCCGGCCAGCTTGAAGCCGTGGTGTTTGCCGGCGGAAAAGGGAAAAATGTCGATATTGCCGCGGTCAAAGTGATTGTCGAGGAGGCTGGAGGAGTAGTTACAGACTTATTTGGTAGTGACCAAAGATATGATGATGATATCAAAGGCGCAGTTTTAGCAAACAAAAAAATTCACCAAACCATTATTTCTTACACTCAAGATTTAAAAAAGGTTTAATCTGGTCGGGGCGGACGGATTTGCTCAACGTATTGATTTAAAGGGGACACGAACCTTTACATAACATTTTGTTCTCTTCAACTTAACATTTACCTTTAAAGAACTATTTCTTTCGACTTCGCTCAGGATAAACGGTCACGGCTCATGCTGTTTTAGTTCTCCTGCGTTCAGGTTCGTCTCGAGGCTTACAGCCACGCAGACGAAACTTCACTTAGGAGGACATAAGAGTCGCTAAAACTCTCCGCCGGCTGGCGGATCGTTAAACGACTCTAATGTCGCAATTACTGAACGAAGCTCGAACCTTTTTCGAGCGAAACTCCGATTGATTGTTCCGCCTTTGGCGGAGCAGAAAACTGAACGCTCGGGCGGGCAAAAAGGAAGGGGATATTCTATGTCAATATCCGCTCCATGATAAGGTGAATTTATTTTTGGTAATTGTAAGCCTGTTTGTGTTTCAGCATCATATAGATGATATTAACCAATTTTCTCTTTAAACAGCATAACGCCTGATTTTTACTTTTGCCTTCGGTTATTTTCTTTTTAAAATACGCTTTGGCATATTGATTGCCCGAGTTGCTAATCTGGCTTAAAGCGATACGGTGGATGGCCATATTCAGTTTCCGGTTGCCGGACTTACTTTTAACATGTCTGATGGTTTTCCCCGATGACTTCTGTCTGGGCGCCAGACCGGCGTATTTGGCCAAAGCGGCAAGAGAATGGAAACGCTCGATATTTCTGATTTCGGCCATGACGGCTGAAGCCAACACCGTACCGCAGCCATTCATAGTCGGTAGTTTCTGACCGGTGCGGTCAAGTAATATTTTCAATTCATTTTTAATTTCCTTACATTCCTGCCTGATATCCATTAGCCTATTGATTTTTCTCCTAACCTGATTTTTTAATATGCTGTCATCAACTAATATGTATGCTTTGCCGGTCGGATATTTTTTCCAGTAGCGCAGGGCTTTTAACGCAAAGATATCTTTAAACTTTTTCTGATACTCCGAGCCATAGGTCTTATGCAATAGCCGGTGCAGCTGATTTTTGATTCGGGTCTGTTCTTTGACTAAAAAATCCCTGTCCATGGCTAATTCCTTAATTTCTTTTGCCAGTTCATCGGTTATTGATATACTGTAATCGGGTAGCGTGTCAATCCTTTGGATCAAGACTTTAGCTACTCCGAGCGCATCCAGGGAATCAGATTTTTCTGGGTGCGTTTCGTATTTGCGCGACCGGTCAACCAATACCGGCGGAATCATCTTGACCGGCAAATGGCTGTCAAACAGATGCTTGGCCAGATGCAGGCCGTAGCCGAAACTGTCTTCCAGCCCGAAAATGAATTCACGGTTTTGCCGGTCGGCCAGGCTTTGCATGCTGGCCACAAATTGCTTGAAATCTTTGGCCGTATTGGCAAATTCCATTTCCATGAGTTTATGTCCGAAACAGTTGGTCGCTACCGCCGTATGTTTGTCTTTATGTATGTCCACGCCCACATACAGAAACTGATTTGGATTCGGCCCATCAGCTTCGCCAGGCCATTTGATAATATTGCTCATATATTTTTCCTTATTCACCAATGAAACACCAGTATCATAGCCTTACCCGCTTATCGGCGGGCGGCAATATTCTATTGGTTCATTTTGGTGAAAGCATGAGGCAAATTGCAATCCCCTAGAAGCCTTAAATTGGCAGGTTTGGGGTAAACATTGTTTGCCTCCTGCTTTCACAATATCATAGAGCAATATTTAATTTAATTCTCTCATACTGGTGTGGGGGGAAGGAATTTTTGCCCGCCCTCGCTTTCCGATTCCGATTTTTTCGCCGCCGAATTTCGTGCCAGTGAAACTGGTGCGCCACCCATTCCTCGCAGAAACAGAGAAGGCCGAATCTAGTTCTCAAAAGAAAGACGGGCCAAAAGGTAAGAAATTGTAGACTCGGCACCCTGGTTGAGATTAATAAATTTTTCCCCAATCCCATCATAGCACCCTCCAGCGGTCCGATCATATACAACCTGTCCCAGAACATTATCCCCTAGAAACCAGTTAAACGCAATATTCGCTAATTTCTTGTAATGTTTCTCATTTGTCACCTGAAACATTATATTGAGAGCTTCTACAATGGCAGCAGTGTCCTCGGGCTGCTGGTCAAAATACTGTCTTGTCCCTTCCTTAGGAAACCAACCGCTTTGGCCGATTGGAATGTACATATTGTCCTTCCCACCCGAGGCGGGTCCGCCTTGGGTGGAAAAGGTATGTTTAATTAAGAAGTTGAGGGATTTCCCAGCCACTTCGAGGTATCTTTTCTCACCGGTTATTTTGTATCCGAGGAGAAGTGCTTCTGGCAGGATGGCATTTGAATATGTTAAATAATGCTCAAACCATTCCCAGTCCGGCGAGTGACTCTTCTCATATAGAGCTGTAAGTTGTTCACAGTGGTATCTTAATGTAGCAAGGACTTCAGGTTCCTTCCATTTCGAAAGTAAACAATAAAGAGCCTTAATATAAAAAGCGCTAGCGCGAGGCGAGGAGAAAGCAACTTTTTTCCGGAAACTTTGTTCAAAAAGAGAATGGGCTTGTTTTCTAAAGCGTTTGGGGATTCCTTTGGTAGTTGAAACTAAGGCTAGAGCATATAAGGCTCTGGCGCTGGGATCTTCTGAATTTTCCCGGATATTTCTTTGCTCATCAATAGCGCGGTTTGAATTGACATAATTATTAAAATAACCATCAGGTTTAACTGCCCGATAAAGAAAGTTTAAGTATATGGAGATGAGTTTTAACACAGAGTAAGTTCTAAATTTTTTATAATGTAGGGTAGCGACGACTAAAGCTCGGGCATTATCGTCCAAGGTATATCCGGAAGAAAGATCCGGTTCGGTCAGTTTCGCAAACTGAATAATACCAAAATTGTCAGTCAATTTATTTAAATGTTCAAGTTTTATAGACGGAAGTTTTCTTTGTCCCCTGGTTAGCTCCGGCGCAAATTGCGAGAAATATTTCAGGTAGGAATGGGCAACATTTTCCCAGGCCATATGTCTGGTGCGGAAGTAAGCGTTTTTACCTATCTGTAAATATAATTCATTGTTACTTATTAATTTAATGATGGCCTCGGTAAAAGCCGGCGGGTTTTTAAAGTCAACCAATATGCCGACCTCTTTCGTAATGTCTTGTTTGGCTTGGGCAAAGGCGGTGGATATAACCGGACGACCGCTGCCCAGGGCGTAAGATAAAGTGCCGGAAACAGTCTGGTTTGGATTTAAGGAGGTGGCCAGATAGACATCGGTAGCCTCTAAAAATTGAAGGAGTTTATTTATATCAAAATAGGTATTATAAAAAGAAACATGGTTAGCGAGATTAAGTTCATAAACTTTTTTGATAAGAAAATTACGGTAGCTTTCGCCTGCCTGCTCCAGAACAACAGGATGAGTGACACCGATAATAAGGAACTGAATACTAGGAAACTTGGCTACTACCTTTGGCAAGGCCTCAATTACATACTCAACTCCTTTACCGGGACTAAGAAACCCAAAGGTTGAAAGAATTAGTTTACCGGAAAAACCGAGGACAGACTTAGCATTCTTACTGGTTCTATAGGGAATATTATGGATTCCATGAGGAATAACTTGAATTCGATCAGGATCTAACCCATAATCCTTCTCAAGAATTTCCCTTGAGGGGTGGGTCATGACGATTATTCCTTTCGAATATTTCATTATGGCTTGAACGATGTTGAGCATTCTTTCATCTGGAGTGGGAAGAACAGTGTGTAAGGTAGTAACAATCGGTTTCTGAAGTTTTTTCAGAAGGAGAAGCAGATGCGAACCGTATTCCCCTCCGAAGATGCCAAATTCATGTTGAATGTTGACAAGCTTTACTTCTTTGAGCTGATTGAGCTTGTTAGCAGCGTTAATATAATCCTCTTCACGAGGCTGGCTTATCTGGAGAATTACTTTGTCAGAATAAGGAAAATTACTTACTTCAGTAAGATTCATCGCGACAATCTTTGACTTAACCGACGGTTCAAACATTTGATCAATAGCATTGGTAAGGTCAGCGGTAAAGGTAGCTATACCGCACTGTCGTGGCGGGAAGGTGGAGAGATAGACGATCCAAGATTTGTTTTGGTTGGGGCTCATAGTTTTAGGGAGCTTTTCTTGAGTTCAGTCAACAGTTCTGTCAGGTCAACAGATTTCGCGGCGATTAACTTGTCGGCAGCCCCATAATAAATATAAAGTCTTTTATCTCTTACTACTGCTCCGGTAGGAAAGATAACATTATTTGTAACACCATTTTTTTCCCAGGGAGTCTTCGGAGAAAACAAAGGTTCTTTTAACCGCCCCACAAGTTTTAGAGGGTCTTTGAGATCAAAAAGGGCCGCCGAGGCATGGTAGATTTTTCCAAGTGGAGTATCCTCCACCGCATGATAAATAATAAGCCATCCGTCTTCTGTTTCAATAGGAGGACAACCGTCGCCGATGTTGCGGTTTTCAAACCGGAAAAGAGGATCGAGTACAATAAAATCACCTAAATTCTTAAAATAATCTCGCCAGTAATCTTTGGTAAGTTCGGAAAAATTGTCAAAGTAAATAATTTGAATTCCGGGTAAGATTCGGTGGAGAAGAGCAAACTTACTGCCGAATTTTCGGGGAAAGAGAGCAGCGTCTTTTTCAAATAGTAAGATATCCTTGCCCCCCTTTTCTTTATAGAGCTTCTCGAACGTGGTATATCTCTCCCTGACTTTTGAAGTGCGAAAAATGTCTTCCGCTTCATCGTAAGAGATTTTTGGCGAGATAAGACCCTGTTTGACGAAATGGGCAAGATCCTTACTTGTGGCGTAGGCAATAAGAGCGTTTTTACCGTCAAAGGCGGTGTAGAGAAGGTAGTATGTTCCTTTTAAAAGAGTAATTCTGGGATCTTCTACGCCCTTTTTCTCATAATCATATTCGGGAAAGAGAACCGGCTCTTTAAGTCTTTTTACAACTTTATTACCTTTCATCTGGCAGTAGCCTATGGAAGAAACATCGTTGTGGTCAATTGCCCGATAGAACATGTGGGTAATGTCATCCACCTGGATGCAGGCCGGGTTGAGAACGGCCTTATTTTCGAATTCCATATCTGTTTTTTCTAAAATTATTCCCTCGTTTTTAACTGTGATCATAATTTAATTCCTTAATTGGTTAGACTTTTATTTACCCCGTAATTGATAACCGGTTAATTCATCCAAACTAACTCCAAGGGCTTTCGCCATTTTCTTTAGCGTATCAAGTGTTGGATTCATATTTTCGCCCTGTTCAATTTTGATAATCGTATTATTGGCAACATCTGCGAGCTTGGCGAGCCGATCTTGCGAAAGCCCCTTTTTTCCCCTCAATTTCTTTAGGTTATTCGATAGTGGATAATCTTGCTTTGACATAAATTATTTATGGTAGTACTATTATATTGAAGTATGGCTAAACTTATTAGCACCACTACAATGATACTACAGAATTTATTTTTAGTAAAGAACAAAAGGAGTAAAAACCGGTTGTGCGCGCAAGGGCGGGCGGGGCAAACACAACTCCATATTTTCTTGCGGCGCATTTCGCAAAGCGAAATATGAAATTTGGCGGCGGCGGAAAGAAATTGGAATCGGAAAGCGAGGGCGGGCGAAAATTCCTTCCCCCCAACCCCCCGCCCGCCTCGCTACGCGAAGCGTTGCGGGCAGGCCTTCCTTTTCGCCCGCCCGAGCGTTCAGTTTCTGCCGCGCGAAGCGCGGCAATCAGTCAGGATTTTGTTCAAAAAAGGTTCGAGCGGCGTTCAGTAATTGCGACTTAATATCATAAAATCAAGATAAACACCATGAAACTAATCCTTGGATCAAGATCAACGGGACGGAAAAATTTATTATCTTATCTGAAAATTCCTTTCACCATACGGGTAAGTAGTATTGATGAGGAAAAAATCGTATTTCCGAGTCCTCAAAAGACTATCAAAATCCGGGCCAAAATGAAAGGGGAAGATATCGCCGCGAAAATTAAATACTCTAACCTGAAAGAACCGACTCTCATAATTTCCGCTGATTCCGGGGCTGTAATCCAAAACAAGCTCATCGGTAAACCCAAAAACAAGGCTGAGGCCGTGAAAATATTATCACTTTTGTCCGGAAAAACACACGAATTTATCACCGCTATATATACCATATTACTCTACAAAAATATCAAAACACATCAGATATCCGTGAAAAAAATCTGGCAGGAAGTCGAGAAAAGCTATGTCATTTTCAGGGAGCTGACAAAGGGCGACATAGAGAGATATCTCTCACTTATCGACTATGCCAAATATGCCGCAAGCTATGCTTTGGACTCTACCCCGCAGGATTTCATTATAAGAATAGAAGGCTCCGCGTCAAACGTCATAGGCTTGCCTTTGGAGAAGATCATACCAATACTTATCGAAAACAAACTATTAAATTGAAGCAAAGCTGAGGATTATTATTCCTATTAAAGCAAAAACAACTCCGATATTCTGCGACCGGCTTAATTTTTCCCTTAAAAATATTTTCGACAGAATAACAAAAAGGACAGGAGATGAACCGGCGACAGGCGCTACCACTGCAGTGTAACCCTTGGTGATCCCAATGTTAAAAGAAAAGTCAGCTATGGATACCAAAATGATGAAAACAATAATCATCAATAGGATTTTCCCTGACTGAAACGTTTTGCTTACCAGAACCCGTAATCCGGTAAAGAACGGAATGCACAAACCGATGATATAAAGAGGAAACTGCGCCCAAAACCATCCGATTTTATATACCGGTACCCTAATCAGCGCATAAAAAAATCCCCACAAAAGCATCGTCGCTAAACCGTATTTCATACTTTTATCAAACACATCTTTTCGTTTAATTGAACCGACAAATAATCCTTCCAACTTAACTGATGAGAAAATAATTCCGATTACTGTAAATCCAATCCCCAGAATCTGTAAGGTACTCAACTGTTCTTTGAACAAGATAACAGACAATATCACAGTTACAACAGGAAAAGATCCTCCTATGGCCCCGGTCAATGAGGCGTTACCTTTTTCAAGCCCCCGGAAATAAATATAACTGCCAAGAAACCGGATAATATTCAGAAGAAATGCTATCCCCAGCATGCCCCAATCGGAAACACCACCGACAAATGGCAGACAAAATAACAGGAGAATCAGACCAAAAAGATAACCCCAGAAATAGCTGGCGGCCGAACCAATACGACGCGTGACTATTGTCACAAAGACGTCCCCTACGGCCCATCCTGCCAAAGAAATAAATGCAAACAGAATTGCCATATTTAATTCCTTGATTTTACCATAATGGGAATATGAAACATGCTATGAACGAATTAAGGACAAATCTTCTGAAATTTGACTGGAAATCAAAAAAGTATATAATTATAACCTATATAATTTTATTATATTTCTATGCCAGAATTCTTCACCCGACTTTATTTTCAACCAAGAAATATACAAGCAGTTCCACCAATACTTCAAGGGCAGCACGATTTCCAATCACAATTGGCATTGTCTATAGCCCAAGGCACTCTCGCAGATAGGTTACAACTTATGGGTTTTGAGGTAAACCAAAGACATACTCTTTTTTCAGGCGAAGAACTGGCTATCCGCCACCCACAACCAGCAAATCTGCCGTCTTTCCTGCGTGATTTGCCTCCGGATCAACTTACCGATGCATTAAGCAAACTGCATGCAAGAATGGTCCAGGCGGCATTTCAAAACGAGAATACCAGAGTCACAATGGTAGGAAGTTCAAGCATGCCTTTTGGGGAAAAAGATTTCTCTCCTGAAAGAGACAGAAGAACCTAATTGAAAGTTGATAATTGATATAAACTGTCTACTGTTTTCTATCAAATATTACAGGATTGACCTACAGGGAAAAAAGATGTAGAATTCATCTGGATAAAGTGAAATTATTTAATAATCTTTATATCCGATAATATTTAATTATGGATCCGAACAAATCTAAACCACTGAAAACGGCTAAAACCTCCTGGCAGGAATCAGTCCAGCAGGTAAACACCCTGCTTGTCCCGGTAAAAGAAGCGGTCGTCATCTTCAGGCAAAACCCGGAATATGATACCGTGGCTGGTGCTCTGGCTCTCATGCTGTCTCTAAAAAAAATCGGAAGAAGATGCCAGGTCGTTTCCCCCACACCCATTGATCCCCAAAAGATCATTCCCCCACAGGAACAGAAGGATATTCCGGAAACATTCATGTCCAACCTGGGTCAGATTGCCAACTTTCTTCCAAAAAAACAGCTCGTCATGACAATTGATTTTACCGAAGGTACATTTTCGCAGGGGGATATGGAAAAAAGTGCAAATGGCCTCATCCTCACCCTGGCACCTGAGGAAAATCAGGCGCCGATTGAACCTTTGAACATAAACAGCCAGATAATTGAGAGTAAGCCTGATGTCATCTTTACAATAGGCATGGAAAATCTTTTTAACCTGGGTGACTTTTACCGCAACAACCAAAGCTTTTTCACAAACACTTCCATAATCAATATCGATAATCATACAAACAACATGAATTACGGCAAAGCCAATCTCATTGATGCCAAAGCTTCTTCCGTCTGCGAAATGATTACCCTGATGCTTTATGATCTGAGATTCACGCTTGATGAGGAAATTTCAAAAATTCTTTATTCGGGTATGAAAATCAAAACTAATAATTTCACCCCAAGACAGTTTTCAGCCAATATGCTTGAGGCAGCCTCAATATCTCTCCGCTACCAGCAAACCAGGTAATAAGAAAAATAAAAATTCAAAAATCAAAAGGCAAAATTCAAAAGTTACTTACTTCCTCTCGTACTCGTGGATGTCGTGGGGAAGGAAGATGAGATCCATCTCCCTCTTGGCTGCATCATAGTGCTCCGAGGCGTGGATGGCATTTTGTTGGACATCAAGCCCAAAATCACCCCGTATCGTGCCTTTGGGAGCCTTCTTGCTGTCTGTGGGACCGGCAAGCTTTCTTACTTTGGTTATTACGTCTTCACCTTGCCAGAGCATAGCCATAATTGGTGTGGAAGTCATGAATGTTTTCAATTCGCCAAAAAACGGTTTGTCCTTATGGTGTTCATACCATACTTCCACCAGATCTTCGGGAAGCCTGATGAATTTGGCTGCTACCAGAATGAATCTCTCTTTTTCCAGTCTGGTGATAATATGTCCGATTACTCCCTTTTTGACCGCATCCGGTTTTATGAGAATGACTGTTCGTTCCATATTAAAATAAAATCCTAAATCCTAATATCGAAATCCTAAACAAATTCAAATGTTCAAAATCCGAATTTTCAAAACTGTTTTTGTCATTTGTATTTTTGTTATTCATTATTGTTTCGTATTTCGTGCTTCGTATTTCGAGTTTATAATTTCAATAATCTTTTAAACCTCTCCTCATCCTTGTATGGTCCTATTATAGCAAGGTTTATGACTTCCTGCCTGAAGATGTCTTTGGCTACTCTTTGCACGTCCTCCACTGTCACTTCATCTATCTTTTCCATGATTTCCTCCGGTGTTTTTATCTCGTCTTCAAGAAGGTCGGAACTGACAAAAAGAGAGGCTACCGACCGACTGTCCTCAAGTTCAAGCGTCAAACGCCCCTTCAAATACTCTTTGGCTTTGGTAAGCTCCTCATCCTTCACCTTTTCCTCCCCTATTTTAGCAAACTCTTCAAGAATCACCTTGACGGCATCATCTATCCTCTCCACATCCACTCCGGCCTGG
>Ga0210024_1001353_pt1 | contig 22177 bp, 21 predicted proteins | sample CryGeymeta201525_FD_183988 | JGI IMG/M metagenome (GOLD analysis project Ga0210024, IMG submission 183988) | Groundwater microbial communities from Crystal Geyser aquifers in Utah, USA - Crystal Geyser metaG 2015-25 (SPAdes) (version 2) | ecosystem: Environmental > Aquatic > Deep subsurface >...
GCCAAAGAATCGGGTGCCCGCCGATTTCGATCATCGGTTTGGGCTTGACCACGGTTTCTTCGCTGATGCGCGTGCCGAGGCCACCAGCCAGAATGACTGCTTTCATGTTAAATCCAGGGTTTATTTACGATAGGCAGGCTTGATTCTAAAGACGCCGAGACCGTTTTTGTAGAACACAAGATCATAATAATCAACAAGATAAAAACCATATATGGTACTGCGGTTTATTTTGTATGCAGGATCATCCAAATATCCAGAATAACCAACGACATCAATAATATATTCGTATCTTTTCGCGACGAGGCGATCCAGATATGTCGTTGGATCGATATGTTTACTCGTGACACTAAAAATAGAAATGTCGTCAGCCCACCCATTAAACAAGGAGTAAAGACTGGAATCCCAGCCATGAATATAAACCCGACCGCCTGTGCCCTGTGTGATTTGCAAGGCCGTCTGAGCTTCCGGACCAATGCGCAATTGGGTTTCAGCAAGTGGTCTTATAAGTTTGACTGTGTTAAAGGTGAAAAAACAAAGCACAACAATCAATGTGGCGTAAGAAATATGACGGGCCTTGTCAATTTTATTTAACTCATGCAGCATGGGGCCGGCCATTGCTATTACAAACAGTATTCCATATAAGGTGTAATGTTCATACTGTCGGCCAGGAATCAAAATGGTTAAAAACAGTGCAAGTACCCAAACCCGCCAATCTTGAAACACTTTTTTTCCATTTTTATGGCTAGTCAATAAATAGTAAATAAAAACAAAACCAAAAAGTGGAACAAATCTTTGTAGCTTTTCAACTGCCCACGAGAAATTAACAAAGAATCGATTATTCACTAAAGAGTCAAAGAGACTGAAGCTTGTAGCTTGTGCACCTTTTTCCATAATTGGATTGGCTGCATAGGCAAACATATTGCTTACATTACGCAATAACCCAATTCCATTGAATAAAAGTATTGCTTCCACCAGAATAAATCCGGAAAACACAACTGCTAATGCCTTGAGCAAATCATTTCTATCTTTATAAAAACCAACGAGCAAAATGGCCAGCAAGATAATCGATTGAATTTTGGTATAAATAACAAGCAATGTTAGCAGTGCAACCAAATATACACTTGGTGAGCCGTCGTCTTTATAGAGATAAGCCAAGAGGATGGTCAACCATGCCAGACTCATCAACTCACCATTCAGTGTCATGTTATCCATTTCCCACGATGGCAAACCCATGAATAATATAAGAAATACAACTACGATACCGGGTGATGCATATCTTCTTAAATAAATCCCCGCACTAACCACAATGCTGACGTAACATGCAATGGCCAAGCCCTTAAGCAATAAAACATCTGCAAGATGACTCCATTCAAAAAGCTTTAGTAAAATAAATTTTGATGTTGTAATTATTAAAAGTATGAGCGGACCAACTGTATAAGCATCTCTCAATCTAGGTGATGGGTCTGTCAAATAATATTTTGCTACTGCCATGTAGCCCCAGGCATCAAGATTTATGATGTTGGCTGATTGACTAAGAATTGGAATGCCGACAAGTAATAGACAGACACTGATCAAAACAAGAAAGAAAAAAGCATTTTTTGAAAGAAGCTTTTCAATTTTATTATTTGTGACACTGAAAAACTCAGTTAGTTCTGTAACAGATATCATAATATTTCAGTAGATCTTTGTTTCAATACGTTCTTTGCACGACATATATGGTGTGCGGGCTGAAGGAGAGCCATGAATTAACCGGATAGCTGGCCACTGTTCGGTAGCCGTAATTTTGGACTAAAACCCTATTTTCGTATGCAATGATAAATTCATTGTCAACCACCCACCAGCCCTTTGGGTTCGCTGTGATTTGCTTCGGGTTGTATAGGTAACTGCCATTAAATTCAAAACCACCATCGATTCTGGCTGGATTTATTTTTTTGTTTAGCACCATATCATCGAGCGCAGCCCAACGAACACGGTTCCACGAAAGGTAGTCGTGTGTGGCTGGCACGGTGATTAGCCCCATAAATGATACGGAGAGTATGGTTGTGAGCTTGCCGAGGCCAGAGAAGTTTTCAAGCTTGGTAAATGAAGGTATCATAAAGAACAAAAGCATGACGGTGGTAATTGGCAATAATAAATATCTGTCAAACAACTGCGCAACACCTGCTACTGGCAGTAAATAAATAATTGTTGTCGCACTAAACAGAATAGCCAATCGGACATTAATGTGCTTTCTTTCGCTGATGTGAACTAAAATAAATTTAGAAAAATATAGCAAGAGATATAGCATCAAACCAAATGAAGCAATTGCAACAAATCCAATAATCGTCCAGAATGTACGAAGGTAAATAATATTTTTGGGGACGTAACCCAAACTGCCAGACTGGAGGAGTGGTCCAACGCCGTTCCAGCTTATGGGATTTCCCAATAGTGGCCAGTTGAGAATTCTGGACTGACCAAAATATAACAGTAACCAAGTGACTGCAACACTAATTAGACCAAAATAAATAAATTTTTTGGTAATTATGTTCCTGTTATTAAAGAAAGTCAGAATTAACAATGGAAATAAAAATAATCCTATATAAAGTATCGACACAAAAATGTTGTAGCTGAAGTTTGTGACAACATCCAGGATTGGTTGTGACAGAGCGTTTTGAACTTGATTAATTTGGTGCCCATACATGGTTGGCGATTGGCCATCCAATTGCAGCCACAGTTTTAGTGCGAAATGTGAGGAAACGCAGCCCACCAAGGGAAACAATGAGACTGTCAGAGATTTTCCTGTTAGTTGCCCACCTGCCAAATACGCAAAAACAAATGCAATAGGTATCGCAAAACCCAATTGCCTTACGAGCACTGCCAAACATGCGGCGGCTATGCCAAGCACAATTTCTGATGTATTGTTATATAGTAAAAATCGTGTCAGAAAAAACAACGAGAGTACAGAAAATGAATAAAAAGGTATATCGGTCATGAAGGTGTTGCTTGATGCAAAGTAAATTGGATTTACCGCTATCAATAACGCAGCTATTGCAGACAAGCCCGATGATGTTTTTATTTCACGTAAAAGTCGGTAAACTGCAATGATTCCAATTAAACCAAGTATCAGGGTAGAAAATCTTAATACCGTGAATGAAAATCCAAATATCTTGATGAATAGGCTTCCCCAAAATATTTGGGCAACTATGTTGGCCGCAGACCAGTCAGGAAACACAAAATGACCGATATCTGCCAATAGCCTGGCTGACGCTGCAAAAGACCAGTCATCATTGAGCGGAAAATTTCCTACCGGGTTGACTAATATGATCATGACCAGCCATATAGCAATAATCAATGTAACCATTTGCCAGTCAACACTGGCCCATTTGAAACAATCCTGATTCCAGGCGGCAGACGGTTTTGCAGTGACGGTCATATTAAAAGTCCAATACAACCTGGCTGTAATGGGGATCGTTGTAGGTTTCGCTGATTGCTTTTGCAAAGGGTGTGGGTGTCACGCCAAATATGCCCGGCCAGTCAATCACTTCAAATTCATCATGCGCCACCAATGCAGACAACTGCTGCGTGGTAAAGGGCGGGTCACGGTCAAACACCGCCCAGGTGCTTAACAGCGCATGAAAGAGCCAATACGGGATTTTGACAATGCGCGTTCGTGCACGCACGGCATTTTTGATCTGGCGAATGATGTCGATGTAGTCAATCTTTTCGCGCCCGGTGATGTTGAAGCTGCCGGTGATCTGCTTTTGGATGCAGCTGGTAATGATGCTGCAAAAGTCGCCGGCATAGAGCGGCTGGCGCATGTAGCGGCCATGGCCGGGTATGGGAAACACCGGCACTTTTTGCATGAAGCGTGACAGCCAGCCCAGGTGTTTGCGGTCGAACCAGCCAAACATCAAGGTGGGCCGCAGCACCACGTGGCAGATGCCGCTTTCTATCACCAGGCGCTCTTGATCTTTTTTGGTGTTGGTGTACCAGTCGTTGGCAACAGATTCGACCACCGACGAGCTGATGTGCACCAGGTAGTTGACGTGGTGGGCCTTCATGGCGCTAAGCACGTGGCGGGTGGCATCAACGTTGTTGCGCTGGAACTGGGTGGGGTCGTTGCCGCCAATTTGCGCCTGGAGCATGACCACCACGTCAGCACCGGCAAGCTGCTGTTCCCAATCGCCGCGCTCGGCCAGGTCGGCATATTGCGCGATGATGTCGGGGTGCATCTGCTGCAAGATGGCGAGGTTGGCGTGGTGTTTGTCGAGCACCACTAGGTTGCGGTAGCCCTGCTGCTTTAACTGTGCCACCAGGTTCTGGCCCACCAGGCCAGCGCCGCCAGGTAAAACGATGCGGGTTGTTTTCATGGGTTAGGATGAAAGAACAGTGTCATGGCGAGCCGTCTGGATGGGCTCAATCTTGTTTGGGTGTCGCATGATAGCCGCCTGTCTTGGTGGCACCCTGGAACGTGATCCAACCATTTTCTTTGAGTTGTTTGAGCCAGCGGTCAACGTTTTTGGGCGAGGTTTTAAGCGCGTCAGCCATGGAGGGCGCTCGCATGCCTGGGTTGCGTGTGATGAGATTGAGGAGTGCGCTTACTCCCTCATTTGCTCCCTCATTCTGAGCTACTAACTTGCGGTGTATGGTGGCAAGAAACAGGCAGCCGTCCCGATCATCAGAAAACTCGATGTCGGGCCAGCTTGACAGCGCGCGCTTGATGCCCGAGCCCAAGCCGTGATAAGGCGGTAGCCCCTTGGCCACGTAAGACACCAGACCCGGCGTGCTGCCGTCATCTGCCACGCCGATCATGACCGTGCCACCGTTTGAGTTGGCAAAGGCCACCATTTCAGCGGCCAACGATTCGCCGTTGCGCACATCCACCTTGAACTGGTGTGTGCTGTCTTCGCCCAGCGCAATTTGGGCCAGAATGGTTGTGATGGACATACTAATTGCGCGGTGATGTCGGGGCGCAATCAGGTCGCTGGCATCAGGTGTTGTGTGCACCGCGTCTGGCAGATTACGCCGCAGGGTTTCAGTCAAGCCCAGCACGCCAAGCCAGTCAAGCTGCGTTGACCATTGGGGGGCGATGTCCCAGTCGCTGTCAGCTTTGGCTTTGGCTGCGACCTCTGTTTGTGCGCATGGTGTCGTAGCGGGCGTGTTGGTTAACATGCGGAATTGTAAAACGACAAATGGACAAGGAGCTGTATTGACTGTAGCAGGTTCGGTGGTGGCGACATTGGGCAAATAACGCACCTTCTAAATGCATTCCTGATCCATCAACGCACGCATATGCTCAGACGTGATAACCTCCGGGCGAGCCGGCAGCAGCGCATATTCGCATTTGAACTAGGGGACGGCAACGGGCGGCTGGTTTTGTGCATATATAGTAGTACGCATGTTGGCGGCTTAGCATCAGAGCCTCATCCCACATTCGGCAATTTTTTGGCATTTGTTGCCCTTTTGTCGTGTGCATACCCTGCCTACCTTGCCGTCCACTAGAAAACCTATATGTACTTAAGGCGAAAAGCACTGTTGGCCGTACTTGCAGTTGTAATCTTCTTGCTACTGCTGTTCGCTTTTTATGGTTATAACCAAACCTGGCAGTTGTGGAATATTCCTGTCATGTCACCCGCCTTTGCTGATTTACGCGTCATTACCCACGGCGCAGATGCTGTGGCAATGGGGATGGATCCATTAATTAATAATCCTGGTGATCCATGGGGCAGACCGCTCAACTACCCAAGAATATGGCAAAGCTTGTATTCAATAGGAATAAACAAGTCTCATACAGTTGGGTTGGGTGTGGGGATTATTCTTTGCTTTTTGGCTGGCGTTGTCATGGTATTGCCAAATGTCAGCAATAAGACGATCGCTTTGGTGATAGGTGCGCTTGTATCGCCGGCAATACTCTTGGGAGTTGAACGCGGTAATATTGATTTGTTTATTTTTTTTCTTGCTGCTTTAACAATCGTATGGGCCAGAAAGTCTGCCGCTGCAGGTGTTATGTTGATTGTATTTGGAACTCTCTTGAAATTATTTCCAATTTTTTCTGTTCCGGTTTTGTTGAGATTGGAAAAGCGCAGGTTTATTTTGCATGCAGTTATTATTCTTGCGATTTCACTAATCTATTTTTTTGTGATATGGTCCGAATTGCTTCTGATTTCCAGCGCAACACCCAGAGCCACCGACCTGAGCTATGGTATCAACGTCGCTTGGATGCATGTGGAGGAAATCAATACCTCACTCGGGCAGTTTCTCCAATTCATTGCCATGTTATTAGTTTTTATTGCTGCTTGCCTGTCCTTGTTTGCATGCACGCAACGCTCTAGCCTAAATACGACGAGTCAGATTGAGGAATCTGTTGCGCTTGATTCCTTCAGACTTGGTGCCTGTATTTATATTGGCACATTCCTTCTGGGTAATAACTGGGACTATCGGCTTTTGTTCTTGATTTTTACTATTCCCCAGTTGTCATTATGGATGGCATCTTCCAGTAAACAACTTCGCTGGTGTTCAGCAATTGCACTATTGACCATGTTGATTTCAATGTGGTACTTGGTGATCTTGAAATTTTGGTTTGCGCTTGCTTCGGGTCTTTTCTATTCGATACCTGTTACGCAATTGTTACCGTTTATTATTGATGAATCATCAAACTGGGTACTGTTCTTATTACTGACTTACCTGTTTTCCATTGCGCTTCCGGATTGGGCCAAGGCGATGCTTCTGTCGCCCCTACGGGCGTATGCCAGGCGCTGAACAGGATCAACGTCTTGACATCTCCAGCCCCAACATAGCCCCCAACCCCATTAGCGTGGCAAACCACAGCGTTGCCAGCCTGATGCCAATGGCTGCCAGCGTGCCATTGGCCAGGCTGGCCCCCAAGCCGACGAGCAGCGCCACCGCCACAGCCTCGGTAGAACCAAAGCCACCCGGAATCATTGACGCGGCGCCTGCCAGCATGGCCACCGGATAGATGGACAACGCCAGCAAGGTGGGCACATTAATGCCAAGGTGTTCGATGAGCAGCACAAACGCATACGAAGTGAGCCCCCAGGCAAGCGTGCCAGCCGTCAACGAAACCAGCAGGTCCATGGGCTTGAGCCAGACAGTGGTGTGAGCAAACCCGCGCGCAAACACCTCGGTCAGGCGCGCCAGGCGCTTCAGGTGTCGCTGCTGCAAATAGCTGGCCAGCCGCAGCAAATGGTGCGGATAGCGCGCCAGCACAAACACCACGGCCACCACCAGCGCCACAAACAGCACCACCACCGGGAGCAGGTTAAATCTGGCAGCGGCCATGGCGGCAATGCACAGCACCACGACCAGATCGAACACGCGCTCATACACAAATGCCGACACCACCAGCGCGGGTGGCACGCCCATCGGCTGGAAATAGCGCACCCGCAGCAGCTCGCCCACCTTGCCCGGCGTGGCGGTAAAGGCAAAGCCGCAGAGGTAGGCCACAAAACCGCGCACCGGTGGCACCGTAGCACCCGCCCGCGCCAGCAGCCAGTGCCAGCGCGCATAGCGCACCAGGTAAGACAACAGCGACAAACCCATCAACACGGGCAGCACAGAATACAGCCGGTCAAACCCCGACATCAGCCCGCGGCCCCGGTCCACCCACAGCAGCAGGCCAATGTAGGCCAGCGTCATCAGCAAGAAAGCGACCACGGCGCGGCCAATTTTGGGGCGATGCATCAGCGAAACGACCAGTGTTTGTGACCCAGGTAGCCAGCACAAAAGCCGTCACCATGCCAACCAGGTAGGCGATGATGATGGCGCTGGAGTAGCTTAGCCACTGGTTCAGCAGCAGGGCAGCGAAGGTTTTGGCTCATTCTGACTGTTCGCCCACAACGATTCTGAAGGGGTAGAGGTTGTCGTGGAGGGCTTTGCCTTCGCGCAGGAATTCGGGGCTGAAGATGATGTTTGGTTGATTGAGTTTGGCGGTGTAGCCCACAGGCACGGTGCTTTTGATCTGAAGCTGCTTGCGCTTGATGAGCGAGGACTAGAGGCTGATTTCATTCAAACTTGCTCATGCGCCGCCAAAGTAACGCCAAGTTCAACCGTTGGTTGAATTTGTTGTAGTTTGGCTTCTACCAGGGTCAACATCAGGCGCATGGTTTGCGCAGACTCGGTGGCCAGGTTGATCAACGCTGCGTTTTTGTCTGAGTCATCAGGGTAGTCGTGGGCAAATTTATTGCGGATACTGCGCATATCTTGCCAGGCATCAGCCTGTTGCAGGTAGCCCAATTTTTCTAGCCGGTTGAGTTTGTCAAGCATCGGCTGGGTTTCATAGGGCTCTTGGAGGTACTCCAAAATGGCCGGAAAAAGTCGGCCGCCCATGGCGTCTTGTAGCCGTTGCGTTGCCACGGGGTTGTTCATAACAAGATGCCTGTTTGTTTTGCAATTGCCAAAATGGGCGGGCGGCTGGTTCGGGTGGGGTAATCCAGCAGGATGTCAATTTTTTGCTCACCCAATTTTCTTTGCAGTTGGGTCAAAAGTGTGATTTCGGCGCGCATCAGGGCGTTGATGTCAACCAGGTTTGTTTGGATCAGCAAGTCGATGTCGCCGCCGCGCTTGCTGTCATCTACCCGTGAGCCAAAGACCCAAACAGCAGAGCCAGCGCCAAAGGTTTCTGCAACCGTTGCACGTATGGCTGATTGTTGTTGGGTGTTTAAACGCATGGGTTTGTGCCGACCAGCCGGTGCCGCTGATGGTAACGTTCATTGCTTAACTTGATATTCATTGAATAGCTTTTTATGTCATTTTATGTAGGCTAGAGGTTTTCAGCTTTGGGCATGGGGACACAGTATCGGATCATGTCGTCCAGCGGTGCAATAACAGTCGAATGCGTTCTCGGGCTTTGGGTGAAATGTGCAGCAACGCCGCTTCCAGCGTGATGAACAACAGGGCACCCATAGCAGCAGGCCAATGTAGGCCAGCGTCATCAGCAAGAAGGCGACCACGGCGCGGTCAACCCTGGCCTGTGCATTAGCGAAACGACCAGTGTTTGTGCCCCAGGTAGCTGGTAAACACCGGGAACATCACACCAGCGGCATGGGCGATTTCCGGGGCAAAGCGCGTCACCCCCGCGCCGGGCAGCACGTAATAGGCCAGCCCCATGCTGATGGCCCAGGTTTGCGCGACTGCAAGCACATTCACCAGCGCAAAGATCAGCGCTGAGCGGCGCCAGCCCTGGCTGGACTGCGTGAACACAAACAGGCGCGCCAGCACAAAAGCCGTCACCATGCCAACCAGGTAGGCGATGATGATGGCGCTGGAATAGCTTAGCCACTGGTTCAAGACGATGCGGCTCGCAAAATTGACCACCGCCGCCGTGCCGCCGGTCAGCAGGAACAGCATGAACTGGCGCGACGCAAAAGCACGCATCAGACGGTGGCCAGCTTTGCCATGTTGCGGCCAAAGCCAATACTCTCGGAAATGCCGCGGTCTTCCGGGTAGTAATACGAGGTGTCGGCCACCCACAGCCCCTTGACCGGCAACGCCACGGGCGGCAGGCGGCTCAGGTGGCCTGGCTCGCAAATGGGTTGCGCGTAGCGGTAGCGGCTGGCGCGCATGTCGATGAAATCGTCGTCAGTGAGCGCCGGGTTGATCTGGCGCAGGTAGCGTCGCACCTTGTCGAGGAAAACGCTGTCGGGCTCGGCAAACTTGGCATGCTCGCCCGGCATGTAAAACGGCACGTAAACAATGTGGTGCGCCAGCGGGCGCAGGTTGGTGTACTCCACCAGCCCAGGGATGTCCATGTTGGGGTCGTTGGTGTTGAGCCAGAAATTTTCTGTAACGGTTTTTTTGAGCTTGGCGATCACGCACACCACGGCAATGTTTTTCATGGCCTTAAAAGTTTGCAAAATGGCGGGCGGCAAGTCTGGCATGAGCCGTGGCACATAAGGCAGCGGCACGGTGCTGATGACCTTGTCAAAAGCCAAAAACTGCTCACCCTGCTGAATGCCCTTGACCGCGCCGTCGGCCATCACCACCCGAGTGATAGGCGAGCCCAGCCGCACTTCGCCACCGTGTTGCTCGATGTCGGCCTTGAGCGCCTGAAGCAAGGTGTTGGAGCCGCCATCCAGGTAGCCCAGTTTTTCATGAAACAGGTTGTAGCGCGACCGCCCGATGCGGCGGATGCGGCTCCAGATCCAGGCCGCCGACAAGCCGTAGGCATAGTCATAAAACTTGTAGTCAAACAGCTTGCGCCACAGCACCTCAAAAGCTTCATCACCCACCCAGCGCTTGATCCAGGCAGTGGCCTCCACGTTGTCCAGCGGGTGCCAGTCAACCCGCTTGGTGGCCAAAAAAGCGTGCAAGCCATAACGCAGCTTGGCGACCAGGCTCAACCCAGGGAACTTCAGCAGGGCCACGGGGTTGCCCCAGGGGTGCAGTGCACCCTGGTAATAGAAACCCATTTTGGTTTCAACCCAATGCATCTTGTCCGCAATGTGCAGCTCATCGAGCATCTGCAAAAAGGCGGTGTCTGAGGTGCAATGAAAGTGGTAATAACGCTCGATGTCGAGCCCGTTAAAGTCAAACACAGCAGTCATGCCGCCCACCCGGTTGTCGGCCTCGAACAGCACCGGGCGATGCCCGTCGCGCGCCAGTTGGTAGGCCACTGCCAGGCCCATGGGGCCGGCACCGAGGACGGCAATTGTGCTATTTGGCATGAAAAGTTTGAATATTACTGAAGCTCATTGAGTATCTGCGTACTAACTTTATCGATAAAAAACTCAGAACTCGCGTTGGTCATGTGGCCCCAGTCGATTTCGCGAATGATGTCGATGTAGTCAATCTTCTCGCGCCCGGTAATGTTGAATGTGCCGGTGGCCCGCTCCTCGATGCAACTGGCAATGATGTTGCAAAAGTCGCCGGCATAGAGCGGCTGGCGCATGTAGCGGCCATGGCCGGGTATGGGGAACACCGGCACTTTTTGCATGAAGCGTGACAGCCAGCCCAGGTGTTTGCGGTCGAACCAGCCAAACATCAAGGTGGGCCGCAGCACCACGTGGCAGATGCCGCTCTCCATCACCAGGCGCTCTTGATCTTTTTTGGTGTTGGTGTACCAGTCATTGGCAACAGATTCGACCACCGATGAGCTGATGTGCACCAGGTAATTGACGTTGTTGGCCTTCATGGCGCTGAGCACGTGGCGGGTGGCATCAACGTTGTTGCGCTGGAGCTGGGTGGGGTCGTTGCCGCCAATCTGGGCCTGTAGCATCACCACCACGTCGGCGCCTGCAAGCTGCTGTTCCCAATCGCCGCGCTCGGCCAGGTCGGCAAACTTGGCTTCAATGTCTGGTTGCATTTTGCGCAGTATGTCAAGGTTGCTGCGGTGCTTGTCGATGACAACCAGGTTGTGGTAGCCCAACCGCTTCAATTGGGCAACCAGGTTTTGTCCCACCAAGCCGGCACCGCCAGGTATCACGATGCAAGTAGATTTCATACGCGCGGCAGTCTTTCCATGAACAGGCTTTCATTTTGGAGATAAAACCGGAATCATTTTTCTGCCGTGTCGGCGGTACACGAGAAAGTCACTGTCAATCGTGATGACGCGACAGGGCTCATACAGTTCGGACATTCGTACCAGGCACGCGTCAGCCAAAGAAACTGGCACATTTTCATAACGCTCAAACAAGGTACGCACTGCCACAACCTGTTCCGCCAATGACATGGCGATACGCACCACGCCACGTTCAATAAGGAGCAATGCCCGGGATGGGTCATAGCCTGAGCGTGACAACAAAAAACAGGTCTCTGCCACCACCGCCTCACAAGTCAGAAATGGTGCGGCATGCAGTGCAAACTGTTCCTTGGCCCAGCCATGATGAGTGTCATCTCGGCACAGCAAAGCCACCCAAGGCCCTGTGTCAAGAATCAAATGCTGGCTCATACGCTGCCGAAACCCTTTAAATACTCTGGGTTGGATGACAAATCGGGGGGGCTGCCTTTAAAGCACCCGACCAGATCGCCCGCTTGGTCCAGCGCTGACACAAATGATGTCGCCGACTTGCGTTGTGCAATAAAGCTCATCAATGCCCGCCGCACCAGCTCTGACTTGCTCATGTGGGCTTGCTCGCTAAGTTGTAGCAGGTCCTGCTCCAAATCGGGCGGAATTTTGATAGTTAATGCTTTCATTGGTAAATAATACCTCATGGCGGCAGGTGTTACAAAACATCGCCTTTAAGTCGCCGCGCTCGGCCAGGTCAGTCCCACTTCTTCCAGGGCGCTTGGCGGATGCCGCTGAATGTCTCGCGCCTTTTTTACGAAATTTTGACCCCAATTAATTTGCTGCTCCAAAAGCGGTTAAAGGCTGAGCCGTTTAAAAATAGCGCTGGGAATGTGCTGGATGATGAGCATGATGTAGCGCCAAAACCATGGGGTATAGAGGGTGTCGCGGCGCTTTTGTATGGCTTTGAGGATGTCAGCCGCCACCTGGTCTGGCGTGGCCAGCAGCAACTTGGGCAGCGCCAGCCCTTGCGTCATGGGGGTATCCACAAAGCCGGGTTTGATGGTGAGCACATGCACGCCGGCCTTGAACAAGCGCGCGCGCAGGCCACTGCAAAAGGTGGTGACTGCGCTTTTGGCGGCGCCATACAGGTAGTTGGACGGGCGCCCGCGGTCGCCGGCTACCGACGAGATCACGGCAATGCAGCCAGCTTTGTGCGCTGCCATGCGGCCAGCCAGGTCGGTCAGCAACGCGATCACGCTCAGGCCGTTGTTGGCAAATTCCTGCACGGCCAATTGCGCGTCTTGCTCGCAGGCGGGCTGGCCGGGCAGCGTGCCGTGGGCGACCAGGGCAATATCGACCTGGCCGAGCGCGGCATAGCAGGCGTCAAGCATGGCTTTTTGCTGGTCGAGCTGGGTCAGGTCGAGCACGTGGGTGTGCACGGTGGCGCCCCGCGCGGTCAGGTCATCGGCCACCCGGCTGAGCTTGTCAGCAGAGCGGCCAACCAGAAAAAAGCTGGCGCCTTGGGCTGCCCAGCGACGTGCGCACGCGGTGGCGATGGCAGAGGTGGCGCCGAAGATGGCTATTTGTTTCACTGATGTCATCCTGGATTGATTTGGCTATAGACAGGCAGCTTGTGCAGTTTGACTGTGTAACTGTTGTTCCACATGCCTGAGTTGGGCCGGGCATCTTCAATTTTGAACCGCATGACCCGGGGCAAACTTGCCAGCGTTTGTGGGCCGTTGATGGCCATGAAAAAGGCTCGGGTGTCTGCAATGTAAGGGGACAGCACAAAGCCGGCACTGGCTTGACCCGCATTGAGGCGATGCACCAGTACCTGGCCGTTGCTGAGCTGGACAAACAGGTTCAGGGTGCTGGGTTTGTAAATCAGGCCCATGAGCTTGCCAAAACTTGTGGGCGTAATGTCAATTTCTGCAAACAGCATGCCGTCTTCGTGATTGGTTTGCACGGCTTCGCCCAGGTTGGCCTGGCCTGAAAACACCAGGGTCATGGGGTTTTTGGGTGCGATTGGTTCGTTTTTTCTGAGAAGAATGTATTTGATGGTGGTGCCGATGGGTTTGTAGTTGGCCATCAGCTGGGGCCAGCTGGCACCGTCGTCCAGGCTGGGGTAGCGGTTGTCGAGGATGAAGACACTGAAGACGATATTGTCTGGTGCCTTGGGGCTGGCTAACCAGTTTGCATTGAGCCGCGCCAACCCCGGGGTGTAGGCCGAAAAACTCTGAAAAACCGGCCGAGGTGTCCAGTGGTTCCCTGATGCAATCAACGAGGCAACATCATGCGGATAAATGTCGGTCGTGCCTTCCAAAACAGGGATGGGGTCTTGTTGGCGAATGCTGGCCAAGCCGGCCTGGTAGCGGTTACCGGAAGACGCATCATTTAGCGCGGCAATGATCTGCTTGCTCAGCGGTTTGTAATATTCAAAGGGTTCATCAGAGTTTTGATTGTGAATGCCGAGCCAGACAATCATGGCCAGTGCAAAAACAGGTGCCAGTAGTTTGGGTTGCAGCGCCTTAAAACCACCCAGGAGCACGATGGCAATCAGCAAACTCGAGCTGGCGGTGAGCGCGTGAACGTCGTGCCTGACAAAACCGGCCTTGAAAGTCAAGAATAAAAACGCTGCGATGAAGACGATAAAAACAACTTCAAGGATGCCAAATTTCCCAGATTTTGCATTTGCCTTGTAAAAATAAAAAACAAGGCCAAGTGAAATGACGATGAAGGCAATGGGATAGAACGAAAGTGGCAATGACGCTGCGGCCGAAACAACTTCAACAGACATGGCCTGAGTGAAGCCAGAAACAATATCCCTGTTGTTCAACAGGTAGTCTGCCAGGCTGCCCATGGTCTGACCCAGCATGAGCCAGAAGACCAGCATTGAAATCATTGGCAACATCAATAACGTCGCGGCGGTTTGCTTTGCGCCAGAGCGCCAAAGCATGAGGGCGCCCAGCATGCAAACCAGCAGCGTCAACGGCATAAACGAGAGTTTGATGATGGGCAGCAGCCCCAGGGCGGCAATGGCCACCATGAGCCCGAGCAAATCAGTTTTTGACAGTTGAATTTTTTCGGCGTGATTCGATGGCAAAGCCATGCGGTAAATCAGCAAGCCCAGCAGCACGGGGTATGACAAAAACAGGGCGTCGCGGGATTCAAGCAAGAAAAGCAAAAATGCGGCATACGCCCAAAGCCATGCCTTGTGGCTGTTTTTGTAAATGGTGTAGCTTGCAAAGGCGTGCCCCACGGCCAAAAACAGGCCACCAAAAACGGTCAGATAAATGAGGGACGGGTGGTAGGCCTGGGTCCAGATGGAGGCAAAAGGACCGGCGGTGTAAAGCACATCGCTGCCAAAGGCGAACTGCTGCGCCACCGCTTCGTTAATGCCCAGCACCCACGACGGGTCAAAGCCAAGGCGCGGCATGACCGGGTGAAAGGGCAGAAAAAGCAGAACCGACAACAAGCCAATGGCAACTGCAGCAATCATTGCGATAACCTTTCCCACAAACGTGAACTCAACGCGGGGTCTTTCAGTTTTTGCAGTTGCGGCCAGGCCGGGTAGGCGTGCTGGAAGTCTTGACTACTCATGTGCGCATCTTTGGCCGGGTACTGTCGCCCACCGGCCTCACGCACGATGGTATCGAGCCGCGCAAACAGACGCGCCGTGCTGTCGCCCTGCTCTGGAAAGTCGAGCGCCAACGTGGCACCCGGTTGCGGAAATGAGAGCAGCCCGGGCGAGATCACTTTGCCAAAGCGTTTCAGCACGGCCAAAAACGAGCCGCTGTGGGCTGCGGCAACAGCGCCGAGCAGTTCGCGGATAGCCTCAGGCGCATTGTTTTCAGGGACAACGCACTGGTATTGCTGAAAGCCACGCGGGCCGTAAATGCGGTTCCAGTTGAGGATGCGGTCGAGCGGATAAAAAAACGGCTCGTAGTTGATCTGACTGCGCTGGCGGACAGCCCGGTGGGCGCGGTAATAGGCGCTATTGAACAGGCGCAACGACAAGTGGTTGATGACAGAAAACGGTGGCGTAACAGGCACGTTGATGTTTGACTTGGTGGCTGCCGTTTGCGGGCCGCTTTGGGCATGGTCGCCGGCCATGTATATGCCGCGACCGGTTGACGGGCCCCTGGCCAGGCAGTCGATCCAGGCCACGGTGTATTCGTGTTTGCCATCAAGTTCGGCCGAGAGCGCAAAGAATTCGTCGAGAGAGCCAAAGCGCACATGGGTGGCGTCAATCTGGCTGGAGCGGATGGGAATGAGTTGCAGCTCCAGCCAGTCAACGATGCCGGTCAGGCCCAGGCCGCCGATGGTGGCGGCGTAGAGGTCAGCGTTGTCTTGCGCTGAGCAAACCAGCGGTACCCGGTCGCTTCGGATGAGGCCAAATCGGGGCACGTGGCAGCCAAACGTGCCGCGCACATGGTGATTTTTGCCATGCACATCGTTGGCCAGGGCGCCGCCCAGGGTAATGAATTGCGTGCCAGGCGTGACCGGCAGAAACCATCCGTTGGGAATGCTCAGCGCGAGCAGTTCGGCAAGCGTGACGCCAGCTTCGGCACAAATGAGCCCGGTTTGCCAATTGACATCAATGAAGCGGTCAAGCGTGCGCAGGTGAACCACATGGTCGCTGCTGGCGAGGCAACTGTCACCATAAGACCGACCATTGCCAAACGGCAGTGTGGTACCGTGCTGCGCCGCCATGTTGGCCAGCGTTGGCCCGACCTCTGCGCGCCAATGGCATGGCTGGGCAGCTTGCGGATGCGGCGGGTAATGACCCCAGGAGTAAAGGCGCTGGCTCATGCGGCAAGCCAGAAAACAATGGCAAAGCACACGCCTGTGAGCAGGCTGTTGCGGTCTTTCATGGCAAAAACCACTGGGTCGTCGTGCATGCGGCCACGGTGCGTGAGCATCCAGGTGCGGGTGATCCAGTAAAGCAGCAGCGGGCAGGCCAGCCAGATCATTTTGGGGTATTGGTATTGGGCCATGGTTTGCTGGTCTTGAATGTAGAGCGCCAGCACCAGCACGGCCAGGTAGCCCGAGGCCGCGCCCAGCGATGAGATCATGGCCAAATCCTCCGGGCTGTAACCGCGCCCGGCAGTCAGGGCGCCGTTGCCTTGCGCGCGCAACTCGCGCAGCTCGGCATAGCGTTTGACCAGCGCCAGGCTGAGAAAAAGGAACATCGAAAAGGCCAACATCCAGAAGGTCAGGTTAATGTTGAACGCAAACGCGCCAGCCACAATGCGCACCGTGTACAGCAAAGCCAGGGCGATCACATCAATGGTCATGATGCGCTTGAGCACCAGTGAATAAGCCAGCGTGAGGGCGTAGTAGCAAGCCAGCGCCAGGGTAAAGGGCCAGGGCAGCCACCATGCTGCGCCAGCGAACGCGGTGATCAGCAGCACAGGAAACACCAACAGCGCGGCCTTGATGGGCACCGCACCAGATGCCAGCGGACGCAGGCACTTTTTGGGGTGCTGGCGGTCATCTTCCAGGTCAAGCAGGTCGTTGAGCAGGTAAACGCTGGAGGCACACAGGCCAAACAGCAAGAAGGCCAGCAAACCGGCCACCAGCAGGTTGATCTCACCCACCCGGTGCGAGGCCAGCAGGGGCACAAAGAGCAGCGCGTTTTTGATCCATTGGTGCAAACGCAATTGTTTGGCCCAGGCACGAATTGGTTGGCTGGGTGGAGTGATCACTTGCGCTACGTTGCCTAGCCGGTTGGCCGCTGCGGCCACGCCCAATTCGGGGCTGACCACATAGGCCTTGCGCGCAGCGGCCCATACCGTGAGGTCGTCTCGCGAGTTGCCTGCATAGTCAAAGCCTTTGTTGCCGTATTCAGCCACCAGCACATCACGTTTTTTGCTGGCCGACAGGTTCAATTTGCCGCTGGTGGCGAACACGCGATCAAACAGGCCCAGGTGGTTGGCGATGGCTTGGGCGTGGTTCAGATGGCTGGCGGTGGCCAGAATCAGCGGGCGACCTGAGGCTTTTTCTTTTTGTAGAAATTCAAGAACCTGTTTGTCGTAGGGTAGCGTGGCGACATCAATAGAAACAGCGCCAGCTAACTGGGCCTTGAGGTGCGCTTTGCCACCCAGCAACCAAGCCACGGGCGCCAGCAGCCGGGACGGGTTGTGCCTGACAAATGAAAAGCCTGATTCAAGCAGCATGTCGGAGCGCAACAGTGTGCCGTCGAGATCGACAACCAAAGGAATCAGCTTCATCGGTTTAAATGCATGGCGAATGCAAAATAATTCTTTTGTCGGCCATAGTTAAATTTGGTGTGGGAAATTTTTTGTTACGTATTACAGCATGATCCCGTTGAGTTTCCTTGCTCAAAAACCAGGTGTTGCCCATGAATGACCGTGAAATTCAGCGTGTGAGTGTGATCAACCAAATTGAGGGGCCAATAATCACACTTCGTGATGGGCGAGATCAGGTGACATTTCCGCCAACCTGTGGCAAACCAACAACTTTCCGCGCCAAGAGTGAACGCCCGCTTCAGAGCGTGATGAATTTCGGCAGTGCAGCGTAACCCGACGTTCGAGGCGAGTCATGAATTTCTGTCGAGTTCTCCAGACCGGTCATTCCCGATGCTGGTCCAGTTTGGGTATTTTCGGCCCATCGAACTCGGAAGCAGTCGTTCAACTAAGGTCAACGGTTTTCTTGGCTGACAGGCTCTTGGGCAGCGTGAAGAGTCAGTGACCACGGGCAGCTTCCTAAACAACAAAGTCCCGATTGATTGGCATTGAAATCGTCAAAGTGAGACTCAAAACAGTCAGCTGCCGATGTCAATGTTGTAAAATGAATCCTCAATATCGATCGCAACATAGAAAGATGTCCCATGGCAACTGGATTTGAAGCCGCGTTAATTAAGCCGTTGATTGACGGCCTTATGTCATTGTTGAATAAGGCAGGGGCAAAACGACTGAAGGCGAATGCGGAGAAGGCGTTAGCAGAGGCAATACGCGAACTTCTACTTGCCCCTACTGATTTGAAGTCGCCGGAGGCAAAGGTCGCTATTGCCAAGGCCGCAGGAATTATAAGTTCCGACCTAATTCTTGCAGATGAACTTTTGCAGAAAAGCAGAGTACCTGCAAAGAAGGCTGCACCGGCAAAGAAAGCTGCACCTGCAAAGAAGGCTGCACCTGCAAAGAAAGCTGCACCTGCAAAGAAAGCTGCACCTGCAAAGAAGGCTGCACCTGCAAAGAAGGCTGCACCTGCAAAGATAGCTGCACCTGCAAAGAAGGCTGCACCGGCAAAGAAAGTCGTGACTGCGTAGAAGAGGCTGTGAAGGCTTTGATCGTCAGGTGCGTATCTGAGAATAACTAATTCCACATAATTGCATTATAAAAATCACCTAAGGAGTTGCAGTGCTTAAACTTATTTTTCTTTTTATTTTAATTGCATTGAATTTTACTGGTTGTAATATGGTGAGCGACTCATCAAAATTAGAAATTTCCTCCAAATGCACTTTAAACGGTGTCGGGGATTATAAATGCACATTTTCCAACAAAGGAAAAAAAGAAGGTAGTTTGTGTGAGCATATGATTCTCAGCCGGAAAAATAATGATCCGACAAAATCTTTCATCTTGGACAGTGAAAAATTGATTGCAAATCAAGCTGAACTTGTAAAGATTATGCAACATGAGGTTGATGTCATTAAAAAAGACTTTAAAAATGATGATCGAGACTCTAAATTTAAAGAGATATACCACCAATTAATCGTTTATACATACGGAGAGAAGGGTCTTGGGATTAGCGAGGAAATTTGCTCTGGACTGGTTAAGGCTGGAGATATTCGTGAGGTTGCTGGTACGGTTTCATTTGGAATGGCCTCATGGCCTCCAATTAAATTATGCGTGTCAAATGATGGTTGGACTGATGTATGTAGCTTTTCAACAGTCTCTGCCGGTGAAATGAAAAAAGAAATTGATACTAAATTTAAATTGAACGATTAACCTGAATCCACATTTCAGCTCACCCTACTACCACCAACGCTCATGCGGCTTGTAGCCCTTTCGGTGAAATTGCTATTCAGCTGGGCACTATCTATAAAGACCCCTGTATAGCTATGCATAAAGGTTTTCTGGAGTCATTCACGGCCAAAACCCGAATGACCTCTGCACTGCCGACCGCCAAAAAAAAAAGATGTTTTTCATTGCTGAATGACCGCTCCCGAGATTCGGGTGTCAAAAACGAAAGTCTGCTTCCGACGAAATCGAAGGGCTGTTTTCGACTTTCTGATGGTCGTTTGGCAATTTTGGTGAACGGCGGGTATGGGTCTGATCCGGAATTACAAACAGAGGCTCCAGTGCTACGTTTTTGACATCGCCAGCATCACCTTCTGAGAACATTTCTGGGTTGCGACATTCTCTGCGGGTGCTCAGCGACCATCATCGTGGGTGAAAAAGCCTGGCTTTGAAAGCGGCGCCAGAAATTGAAGGCACCGCACCAACTGCGAATGGGCATCCATACCGCTAAAACGCTCAAGTAGGCTGTTTGGCAACGCTGCATGCTCGATTGGTGGCATAAAACGACCTCTGCCTAATTCCAGAATGGGGTTGCCACGAATATTTCACGCCACCAGTGCCGCCACCGTTGCAATGTTCGACGCGCCACCCCCAGGTGCAACTGCAATTCGTTAATCAGAGTGTCCGTAACGCCGGACTGCATGCCACTCAGCAAAACCATAATGAACCCAGGATAGACCCGTCGCCCGAGAAAGCGCACCGACTCTGGAGTTGTTCGCCGTCTGCATTTGTCGCAACAAAAACTCTGGCGCATTGTCGGGGTCGTCGTCTCCAATTCCACTGACCCACCTCGCGGTTTACGGGGATAGCAAGCGCTGTGAAGAACGCCACCACAGAAGCCGCAGCCCCGTATCCGTGTCCGACTTGCCAAGTCAGCGTCGATGGCTGCAAGAAACTGAAAAAAAGCTGGGCTCCTGAATGACATTGGCAATCATGGATAAATCCTGTGAAGTGGTGCTCAACCAGGCAGTGTCACCCATGACCAATTCATCTTTAACCCGATTTGATTAAGTTGCACGATGGCATCAGTCACTCGTCCCTCATGTAACTTGATCAAATCAGCGGGTAAGTCCATCACGATAGCTGGCTGTACTCAGGTGTTTGTAGCCATCCTGGATAGCAAAACCGACGACTTCGGCCGCAAGGTGTTTGTGCCGCAGATCGAGGGCAGTGCCACCGCATTGCAACTCCCGGGCATCATGGACGAGGTGGTTATCAAAGCACCTGGGATATGGCTAAGGGCAAGGCATGGTTTGACCCGAGTCGCTAACGTGAGATTTCCGAGCGTATCGCAGCCCGGCGTGCCCGGCTGCTGCCCGAGCGCAAGTCCCTTCAGGCGCGATTGCTGGCCAAGTGGTGTGCAAAGTAACGTATGAGTTTATATGAGATCAAATTCGGTGCATAATTAACGCATGAAAACCAACTTCAAACGGCCGTTTGCTCGGTATGTCAAAAAGGCACACAAGCCCTTGCAGTTGGCAATTGAAGATGAAGTGGACGTCGTTTGCGATGATCCTGAAATTGGTGAGCTGAAGGTTGGAGACCTGGCTGGAATCCGAGTGCACAAGTTTCGCTTCAGTCGGCAGGAGTATTTGATTGCTTATCGCGCTCCAAAGGACGATGTGCCCGTGGAGTTTTTAGTTATTGACTTTTATCAGGTGGGTGCTCACGAGAATTTTTACGCTGAGTTGAAACAGTACCTACGACAGGAAAAATCCAAAGGAACCTCAAAATGAGCCACGCATTGACCGCACAAGATCTGTTCTTGGAGATGAAGCGCATGCCCTCGACTGAGCGGATCAAATTCTTTTCGCTCCTGACAAACCAGGCGTTTCGGGATGATGACTTCACCCATGAGCAAGTGTTCGGGCACTTACAGCACGAACCTTTATCAGCGTTTGAGGCGGCAGAGTATCTAGAGGTGTCTTTGCCAACTCTGCGGCGATATGTGCAGGCGAATAAATTGCGGCCCTGTCACACGGTGGGTCGCAACCAGATGTTTTCTGCCGAGGATCTTCGGGTCTACAAACGAGCTCGGCGGTAAGCCTGCTGTTAGCGCGTCGGTCTCAGGGGCTGCCACTTTTCATAGTTGTGGTTGTTGTGAGCTTTGTCCGATTTATTTGATGAAGCGATTCGTGCCATCGAGGCACCGGTCCAGCTGAAATAGCTTGTAATTTTAGAAGTGCTGTTTTCAAGCTTCCATCGAAAAATTTCATCTATTGAGAATCGAACGATGCCGATCAATTTGATTGCAGGGATTTTTTTCTTGTCCCGTTCTTTGGGGTCAAGGAATATGTGCAATGCCAAATTTGTGAGTGCAGCGACCTCTTTTGACGTGACAAGCTTATTTTGAAATTCGAAATTGGGAACAAGAGGATCCGTTACAGCGTTTGTGGAGGCTGTGTCGGCCAAGTGGTTTGACGATATGTCTCTGCCCAACACTGCGGAAAGTCGTTCGGTACTGCGGCGCTCAAAATCAATAACGTCGGTTTCGTGATACCGGATGTGACGGAACAGCTTGTACCAAGTTGGACCCTGATTTGTCGCACGCCAGTGGCCGAGGGTCTTTTTGCTGATGTTCCATTTGGTCGCCAGTTGTAGTTCTGTCAAGACGGGGTAATGCATTGTTTTCTCCACGCGCACTCGTCGCCCACAGTCAGGGCGCAAACCAAGGTTTGCAGGGGTTTGCACC
>Ga0210024_1001364_pt1 | contig 22127 bp, 18 predicted proteins | sample CryGeymeta201525_FD_183988 | JGI IMG/M metagenome (GOLD analysis project Ga0210024, IMG submission 183988) | Groundwater microbial communities from Crystal Geyser aquifers in Utah, USA - Crystal Geyser metaG 2015-25 (SPAdes) (version 2) | ecosystem: Environmental > Aquatic > Deep subsurface >...
CTCGGCGAGGGTCTCCTGCCCCCGCCGCTCCCCGGACCGACAGGTCTCCTCGAATCCCGTGGATTCGCAGCCCTTTGAGACCTTCCGGTCAAGCGTTTCGGGGCGGTCGGAGACCTGCCCCGAGCTAGCCGCCTGCGCGCCGGCTTCGGGCGGCTGGTGTGTGCCCCGGCAGCCGGGCTGGCGCTGTGGGGAGGCTTCGTGGCGAGCAGCGTGCTGGCGCAGCGCGCTGGCGACCTGGAAACCTCGGCCGTGCGGCTCGTCGCTGGGTCGTTGCTGGGTGCCGTGCTTGGCGCCACGGGTCTCCTGACCATGGCCCTTGAGCCATGAGCTCGGGCAACCCGCCTGCGCCGGCTGTGCTTCTGGTGGCGGCGTCTCCCCCCGGCCGAAGAGGTCGTAGAGGCGCTGCGCTAGGTCTGCGCGCCGCGGCGGCGCGAGCTTGTCGGTTGGTGCGAGGCCCTGAGGCGCCTCCTGCAGATGAGAAGGAAGCCGCAATCGCCCCAAACGCTGGCGCGCCTGCTGACAAACCCGTATTGGATCCCCCGGTTCATCGCCCGACAGACTCTGATCGCCATGGGCGGCCCGGCGGTCCGAGCGCTGACGCCCGCAAGAGGGCTCCCGGAGCGGAGCGCCTGGGACGTGCTGGAAGCAGTCTCCAAACACACCTCGCTGCAACACGCCGAGCGCTACCGGACGCTGCTCTGTCCCGACTGCCTGACGCGCTTCCACGAGCACAAGGTTGCCCTACCCGACCGGTCGCTGCCCCTCTATGGATGCCGGAACTGCTTCAACAGCGAGACTGTCCTGGGGTGCCCAGGCGAGGTGGTCGCCGTGCTGGACCACAAGCTGATCGGCTACTGGCGCCCAGCCGGAGACACGCTGCGGGTCAACGCCCTCCGCCGTCACCCGCCTTTCCACTTCGACCGCGTTGAGATCGTGGACGCCACGGACAAGGAGGTTGCGCGGCTGGTGGTACAGGCCGGGAATGATCCGGACGCGCGGCGCCGCGCCCGCCGCCGCCAGCTCGCCGAAAACGAACCGTAGCGCAGCGGAGGAGGTCTCGCACCGCCCCCAGCACTTAGTCCTTGCCGCCGGTAGTGGCCCATGCTTCTCAGCTACGACCGAACTGGATTTCCGCTGCTGTTTCTGCCAGAGCTGGCGTTGGACGTCCACTTGCTCCCGATGACGAAGGCGCAGTTTGAGTGTTTCCTGGCGGAGACCGGGGCGGCGGCCGATGCCGGCTATGCCGCGATGCTGGCGCTCAATCCGCGGGTGACGGCTGACGAGTTCTCCCCCCGAGCGGCGGGAAGGGCTCTTCCTGACCGGCGTGTTGCCGGCCGAGGCGTTGGCCTTTGCCAAGTGGGCGGGCGAGGGGTTCCGGCTGCCCACTCTGGAGGAGTGGCGGAAGATCTACTTGGAGCTGGCGCTCAGCAACTACAGCTCCACGGAGCTTGACGCGCTGCTGGCGCCCGGCGATACCCGCGGCAGATGCCTGAGCGAGGACGCTCGCGAGGTGCTGACCGCGCTGCTTGCGGAGTCGGGGCCGTGCTCCCTGTTCCGGCTGACCCTCCTGGACGGCGGCGTGGTGGAGTGGGTGCAGCGCAGCGACCGCTGGACCGGCCTCGGCTGCCCGCGCCCGGAGTTCCAACCACACCTCTGGAATCCGCTGGACAACGACGTGGTGCCGCTCCGCGAAGACGAACGCGTGAAGTACTTCGGGTTCCGGTTGGTGCGGCGGGGAAGACGAGGGGGCGCGGCCGAGGAGCGCGGTCGATGACTCTCCCCAACGCAGACGAGGCACAGACCGACACCAGGAAGCTCACCAGCTACCTGCTCAACGCTGCGCACAGACGGGGTGGCACAAAGGCCCGTCTGCTCGTTCAGTTTGGGCACCATAGAGAGGATTGGCGACGGCTGGAGTCTGACATTAGAGCTTCGCACCTGAATGCCGAGGTAGACGCCACGAGGCAGACGTCGTACGGAGTCCGCTACGAGATCCGAGCGCCGCGCAACACCCCTGTCGGGCGTCCTCTGAGGGTCAGAACCGTCTGGCAGATCGACAAAGGCGCCAGGGCACCGCGACTTCTGACGCTGTTCCCGGATTAGGAGACAGATCGACGCCATGGAACCCCCGCTTTACACGGATGCTGTGCTGGCAGACGACTTGCCCGAGGAAGGGCTCTGTGCTGGTGACGTGGGCACAATCATCGAGCGCCACGTCGTCCCGGGACGCGAGGTCGGGTACGCCCTGGAGTGCTTCGACATGGTGGGCAACACCGTGGCCGTGGTCCCTGTGCCTGCACGTGCCCTGCGGGCACCGACGCGTGGGGACCGACCCTCCGTGCGTTTCGCGGCGGCCGGGGCCTATGCGGCAGCGCTTTGACCTGCCCACACCCGCAGCGCCCGCCGAATCGACTCGAAAGCCACGTCTGCCAAGCAGATATCGACCGGCGCGAGGAACAGGACCTCGGCCACGCCGTCGAGCGCAGCTAACGGCTGCAGCGACACAGCGCGCGCCGTGAAGAACAGGTCCAAGACCGGGCGCGCGACGCCTTGGTACACGTACCGGTTCGGGTGCGACGTCAGATAGGTCCACTCAGACAGGTCGAGCCCGACCTCCGCCTGCGTCTCCCGCCGCACGGCCTCCTCGGCCGTCTCGCCCACGTCCACGAATCCGCCCGGAACGCCCAGCATGCCTTTGCCTGGGTCTCGCGAGCGCCGGATCAGCAGCACGCGCCCGTCGTCGTCGCAGATGAGCCCGCCGACGGCGACCACCGGGGTCACGAACTGCTGGTAGCCGCAGCCTTGGCAGTCGATCCGGTCACGCCGGCTGCGGTCCGGCGAGCCGCTTCCGCAGCGGGGACAGAAGCGAAATGTGTAAGTGAGACGGTCCTCCTCCAGGGGCGCTCTTCACTCCACCAACAGCACTCCGAAGTCGTTCTTCTTCAGCGCGAACGTGAAGCCGTTCGCCAGGTCGCCGGTGATTGCCTTACCCGTCTCCAAGTCGGTCGCCTTCGCCGCGGTGGGCACTCCGAGCTTAGCAGCCTCGAGCTTCACGGTGCAGTCGCCGCCGTCGCCGTAGTCGGTCACTACTACTACCGCCTTGCCGCCGCGGCTCAGGGCGATCGTCTTTGCCTCTGTGCCAGTTACCGCAACGGGGTGCCCGTCATCCCAGTAGTTGAAGACTTGGCAGTCCGGCTCGCCGTACCCGAACTCGTGGAGCTTCTTCAGCAGGGCGACTTCCTCTTCGGGGCCGTAGTCCCACACGCGGAGTTCGTGGACCAGGCAGACGCCCAGGCGGGTGCGCATGGCCCACGGGAACTTGGGGTTGCTCCGGTCGTAGAGACCGCCCGAGAGAATGAGCGGGACGCAACCAGTCTGGCGCCCGAGGGTCTGGGCGACGGTGAGGTCGGGGCTGAACCGGTCCTGGAAGTCGCGGTCGCCGTACTGCCACTCCCAGTCCAGCGCGACGTTGGCGAAAGCCAAGGTCGGGACGAGGTTGGTGTTGGTCATGTGCGGGATGAAGACGCCGTGCTTGCCTTGCTCGTGGTACATCACTGCCGTCCGCCGAATCAGCTCGCGCATGTGCCACAGGCCCATGCTGGGATGCAGCCGGCCACGCTCGTCCACCCAGGCGGCGCTGGTAACGGCGTCGTTCAGCGCCGCCATGTAGACGTTGTCCCAGTAGACGCCGTCGAAGCAGGTCATGGCTTTCTGGTAGTAGTACAGGGCGAAGTCGCGGTAGCTGTCAGTCGGTGTGATGTCGTAGCCGACGCCGCCCTTGGCGACGCGGTTGTAGTAGGGGAAGTTGATCCACTCGTCCTGGAACGTCGGCCACTCGGCCGCCTGGAAGCCAATGCCGCGGGCGTTTGTGTATGGGATCATTGCGCAGCCTTCGGCGCGTGGGTAGCTTGGAGCGACGCGGGCAGTGTACATGATGTGCGCGTCGTACTTCTGCCACTCCGGCGTGCCGGGCTGCGCCTCGGGCTTGTAGCCTTCCATCCACCGCTTGACGAAGTCCAGGTCGGCTTTGCCGTTCTCGCGGGTGTCGCGAATCCAGTCGTAGATCGACAGGTCGCAGTCGCGCGGGTACACGTCGTGGTCGATCCCACCCCAGTAGAAGGTGGAGCCGAGGATTGTGAGCGGGAAACAGCCGGCGAGCTTCTTGCCGCACCGCCACTTGCGCCAGTTCATCGGCTGTTCGGGCATGGGCTTGACGGGCGTCGCCTGCAAGCCAAACTCGACGTTGTGCGTCCGCGTGAGCTTCGTCGGCTGAGTGACAAAGTGCACGCGCAGCTCCACGACGCCGCCGTTGCGCACGACTTGCACCGTCGGCGTTGTGTCATCGAGCACCCAGTCTCGGTCGTTGTCGGCGAACCAGCAAAGCCCGCGCTCGCCGCCTCCCAGATAGACGTAGGGATAGAACGTCCCGATGATGTTGAGCTTGTTCCCTTTGCTACTGTCCCAGACAACACCCTCGCCCGCGGGCACTTTGCCCGCGTAGTTGTGCCGCAGCCCATCGCCGCAGGTGTGCATGTACTTCACTGCGTCGTTGCGGAGGGGGACGACCAGTGAGACGCGCTCAACCATAGTCTCCGGCGTCGGCTGCTGGGTCAGCGACAACGTGACCTTCATCATGCCGTCGTAGTCGTACTCGGAGCGGACGGCGGCTGTCAGCGAACCGGCCTCCCAGCCGCCGGCGGCGACGACCCGGTTCGGCGCTGCGGAGGCCACCTTCAGCGCGCCAGTTTGTACCTTCACCGGCTTGCCGTCAGCCTGCACTTCCCACCGCATCGGCGCCGCCAGCAGCTCTTGCCCTTCGCTTCGCGCCTGATCCCAGAGCCCGCCGCCGCCCAGCTTCAACTCGCGCAGCACACACGACAGCTCGTTGCCGCTCACCTTCAGCGGCGTAAACGGTGGAATCACAGCAGCCGACGTCCCCAGCGTGTTGTGCTCCCACGGGAAGTGCTTGCGCGCGAACGTCCGCACGACCGGCGCCTTGGGCACCCCGGCGCCGCCTGCGAGGAATGCGGCGATCTCGTAGTCGCCGTCCGCCAGTGCGGGAACGGCGAAGACCGCCTCGGCGAGGCCGTCTTTGACCGCCATCGCCTGCTCGGCCAGCGAGGTCTCCGTCTTGGCAGCGCGAACGACCACCTTGGCTCCGGTCACTGCCTCGCGCGCGGCAAGGGCCGTCAAGTCAAGCTGCGCCTTCACCTTGTTGTGATACGGGTAGTACTTGAACCGAAATTCGACCGCCTGGCTCTGCTCCTTCTCGAGGGTCCATGCCGCTTCTGGCCGGTGCATGTTCCAGGTGAAGTCACGGAAGAAGAAGACGCGCTTGTCGGCGGGCGAGGTGACGCGGATGACGGTGTGATGACTCCCCTCCGGGCCGCCGTCGCGGCCGTCGTGCGACACCACCTCGGTCTTGCCGGGGGCAACCGTGACAGACCGTTCCGTCTCTCGCGGCGGGTCCATGCTCCAGGCGTCGCCAAGGAACACCTTGGCCGTCAAGGGTGCCGCACCGGGGTTGTGCAGACTGACGGCAACCACCGCCTCCTTGTGGTCCTTGTGCAGCGACCGCATCTGCACCACTGGCGCCTGCGGGTCCCAGTGCACGACCGGCATCGACGGCACGTCGTCAAACGCGCCGCCCGTGGACGCCCAGCGCGACTGGTCCCACGGCCGATGCCAGTCGCGCACGACGCGTAATCCCCACGGATGACCGAGGTCGGTCTCTGCCCCGAGCACCGTTAGCGGGATGGCGAACTCCGCCTGCCACCAGCCGTCGGTCACCTTGTCGGCGAACTCCCACTTGATGCGCCACGTGACATCGACTGGATTCTGCTGGTTGCCCATGTCGTACGAGCGGTCGTAGAGGACGCCGCGAGCGTTGACAATGATCTGAAACAGCCGCCGGTCGCCCTCGGTCTGTCCCTTGTGCGGGTCGATCCACAACTCGATAGAGTCGTCCCGCGTGACCTCGATGATGTCCCGGTCGCCGTCGGGCACGGCCCGAGTGAGCAGGCCGGCGCCGGGGGGCATCTCCGTCTTCACCGCGGTGAAGAGCTGCTTGCCATCGCAGCCGATCCAGAACATCCCGTCGCGCACCGTCAGCTTGCCGTCGTGTTGGCTCACGAAGCCGAAAAGCTTCGTGGCGCGGGCCCATTCCTGCTCGTCGATCTCGCCGTCGATCTTCGGCGCCAGCGGCATGAGCGGCAGCGACACCTCCGGCGGCGCCGGAGCCGTCCGGCCGACGGTGCCACAGGCAAGCAACGGCAGGATGATCGAGATGCAGCGCCGCGAGCGCCTTGTTGGCACAGGGATCACTCTCCTTCTGAAGCCGCCTTCGGCCGCATGGCCTGGTGCAGAGCCTTGACCTCGGCGGCGGACAGCGGCCGGTTGAAGCAGAAGAACTCGTCGAGGAGCGTGGGGTCGCCGCCGTTGGATCCCAGGATGAGCCCGCCGAACAGGTCTGGGTCGGGCTTGCCGGGGAGTTCGGTGGCGTTGAAGGCTCCGCCGTCCACGCTGAGCGCGAGCTGCGGCCAGCTCCAGTTGACGGCGATCAGATGCCACTCGCCGGGCTTCCAGCCGGCGCACCCGGCGTAGGCGCTGCCCTTGGGACCCCGCTGCAGGCCGACCAGCAGCGACTCCAGTCGTGCCCACGCGCCGTCCGGTTTGCGCAACGGGCCCTGCCGCTCAACATAGAACGCGGAGCTGTGGCTGAGCACGAAGTTGGTGTTGCCGGCTTCCTCCTGGTTCCACTCGACCGGAGACACCCACAGGCACAGCGCTCCGCGCGTGGTGAGGGTCCAGTTGCGGGTGTCTTTGAACAGCAGCGACCCGGTCCCTGCGACCAACGCTTTCCCCACCAGTCCGGCTGCCAGCTTGGGCTCGCCCAGCTTCTGAGGCTCCCATTCGCCAACCGCCATGTCGGGCAGGAGCGACTCCTGGTCGAAGCCATGGTGGAAGGTGACGGCGTCCATCAGGTCGCGCAGTGCCGGGAGGACTTCATAGGCTGAGGCGTCGACCGCCGGAGTGACTACGGGGCCGGCGCAGGCCTGATTCAAGACCGCGACCACGCACAGGATCGTGGTGGGGGGAATCCGTCGCACGTTGGGTCACCTGGGAAGAGCGGGCTGAGAGACCCACATTCGCCGTCACCAGCCGAGACCCTACCCGACGCGGCTCGCGCCCGCGACCCCTCTCCCCCATAGAAAGCGAAAGGACCGACGCCCTTCCGGGCCTCGGTCCTCTGGTGTGCATTCGCTTGGCTACGCCGAAGGGAAGATCACGCGCAGCAGCACTTGCAGCAGCCGCCTTGAACGGCCTTGCGCACGGCGTCGAGCTGATCGGCGGAGCCCAGCAACTCGTTGCGGCTGGCGATGAACTTGGCGTACTCGTCCTGGAAGATGATACCAGGCTTGCGGAAGTCGAAGGCTTCCGGCTTGTCGCGGAAGTACTCGCGGTGCACGCGGGTCCAGACGAGGCGGCCGTCGGTGTCGATGTTGATCTTGGTGACGCCGCGCTTCGCAGCCGGGAGGTACTGGTTGGGGTCGACGCCCTTGGCGCCCTTGAGCTGGCCGCCAGCAGCGTTGATCCGCTCGACTTCCTCCTGTGGCACGGAGCTGGAGCCGTGCATGACCAGCGGGAAGCCAGGGAGCCGCTCCTTGATCTCGTCGAGCACATCGAAGTGGATGCCCTGCCCGCTGCTGAACTTGAAGGCGCCGTGGCTGGTGCCGATGGCGCAGGCCAGGGAGTCGCAGCCGGACTCCTTCACGAAGCGCTCGGCGTCCTCCGGATCGGTGAGGAAGGCGCTGCCTTCGTCGACCTGAACGTGCTCCTCGACGCCGCCCAACTTGCCCAGCTCAGCCTCGACGCTAATGCCCTTGGCGTGGGCGGCTTCCACCACGCGCTTGGTGACGGCGATGTTCTCTTCGATCGCGTGCTCCGAGCCGTCGATCATGACCGAGCTGTAGAAGCCGGACTCGATGCAGTCGTAGCAGGTCGCCTCGTCGCCATGGTCCAGGTGAACCGCGAAGATGGCGTCCGGGAAGATCTCGTCGGCTGCCCGGATGATCCCCTCGAGGAGGCGCTTGTCCGTGTAGTCTCGCGCGCCCTTGGAGATCTGGATGATGAACGGCGCCTGGGAATCCAGGTTGCCGCGGAACAGCCCCATGGTCTGCTCCGCGTTGTTGATGTTGTACGCGCCGATGGCGAACTTCCCGTAGGCGACTTCAAAGAGCTGTTTGGTTGTGACGATCATGGCTTGTGGTCCTTTCCCCGCTCAGCCGGACTTCCCGGCAGCGGACTGGCAGCAGCAGAACTTCGCGGCTGTCGTCCTGCTCTGTTTGTGGTGGACGCTGCACAGCTTGCGCAGCCGCTCGGCGGCCGTCTCCGCAGTGAGGTCGCGCTGCGGCATGCCCAGCATCTCGTAGCCCACCATGAACTTCTTCACTGCGGCGGAGCGGAGCAGCGGAGGGTAGAAGTGGCAATGGACATGCCACTCGGCGTGGGGTTGCCCGTCGGTGGGTCGCTGATGCCAGCCCATCGAGTAGGGGAATGACACCCCGAAGAGGTTGTCGTAGCGCGCCGTCAACCGCCGGATCAGGTCGGCCAGGGCGTCGCGTTCTTCTGCGACCAGCTCCGGGAGAGACGACACGTGCCGCCGACCGACGATCAGCGTCTCGAACGGCCACACGGCCCAGAAGGGCACTACCGCGGTGAAGTAGTCGTTCGCACACACCAAGCGCTCGCCCCGCCGCCGCTCCAGTTCGCCGTAGTCGCACAGCAGGCAGTGGCTCTTGCGCTCGATGTAGGCGAGAAGCCCCGCCTGCTCCTTCGCCGGCTCGGTGGGGAGGTTCTGGTTCGCCCAGAGCTGACCGTGCGGGTGCGGGTTGCTGCACCCCATCAGGTCGCCCTTGTTCTCAAACATCTGGACATAGTTGACGAACGACTTCGCGCCCACCAACTCGAACTGCTCACACCACACGTCGACCACGCGGCGAATGCCCGCCGCAGGCATCTCGGCCAACGACAAGTCATGGCGCGGGGAGAAGCAGATCACGCGACACCAACCGCGTTCGCTTTCCGCACGGAGCAAGTCGCTCGCCGCCGACTCCCCTTCGGGCGTGTCGGCGAGCATGGTGGCGAAGTCGTTGTCGAAGACGTGCGTGCCCTCGTACTGCGGGTTGCGTTCGCCATTGGCGCGCAGGTTGCCCGGGCAGAGGTAGCACTTTGGGTCGTGGGCAGGTCGGTCGGTCGGCGGCGGCGCCTCCCGTTTGCCCTGCCACGGCCGTTTGGCGCGGTGCGGCGAGCACAGAACCCACTCCTGCGTAAGCGGGTTGAACCGTCGATGCGGATGGTCAGCCAGGCTGAAAGCGTCCAACAGGAGGCTCCCTCGAGAACGCGGTTGCCCCTGTCCGGCTTGCCCGGCAGGAGTCCAGTGGATTGTGCACGCGGGCCGGGCGTGCGTCAAGAGCTGCGTCAGGTGGTGGCGTCACCGAGCGGGCCCGGCGCCGCCCCGGCAAGCACGCCGTCGCTCTCCAACTGCTCCACGAACTTCAGCACCTGCTCGAACCCCGTCAGCGGGTAGTACGCACGGCCGTTCTGCTCGCACCACTTCTGCAGGCCGCCTTTGGCGAAGATCGCGTCGGCATACTGGGCGCCACAGGGATCCGACCAGCCATCCCCAAGGTAGATCACGAAGTCGTCCGGCTGCGCGTGTCGGCGGACGTGCGGCCCTTTGCAGTTGGCGCACCGGCCGCACGTATCGGCGAAGTAGGGGAAGGAGGGCACCAACCTGCCGTCGGCCACCTCCAGGTGGTTAGAGAAGACGGGCAGCTCCTCCAACCCGTAGCGCCGAAAGAGCCGGTTGATGTAGTAGTCCATGCCATCGCTGAGCACGTACACCGGATAGCCGCTCCGGCGGCAGTGTTCGACGAACGGCGGGAAGCCGGGGTCCAACTCCTGGGCATCGAGGAAGGCATCGAGTTCCTCGGGCTCTGCCCGGGTGGAGGCGCATTGGTCGAGGTAACACTGCTTCGAGGAGACCTTGCCGGCAATCCAATCGGCATCGGGCCACACGTAGCTGCCGTCGCTGAAGACGTCGTACATGAGGTCGCCAACGTCGATCTTGGCGATCGTTCCGTCGAAGTCCGAGAAGATGATTGCGCGCTGCGGTGGCATCGTTCCCCTGCGTCCGGCCTGCCTCGTTGACCCCGGGCGAGTTTCGCTTCCGGGCGGGTGGTGTGCTATCCTGATTTGCAAGGCAGTTGCCCTCCAGGGCGGCTGCCGCAGTGGATCCAGCGGTGCGGCAATGTGTGAGTTCTGCACGAGACACGGTGACGGGAAGAAGTGGTACCTGCGCGCCGACGCCTACAGCCACGAGCTGGCGCAGGACCTGCAACGGCGCAAGTACACGGAGCACTTCGTGCGGGACTTCGGGGCGATCATGCGCACGAATCTGGCGGCCCTGGAGCAGTTTGCCAGGGCACCGCGGCCGCTTCGCCACTTGTTGCGCTCCCTCGCCTCGAACTACATGAAGAGCCGGCACTTCGGTCAGGTCGTCCCCTTGCAGGACTTCGCGGCGATCATGCCCTTCGTCAACTCCGTCGTTCGGTTGCCCTGTCTCTGCCGGGACTTCCTCAGGAAGGAGGCGGGCGGCTACTGCCTCGCATTCAGCTTGGGTCCCAACGATGGCTTCATGGCCGAGGTGGTGGACGAGAGCTTCTGGCAGGGCATTGACGCGGCCGGACTGCAGCGCGTGGAGATAGCTGAGGCGCTCCGCTTGCTGGCGCAGTTCGACGACGAGGGGCTGGTGCACACTCTGTGGACAGCCGGCCCGCCGCTGACTGTTTGTGTCTGCAACTGCCGGCTGGGTGACTGCCTGGCGATGCGCGTTACCCTCGACCTGAAGACCAGAGCTTTCTTCCGCGGCGAGTATGCTGCCGAACTGCGCGACGAGTTGTGCACAGGGTGTGGTCTCTGCGTGGAGCGCTGCCAGTTCGGCGCCGTGCACACGGTTGACGACACCGGTCGCGTCTGCCTGGATCCCGAGCGCTGCTACGGGTGCGGTCTCTGCGCCGCGGCGTGTCCTACCAACGCCGTTCGCCTGCGGGACCGCAATGAAGTCCCCGCAGCCGCCAGCCTCTGGTGAGGGCGCTCGGCTTCTGCCCTTGTTTCGTTTACAGGGACGCCCACCCGCGCTATCCTCACAGCACCCGTGGCCGGCGTCGGCGGCACGGGGGCGCGCTTCTGCGGCGGGGCGCGGCGTGCTGAGAGGAGTTGCAGTTTGCCCGCGACTGTTTCCATCGCCCGTTGTGCAACCTACGACCGGGGTCGGCTGACCGAGTCACTGGCCGCAGCATTGGCGCCTCTCGGCGGCATGTCGTCAATTGTCCGATCTGGGCAGCAGGTCCTCCTGAAGCCCAACTTGCTCTGCCCGGCCGGTGCGGAGGAGGCGGTCACCACGCACCCGGAGTTCGTCGGCGCGGTCGCGCTGGCAGTCCGGAAGGCCGGCGGCACCCCGATTGTTGCGGACAGCCCGGCCTTCGGCACACTGGGGCAGGTTGCGGAGAAGTGCGGGCTGCGGGCAGTGTGCGACGAACTGGCCCTCCCGCTGATGCCGCTGCGCCGGTCGGTTGTCGAGACGGTTGAGACGGCGCGCGGTGTGCGAAGGTACCGGCTATCGCGGGAGGTTGTTGAGGCCGACATCGTGCTCAACCTCCCCAAGCTCAAAGCCCACCGCCAAGTCGGGCTGAGCGCCGGCATCAAGAACTGCTACGGCTGCGTGCCCGGCAAACGAAAGGTCGTCGGGCACCTCAAGGGCGGGCCGGTGGATATGAACTTCGCGCGCATGATCGTCGAGCACTATCGGCTCGTAAGCCCGGAGTTGACCCTGATCGACGGCATCCTTGCAATGGAGGAGAAAGGACCGCGGTTGGGTCGCCCCCGGCAGTTGGGACTGCTCTTCGCTGGCGTGGACGCCGCGGCCATAGACACGATTGTCTGTGAACTGCTTCAGGCTCCGCGCGACTACCGCATGCTGGTCGACGCGGCGCGGGAATTGGGGGTGGGCGAGACGGACCCGGGTGCCATCGAGGTGGTTGGCGTCAGCCCTCCGGACGTGAGCGTCTCCGACTGGCAGTGGCCGCCCCTCATTGGGACGCAGTTCGGTCTCCCACGAGTGGTGAAGAGCTGGGCGAAGAACCTGTGGCTCACGCGGTTCGGGTTCGCCAAGGTGCGACCTGTCGGCTGACCTGTGCCGCCGCCGGGACGAGTCGGGGGCGCCCGTCGCCGGTCCTGCCACGGGCCGCCCTCGGCGCGCTGCCAGACCGACTCCACGAGGGGGGAGCAGTAGTCGTCAAGGGGATCCGGCTCGAGCAGCCCGCAAACAGCGGTCCACAGCACCGACCGGGGATCCTGTGGATTCGCGAGGTCTGCCTGCTGCAGTGAATCTTCCTGCGGTCTGAGCCAGTTCTGACCTCGGAGGGCAGTGAGTGGGGCGAGGAGGGCGAGGGGTGGTCCGCGAGAGACGTGGCTTGTGTTGCGTCAGCCCTGTCGTGACCCGAGTGTCCCAGAAAAGGGAAAGCCGAGCGGCAGTGTCCAGGGATCTGTGCCAAGGAGGTGACTTGCAGGTCGAGGCAGAGAGGCGAGAGGAAACCTGCTGTCGTTTTTGGACACTGCACGCTCGGCTTGGTCAGTCCTGTTCCCGAGGACTTTGGATGAGCTACGAGGCTTCAGTCCTGACCGTACGCTCCCTATAGAATTCAAGGGAGTTGCCACGTGATCGCCGACCTCGGGCCGGAGGCAGAATCACCCGGAACCGGGCGTTTTCCGGGGATTATTGGGGATTCACGGCGCTGGCCTTCCGGTCCCATCCTGATACACGCCGGCGGCGAGGCCCCAGGGGGCACCGGTAACGCTCCGTTTGAGGTGGAATCAAGCCTGCGGAAGGAAGCTGTCCCATTATGATACGCAGTTAGCAGCTTTCCGGTTATGGGATAGGAGGTGTGTCGCGCCTTCGCTCGGGGCTGGGGTCACTTAGGTTTGTGCACCTTGAGGATCACCGGCTCCGACTCCTCACCCTTCTCGTTGAGGGCTGTCACGGTGAGGGTGTAGTCCGTGTCGCCTTTGACGAGGGCTTCGACTCCCGTGCTGATGGCCTCCGTGCGGAACGCCCCCTTTGCGTCAGCCGTAGCTTCTACATCAGGCAGGTTCCCTCTGCCAACCTCAATGACGATGAAGGCCTTCCGCGACACCACGTAGGCGATACTGACCTTCACCTTCTGGTTCGGGGCAGCGGCGCCGGCGATCACCAGTTTGTCGCCGATGTTCTCTCCGTCCTTTGGCGCCACGACGACCGGCGGCTTCAGCGGCAGTGCCTGCGGAGGAGCCGCAACCGGCTTGGCGGGCTGCGCCGCCGGCGTGGCTTGTGCCACCGGGACGCCCTCGCCAACGAAGCGCAGGGGCTTTTCGCCGATGACGGTGTTGGCGCGGCCGTTGGGGAGGCGGAGGCGGGCGACCACCTTGGCCTCGGCGACCTTCACGCCGCGCGGCACAGTGTAGGCGTACTCATAGGTGCCGGGAAGCTCGCGCAGCTCTTTGGCGCTGAGCTCAGTATCGATACCCACCACGTCGAAGGCCACCGTGCCACCCGTCGGGCCGCTCGCCCGCAGTCGGACGCGGTCCCCTGGGGCCAACGGCTTGTCGCCGTCGTGGTTCACCCCGAGTTGGGGGGCTGAATCGGCCGCCGCTACGGTCCGTTTGAGGTACCAGACTTCCTCCGTATCCGGGTGCTGGCGATAGCTGATTCTGTCATCCAGTTCGAGGCTCGCCAGCGCCAGCGCCTTGCCGTCGACATCTTCGAGCTTCGCCTGCGGATTGAGGACCAGTGGCTTGCCGCCTCCGGTGAGGGCGAGGCGGTTACCGGCCACGTGGTGCACGCTTGCTTCTCCTGATATCCGGGAAGCCCGCACCACTTCCGCCCGCCGGCCGTTGGCATAGTGCACGTCCACGACGTCGCCGTAGGCGAGGTCGCTCCACTTCACCTGCTGTGCGCGTTTCCCATTCTCGCCCAAGAGCACGCTGGTGGAGTCGTCGACGGTCACCGGTTCCAGGGCGCCCTCCGTTGCTGCCGTAAGCTGCGGGCGGGGCTTGTCCTGCACCCCAACGAGAACACCGGCGAGCTGACCGCGCGGATCCAGCCGATGCGTCTGCTTGAGCTGCAACCCATTGGGGAGCTGCGTGAGGTCCACGCTAAGCTGCAGAGAAGTTGACTTCCACTCCCCACCACGCGAGCTGAGGGTGAGTCTGCCTTCCACGGGTTCAAGCGTGGCCGTCACTGCGGTGTCCTCGCTGAACGCGCCCGGCGCGAATGAGAGAACGAGGTAGGGCGACACCACCAGGTTGGTGCCCTTTGCGCTGTCCACCACCGTCGCCACCAAGAACGGCAGCGGCGGCGGAGCCGGCGGCTTCTCTTCGGCCCGCAACCAAGTCTTGCCCACCATCAGCAGAGCCACTGAGAGCAGAACTGGGTATCTGGTTCGCATTCACATCTCTCCTTGTGCCCCGTCAATTGCACACCAAGCCACAGAGACATCGTCTCGGGTCCGGCCTGCTCGGCATCGGGTGACACGTCTGTGCAGCGCACGTCGTGGTCTCGTCGTCAGGCAGAGCCATGTCGGCGACTAACGGGCAAGCTCCCGCGCCCAGACGTTGCGAAAACGCACAGACCCGGCGTCATCGCGCAGCAACACCGGGCGCGCCGGCTGATTCGTCGGCACCCCGGGCAAGACGGCGTCCTGCACCAAAACGCCGTTCACCAATACCGTCAGGTGCGCGTGTCTCCCCGGCCGTCCTTCTTCGGCGGAGCGTGCTCGACTGAACACGAGGTCGCACGTTTGCTGTTGGCGCGAGCCGCGCGCCGCGAGAGCAAGCGGCGGACACAGTCGGCGGATCGCCGCAAGCGGGTCGTCCAACTGAACTTCGTATCGGTCCAGGAAGCGGAGCCCCGCGCGCTTGGCACTGCCCGTCCACTCGACATGCACCTGGCAGTCGCCGAACGCGTCCTTGGTCCTCAGTTCGCCCTTCACGACTAAGGAACCGTCACTCACTTTGGCGGCGGCGCCGGCCGCCCACTGCGCGAGGTTGCCCCCCTCGAAGAGCACGCTGGCGTCGGCCGGTGGCGAGCCCTCGGCACCCGGGGCGACAACGGGCGGCCTGGGGCGCTGGGTATCGTTCACCTTCCAGGGCCACGATGCCAGTTCGGTCTGGCAGCGCTCCAGCGCCGCTCCGGAGTCACGCCCGTCCTCCTCGCTCAGCGGGCGGATCCAGAGGTTCCGGTAGCGAACGGGGTTCCCGTGGTTCTGGAGCAGAAGCGGTTGTTTGTCGGGGTGGGCCTGGTAATGCTGTCGCGTCTCGAACGACATCGGCCCGAAGAGCACGGAGTCGTGATGGACAACGACTCCGTTGTGGAAGACGGTCAGGAACGCCGGCTTGGTGAGCTTGCCCCCTTCTCCGAAGTGCGGCCGCCGGAAGACAATGTCGTACTCCTGCCACGCGCCGGGCTTGCGGCAGCAGTTGACCAGCGGCGGCTCCTGCCCGTAGATCGCCGCGGCGCCGCCGTCTGCGTAGGTCGCGTTCTCGTAGCAATCCAGCACCTGAACCTCGTAGCGACCCATGAGGATCACGCCGCTGTTGCCGCGACCCTGGCCGTCCCCTTGGACTTGGGCCGGTGCCGCCCACTCGACATGGAGTTGGCAATCGCCGAACTGCTCCTTTGTCCAGAGGCTCGAGGTGTCGGGCACCACCTCCATGTAGCCGTTGGCCACCTTCCACGGCGCCGGCCGGTTGCCGTCTCCGACCCACTTCAACAGGTCCCTGCCATCGAACAACACGGTCGCATCCGACGGCGCCCTGCCAGGGAGTTCCGGGGTGCTCTCGGTCCCCGGAGTCACCACCGGGACCTCGGTTCCCGCCAGGCAACACCCAAGGAGCATCCCCGAAGCGAGGAGCGAGAGTCTGAAGGGCATGCGTTCTCGGGTCGCGCACAAATTGGGCATGGGTCTGTCCTCCGGATCGCCAAACGGACCCAAAAAAGTTCGCCGTCCAAACGCAAGTACCTGCCGCGGGTCACTCAACCGTCGGCACGTTCGGGCTATGCATGCGGTTTGTGGTCGCCGAACGGAACGGAGCATCCGGTGGCGAACATAGCCGTAGCTGCCGGCGCCAGCCGGTGGGTCCGCCTGTCGGATGTCACCCACGCGCTGGCGCGCGCGGCTACGAAGTTGTCGTCCTCTGCACGGTCAATTTGCGGCACTGGACTAACCACGCGCTGGCGCGCGCGGCTACGAAGTTGTCGTCCTCTGCACGGTCAATTTGCGGCACTGGACTAACCACGCGCTGGCGCGCGCGGCTACGAAGTTGTCGTAGCGCCGGCGTCTCGTCGGCATTCAGCGCCCTTGGTTGGCGCAAAGCCGTCGCGCCATAGCGATACGACAGCGCGGCACTCGATAGGACGGTGTCCCCCCATGAAGACCCTCCTCCTTCTCCGCCACGGCAAGTCCAGTTGGGAACAACCCGTAGACGACCACGACCGGCCGCTGCAGAAGCGAGGCAAGCGCGACGCCAAGCGATTGGGTGCAGTGCTGCGCGAGCGCGGCATGCTGCCGGACCTGATTCTCACGTCCTCTGCGAAACGGGCCCGTGGCACCGCCAAGCGGGTGGCGAAGGCGGCGGGATACGAAGGCGATTTCGTCGAGACGCCCGAGCTGTACTTCACCGGCACGGAGCACCAACTGGAACTGCTTGCGCGCCTCGACGACGCCTACCAGTGCGTCATGATCGTCGGGCACAACCCGAACTCGGAAGAGCTTGTCACTGCCCTCACCGGCCTGCGCCTCACCATGCCGACGGCCGCGCTGGCGTGCGTGGACTTCGAGACGGACTCATGGAGCGCTCTCACCACCACCGGCGGCACACTACGGTTTCAGCTCATCCCAAAGAAGGACGACGCCAGTCACTCGAGTCCGAACGCGTAGAGTTGCGCGTCCTCCAGGGCGAACTCGAGCCGCACCGCCCTGCCACGCACGGAAGCCAGTTCCGCAGTCCACCGGACCGGATGCGCAACCGAATCGCCGCAGATCGGCAGGCAGTCGGCGAAGTCGAAGCCCGGCAGCGGCTTCCCCGCCCCATCGAGAATTCGGACGCGCAACTCGCCGGCAACCTTCGCGTTGACCGTCAGCCCCGCGCTGTCCAAGGCGACCACCGGTGTGCGAAGCGTGCCGCGGCTCGCGCCGGTCTCGCGGGCTACATAGCGGTCGCACGGCATTCGCACCAGGCCGAGCTGCCGCTCCTCGAAGCGGTTCATCTTGTGCCCGTTCTTGTAGCCGCCGTAGTAGACGTACACCTCGTCGCCCACCGGGAGCTGGTAGTCCATCCACGCATGTGCATGGTCCCAAGCGCCGGGCGTGGGGTCGGGCTCGAAGAACGGCTCGGGGTCGCGGACCCAGTGCTCCCCGTCGCGCGTCCAGGCCAGCGTCGTGTAGCCGATGCCGAAGGAGCCCTCGGGCGTACCGCTGGCGCGGAGGTCGTCGCGCAGGACCTTCACCAGCCCGATCCAGAGGTCACCGCGGATCAGGTGGCCGTTCATGCAGTAGAACTGCGTCTCACCCTCGTCGATCCCGTCGACCGGCGTGAGAATGTACCAGGGCTTCTCCCAGTGCAGCAGGTCTGCGCTGGTGCTCTGCATGGTCACCCGACGCGTGCCTGACCAAGTCGCCCCCGTGGTGTAGACGGAGACGGTGGCGACATACCGGTCCCGGAGCGTGTCGCGGAAGACGTTGGTGATGTCGTGGTTGTGGCGCAGGACGGGGAACGGTGCCAGCGGCGTCCAGCCGAGACCGTCCGGCGAGCAAGCGATCTTGAGACCGCCGTCACTCCACCAGCCAAGCCTGTACCGCCGCGCAGGATCGGCGCAGGCGGAACCGTCGTCGATCACGCTGTCGCCAAATTGGATCGGCGCGGGATCGGCCAGCAGTCGGAACGGGCGGATCCAGTGGATGCCGTCTGCGGACTCCAGGTAGCCGATGTGGGAAGTGGAGGAGCCCTTCGAGTCGTCCCAGGCGCCGTACCACAGGCGGAAGCGGCCAGTTGCCGGGTCACGCAGCACTGTCAGGAACGGCTGGAAGTTGCGGTCCTCCTTGCCAGTCACGATTGGGTTGGGAATGCCGGGGTCGCGCTCCGGCCGGTTCACTCTGCGCGTGACCCCGGTACTGCTCTCAATCAGGTAGTCGTCAAGGAACAGGTGCGGCCCGGCACCGAGGCGGACCGGCCCCTGGCCGTGTGCCGCCTCCCCACCCGAATGGTACACGCTCGCCCGGGTCACCTCGTCGCCTGCCGGTGCGGAGATGGTCGCGAGTCCCGCCGACAGGACAGGGCCCTGATTCCCCGGCGCCACCCATTCCCGCCCCTCGGCAACGGCTTGCACATGCCGCAGGTCGACCCCGGCGTGCTGGAAGGCCCAGGCTGGCACTAACTCCGGCGGCTTGCCCTCCCACGACCAGAATAGTCGCACCTGCGCCACGCCGCCAAGGTGCCAGTACTCCAACCGGACCGGCAGCCACCTCCCCGCTTCGCCCTGGACCGTCCCGCGCCGCGCACCCTCACGCGACCAACCGTCGATTGCCGGCTTGCCGTCAACGTACAGCCGCGCTCCGGCGTCCGTCTCCACCGCGAATGCAGTCTCACCCGTGACTGGCAGACGAATCGCGCCCAACCACAGCTTCGAGCAGTCGTTGTACCCGGTGACCTCCATGTCGACCTGTTCTTCGACGCCGTCGGCGGCGGGTCGCTGGAACTCCGTGTCGTTGAAGAGGACAAACGCCAAGCCCGGACGGGCTCCCGCCGGCTCACCTCCAGCGTCGGCCGCCAACGCCGCCGAAGCGACAAGGCACAACGCCAAGAACGTCAGCACCGTCAGCGGCTGAAGGCTGTGGCAGATCGGGATGGTCATCAGGGAGGCTCCTTTCTGTCCCGGGGGGGGTGCTCCGGACCGCGTGCTCTCGACGCGTGCACCCTAGAAACGGCTCTCCCCTTCACTTCGGCGTTCCCGCGCGGCAACCTGCCGGCTTGAAGTGCCCGCCCCTACCGCAAACCCGGCCCCAGCCTCCTGGAATCCTCGATTCGCCGACATCACCCCGACAGCCTCGCACGCCAGACACCGCAGTGTGTGTTGACGGTCAGCGCGATGCGATATACTCCACTTGGCCGCTCCGGCGGCGGAGGCGGAGGGCCTGCTGCCGCTGCGGTTCCCGCTATCGCGGAGTGCCGCCGAAGCTCTGGAGAACTGAGAACATGACCCAACGCGAAGCCTTCCACGCGCTGATGAACATCGAGCGGCCTGACACGCTCTGCCAGTTCGAGTGGGGCTACTGGCCGGAGACACTCCAGAGGTGGCGCCAGGAGGGGCTGGCGGAAGGTGTCGAGCCGTGGGATGACTGCGGGATCACGCACTACTTCCGGCCGCCGATTGACCATGGGCTGCTCCCGAGGTTCGAGCGGAAGGTGCTCACTGAGGACGAGACCAGCCGCACCGTGCAGACGGAGGACGGCATTGTCTGCCGCGAGAGCAAGCTCGGCTCCCGCCTACCGATGTTCCTGCAGCACCCTGTAGCGACGCGCGATGACTTCGAGGCGATCAAGGAACGCTGGGAGGCCACCACCCCGGGGCGCTACGCCGACAACTGGGACCAGTGGGTCGCCGAAGCGAAGGACTTCCCGCACATTCTGTGCCTGGGTGGCCGGGAGAACGGCTTCTTCGGCTGGCTCCGCGAGCTGATGGGGTTGGAGGGCCTGCTGACGGCCTACCTCGAGCAGCCCGACCTCATCCACGACATGTGCCGCTGGCACGTCCGGTACTTGCAGGAGCTGTACGAGCGCGCCCTGCGCGAAGTCGAGTATGACTTCGTCTTTTTCTGGGAAGACATGTCCTACAAGACGGGTCCGCTCATCTCCCCCGCCTTCGTCCGCGAGTTCATGCTGCCCTACTACCGCGAGATGGTCGGCTTCTACCGCGACCTGGGTACCCGGTGGATCACCGTTGACAGCGACGGCGACGTGTCGCAGCTTATCCCCCTATTCATGGAGGTCGGCATCGACGGGATTCTGCCCTTCGAAGTCGCCGCCGGCATGGACGTCGTCCGAATCCGTCAGGAGTTCCCGACGCTTCGCATCTTCGGCGGGGTAGACAAACGCGCCCTCATGAAGGGACCCGACGCCATCGACCGGGAGTTGGAGGCGAAGCTGCCCTTCATGTTCGAGCAGGGCGGCTACCTGCCGTCGGTGGACCACCACGTGCCGCCGGAGGTGTCGTACGACGACTTCCGGTACTACCTGCGACGGTGCCGGAAGATCTATGAGGCAGTGGCAAGGGGGCAGTAGTGAGTGACCAGTGATCAGGAGCCAGAGACCGGCCGGCGCACCGGTTGCTCAGCGAGGGTCGGCCGTCGGGATGGGTGGACTCCCCCCCGAGCACACGGATGGAGCCAAAGATGCCAGACCTCGACCTAGCCAAACAGGCAATCCTCGCAGCCGTAGACGACCTGCGCGATGACCTCGTCGCGCAGACGGCGGAATTCGTCCGGATCCCCACCGTCAACCCGTACAGCGGGGACAGCTCCGCGGGCAACGAGCAGGCCGGACAGGAGTTCCTGAAGGGGCTTTGCGAGGTGGCGGGGGCCGCGAGCATCGCGTTGTTCGACTGCCCCAGCGACGTGTTCGCGCGGGGCGGGTTGATTGGGCCGGCCGGGCGGGAGTTTGCTGGCCGGCCGAACTTGGTGGCCGAGTTCGTCTTGGGCGGCGGTTCTAAGTCGGTCATTGTCAACTGCCATGTCGACACCGTCGGCACGGACGGCATGGAGGTCGAGCCGTTCTCGGGCGAGGTTCGGGAAGGAGCGCTCTGGGGCCGCGGCACTTCCGACTCGAAGGGCAACCTGATCGTCGGGCTGATCGCCCTCCGCGCCCTGCAACGAGTCGGCGCCACCGGCGGTCGAGTCCTCTACCAGAGCGTGGTCGACGAGGAGTGCAACGGCTCCGGCGCCGGGACGCTGGCGTGCTGCCTGGCGGGGTACACGGCCGACTACGCGTTGGTGCTGGACGGGTCCGGCCTGTACCCGTGCACCGGCTGCAACGGCGTCGCGACGGCGGAGGTGCGGGTTTCCGGCCGCGCCGGTCATGCGGCGCATGGCGGCGCCGTCAACGCCATCGACAAGGCGGTCCACATCAAGACCGCCATCGACCAGTTCAAGGCGGCGTGGGAAGCGCCGAACCCCGACTGCAGGCTCACCCTCGGAGTCTTCCGCGCGGGGACCCTCCCCGCGATCGTGCCGGCAGAAGCAGTTCTGCAGATGAACATCACCTACCCACACGCGCAGGCCGAGGCGTCGCAGGCGTCCGGTGAGGGTTGGCGCGCGGCGTTGATGCGGGGCGACTTCGAGCAGGCGATGCGAGCCGCGTCGGCTCAAGATGACTGGCTCCGTGCCCACCCGGCCACCGTCGGCTGGATCAAGGACGTCTACCCCTTCCGAACACCTGACGACTCCAGCGTCGTGCGTGCCGCACAGCAGGCGTTGACCGACATCGGCCGCCCTGCTGCCCCGCGGCCCATGACGGCCTGGTTCGACGCCGCCCACCTCGCGGTCAACTCCCGGATTCCCGTCGTCGGTCTCGGCGCTGGCTTGGAGGGCGAAGCGCACGGGGCCACCGAACACATTCTCCTCGAGGACTTGGTGTCCGGCGCGAAGGCGGTTGCGTTGGCGTTGCACGCTCTACTCTCTCCGGACCGCTGCGGCACCGGCTGAGCACCGCAAACTCCACGAACCGGAGTGATGTACCCGCGAAGGTTGGGAACACAGTAACTACTCACCTTGTGGCTACGGGGGCTGGGGGAGGGGCAGGAGGGGAGCGCCCGGGCTCAGTAGGCTGGTGAGGACGTCCAGGGCATCCGGGCCCCCTTTGGCCGCCGTCTGAATCACTGTCGCCATGACCGCGAACGCCTCCGCGCCCCACTGCGACCGGAACCCGCCACTGACCTTGCGGTGGATGACGGAGTTGCGCAACGCCCGCTCACAGGC
>Ga0210024_1001365_pt1 | contig 22124 bp, 23 predicted proteins | sample CryGeymeta201525_FD_183988 | JGI IMG/M metagenome (GOLD analysis project Ga0210024, IMG submission 183988) | Groundwater microbial communities from Crystal Geyser aquifers in Utah, USA - Crystal Geyser metaG 2015-25 (SPAdes) (version 2) | ecosystem: Environmental > Aquatic > Deep subsurface >...
AGTAATCGTAACGTCTTTTGCCGGATTGCCGTCCCGGTATGTAACCTTTCCATTGATAGTAGCTGTTGGCACTTTAAATCCAACAGAAGATACCTCATTACTGAAAACAGAAGTTGCATCGCACATGCCTTCGGCTTTAATTGAATACTCATAAAGAACACCATTGGCGGCGTATTTGTCGTCATAAGATCTTAAAGTTCCGTTTAAAGTGGTTAATAAAGTTTGGTTTGAAGTTCCATATACTTTGCGGTAAATGTAAAAGATATCGATCAGGTGCCTGTTGTTATTGTCCCATTCCAGGTGCACAATATCTGGATAGTATCCTTTTGACGCTTTAAATGATCCATCCCAGAAGGTGGTGCTCAGATCCGGTGTTAAGCCAATGTTTTCCACCATTACAGTCGATGAATTTCCACAGGAATTCACGGCTTTTAACCTGTAGGTATATGGAACACAAAGTTCCACTTCGGCATCATTATAAGAGGTTGTGTTTGCGGCCAGTTCATAATCATTCGTAATCCCGGTAATTACATCTGATTTTGTCAGCAGAAATTTGGTTTCATCTGTAGAATTATCTGTCCATGTTAAATGTATAATGTTATTTGAGATAGTTTTAGCAAAGTTCGAGGGTGATAAAGGCGAATTGGGAGACATTCCTGAAACTGCACTTGAAAAAGTTCCCCAGTCGAGACAGTCGTTTTTGGCTCTTACTTGATAATAATAAGTTGTATTTCTCAGCGGAGGTGTATCTTCATAATAATACCGGTCTCCCGGCAATGTACTGCTTAACGATGTAAATCCCGACGTTGCATTCGTACTTCGTTGTACCTCAAAATTATTTGGAGTTTGGGCAGACCATTGCCATTGCACATAAATGGTTCCGTCGCACCTGTTGGAAGATGCGGTAGTATTAGTCGGAGCTACGGGAATTGCTTTTGAATTTCCTGTAACTTCATTTGTAAAAAGACCGGAATTGGTAACTCCGCCGTAAACCGTACGCAATCTCACTTTAAAGTTGTAGCTGGTTCCGTCAGTTGGAGAAGTCCAGGAATAACTTGTACCGTTATGATTGTTGACCAACGCAGCACCATCTCTGTAAATGTCGTAGGTATTTGTACCATTTGACCTGATATTATCAGGAGCAGCCCACGATAAATTGATTTGATTACATACATTTTGTGAAACCGATAAATTCTGCGGTGCATTCGGTTTATAGAATGTCAGGGTAAAAATATGTCTAACGTAACTTGTAGTTCCGTCAGTACTTCCTTCAACCCACCTGAATAAGACCGGAGTATTATATACACCTGATGGAGACACAGTAATCGTTAATCTGGTGACATATTCGCTCATATCTCCATCACCATCCGCATCTATTGTCTGTCCCATGTCAGTCCAGAAACATCCATCTGTTACAGGATGATTATAACGATTTCCACCTTCATTGTTAAGATAATGATGACACTGGAAAATGGTGACCCACACTCCTTCAACATTTGCCTGAAGATACAATTCGTCAGAAATCAGGTTTCCATTATCGTAACGTTCAAAATCGATAATGGCACGACCATCCGTAGTATTTTCACTGACCAGATGGTGATGACTAACATCAAATGCATTTGCAGAAATTGTTACTGCAAACAGGATGAAACTAAGAAGAGAAAGTTTCAGAAAAAATGAAGTAAAATTTTTCATAACAGTAAAATTTTAGATTAAAAGATTTAAGTGATTTTTTAAATAAACAATGGCGCTTTCATGGTAATAATAATTACCATAAGCGCCACTTTTAATACTTGAGATGTTCTGATTATAAGTCGTAACCAATATCATTTAACCAGTTTTAGTTTAATAATTACTGGTACAAGTTCCAAATTTTAATTAATAGGAAAATTTTAAAAGCCTACATGCTTGTACTGTTTTTGAAAAACAGTGCAAAAAAGGGAATTATGGGAAACTTATTTAATTATACCGGGAAGCATAAGCGCCTGGTGAAACGCCTTCTATTTTTTTAAAGTCGGTAATGAATGCGTTACGTGACGAAAATCCGGAAAGCGATCCAATTGCTTCCAAGGTTATCTCGCTGGCCTTGCCTTCCTGTATAAGGGCTTTCGCATGATTAATCCGCCACTCATTCCGGAAATCATTAAAAGGTTGTTTTTTAACTTCCCGGAAATAGTAAGCCAGGTGATGTTTTGGAATATTTATAAGTTTTGAGATATAAGCAAGATTGCAATCAGGTTGAAGGTACGGTTGATATTCTTTCATGGAAAAAGTGATTGTCTCGTCAATAGTGAGAATGTAATCAGATTCGAAATTTTGTCTGCTTTTTTCTGCTGTCTTTGCCTGCAGATCATCTGAACGATTCGGTGTCGTTAGCGGTTGAGGCACCCGGGGTAACCCATATAAAATAAACGGGAAGAAAAACGGGGAGATCAATAGTCCTGTCAGTCCTGCTGCCGAAAATATGCGAAAAACATTAAGCGTGAAATACAGATCGGAAAAATGCATTTCAAATGCCTTGATGATGAGGATAATCTGGGTTACTTCCAAAACCAATAGAAATCCCAGTAAAAGGCACAGCCATTTTTTCATAAAATGCTGTTTTGATAAAACTTCAGATACTTTTTTCTTTATTAGATAGTTGATGAATAATCCTGCCGACCAGAGCGTATAAACCAAAACCAGAATGGGACGACTCAGGTAAATTGCTGAAACAGGAAATATCTGATCTAAAATAGTAGCATGGTATGTCTGTATATAACTGACATCCTTAACAACTTCAACGGCTGCCTGTATTTTATCAGCAAGTGTTACAAAATTATAAGGTATTGAGGACAGAAAGTATATTATCAGCGGCAGCAGATGCCAGATATCATTTCGTTTCAAACGCGAATCATCTGTCAGTACACTCCGTATATACCAGTACAACATGGGACCAATAAGATAAAGCACCGGAAAAACAATTGAAAATCCTACAAGTAATATTTCAGTTAGAAAAACTGATTTGGAATATAGCAGAACATATTGATAAAAACCATAAAGACTCAGAAGCAAAAAGAAAAGACACAGGTAAATAGTTGATCGATTTTTTCTTGCATTGAAATATAAAAGGATTAGAGAGAGGAAAATACCTAATATGGATGAGAATAGAAGCATAGGCCTGGTTTTGACCTACTAATGTACACTTTTTTAATTCTGAAAGTCGTCTGGTAATTACTTTTTTGTATTATAAAGAAAAACAGGAGAATTTAATCAACAGAAATTATTACAAAAAAAATCCCGCCATTGACGGGACTTAATTCTTAACGGTTATCATTCTTCCTATGAAAGCTTAACATTCACGGCATTTAATCCTTTTTTGCCTTCCTCCAAATCAAAAGTTACTTCGTCATTCTCCTTGATGTTTTGTTTAACTCCGGTTGAATGTACAAAATACTCTTTCGATGATACTGCGTCTTTAATGAATCCAAATCCTTTGGCATCATTGTAAAACTTTACTGTTCCTTTATTCATTTTTATTAATTTTATTACTTACAAAGTTAGGTGACTTAGATTGGTTTGTGTTATACAACTATTTGAATTATTTACATAATTCACACATTTGTACGTTTTAACCTCGCCCGGATAAATATTTTGACAATCTCGTTGATAAACAACGGAACCAAACCTAACGAAATCGCAATTAACCAGCCGCCCAAATCAAGCATTTGCAAATGAAATGCCCTCTGCATAAACGGAATACCGATTACAATTAATTGAAGCAAAACGCCCAGCACAATCGCTCCAACTAAGTATTTATTGGAGAAAATCCCAATCTGAAAAATTGATTTTGAGTGGTTTCTTACGGCCAGCGAGAAAAATAACTGGCACATTACCAGTACCATAAAAGCCATTGTGCGGGCATATTCAACCGTATTTTCGGGAGCGGAATGGTCAAACGGGCTGTAGCCATGTTCATAATACCCGAACCAGAAAGCCGCAATAGTTAAGACTCCGATTAAAACACCGCCAAGAATAAGATGTAATCCTGCGCCTCCTGCAAAGAAACTCTCTTTTGCGTTGCGCGGTTTTTCCTTCATCACATCAGGATTTCCGGGATCCATGCCTAATGCAATTGCGGGGAACGAATCCGTAATGAGGTTTATCCACAGCAATTGTGTGGCAATTAACGGGGCTTCCAAACCTATCAGCAGAGTAACAAACATGGCGACCACTTCGCCCAAATTACAGGTAAGCAGAAAGATAACCGCCTTTTTAATGTTGCTGTAAATATTCCGGCCCTGTTCGATAGCAGAAACAATGGTTGCGAAATTATCGTCCATCAGAATCATATCGGAGGCTGCCTTGGCAACATCGGTGCCTGTTATTCCCATTGCCACGCCAATATCGGCAGCATTGAGCGAGGGGGCATCGTTTACTCCGTCGCCGGTCATCGACACAATATTCCCGTGCGATTTCAGCGCATGAACAATTTTTACCTTGTGCTCGGGTGAAACACGCGCAAATACGCGATACTCAGCAATTTTTCCGGTGAGTTCCTTATCTGAAAAGTCATCCAGTTCTTCGCCTGTAATGGCTTGTTCAATATTTTCTGCCATTCCCAGTTCGCGGGCAATGGCAAAGGCTGTATTTTTATGGTCGCCGGTAATCATTATAGTAGTAATACCGGCAACTTTTGCTTTTTGAATGGATTCCTTCACTTCGGGCCGGGGAGGGTCGATCATTCCAACCAACCCGAGTAAAATCAGGTCTTTCTCCATTTCAGAACTTTGGATAACTGAATCCACCTGTTTATAAGCCACACCAAGTGTTCGGAGTGCATTGTCCGACATTTTTTCCGCAGCGGCAAGGTAACTTTGTTTGTGTTTGTCGGTAATCGGAATCACTTTCCCTTTCTCCAAAACCTGTGTTGATATTTTGAGAAGATTACCAATTGCACCTTTTGTATAAACAGTGAACTTTTCGTTTTCTTCGTTGAGTGTTGACATTAATTTCCGGTCGGAATCGAAAGAAAACTCACTTGCACGATTAGCTTCGGCATTGATTATTTTTCTGACCATTCCCAAATCATCACCCAGAAGCAGCAACGCAATTTCTGTAGGATCACCTGTTCCCTGGCCGTTTTCGTAAGTTGCATCTGAGCAGAGTATCATGGCTTTGGCAAGCAATTTTGCATCGTCAGTAGCGCTGTTTTTTGAATTGCGTTCGACAGTTACTTCACCCTCCAGGTTGAAATAGGTTTTTACCGTCATTTTGTTTTGGGTGAGTGTGCCTGTTTTGTCGGAGCAGATAATGTTTACCGAACCCAGTGTTTCAACTGCAGGAAGTTTTTTGATAACCGCCTTTTTCTTTGACATGCCGGTAACACCAATTGAAAGTACCACTGCTACAATGGCTGCCAGCCCTTCGGGAATAGCCGCAACTGCCAGCGAAACAGACAAAATAAACATATCGGCAATATCGCGTCCCTGAAATAGTGCAATGACAAAAATGATGACACAGATTCCGATGGCAAACAATCCAAGTGTTTTCCCCAACTTATCCAACCTGATTTCCAGAGGGGTTTTCTCCTTTTTTTCGGTATTGATGAGATTGGCTATTTTACCAACTTCGGTATTCATGCCGGTTTCAACAACAACGCCAACTCCTCTTCCATGGGTAACCAGAGTTGACATAAAAGCAATATTTGTGCGGTCGCCCAAGGGAGTTTTAAGGTCGCTGTACACCTGTGATGCGTCTTTATCGGATGGAACTGACTCGCCGGTAAGCGCTGATTCCTCAATCTGTAGATTTACCGACTCGATTAAACGGATATCGGCACTGATGAACCGCCCGGTATCAAGAATAAGAATATCGCCCGAAACAACTTCATGTGAATTTATCTCTTTAACTTCTCCACTTCTGCGGACAAGCGCTTTTGGAAACGACATTTTCTGAAGCGCTTCAATTGCCTTTCCTGCTTTCACTTCCTGGATTACACCAAGAACGGCATTGGTAATTATTACGAGGGTGATGATGGTTGCATCGATATATTCACCCATAAACAGGGTAATTATAACTGCCGCAAATAAAATATAGATAAGCCACTCCTGAAGCTGGGCAACAAACAATTGAAAAATGGTCTTTTTCTTTTTGGCGAGTAATTTATTCGGGCCGTATTTTTCAAGCCTTGCTTTTGCTTCTTCTTCAGAAAGACCTGATGGCGCATCAACATTTATTTCTTTAAGAACATCTTCTATTGATTTTGAAAACCACATGTTCAATGTTTAATTATGGTTCTATAATGCTTTGTATGGGTAAATATTTATAGGCTCCAGAGCAGATTAATAATGCTTAGGTTTGTGCGATGCAATATGTTCTACTAAGGTTCAAAAACAAGAATAAGGTTTTCGGTTATTCTGGAATGCTGAATAAGTTGCAAACTTCTTTGTATGTGATACTTCTCAGCACTTTTTCGTTAATTATTCCCATTGACGCCGATTTTAAAGTTTCGGTTTTTCCGGGAATTGCAATGAACCGAAAGCTATTACCCGTAGTATTAGGTTGTGTAATCATATCCGAAGTAAACTCGATAAGTTCATAATCCGGAATCAGAAAACTCCAGTTTGCACCAACGGCATAAGCAGGTAAAGGTCTCACCGGAGCTTCATATATATCGCCAACAAGCGACACATAAGCCAGAATTACTCCACGCTCTGCAATATCCTCAGTTAATTCAGGAGCATAAACACTGAAATACCAATCGCCTGAATCACCCAACCAGGCCGATGGGGTAATCCATTCCGAATAGTACACAGTGGCATTGAGACCATCAAGTTCATCGTCATCGTCTTTATTGCAACCGGTAAAAACAAGGATTGTAAATACCAACAACAAATAGATAATGTTAATTTTTGTTTTCATGATTTTATGATTTTTTTGCAAATTTTATCAGTTCTGCGTTGAACTTTTGTGTTTCCTCCAAAAACAAACTATGTCCACTCTCTTCAAAAGCAACGAGTTGAGAGTTTTCAATTCCATCATTCATTTGGTTTGCCAGGGCATAAGAGCATATTTTATCTTTTTTGCCATGCAAAATCAATGTAGGCATTTTTATTTTGGCGATATCTTCTCTCAGATCGGTATCGCGCAAGGCGACTAAGCAATGGGCTGTTGCGTTGGAAGAGGCGCTCAGTCCAATTCCTTTTATCCAACTGCCAATTCCTTTATTTAAGGAAGTTGGGGTTGCAGAGAAAATTTTGGCGAAATAAGTTAAAAGCTTTGGCCTGTCGGTATAGTTTAAAATAATTAAGTCGTCAACAGAACTTTGGTTCAAATTGTATGTAAAATCTTTGCGGTTTGTCCACAGAGGCGCTGCTGCACCTGCCAGAACCAGTTTTGAAACATGTTCCCCGTTATAAACCGAAACATAGCGAACTGCAATTGCCCCGCCCATTGAAAAGCCAACCAGCACTGCATCATTTATTTCCAGCATATCCAAAACCCGTTTGATATCCAAAGCGTGTACATCGTAATTATACTTTCCGTAGGGTTTATCCGATTTTCCAAAACCTCTGAGAGTAATGCCAATTACCCGAAATTTATGCTTTATCAAATCGTTGTATTGGTATTCGTACATTTCATCGCTGAGTGGCCAACCGTGTATCAGCACGACTGGCCTGCCTTCTCCGCCATCAGTAATATGAAGGTTCACATTTGGCTCAACTTCAATATATTCTGCCCTGGTTGCGCCTGTATTTATTTTTTCCATTTTAATAATCTTTGAAACGTCATTTAATTAATAACGAAATATGGCTGCCAGTCCGGTTTCGGAAGGCATCTTATCAGTTGGAAGCACAAACACCTGTCCACCCATTTTTAATACCAATTCTCCCATATCGTCAAGCAGGTCATCTACTTTCGGATTGCTTAAATCTTTTTTCTGTGTATTTCCAGTCGTTAGATTTGTTAACCTGACTGCAATAATCCGGTCGGCTTCAACAAGAAGTGTATCAACCCGTCCCTCAACTGCAGCAACTGCTATTTCCTTGTAGTCATCGCTGCCTTTGCCGTTTGCCCTTGCCTGTTCAAACCTGTCAGCCAGTGTTTCAAGTTTCAGGTTATACTCCGGTTCCATAATCTCCCACGCCATTTTTGCCAGTTGATCCGGTGAAACTGACGAGGGATTTATTGCAATACTATTTTGAAGCAGAAGAGGATTTTTGCTTACCTTTTGAAAAAGGTTATGGTGTTCGGTTAAGGCTGCCAAAATAATTGGCCAGCCTGAAGGTTTCGAATAGTGTTCATAAATTGCTTTTGCAACCACACGAAAAAATCGTTCAGCGTCTTTTTCAGTTTCTTCACTTTTGCCACCGTGGCCGTGGTGCATATTTGTACTTTCTCCTCCGGAACCACCATAAGATGCAACGGTAGTATGCTTGTCTGTCAATTCATCGCCGAGCGCTTCTTTTATGGTTTTTGGGGTATCGGCAGTGAGTTCAATCTCCGTAAGCGAGTGGCGGTTGCCTTCAAAAAGCCTGATATCACGCAGTGTTAAACCCAAAACGTGGAAATGGTCGAGCGATTGCAAATATTGCCTGAGCGGTTTTGTATGGAAACTGTCGGCCACCATTGCCAGTTCTTCGACCGATTTATGCAATTCTACAACTTTAAAAATTCCTTTTGCACTAAAAACGGCAAGACCTTCTTTTGTGTAATTCCAAATATCATTGTCGTTAACAAGTGCTTCCAAAGGCTCCAGATATTCTTGTGTCTCATTGGCTGAATATTTTTGAAGCAAAGATTCCTCCATTTTGCTGACCAGATTTTTAAACCGGATAGGATTCTTAAGGTTTTCAGGATGGGTTCTGTGCGTTGGCATATAAAGCGACAGACATGGCGCCTGGTCTGCTGACAGGAGCTCCTGTATCAATTCTTTTGTAAGTAATTCCATTGTATTTTATTTGTTTTGCAAAAATCTCTTTAACAGTTCATTGAATTGTCCCGGGTTTTCCAGATTGCTTAAATGACCTGCATTTTTTATGATGGACATCACTGAACCATTTATTTCTTCGTGCATAAACTGCGCTGCTTCGGGAGGCGTTATTTTATCTTCATTGCCAACCAGAATCAGGACAGGCACTTTTATTTCGGACAGTTTGCTGCAGGTTTCCTTTCGTTTTGATAATGCAAGCAATGTTTTGATAACCGATTTTTCGGAAGTGTTGATCATTATTTCCCTGACTTCGGCAACCAGCTCTTTTTTTGTTGAAAAAGAATCCGGAGCAAAAAAATTCTTTACACTATCGTCAGCAAATTTTTCAATTCCGTTTTCCAGAATGTCATCAATAGCTTTCATTCGTTTATCTTTTGCCTCAGGCGAATCGGCTTTGCAACTTGTATCACACAATATGAGCGACTCAAACCGGTATGGGTGGTTTTCAATCGCATTTAATGCAATGTAACCACCCATTGATAAACCACACAGCACAGATTTTTTAATTTCGAGAACATCCATCAGAGAAAGCAAATCTTTAACAAACAACTCAATGGTAAAATCATCAGTACCAGAATAAGAATTCCCATGTCCCCGCACATCATAAGCTATCACACGAAAATTTTCCCTGAGCGCTTCCATCTGCTTATTCCACATCTCCTTACTGAAAGGAAAGCCGTGAATGAAAATGATTACGGGAGCATTTTCCGGTCCTTCGTCGGTGTAACCTGCAATGATATTGTTTACTGAAATTTTGATGTTTTTACCCGAGTTGCGCATGCGTTTTTGTTTTGCTTTCAATTATTCCAAATCTCTCTTATGAAATGTATTATTGAATTCTTCGCGGTTATAAAACCCATCAACTGAATTCAAACTGTGAATAGCCTTATCTCCACTGTAATGGCGAACAACATTTAATTCGTAACCAAAATCTATCACATCTCCCTTTTTGAACCTTTTGGCTTTCGCAAAGGTCGAACTGTCAATCTGGCTGGTGTTAACCAGTTTTTTATTTTCATCAAAGCTTGCCATTCCAATGGGTATAATCAGGTGATTTTCCCCTTCCTTGTTTAAAAACTGGTGTACGCCGTCGCTTACCTTATTTTGAAAAGTGTTATGCCCTTCTTCTATTAAAGTTTCGTCAACTTCAACATCAAGGTAAACCACACGTTCGGCAGTTTTATTTACCAGTAAATGTTCCACTTTCCCAATGGTACGGTTATTTGCATCTTTCACATCCCAACCCCTTACATCGCTGTAATCATCGGCCACTTTATAACCTGACAATTCATCCAGATTAAAAAGATTCTTATTTGTATCTGTCATAATTTTATTTTTTAAGAAGATTTAATTCATTTTGTCAAGAATGTCAGCAGCTTTTGCAAAGTAATTCTTCACTGCATCTCTCTGTTCAAGTGTAAGTATCTCCGGATTAATTGCTGTTGCAGCATTTTTTAATGCGTCAACTTCTTCTGACAACCACGGGTATTTAGCCAGTTGCATGTTTTGCAATGCCGTGGTAGATTTGTCAGCCGCATTTCTGATGTTTTTGGCATGTGAGGTGTCGAAAGGCTCATTGGTAATCAAAATAGCTGATTCTTCTACCTTTTCCAAATCTGCCCGAATTTCATAATCAATTTCACCGGCCATGGCTTTTGTTGCAGCCTTCAATTTTAAAAGCGCTTCATTAGTATAAGCATGATCCAGTCTCATTCGGCTGGTATCGTTTTTTACAAAACTTACAAAAGCTGCAACCGTGCTGTTATTTTCCTTCACGCCCAAAAGATTGGTGTCATTCGTGCCCGAAATATAGTTTTCCTGTGTAACTACATCTATGGTGTTCTCCTTATCGTTATCGCGAAACATCACAAAATAAATAACTATCGCTGCTACAACAAGTCCTGCCAACAACCAGGGCCAAACCTGATTTTTCTGTTCAATTTTAATTTCTGCCATAATATTTTTTTTAATTGATGAATATTGAAAGTGTAAAGTTCAGGGTTGTTGACATGATAAGTGTTACACAACTTTTTTAAAAGTTTACATAATTCTCACATCAGGCGTTATAAGATTGATTATTTCGAAAAACGTTTTTTCATTTTTTCCCACCAGGCTGAAATTTTTCCAGTGCCATCGCTTTCATGTTTATTTTGCTCACCCATGATGAGGGCAACTGGTTTAAGCTCTTCAAATTCTTCGCTAATGACCCTTAACATGGCCATAAACGGCAAAAACAGAATCATGCCGGCCAGACCCCAGACAGCGGCGCCAATAAACAAACTCAGTATGGCCGCCAAAGCATTAATTTTTAAACTGCCGCCAACAATTCGTGGCGTCAGAAAATTATCGGAAACCAATTGAACAAACCAAAATAAAACGGCCACTGACACTGCCATCCAAAGAGAATCGTATGATACAAAAGCGTAAATAATCGGAATTATTGCTCCTATTGCAGTCCCAATGTACGGTATGATGGCCAGGGCAGCGCCTAAAAATCCGAAAAGGAAGGGATTATCTATACCAATAATCAATAGCCCAATACTGTTGGCTAATCCAATAACAATGGTAAGAGCTATCATTCCAACCAGGTATTTTTGTCCAACCTGCTGTACCGATTTAAACATTTTGAAAACCCTCGGTCTTTTTTCCTCGGGTGCAAACTCCAGAAATGCCTGTTTTAATCCATCTCTGTAAATGAGTAAAAGAAATGTAAATACGATAGTTGCCAGCAATCCGGCCATAAATGTTGCTGTACTGTTAACTGTTTTGCTTAACAAAAATCCTGTCGAATTAGTAATCCATTCTTTCATCTTGTTGAATAGTTCATTCCTTTCCAGGTTTTCAACAAAGCTCACATTGTTGTTTATATATACTGTAACATCTGCAAAAGCATTGATAATCTTATCCTGAAAATTAGTGAACTCTTTCGATAAGCTAATAATCTGAGTTGAAAGAAAGTAAATAGATCCGGCAATGATTAAAATCACAACAAAAATGGAAAGAAACGCTGCAAACGCTTTACCAATTTTCCATGATTCAAATTTCTTTGCCAAAGGGAAAAGAATAAATGAAATAAGTAAAGCAATACTTAGCGGAATAAGAATGGATTTAGCCAAAACCAGAATGGCAAACAGCGCAAACACCGTAGCTATTGCATAAAACAGTTTTTGAAATGACAGGTTCATATCAAACTAGGTTTAGCTGCATTGTCCAAGAATAACCCAGATGATTAAAAAAACCACAATCGTGCCCAAACAGCCGCCACCTAATCTCTTAGCCCCGTAACCTGCTATTAAACCTCGAAATAATTTATTCATTTTGACTTTTTATTTGCTGAATGATAATGTTATTATTTTTATCAAAGGTCGGTAGTTTTCAGGTTGAAAATATTACACAATTTTAAGAATGTGTTACATCATTCACACATTTACACGAGGGGAAATTAAAAATTAGAAATTAGAAAACTGAAAAATTACCGGACTACTTGATATTCGTGTGGGATTGACTGATTTGAAATGAATTTACTTTTTAAAAATCAATTATTATTAATCAATGACTTCTTCTGCAATTACTGCCATTTTGTTTTAAAAAACCTTATTTGTATAAAGTTATTTTGGGATTATTCAGTCAGCCAATGTATTCTTATAACTGAAATAGCAACAAAACTATTGATTTAAAATCTTTGTGTTTTCCTATTGTGAACTAATGTGCCTATTTGCCTATTGTGTTTTTTGTTTTTCCTGATTCACTGACCTACTTTAAGCCCCGAACATTTTGCAACGGTTGCTGTTCAATATCTGTAGGGGATTATCCTATTTATTTAAAATTGATAATTATGAAAACATTTAAAGAACAAGAAGTTGCCACATTCCTGAAAGAAAATTTAACTGACTGGACTTTTGAAAACAACACTATTTTCAGGAATTTTAAATTTAAAACCTTTGTGGAGGCATTCTCATTTATGACAGCAATTGCTCTTGAATCTGAAAAATTAAACCATCATCCCGATTGGAGCAATTCATATAATAAGGTGAATATCGTTTTAACCAATCACGAAGCAGGCGGAATAACCCAACTTGATTTTGATTTGGCCGGTACTATTGACCAGATATTTTCCCGAATTCTTTAAACCTTTATTTATGTATAAAGAGTAGGCCATAAAAGGAGCAGGGACAATCAATTCGCTTTAGGGGTCGGGGTAAACGAACTGATATTCAGAATAACGGTTCAAACATCAAAACCAATCTTACTTTCTGTATAATTGGGGTTCCCCTGATTATCAATTTTTGCGATATCTTTAGGAGCTACCCTGCCTGAAATAGAAATAGCATAAGCGTGCGTAAATTCGGCGCCAAAGAAAACAATCATTGATGAATAGGAAACCCAAAGCATGATTAAAATAATAGAACCTGCTGCTCCATAACCAATTTCGGGGGTTAATTTTCCAAAATATAATCCTAAACCAAATTTTCCCAACCCGAACAGAAATGCGGTAACAACTGAGCCAATCCAAACATGCTTCCATTTTATTTTGGCATCAGGTAAAAATTTGAACATCAATGCAAACAAAACTGCGAGGATGACAAAGGATATAATGAAATTGACCACTTGCAGCGCCGCATAAAAAGCTTCGGAAAAATGACCTGATAACCAATTACCAAACGCCGAAAGTAAAGCGGAAATTACCAGTGACACAATAAGCAAAAACGCGATGGTAATGATTAGCCCGAACGAAAACAACCGAATCCTGACAAAATCCCAGATGCCAGATTTTGTATCATCAATTTTAACTTCCCATATCGTATTTAATGATTTCTGAAACTGCGCAAAAACGCCTGTGGCGCCTACAAACATTACAATAACTCCGATAATAGTTGCTAAAACTGAGTTTTTTGCTTTGCTGGCCTGAACAATAATATTCTGAACCTGCAGGGCAGTATCGGCGCCCATTGTAGATGCGAACTGGGATGTTATAACATTGTTTATCGCATCGTTTCCAAAAAAATAACCGGCGGTTGTCAGAATTACTACCAGCAACCCGGGCAAAGCAAAAATAGCGTAGTAGGCAATTATGGCACTTTCGCGAAAAGGATCTTTTTCCCACCATGATTTAACAGCCTTTTTTAGGATTTTTAGAATTTTTCCAAAAGGTATTTTCATTTTCATGATTTTTCCATTTTTCATTTGGTGCAAAGTTGGGAAAATATGAATTGACTTGTTTTACACAACTTTTGAAATAAATTACAAGATTCACACTTTTTGAAGTGGGCTTGTGTGTGAATGATGTAAACTTTACAGGGAATTCTGTAACATTCTTGAAAACAGTTGTGGCACCTTTGTGTTGGAATGAAACGGAAAATTTATTTGAGGATTTTTATAGGGATAATCGCTTTTGTGCTATTGGTGCTGCTTTTAACCAAAGTGGTTGTTGAGCCGTGGATAGGTAAAAAAATTCAGACTTCGTTAGATGAAAATTCAGGCGCTTACCTGGTAAAAATTGAAAAGGTTCATGTTTCAATCTTTCGTTCGGGTATTGAATTTGAAAACATTACCCTTCATTCGAAACAGGAAAATGAAAGACAACCTGGTTTGAACGGAGAAATTGAGTCCGTTAAAATCAAAGGCATTCATCTCCTTAAAGCTTTGTTCAGGAAAGACTATCATGTCAGGGAAGTGGATATTTTCAACAGCCGCTTCATAGGGAAAGTCGCATTGCAGAAGCAAGAGAAGAAAGCAGGGCCGACAAAAGTTTCACCAGTAAACATCAGGATAGAAAACCTGTTTTTTGATAAGATGTTTATTGACGTCAAGGACACAACAACTGCACAATCTTATTTAATAAAAGATGGCGTTTTAAAGGTATTTAATATCAATGTTGGGAAACAGGACACCTTATCAACCGATAGTTTTCGTCAATTCGATTTCAGTGTGCCGGAATTCAAAACGGTTACATCTGACAGTTTGTACACGTTGATAGTTGTGGGAATAAATTATTCAGATGGAACAAATACACTGATGGCTGACAGTTTTGTCGTCCATCCAAATTATACTGAATACGAATTCACTGGCCGAAGTCAATATCAAACGAATCGCTTTGATGCCGAACTCAGAGGAATATCTTTTCATAATTTTTCTGTTGCCGCCTATATAAAATCTGAGAATTTTATCAGTTCATACATCGAAACAGGGGAAATGGAAATGCAGGTTTTCAAGGATAAACGCAGGGAGTTCAGACACACTGAAAAACCAATGTTTCAGGACATGATAACCAATTATCCCGGAGCGATGAACATTGACTCCATCGCAGTTTTAAGCGGAAATATTGTTTATACCGAACATTCTGAAAAGGCCATCGAAAAAGGAAGTGTCAGCTTTAACGATATTAATGCCCGGATTTACAAAATTACCAACGATACGATTTATAAAACTGAAAAAGCTTATCTGGAATTGAACGCAAACGCTTTACTGATGGGCAAAGGCAAAGTAAACCTTTCATTAAAAGCAAGAATTTTCGACAACCAGAACACTTTTGCGATGAATGGAACGCTATCAGGAATGGAGGCTTCGGAACTGAACCCAATCCTGGAGAAAAGCGCTTCCATAACTATCAATTCAGGAAAAATAAATACCATGAATTTCGTCTTTTCAGCGAACAACAAAAAAGCAACCGGAAATATGAATCTGCTGTACGAGGGATTGAAATTTGATGTAATGAATAGACAAACAGGCGAAACCACCGCTTTGAAAGAACAGTTAAAATCGGTGATTGCCAACATAATTGTACTAAAGTCGAACCCCATGACAGGGGAAGAAGTGCGGGCGGGAATTATCGAATATGAAAGGGATCCAGAACGATTTTTACCGGGTTATTTTTTCAGGTCTATTTTGTCAGGGATGAAAACAAGTGTTACAAAAGAGAAAAATCCCCAAAAATCTAAGAAATAGAAATTGGATTAATGGTTTATTCCATGAGAAAAGTAATCAATACTTAACATCACCGATTTAACAACCTATCATAAAATAAATAAAATGCTTATTATTGTAAATTATATGATGGGTTAATCTTATGGCAAAAAATACGATGGGAACCAAACTTCCCCGAAAACTGGAACAAAAAATGCAAATGGTAGGCGATCAAATAAAGTTAGCCCGCCTGAGGCGAAATCTTGGCATTGCTCAAATTGCAGAACGGGCGATGGTTTCTGAGTTGACCGTTTCGCGTGTGGAAAAAGGACTGCCAACGGTATCTGTAGGCATCTTTCTGCGTGTGCTGTATGCATTGCAACTGGACGACGACATTCTTTGTTTGGCCAAAGATGATGCAATGGGGAAAGCTTTACAGGATTTGGGTTTGAGAACAAGAAAAAGGGCTGCAAAAAAGGAATAGGTTATGATAAAAATGTGGGTTTTTGCAGATTTCGATTGGTTAAAAGGGGTGGAGTTAGTCGGTGAATTAAGCTTCGAAAATCTTCGTGGCTCTGAAAACTACGGCTTTCAATATAGCAAGGAATGGCTGAATAAGCATAGCGATATATTGCTGGGCGATGATATCAATAACTATCCGGGCATGCAATATACCCAACCAGGTAAAGACATTTTTGGATGTTTCTCCGATGCGCTTCCCGATCGCTGGGGCCGGTTGTTGCTCAGGAACTGTAACGAATTAAATTAGTCATTTAGATTCGTGATTTGGTTTGATTATATAATTCCATTCTCCATGAAAATCATTTCGTTCAATTTTTATCTTATCCATTTCTTCATTTGTTATTTTAATGCCCGTAGGATAGGTTCTTTTATCTAATTCACAATTAATTTCTAAGCCTTTAAGTGTCTTGGTTGATGCTATCAAATTTACGATTACTTCATAACTCACCAATGGTTTTCCTCTCCAATTCTGGGATATGTAAGAAAATAGTCGATGTTCTATTTTATTCCATTTGCTTGTAGCTGGAGGGAAATGACAAACCTCTATAATTAATCCTGTTTCATTTGCCAGTTTTTGCAGTTCCGCTTTCCATAAACGGCTTCTTGAGGAATTGCTTCCACCCCCATCAGCTGTTATTAATAACGTTTGAGCATCTGAATACATTGGCTTGCCCATTTTTGTCCACCATTTCTTTATGGTTTCAACAGCAAATTCAGCGGTATCATGATCAATTCCAACACTTACCCAACCTTTGTTTTGGAACAAATCGTAAATACCATATGGTATTGCTTTGCCTTCGGCATCGCTAAGAAAATCATATACTTTGACCTTTTCCGGCTGCTTTTCTTTATGTAATTCCTTACCATTGTTTTTGAAATTACCTACAAGTTCCTTTTTCTTTGCATCTACCGATATTACAGGCTGTTTGCATTCTTGAAATTCATTTATCTTATTGTGTATATGTTCAAATTGAGAATTACGGTCGGGATGACTCTTCCCTTCGTCTGTTTTTCGATTCGACTGAAGGCTAAAACCTTTGTTTTTAAGTATTTCACCAACAAGCTTGTGACTTACATCGTATCCTCCTGATTTAAGTTCTGCTGATAACTTGCGTAAGCTTTTGCTTGTCCACATTAATGGCGAATCTGGTTCGCCCCGCAAAGCAGGCTCTATTAATTTATCAAGTTCTATTTCAATAGCCGGTAATTTGTCTATCGATTTCTTTCGCCCTCCACCTTCTTTTCTAATACGGCTTTTGTCTATTAAATCAGGCTTCTTCAATTCTTTAAGACCTGCAGAAATTGTAGTACGGGATACCCCTGTTGATTTGGAAACTATACCAATACCCCCATGTCCTAAAACCTTTGATTCCGCAGCAACCATCAATCTATGAGCCTTCTCGTCCAATAATGGGGCTAAAATTTTATGCCGATTTGATATTAACTCTGTATCTTTCATGCTCGAAAGGTACATATTTGTATTTAAATAAACAAGTTATTTCGTTACAAATACTAAATCCGTTGCCATCCAACAAACTTTTATATAACTATTTCAGAAAACTACATGATGCTCTTTAAACAAATGCAAATACCAACAGAAAATATGATTCGGCTTTTTCAGAAATACTTCGAATATTAAAAGAAATCTGGGATGCAAAAACTTCCAATTGAAATTAGTTAAAAAAAGAAAATGGAACACACAAACACAAGATTCTTAAACAAGATGAAAAAATCAATTACAATTAAGAAACAGTTTAATTTGTCAAAAATTTCCCATCATCTACTTTTATAAAATAAAATAAAACTATTTTTGTGCCGCTCAAAACAAAATTGTTATCATTTGTAACTGAAACAGATATCATTCCCACTCTTACAATGCATGTAACTGAGGAGGCGAAGCAGTCAGTTAATCTTAAAATTTATCCGGAATTATTGAAACATTAATCACATCCAAAACCCGAATTAAACTCCTGCTCAGGTTATTCCTTAATTCCAATAGCAAAAGCTATCTGCGGAAATTGGTAAAGGAGCTTCACTAAGGTATGAATTCCATTCGTCTGCAACTTTACCGGCTTGAAAAAGCCGTGCTTATTACAGGTGAATTTGTGGATAACATAAAGTATTTCACTGCCAATACCAAACACCCGCTTTTTAAGGATATCAATAGTATTCTTCAAAAACAGGTGGGAATCGACCAGATAATCGAACGGATTACAACGCAAATTGGCGACCTTCAGCAAGCCTACATCACGGGTAGTTTAGCCAATGGAATTAACTCCGATAAAATCGAGTTGCTGTTAATTGGTCAGAATCTTGATGAAAAACATATTAAAAACCTGGTTGAAAAGGCCGAAAAACACATATCACGTAAAGTCGAATACCTTATACTTAGCAGGGAACAAGTGAAAACATGATATTTTGTATCTTTACAAAAAACAACATTCATGCAGGTCGATTTAAATACAAAATTGAAAGTTATGCTCTGGGACATGCCGGAAGTCAGAAAAATAAAAATAGCTGATGAGACACTTCCCACGCATTATAGCATTCACAAATTAACTCTTATACTATGAATCAAACTAAAATCGCCATCATCGGCCTCGGTTATGTAGGCCTGCCGCTCGCAGTTGAATTTGCCAAAAAATTCCCGGTTGTAGGTTTCGATATCAAAACCGACCGCGTTGCAGAACTCCTGACTGGTCTCGATTCTACCCTCGAAGTAGATGAAGAAAACCTGCGTTCCGTTTTAATTTCTTCGTCCCCCTTGGCGAAGGGGGATTCAAGGGGGATTGGATTGACACTTACCACTTCTCCCACCGACATCGCTCATTGCAAAATATTTATTGTAACAGTGCCCACACCCACCGACAAAAACAACCGCCCTGTTCTCACTCCGTTGCTGAAAGCCTCAGAAACAATCGGGAAAGTGTTGAAAAAAGATGATATCGTAATTTACGAATCCACCGTTTACCCGGGAGCTACTGAAGATGACTGCGTTCCTGTGCTTGAAAAGTTTTCAGGCATGACATTCAATAAAGATTTCTTCGTGGGCTATTCACCAGAACGCATCAATCCCGGCGACAAGGAACATACAGTCACCAAAATAAAAAAAGTAACCTCAGGCTCCACCCCCGAAACCGGCAAAAAAGTGGACGAACTCTATAAATCTGTAATTGTTGCTGGCACCCACCTTGCACCATCCATCAAAGTGGCCGAAGCAGCCAAGGTAATCGAGAATTCACAGCGCGACATCAACATCGCCTTTGTAAACGAGCTGGCAAAAATCTTCAGCAACATGGGCATCGACACCAACGAAGTACTCGAAGCAGCAGGCACTAAATGGAACTTCCTGCGTTTTACCCCGGGATTGGTTGGCGGCCACTGTATTGGCGTTGACCCTTACTACCTGGCACAAAAAGCCCAGGAAACAGGTTACAATCCTGAAATCATCCTTGCCGGCCGCCGCATGAACGATGGAATGGGGCAATGGGTGGCATCGCAGGTAATTAAACTGATGATACATAAAGGCCATGCGGTAAAAGATGCAAAAATACTGGTACTGGGAATCACCTTTAAGGAAAACTGCCCCGATATCCGCAACACCAAAGCTATCGACGTTATCAACGAACTCAAATCTTACGGCTGTAGCGTTGATGTTTATGATCCCTGGGCATCTCCAAAAGAAGTGAAAAAAGAATACGCTATTGACCTTCTCGAAGTATCTTCTTCCAATTCCCCCCTCAAGGGGGGCCAGAGGGGTAAAGGACTCTACGATGCTGTTGTTTTGGCAGTTGCCCACAATCAGTTCAAAAACATCGACCTTTCAAAACTTCGTAATAACCACAACGCTGTAATATACGATATCAAAGGGATTTGGGATAAAGAGTTGGTGGATGGGAGATTGTAACTCCTGCGCTACCCCTGATCCGCCAACTGGCGGAAAATCCAACGCACCAAAACCAGATGGAAGAATTAGATAAATTAATGTATTATGGAGCAAAACCGCCAATATTTGAACGGGCTAACGTGCTTCGAAATAAAATGACCCCTGCCGAACAATTACTGTGGGAAAGAATAAAAGGGAAAAAGATTTGTGGAGTTCGATTTAGGAGACAGCATCCTATCGATATTTTTATCGTTGATTTTTATTGCCATCCAGCTCTTTTAGTGATTGAAATAGATGGTAAAATACATTTGCAACAAAAAGAATACGATGAAGGCAGAACTGCTGAAATTAAAAAATTTGATATAGAAGTAATTCGTTTTACAAATCATGAAGTAGAATCTGATATTGAAAGAGTTATTGAAATAATTTCTAAAAAAGTCGAACATCGCCTGAAAAACAAACCATTAATTTAACACAATCAAAAGTCCTGCCTGGGGGATTTAAGGGTAAAATACTACCGTGCAACAAAATTTCTAATTGAAGCAGATTGTTATCAAAATGCCAACAATCTGAAAGTCACACATTTTAAATTGGGGTTACTAATTAATTTTGGAAAACCATTATTAAAATACCGAAGAATAATCAATTCGTATTAATTCGCAAAATTCGCTTCATTCGTAAAATTCGTGTTCAAAATGAAAATATTAATCACAGGAACCGCCGGCTTTATCGGCTTCCACCTCGCTAAAAAACTCCTCGACCGTGGCGACACCGTCGTTGGCATCGACAACATCAACGACTACTACGATGTCAATCTCAAATATGGCCGTTTGGCAGAAACCGGAATCAACCGCGATGCAGAAAACTGGCACTCCCCGGTACAAAGCACAAAATATCCCAACTACACCTTTGTTCGCATGAACCTCGAAGACCGCGAGCAACTCATGCAACTCTTTCAACGCGAAAAGTTCGACAAAGTATGCAACCTCGCCGCTCAGGCCGGGGTGCGTTACAGCCTCGAAAATCCGCATGCTTACATCAGCAGCAACATAGTAGGTTTTATGAATATCCTGGAAGGCTGCCGCCATAACAACATCAAACACCTCGCTTATGCCAGTTCATCGAGTGTGTATGGCAACAACACCAAAATGCCGTTAAGCACCAGCGACAATGTTGACCACCCCATAAGTTTATACGCCGCCACCAAAAAGAGCAACGAACTGATGGCACATACTTACAGCCACCTGTTTAACCTGCCCACAACCGGGTTGCGTTTCTTCACCGTTTACGGTCCCTGGGGACGACCTGACATGGCCTTGTTTTTATTTACCAAAGCCATCACCCAAGGCAAACCCATCCAGGTATTCAACAACGGCAACATGGTCCGCGATTTCACCTACATCGACGACATCATCGAAGGCGTCACCCGCGTTATAGATTCTCCTCCGATAACCAAAAAAGAGGACAACAACGACAACAATGATAACAACGACAACCCGATAACCCCGTCCGACCGGGTCATCCGGGCGGGCAGCTCCCCACAACCCTCTGCCCTCCACCCTTCGCCCTCTGCCCTCCGCCCTTCACCCTCTGCCCTTCGCCCTCTGCCCTCTGCCCCCTACGCCATCTACAACATCGGGAACTCCACACCAGTGCCACTCATCGAGTTCATCAACGCCATCGAACACCACCTGGGAAAAACAGCCATCAAAGAGTTCCTCCCCATGCAACCCGGCGATGTACCCCGCACCGAAGCCGATGTTACCGACCTTGTGGAAAAGTTAGGATACAAACCAAATACTCCTGTTTCTGTTGGTATTGGAGAATTTATAAAATGGT
>Ga0210024_1001377_pt1 | contig 22029 bp, 26 predicted proteins | sample CryGeymeta201525_FD_183988 | JGI IMG/M metagenome (GOLD analysis project Ga0210024, IMG submission 183988) | Groundwater microbial communities from Crystal Geyser aquifers in Utah, USA - Crystal Geyser metaG 2015-25 (SPAdes) (version 2) | ecosystem: Environmental > Aquatic > Deep subsurface >...
GGAAATTTGAATAAATATGTATTCTCAAATAAAATATATACTTATAAAGGGCCGCTAGCTCAACTGGTAGAGCACCACTCTCTTAAAGTGGTTGTTCTGGGTCCGAGTCCCAGGCGGCTCACCATTCCCGTTTGCCAAATTTCTCTAGAAACTTTGTGACCCAGGGTGGAATCGAACCACCAGTCTACTCTTTAGAAGAGAGCCGCTTTGTCCGTTAAGCTACTGGGTCTTAGGCTATATTGTATCAAAGTCGTTCTTGACAGACAAGAAAAATTGAAGGATAGTTTAGGCGAGTTTGTTATGGCCAACGGAAAAGACTTGCCTAAAAAGATTGCGGTTTTATATAGTGACGTCAAAAGAAGCTATTTCCCTACTGAGTCCCAATATATAACGGAAAAAGGCGCCGAAGACGATGCTAAAGTAGTTGCCAAACACATTCAAAATCTGGGAATTAAAACACATCTTCTTCCGGGGAACAGCAACTTACCCATTCATCTTAAAAAGATAAAGCCGGATATCGCCATTAATTTGGTTGATTCTTTTAAGGGATTTGAAAATCTTTCTTCTTCAATTTGCGGAGTTTTGGAAATTTTGGAAATCCCATATACGGGGGCGGATATTTTAGGAATGTCCCTGGACACCAACAAATTTGTCATTAAAAAGCTTCTTGAACAAAACGGGGTTCCGGTTCCCAGATTTCAGCTTTTTGCAACCCCCAACGATCCGATTGATCCAACCTTAAGATTTCCCTTAATTTCCAAACTAAATGAGATTCACGGAGCAGTGGAAATTACCAAAGATGCGGTTTCGGATCACGAAAAGCACTTAAGAGAAAGGCTAAAGTTTTTAATTACAACATATAAACAACCTGCGCTTGTTGAAGAATTTATTGTAGGCAGGGAAGTTACCGCAATACTTCTTGAGGGCCTAAACAAAAAAGTTTATCTTGCCGAAAAAGTATTTAACAAAGACAAAGAAGACAGCAAATACGTTTTTTCCACATTTGAAGACCAGTGGCTTAAAAAGGGTTACGAATCCTTCCATTATTCAAAATTTATTGATCCTATCTTAAGAGAATACGTTAAAAAGGCATTTGACATAACAAGAATGTACGACTATGGCAAGTTTGATATCAGAATCGATCAATCAGGAAGATATTTTTTTATAGACTCAAATACAAATCCTGCTTTCGGACCAAAAGAATGCGATGTTGCGATATCGGTAATTTTAGATATTTACGGAATATCCTTTCAGGAAATATTAAAAAGACTAATGCTTAATACCGTAAGAGATGCGCAAGGGAAAGAAAGACTACCCCCGGCAGGAAGCAATGAAAATTCGTAACTAAAGAATTCTTGCGGTTGGAACATACAACTCAAAAGACAAGGTACTGGAAGTAGAAGATATCCAAGATCTTGAAGTTCTTCCGGCAATCCAAGTACCTATTCCAACATCAGCTCCAACTCCAACCCCCACACCATCACCAAGTCCCACACCTATGCCTACAAACACTCCTATTCCCGAGCCGTCTATTTCTCCTTCCCCTTCAACAACTCCTTCCATTTAAGTTAAGATAAAATTACGAGAAACCAACTTCATTTCATGCTAATATACAATTATGAGCTGGTTTTTACCGGCCATTGCGGTAGCTTTGGTTTGGGGAATAGGTCAAACTTTAATTAAGAAAGGTTTATCTTCAGTTCCTCCTTTTTTAAGTAATGCTTTGGCTGTTATGTTTGCTCTGATAATAGAAATACCATTTGCGTTATCCGGAGGAATTAGCTGGAACCATTTTCCCATTATCTTCTTGTTAGGTCTATTAGCAAACTTACCGACTTTTATCATTCCATACGTAATTGAGAAGACAGATGTTTCACTTTCGGGAACAATTTTGGCAGCATACCCTATTTATACGATTTTCCTTTCAATTATTTTTTTAAGCGAACGATTGGGATTACTTCAAGTCTTAGGGGTAATAGGTATTATCATAGGAATGTTTCTTGTATCTAAAGTTAAACCAAATAAAAGGGTTGTTTCAAAGTGGTTATTTCTGGCAATTGTAGGTTCAATAATTTTGGGGATCGGCTATTTCATTAGCAAGTTTTCAATAATGAGATACGGACTCTATACATATATTTTAGCAGCATCTCTGAGTAATATTCCTTGCTTACTTTTTACGCGTTTATTAGATAGTAGTCCTATACATTTAATATTTAATAAAAAGCTTTTTGTCATCTGTTTGATAGGTAACTTTTTGATGCCGTTGGGCGTGTTGCTTTTATATATATCTTTTAATAACGGCCCTGCATCATTAATCTCCCCGATAATAAGCATATACCCTGCTATAACTGTAGTTTTGGCACATTATTACTTGAAGGAGAAAATTGAAAAAACAAACGTGTACGGAATAATGGCTGTAATTCTGGGAGTTATATTTCTTGCTATTAAACCTTAGTCAAACAAAAGTTATACATAAGCTATTCCGTTAAAATAGATTTAATTGGTTTTTTCAGTAAATAATCGTTAATTTTTGTTTTTGCTATCGAAAGCTTTGTTTGGTGTTCGGTGATATATTCTGAAACTTCCTCGACTGCCTGTTTTTTACATTCTCCGCATAAAATATTACCGGTAGAGCATTGTTCTTTAAGCTCGTTGTTATTAGTAAAATGATAGGCCCTAAGTTGGTAAATGGGGCATATTTCGGGAACTCCCCCGTGTTCTTTTTGGAAAGTAGCACTTGGACTTCCTCCTGTATATGCAGATTTTATTTTTCTTTTTACGTTTTCTAAATCATCTGTTAAAAATATTGCAGAATTTGGCCGTGATGCAGACATTTTCCCTTTTCCATCAAGACCCTCCTCAAATTTGACAAAAGTTGCGGCCGGTGGTACAAAACCCTTTTTTAAAGCGGCGTCCCTTGCAAGCAAAATATATGGGTATTGATCTATTCCAACTGGTACAATTGATGGTTTTTTGCCACCAAATTCTTCATATTGAGGTAAAAGAATTTGTGCAAGCTGAACTCCTCCCCTGTAGAATATTGTACCTGGATTCTCACCTTCCTCATTTTCACCGAACCCGAAAACTTTATAAACTTTATTAAGAGTTAAATGTTTCGATATATCAATTGCGAGGTTGTATAAATCAGGATAATCTGAATCTACAAATATATGGGTTTTTTCAGGTGAAAAACCCATGGCGATGATTGATGGAATTACTTTTTCATAAGCAGTTTTTCTTGACTCTGAGAGGCTTTTAACTTTACCCACTAAATAACTTTCATCATTTGTTACTGGAATAAATACCTCCGCACCCTGTTTCTGCATCCAAAGCACCTCTTCGAATATCTGTTTGTGCCCGAAATGCAATGGACCAGATGGATTTAAACCTGAAATTACTGCCCAGGGCTGTCTGTTTGCCATAGATTCAACAACACTCTCTAAGTCCCTGTGGGCAAATGTAACACCCGTTAGCATGGACTTGCTTGGATCGGGGTGATATTCAGTAAATCGTTTAGTAGATTTAAGACCTAATTCTTCTGTTTTTTCCTGATAGTAACTAATTTCTTTTTTTCGTTTATCAAGTTTCTCCTTATAATCTCTTTCTACGATCTCGGTAATAGTTGATTGTTGATTTTGTTCTTTCATATTAGAATTTTGACAAGATATAAGTTTCAACTTCAGTTCCAACCTTTTCTTTTAACTTTTTCTCAGATATTCTACCTTCATAAAAGTCGTCAGCGAGCGTTACGGGAGCTTCGTTATTCTCTAATCTATTTTTGGCCATTTCAGAAATAATTCCTATATCAAGTACCGGATTAGGAAGAGCTCTGTTGGGTGAAATAAAAGAGTTGTTAATAAGCTCTTTAATATAATCTGGGTTTGATCTTTCAATAATAATTCTATTTTTCTGCAATCGTTTACTTCCTGCCTTATAAGCAGTTATACCGTGATCTTCTATTCCTTCGTTGGCAAAGAAATATGACCAATTCATCCCGATAGGAAATGAGGGGGTTAGAAAAAGAGACATAACCTGTTTTTTATTAACGTTTTGGGCTATCGTTCTTGCGACGTTGTCGTATAAATCTTCCCTTGGGGGCCCCACCTTGATATCCAAATTTATGATGGTTGCAATTTCATCAAAGGAATATAAAAAACCCTTTTCATGCTCAACGTCAACTTTCGATTCCGGAACGGTTCTTTTAACCGCCTCCATTAGTTCTGGATTTGCTTTACATTGTTCTATTATTTTATCCCGTTCGTTAAGAAAGTCTGGAGAGTTTATATATTCACTCATCTTTACAACATGTAAACCTGTTCTATAAACTTCATTGACCTTTCTTACAAAGTTTGCCCTTTCTTCTCCCAGAACCATGTAATAATTCTGATTTTCAGGTCCCACGTTTCGACAGGTTGCTGTATCTGCAACTAAAATTGTAGCCTCTGACAAACGACCCGTTTCCTGAAGTGACGTGGCCAGATTGGAGACGAATAAGTAGTATTTCAAACTATCAATAGTGTGCCCTTTATCATCGTAGGTTTCTCCGTAAAACAATTTAATTGGGTTTGGGGATACTTTATCGGCTCTTGATAAAATTACATCAGTTGTGGGAGCTTGTTTTATTAGACCGTTCGTGGACAATAACCTCTCTATATTCATAGGTGGGAATTATAGGCTTATTTTATTGTGAAATCAAGCGTAGGTAGGTATCGACTATTTACTGTAATAGAAGTTTTTCAAAAGGTAATCAGCTAGAACATCAAGTGAATCTATAACACACTCAAACTTGCCATTTGGGAATACCAACGGTAATTCGGTACAACCAAGAATGACTCCATCAAGATCATTATCCTTGATAAACCCACTCACCATATCTGAAAGTACAGCCTCAAATTTTTTTGTTTCTCCGTTGGCAATTACGTATCGAATTATATTTTCCTGCTTTTTTAAAAGATTTTTATCAGGAGTTATTACCTCGATGCCCTCTCGTTTGAGAATCTTATGATAAAGTTGTGTCTTGACTGTTGTCTCGGTTGCTAACAAACCAACTTTTTTCATACCGCTAGTTTTAGCTTTTCGACAGACAAGTTCTACTAAAGATATAAAAGGAGCATGAGAACTATCAACTAAATCCTGATAGAGAAGATGACCGGTATTACAAGTCATTGCGATTATATTGCAGCCAAAGTTATTTAAGGCCCTAACTCTAGATAACAACATTCTTTTAGCATCTGGCAATTGCTTAGTGTCTGAAATAAAATCCGGTACAGGTACAGAGTCAATCACTATCTCGGGATAGTCATCGTTGTTTTTTGCACCATACTCTTTCGTACTCTTTATTATCAGTAGTTTATAAAAATAAGCGCTCGCATATGGCCCCATCCCACCAATTAAACCTATAATGTTTTTTTTATTCATATTCATATTATCTAAAATTTGAAAGCTAAAAATAAAGTCCCCTTATGGGGACTCGTCAAATATTGAGATAAACTCACTCTTGACGAGCTCCGCTACTGCGACACTCGCTCCTATCTTTTACGGTTTTGGCTCCGTAGCATATTTTTGCTCAGCTCCCCGGTCCCAACCCTACCGGATCAACGCTTTTATAATCTACCCAGATTTTATATTTTTTGTGCTTTAATGTCAACGCCTAGCAGGCTTGACTTAATTCACAAGTTGATGTATAAACCACTTAATTGATTCGAGATCAAGGATAAAAGGCGGTGATTGTGAAATGACAAGAGAAATTGTTACAAAAAACGATGTTATAACAACATTGGCTCTTGAGAGTGTTCAAAAGTGGGATGATCCGAGAATCAAGCCAGAGTGGCTTCAACAAATCTTGGAATGCCGTAATTCTAGTGGTTTTATCCCTACAGACGATGATATTCGTAATCATTTACATGGCGATATATTAACTTTGGGCTTCAGAGATGGAACTATCGTCGGTTTCAATAGTATTGAGTTCAAATCACCAAAAGAGGTATGGGGTGGTTTAATTTCCAATCGCGATTTACCAATCGAGACTGGAGTGTATTTAGCGGGTGTTCTTATTGACGGTAGTGCACAAAAATCCGGTTTTTATCAAAAAATGAATGAAGATCGTGTTATGAAGGGAGTCGAAAAAGGTTTAGGTGTTGTTTTTACGGAAACAGCAAACCCGAATGTCGAAGCTGGAATAAAAGCAACTTTGAATTCAATGAGAGAAAATGGTCAAATAGCTGATTATTCCATGGAAGAAAGGGTCTACCTCCAAGGTTTATATGGCCGTCGTATGTATAAGGAAAATCCTAAAAACGTCAATATTTCGTATGACAATCTTAATTACGAGGTTGGGGATGCATACGCCCTTATTTTTCATCTGATTCTTAAGTAAGATAAGTCTATGAAATTTGAACGACTTGAAACAAGGTATGTTGTTCCCGATATGGGAAGAGAGTTTTCGTTGGGAGATGTGGAGGGTCAATCGCGTGTTATTGGCCCTATTAGAGACATGGTCGTTCTTCACGGATATACCTCAAGCGGGATTGAGGCGTGGAGCGCGATTGATACAGTCAGACTTCCTGTTTACGGATCGGAATCTTCAACTGAAGCGTGGGCTCTTCTTCAAGAGGTTGGGGAAACTTTTATAGGAAAGGATTTTAATAATCCCCGTGAGGCCGTGCGTTCACTCGGGTATATGATTGACCACCATATTTTTCAGGCAGCTTTCGCAAATCTATTTTTGGACGCTCAAGCTATTGAAAAAGGTATTCCTCTATTTGCACTTCTTGGTGGTACCAAAGAACAAGTTGAAATTGGAGTTAGTATTCCAAAAACCGCTACCACTGAGGATATAAGTCACAAGATTACTGTCGAAAAATATCAACGTATAAAAGTTAAGGTCGGTCCCACAGACGAAGATTACAAAAAAATTGCCGATATCAGAAAGGATTTTCCGAAAGTAAAGCTTATGATAGATGCTAATTCATCTTTTGATATCCGAAATGAAGATCACGAAAAACTTCTTAATAAGTACGGTGAACTTGATTTATTGATGATTGAACAACCACTTGCACACAATGATGTTATAAAACACATTGGTTTACAAAAATCATTTAATCAAAAAAATATCCCTGGACATATTTGCCTTGATGAAAGCATCCTTACGATGGATGATCTGATAACGGCTGTTGAGGGAGGAATTCCAATAATTAATATTAAAGTTACCCGCGTGGGAGGATTGGATATTGCAAAAGAAATGATTGAATACTGTCAAAAAAATAAAGTTGATACATGGATAGGGGGTATGGTGGAACTGACAGCACCAGGAAAAGCCCACTCTCTGGCGATGGCTGCACATCCCGGAGTGACGCTTCCGTCGGATATCTCCGGATCTGCTGGATATTATATTAAGGATAATGATCCTTATGTAACACCAATGGAAAGAGAAACAAACGGCGCTTATATCAAAGTTCCCAAAACTCCTGGAAGAGGCTGGGAAGTAAACCTCCAAAAAATGGAAAAGATAACTAAAAGCACAGTTGTTTTTCCAAAAAATAACTAAAGGATTAGGCCTTTCTGAAGTCTTTTACTAACATCTGCCTCAACTCATCCTCCGTGTAAAATGGTCTAAAATATTCGTCAATCGAATAGGGTTTTACTTCTCCCGTTTTCAAGTTGAATTCCTTGATTGGCCCGTAAATACCATTATAGTTTGGTGTAACTTCGGTATCAGAAAAAGCGGCAATTCCAGCGGAAAGATCTCCAAATGAGGCGTGCCAGTTCTCGTAAGGGTAAATTCGCAGATCCGCCATTTCCATAGTTAGGGTAAAAAGCTGACGTGTTGACCATTCTTCTTGCGTTATAAACGGAAAGTGAACCGCAACCTTTGGGCCACCTTCAGGATAATTATTTCCTAAAGGTAAAGGTGTTCCATCCGTTCTTCTAAGAGTTATATCAGCAGCGGAACCCGATTTATGTCCAGCCATAAATGGAGACACAGCAGTTTTACTTCTTGCTTCTGCCCAAACTTTTTTCCACTCATGGGCCCAGTCGGGGTGTTGTTGAAGAGTTAGTTTTACCCTTCGGAAAAACAATCCTTCTTGTACCCCCACAGGTCTAAAGACATCTTCTAAATGTAGCATTATCCCTAAAGGCTGAAGTGCCTTACCTGCTTTCAATATTTTTTCGGATACGCTTTTCCTTGTCCAGAACACCCTTTCTTTTCCAGCCCATTCACCACAAGTTTCGTGGAATGGCACGCTAGACAAACTAAGTGGAACATTGTTGCCCTTAAATAGTAGAGGAAGCGAAACCATTTTTTCACCAGACTCTTTTATCATAACGGAAGCAGCAAGCTTATCTTGAAGTTGTACCGCGATCTCAGCATATTTCTCTCCTAATAACCTATCAATTCCTTTGGATTGACTAGCTGACAAAGGTTCTTTGAGAAAACCTTCCTTAGGAGAAATTGGTAGTGAAATTTGCTTGTTAAACTCACCAGAAAGGTATTTAATATTTTCACTTAATTCATTTAAAAGCTTAATGTTTGGTTCAACAAAAACCAAACCCAGTTCTTTCTCTATTAATCTCCCAAGATCATCAACCTCTTTCATGCGGATAATTATAGGGCTATTTGGAGTTATTTACAAACATGATTGCCTGTAGGTAAGTTGTTTATCTTTTGGTGTATAATACCAAGCGTGACGAGGAAAATAGAATTACATAGCGAAATGACAGAAAAATCTTTGCTAGAGAAAATCACAGATTTGTTAGAAGCAAATAAAGTTAAATATAGGAAGTATGAACATGAACCTGTATTTAATTCTGAAACTGCGGCTAAAGCCATTGGAGTAAAATTGGCAGCGGGAGCAAAGGCCTTAATTTTGTTGGGTGACGGTAAGCCCTTAATGGTTGTTTTGTCAGGTGCTGATAGGGTTGATTTCAAGAAACTTAAAAACCTATCAGAAATTAAGAATTTAGAGATGGCAACTCCGGAACTGGTAGAAAAAATTAGTGGTGTAAAAATAGGTGCTGTACCTCCTTTTGGAAACTTATTCAATGTACCGTTATATGTAGATACAAGACTGGAAGCAGAAAAAGAAATAGTATTTAGCGCGGGATCGCATTCCGTTTCGGTCCGAATGAAATATAATGATTTTAAAGCTATAACAAATCCAATAGTGGGTAACTTTACTAAATAAATGAATAACCCTTCAAATACTGATTGGTCAAAGGGTAAATCTTCTCATCTTCAACTTTCAAAAAAAGCTGCAGGAATATATGATTCCGAATATGGTAATGAAAATTTTTCGACTAAACTTTATATGGATTATGAATTGGAAGTAATCGATAAGGCAGTCAAATTGCTACCTACTGACAAAAAAGGTATTGCTATTGATTTGGGGTGTGGAACGGGGAGAGATACCTTACATTTCTGTAAAAATTTTTACAAAGTAATAGGATACGATTTTAGTTCGAGCATGATTAAGATCGCAAACAAAAATTGTAAAAAGATTGATGCAAAGAATGTTCTATTAGTTCAAAAAGATATTGAGAACAATGGTTTAAGCGAAATAAAAAATAATTCAATCTCTTTTGTAAATGCGGGATTTGGTATGGGAAGCTTTATGACATCCTCCCCGCTCTAAAGAGCGGGGTATCCCTCCAAAGGAGGATGACATATCAGCGTTCAATTCATCTCCGCAATGAATTGCGGAGTGTTCTTGAATGCTGTTATAAAAAACATAAATTCACTCGTAAAAGATGTATATAGAGTTCTTAAGCAGAAAGGTATTTTTACTGTTTCATTATATAATTCAGGCGCATTAGTGAGTCAGTTAGTCAACGAATTGGATTGGGAACCGAGTCTATCTGTGAGATTTACTGATGCGAAAAACTCTTTGAAAGTGGTTTTTCAAGGAAAAAAATTTAACATCGCTGCCAAAACTTATTCTGTACAAGAGTGCAGAGATATTCTTTCTCAATATTTTGAAATTGTAGAATTATCAACTTTTCCAACAATATCGTCTGTGTTACCTAATAGTTTATTTGGAAATCCAAAAGTAAAGGATATATTTAAGCGAATCGATTATAAAATTAGATTTGATGAAAAAATAGCGAGTGGGCCTTATATATGTGTGGTTTGTAAAAAATAGATTTATTTATCCATTCTCCCTGCATATTCTCCTGAATTAGTGAAACCTTTTTTAAAATCATCTTTGAGTTTTTTAGTTAAGGCTTTTGGGAAAAGGTTGTCGGGAAGGCAATTTATATCAAGCCAGGTTACCCATTTTTTGTTATCGTGTTCCGGATCAAGATGGTGTTCAAGTTCTTCAAATTTATTCACATCTCCCAAAATGAAAAGTTCTAAACTGTGTTCACCTTTTTCAGGTTGAAGAAAATCTCTGATGTAGAGAATCTTTTTAAATTCTAATTTCGTATCTTCTCCCAGCTCTTCTTTTATTTCTCTTTCGGCTCCTTCCAAAACTGTTTCTCCGTATTCAAGTTTTCCTCCAATATAGTAATAATAATCTTCTATAGAATCGTATGTCACAAGAAGTTTTCCGTTCTTAATAATAACCATTCTTAATCTGATTTTTATTCTTGGTTTATCTTCCATATTTACAAAACCTTAATTACTTTATAACAGCATTCAAGAACACTCCGCAGTTTACTGCGGAGATGAATTGAACGCTGATATGTCATCCTCCTTTGGAGGGATACCCCGCTCTTTAGAGCGGGGAGGATGTCATTGGTGAGCGCTCCTTCTTTATCGTGATCGAAAAATCCGAAGATAAAGGCATTAGGATTTTTGTGAATAATTTTGATATATTCTTTGGTATCGGTAGCTGTTTGTAAAGAATCTATATTTTTTGGATCAATCCAATAAAACGTCCCGTCTTCTGTTGATCTAACTTCAACTTGTTTGGCAATTTTAACAATAAAATAAATATTCACCCATTCAGAATCATCCGGAGGATATGGGTGTTGGGTTACGGAATAAGGTCTTATCGATTCAAATTCTGTTAATCCTGTTTCTTCCTTAATCTCCCTGAGTAGTGCATTGTAAAAGCTTTCATGAGGTTCTACTTTCCCTCCAATTCCCGCATAAAGTCCGGGATCAAGTTTTTTAGTATCAGCCCTTTTAAGCATTAATACTTTACCGTTGCACCAAATGAGGGCATTAACAGCCATAACGGTTTTATAGTTAGTATATTTCGAATAATCTTCCATATTAGCTATTCTATCAGTTTTTTAAATTCGGTAAGCAATTTTTCTTTGTTTTCGTTCTTATTCCACCAAATGGTTTTCATTCCCAATTTCTTTGCCACTTCGATATTTTCTAATGTGTCATCCATGAATAGACATTCTTCGGGTTTTACTCTTAATTTCTCACAGGCAAGTAAGTATATTTTTGGGTCCGGTTTCCTAATTCCAACTTTACCTGAATTAATATATAAATCAAAAATTGCAAAGTCAAACTTTTCTTTCCAACATTTTAGGGCTATCGAATTGCCGTTATTTATAACTGCGAGTTTATATTGTTTTTTAATCTTGGGGAGAATTTCCCAGAGTTTGCTAAACTTTTCAAATTTAGAAGGAATACATGGAAGAGCCTTTTTAATTTCATCATTGTTTAAATTAAGCTTTTCTTTAATATCTATGACATCCTCCCCGCTCTAAAGAGCGGGGTATCCCTCCAAAGGAGGATGACATATCAGCGTTCAATTCATCTCCGCAATGAATTGCGGAGTGTTCTTGAATGCTGTTATAAACAATCTTTGATCATCAATATGATTAAACAGGTTCTCGATATTTTGAGCATTAATTTCATCAGGTGAAGTTGCAATATACTCTTCTTTTTTAAATATTAATACCCCAACCAAATCAAATAAAATTGTCTTAATTTTATTGTCTAAAATCCTGTGGTAAAACTCATACTTTTTCTCTTGGTATTCTCTGAAAGATTTTCGGTTCATGGATTCTTTTAATTTTTCGTATTCTTTTAACAATTTCCCATTACTCTTTAGCGTTTCAAAAACTTTAATTTGTTTTTTCATTGTTTCCGAATCTTTGGCGGTTAAGTAAAACTCTATATCAAAACTATCTTTTTTAAATTTCCATTCAATAAAAGTTTCGTGTTTGTGAAGCGGCTTTCCAAAAAGTTTAGTTAGGTCGGGGAGAAACCTGTCAAAATCTTTTGGGTCTGAAAAGGCATAAATATCAATGTCGTTCTGCCCCGAAATTCGTAATGCTGATGTGCCCAGGTGTTTAACTTCCAAATCCGGATAGATATTATTTATTGATTGAATTAGATCTTCAGCAACCTTAACAGCTTTTGGATTGAATGAGTAAATATAAACCTTTTTATCTGCTGGAATTTTGTTTAAGAAATCCAATTCATCTTTTGTAAGCATGAACTATTTTACCACTTCTGAAGTGGCAAGCTTCGCTTACAATGCGGAGCAGTGCCAAGCTTTGCTTACCAATTCTGATTGGCCAAGCTTCGCTTACAATGCGGAGCAGTGCCAAGCTTCGCTTACCAATTCTGATTGGCCAAGCTTCGCTTATCATTTTTTTGATACAATCAGATCATGGACAAAATATTTCCAAATAAATTGAATGTTGGGGATGAAGTTCGTGTCATCGCGCCGGCAAAATCTTTAGCAATTATCAGCAAAGAAACCAGAGAAATAGCAAACAAAAGAATTGAAGAATTAGGTCTTAAGATATCTTTTGGTAAACACGTAGATGAAATGGATGATTTCGCTTCATCTTCAGTCGAATCGCGTATAGAAGACCTGCATGAAGCTTTTTCCGACAAAAACGTTAAAGCAGTTTTTACGGTGATTGGCGGATTCAACTCGAACCAACTCCTCAAATATATCGATTGGGATCTAATTAAAAAGAATCCAAAAATAATTTGCGGCTACTCCGACATTACTGCCTTAAATGATTCAATATTTGCAAAAACGGGCCTTGTTACATATTCTGCCCCCCAATATTCGACCTTTGGGCAAAAGCTGTATTTTGACTATACATTAGACTATTTCAAAAAATGTTTATTTAAGAATGATCCGTTTGAAGTAAAACCGAGCGAGTCTTGGAGCGATGATAAGTGGTACAAAGATCAGGATAACAGAAAGTTAATTCCGAATGAGGGTTGGCTGGTGATAAACGAGGGAAATGCTGAGGGAACAATCTTAGGGGCAAACTTGTGTACTTTTAACCTCTTTCAGGGTACGGAATATATGCCTTCTCTTAACAACTCGATTCTATTCCTTGAGGATGATGAAACATCAAAATCCTCCGATTTTGACAGAAATCTGCAATCTTTAATTCACTTGCCTGATTTTTCGGAAGTTAAAGGAATTGTAATTGGTAGGTTCCAAAAAGAAAGTGAGATAACCAATGGTCTCCTAACCCAAATTATCAAAACCAAGAGGGAATTAAATAATATCCCTGTTCTGGCCAATATCGACTTTGGCCACACGTCCCCAATAATTAGTTTTCCTGTTGGCGGCACTTGCAAAGTAGAGGCAACAAGCGAAAGCCAATCACTTCGAATAATCGAACACTAATCATACTAAATAATCAACCGCTCCAATTTCTTTCAAAGAATATTTATCATTATCTTTAATAAGTGTTGTTATCGAACACTCTTTAATTAGTTTATCTAATTTTTCAGGAAAGTCTGGTTTTAATTTTCGAAGTTCGTTATCCAAAAATAAATTTCTTAGTAAATCACAAATAACTCCACCATGGGTGATTATGACGATATTAGAATCGGAGAGAGAGGTTGATATTTCGGATATTACATTAAAGGCATCTTTTCCTGATTGTAGTGAAGAATGACCTGCTTTAGGTTTGAAGTCTCTATGAAGATTTGAATATTCCCATTCTTTCAAAAATTCTTCAAGGTTTTGATTTGGGATTGAACCCCAGTTCATCCTTTCCCTTAATCTATCATCAAATGTTATCCCGATTTTTAAGATAGTGTCGATAATCTCCGATGTTTCCTTGGTTCTTTTGTACGTACTTGAATATATTTTAGAAATGTTTTTATCTTTTAAAAACTCTGCAGTTTTTCCCGCTTGTTCTTTTCCTATTTCAGTAAGTCCTGGATCTCCGGCTTCCGCAACTTTCTGCCCATGTCTTATTAAATAAAAAATGTTCATTTTCGAAATTAATCATACCAAATCTGCTAAAATATTCGTAGTAATGATTAATTCATTAAGTTTTTTAGGTCAGAAAGTAAATGTTGTTATTGACAGACCTCTTGGTTCAAAACATCCTCAACATGGTTTTACTTACGAAGTTAATTACGGCTATATTCCAAATACAAAGTCTCCCGATGGGGAAGAGCAAGACGTATATGTTTTAGGAATAGACAAACCGATTGACAAAATTATAGGAGTTTGTATTGCAGTAATTCATCGAACTAACGACAGGGATGATAAATTAGTAGTTACTCCAAATGGTGAAGATTTTTCAGATCTAGAAATTGAAAATATAGTTAAATTTCAAGAAAAGTATTTCAAGCATGTGATTTTAAGGAAATCATTATAGATTCTAACGATTCCATCGCAAATTAGCTCCGCTAGTAGTAAAATATGCTTAGGAATAATGTAAAAGATGGCCAGTAAAAACGCAGTTAAACTAGTAATTTCAAAAAAGAGAGTAGCTGACCACGGGGAGGTGTTTACAGATGAACGTGAGGTTAATGCCATGCTTGATCTAGTAAAACAAGAAACGGGCCCCGTATTGATTCTCGTTTTTTAGAGCCAGCATGTGGTACCGGTAACTTTTTGGTAGAAATATTAAGGAGAAAATTGAAAGTCGTAGAACGACGATATTTAAAAAATCAGTTGGAATACGAACGTTATGCAATTCTTGCTTTATCAAGTATCTATGGAGTTGAAATTCAAAAAGATAATGTCGAAGCATGTAAAAATAGATTATTGGGAATTTTTACGCATTTTTATCTTAAAAATTATAAAAAGGGAGCAAAATCTGAACTATTAAGAGTAGCCGAATTTATTCTAAATAGAAATATTTTATGGGGAAACGCCTTGGATCTAAAATCACCGGATGAAAAAGATGAGCCAATTATTTTTTCTGAATGGAGCCTCGTTAAAGGGAGCTTGATAAAAAGACGTGATTATTCCATGGCAAACTTAGTAGAAAGCCGATCTTTTGAAGGTTTCAATTTGTTCTCGGATTTAGGTGACGAGGCTTTTATCTCTAAACCTGTGTCAGATTATCCATTGACCCATTTTTTAAAACTAGGAAAAAATGAAACACTTTGATTTAATTATTCTAGGAGTTGATAGGCAGGAAGTAAAAGATAACAATATTTCAAATATCGAGAGGGTTTTTATCGATATTCTCAAAAAGGGTAATAATGAAATTAGAAATCTCAAGGGGAGATTTACTATTATAGTGGCAGGCTATGATAGGGACAAACAAGAGCTTTTTCAGATAGAAGAATTTAGAAAGTGGGCGAGAAAATTAATTACTAATAATCCCGAGCATATTTATTACTTTGATACTAAAAGCACGAAGTTATTAATCGCTGCTTGCCTAGGTGCCCAATCTGTACGGCAGGGTGAGATGTATATAAACCCACTACTCTTAAGAGAATTTTTAAACACCAACTTGATTGAAACACGACAGTTAATCCTTGATATTGGATTTTCAGAAAATGAGTTTAAGGACTTTGAAAGAAATATTTATTTACAATTTGGATTAAGTAATGAGACACTTTGATTTGTCGCCATCTACATTGGGATTATTTAAATAAAAAATTATGAAAAAGGTAATTAAAACAATTATATTATTATTAGTTTTATGCCTTTTCGTGTTTGGCTTTTATCTTTATAAACTGCATTCTTTGGCGTTGATAGGTAATAAGATATTTGAACAAAGATGCCTTAATGTTAATCCTCATTTGATAAGTTATAAAAATTCTTTCTTGAAATTTGCAGATTATCTCAATAATCCTAAAAATTATTCCAGTGAAGAGGTCAAAAGTTATTGGGATAGCTATATTTCAGAAATGAGAGCCTATGTTCCTGAGGAGGACAAATGGCTCGAAGATGACAAAAAGTATATTAATCGTTGGGATTTTAAACTTATTGAGCCTTGGTATATCAAAGAAGCCAGCGTATATCAATTGGAAATGTATAAAGGTTATAGGGATGAGGCATTTTATATGCTGGAACTATATGATAATAAAACTCCGGGTGAAGAATTTAGTACAAAATTCTCTGAAGCAAAGGATAGAAGAAGTAAGTATGTCGGATTATATGAAGATGTTTTTGATAAAGCAGCACCACTACGTGACTGGAGAAAAATATTCGGAATGGTTCCCGTACCTGCCGGATGTACCGATGAAAATACAATAATTCCTGACACATCAGGGTCAATAAATTGGGGTACTCCGACACCGACACCTGCAATTAAAAACCCTGAAATTATTTCGTAGCATGGTGTAATATAAATTATGGATAAAGAGATGAAAATAGATGAAATTATTGTAAAAGTTAACAAACCAATTAGTCTATAAACTATACGGTTTCTCGCCGGAGGAAATGACATCCTCCCCGCTTTGAAAGGCGGGGTTTCCCGTCCAAACGAGGATGATACTTCGGCAAGCTCAGTATCATACTGAGTGATATCGAAGTATGACATATCAGTTTCAATTCATCCCCGGTGTACACCGGGGTGTTCTTGAAATCTGTTATAAAGATTATGGAGGAGAAAGTATGAAAAAAAATAAACAACCGCTTAATAATCAAATTACTATCTATCAATCACCTGACGGCGGAGTGAACATCGAGGTATTGTACGCTGATGAAAATATCTGGTTGACGCAGAAATTGATTGCTCAACTTTTTGATGTTGATGTGCGTACGGTTAACGAGCATTTGAAAAATATATTTTTGGAGCAAGAACTCGTTGAAAATTCAGTTATCCGGAAATTCCGGATAACTGCCACAGACGGTAAAGAATATAAAACAAATTGATTAATAAAAATGAAACAGGATAAAACAAAGATTATCAGCGGCAAGGATTTGGGGCAGTTGGTATGAAAAATACGATTAAATGTAAATATTGCGGAAAGGAAATAGAAATCTCAGAGGCATTACGTCATGATTTTGAAGAACAGTTCCGTGTTGAAGAAAGAGAAAAAGGTAAAAAAGAAGCTTTAGAAGAGATTGATTTAAAAGTAAAAGACAAAGAAAACGAAAATCAGGAACTTCGGGATAGAAATAAAGAATTAGGAAATCAGTTATTAGAACTGACTAAAAGTATTAGAGAATTAAAAGATCAGAATGACAGAAGGGATATTGAAGCTCAAAAGAAAATAAATGAAGAATCCAGTAAAGCCCGTGAAGAAGGCGCAAAGCAGGAAAGAGAAAAAACAGGGTTGGAAGTAGATGAACTTAAGAAGAAACTTACGGATACCGAGAAAGCCCTGATTGACGCACAGGCAAAGGCAAAACAAGGCTCTCAGCAGCTTCAAGGTGAAGTGTTGGAACTTGATTTAGAAACTAAACTCAAAAAAGCATTCACATATGATGAAATTTCTCCGATAGGCAAAGGTGTAGAAGGCGGAGATATTATTCAAACAGTTAAAAATCAGGCAGGTAAAACGGCAGGGACAATTCTTTGGGAAACAAAAAGAGCCAAATGGAGTCCCTCTTGGCTTCCTAAACTCAGAGAAGACGGAAGAAAATTTGACGCAACTTTGGTCGTACTGGTTACAATAAATCTTCCGAAAGAAATTGAAAATTTTAAAGTTATGGATGGGGTAATTATTACTTCATATCCTTATTCTCTTTCACTTGCGGGACTCTTGCGAAGAAATGTCATGTCAATTGCCTCGGCAAAGTTCACCGCCGAAAACAAAGATGAAAAACTGGAATCTCTGTATCAATATCTTCAAAGCGAGGCATTCAGAAACAGATTTGAAGCGTTTGCTGAAGGAGTAGTTGAAATGCAGGATGATCTTCTGACAGAAAAAAGATCAATGGAGCGGTCGTGGAAGAAAAGGGAAACACAAATAAACAGAACTGTAAATAATATGTCTAAAATGTATGGAGAATTACAGGGAATAATGGGACCCGCACTGCCGGATATTAAAAAACTGTCGCTTCCCGCCGGAGACTTGGAGCGGGTAGCGGGAATCGAACCCGCGTAACCTGATTGGCAACCAGGTGTATTACCATTGTACTATACCCGCACCTGTGCCGAGATCCAGAGTCGAACTGAAATTTGACGCTCTTCAGGCGCCCGCCTTGACCACCTTGGCTATCTCGGCTTGTATTCAAGACGAGACAACGTTCTCGCTTTAGCGAGGTTGTTATCTCGACATAAAGAAAATTATATCAAATTGTGGTCGATGCAGGGCTCGAACCTGCGGCCTTTCGGATGTAAACCGAACGCTCTTCCGACTGAGCTAATCGACCTTTCACTTTGTTCAGTAAACCCTATAGTGCGGATGAGAGGATTCGAACCCCCACGCCTTTCGGCACAGCTCCTTGGGCTGCTGCGTATGCCAGTTCCGCCACATCCGCTTAGTATTAATGTGCCGAAGGTGGGATTTGAACCCACACGCTTTGTAAAAAGCACACGTCCCTGAAACGTGCCTGTCTACCAATTCCAGCACTTCGGCCAGTTCCCTGCCCGCAGATGCTGCGCATCAAGCGTTGCAGGCGGGCGCCACTTGCCCTCTTATGGCTATTATACCAAAAAAACTCCTGTTACAATTAAACATATGTCTAAATTTGTCAAAACCTTGTTATTTCTTTCTTTTCTTCTTGGTTTTGTTTTTCTTTCTTCGTCAAAGACATTTGCCGTATATGACCCGGCCAGCGTTCCCAATAATTCCTTTGGGATTCATATCGCAAATATTCAAGACCTTGATAATGCTGCAAAACTAGTTAATTCATCAGGCGGTGATTGGGGGTATGTAACTTTGGTAATAACTGAAGATAATCGCACCATTAGTCTTTGGCAGGAAGTTTTCAATAATATAAGAAGGTTACATCTAATTCCCATTGTCAGGGTGGCAACTAAAGAAGAAAACGGTAGCTGGAAAAAACCGGTTATTGGGGAAATAGACAGCTGGGTTTCATTTTTTAATTCATTAAACTGGGTAATCAGAAATAGGTATGTAGTTATAGGAAACGAAGTGAACCTTGGAAAAGAATGGGGTGGGGAGGTCAATCCGGAAGCGTACGCGACGTATATAAAAGAATTTACAAATAAACTAAAGGCTACAAATCCCGATTATTTTATAATGCCTGCCGGTTTTGACGCTTCTTTACCTACGTCAAAGGGTTCTTTGGATGAGTCTACTTACTTAATAAGAATGATCAGAAAAGAACCTGATATTTTTGAATTAGTTGACGGCTGGGCCTCGCATTCCTACCCTAATCCCAACTTTTCAGGATCGGAATATGCTTACGGCAGGGGAACGGTCAGAACATTTGAATGGGAAACGTCCTTTCTTAAAGGTCTGGGAGTAAAAAAAGATCTGCCCGTATTCATCACGGAAACCGGTTGGTCTCAAAAAAATTTAAAGGAAGAAATAATTAGTAAAAAACTCAACTTTGCTTTTGAAAATGTCTGGAACGATAAAAATGTGGTTGCGGTAACTCCTTTTATTCTAAACTACGAGTTTCCCCCTTTTGATATGTTTTCCTGGAAAAATAACGGTTCATATAACAGCCTCTATGAAAATATGCAAAAGCTCAGTAAAATCGCAGGCTGCCCTATTCAAGAGGATAAGGCAGATATATCAAGAATATTTGTTCCGGCAATTAATCTTTTGGGGAGGGAATTTACAGGACTTTTTTTTGTCGAAAATAAAGGCCAGACGATTTGGGTTAAAGATAATTTGAAAGTCATTGACGAAAACTCAAACAACCTGGAAATCGTCAAAATATCCCTCAGTTCATTTGAACCGGGGGGCTCCGGATTTATCGTCTTTAGAGGCATATCTCCGACAACCGAAGGGAATTATCAAAAAAGCGTCCAACTAATGAATAACAACAGTAACATTTCTGCTCCGATCTATTTTAAAATTCTTTCTGTGGCCACCATCCGCATAAAACTGGAACGCTTCCTTGACTTGATCTTCGCTTTATGGCATCCTGACAAGTAGTGGAAAGCATCAAGGAAAACAGTTTTTCATTCTGGAAGAATCTTGTCTTTTTTGTCGTCTTTTTTACCGTTACCCCCTTAACCCTAGGAGCTTCTCTTTATTCGCTTCTCTCATTTAACAGAAACAAAGTTGGCGGCCAAACTCAAAAATTAGACTATCAGAATAGCAGTACAAGCGTCTTTGGAGCCAAGATCTATGCCTCTTTGCCTACCGACTTTCCTTCAATATCCGGGGAAGTGCAAGCCTCCGATGCAAGAGCGGAAATTATCCGCCAATATCTTTTAAGGTACAAATCCCCTATGTCTTCCTATGCCGATTACATCGTTAAAACCGCCGACGAATTCAATATCGACTACCGCCTGACAACCGCCATCGCCCAGCAAGAATCAAACCTCTGCAAATTAGCTCCGCCAAAAACCTTTAACTGTTGGGGGTGGGGGATTCATAGCGAAGGGACCTTGGGTTTCTCGTCTTATGAGGAAGGAATAAAAGCGGTAACCATGGGGATTGCTCAAAACTATATAGCCAAGGGACTTGATACTCCCGAAAAAATCATGTCCAAATATACACCCCTTTCAAACGGCTCCTGGGCCAGAGGCGTTGAAGAGTTTCTTAGTCAAATGGAGTAAAATAGAAACCTATGCCGGCCGCCTATGACACATACGATTATCCTTCCTACTGGGATGATCGTGAATATGAACACAAGGCCGAATATTATGCCATAAGAACACTCCTTGATAAAATTCCGGACATAAAAACTATTATTGAGATCGGCGCCGGCTACGGCAGGCTTTTTTCATCTTTTTCATATAGGGCCAAAAAAATAATACTTTCAGATCCTTCCGCTTCATCCTTAAGTCTGGCCAGAAAGAAAATTCGAAATAATAAAAAGGCAATTTTTATTCAGTCAAGTCTAGAAAATTTACCAAATCAATTAAGAGGCGGAACCAGCGATTTGGTAATAATGGTTAGGGTTCTTCATCATATTAAAGATACGCAAGAAGCATTTAAGATTGTTGCCAAGCTTCTTAAGGAAAACGGTTTTTTTATTTTGGAATTTGCCAATAAAGGCCATATTAAGGCTACTTTAAGGGAATTCTATAAGGGAAATTTAACGTTTCCCCTTGATATTTCTCCTATAGATAAAAGTTGCAAGAAATCAAGAAAAAATAAATGTCTTCCTTTCATCAACTACCATCCGGACGCAATAATCGAGCAGTTAAAAAATGCAGGATTTACAATTATTGAAAAGCTGTCGGTTTCCAACATTCGATCAACTTTCCTGAAAAAAATAATTACAACCGCAACATTAATAGATATTGAAAAAGCCTTACAAAAACCTTTAAGTCATCTTAACTTCGGACCCTCAATTTTTATCCTAGCTAAAAAACATCCTATATCTTGACAACCCATAGTTGATATGCTATAGTACGCATAGATTTCGAGGCTTGTTCAGGTCAAACTGATACAGGCGTTGGGATTTTTTTTGAGGGGTACCGTCCGGTACCCCTCTTCTTTTTAGGAAAGTCTTAGCCACAAAGAAGGTATATAATATGAGTATGCCCTCGTGGCGGAACTGGTATACGCGTACGGTTTAGGACCGTATTCCTTTACAGGATTAGGGGTTCAAATCCTCTCGAGGGCACATTGTAAAAGTGGTAATTAATAACTACAATAGATATTAATGTCCCAAGAGTTCATACATCTTCACGCAAATAAGTTAAATAGAAATCATAATGTTTTCTTTCTTTTTATCCCCGCTATAATTTTTGCCTTATTGGTTGCCATTCTTTATTCACTAATACACCCTTAAATGGATAGTTTTAAAAAGGTTTTACTGCCGATTCTTTTAGTAATTATATTTATTACTG
>Ga0210024_1001393_pt1 | contig 21922 bp, 19 predicted proteins | sample CryGeymeta201525_FD_183988 | JGI IMG/M metagenome (GOLD analysis project Ga0210024, IMG submission 183988) | Groundwater microbial communities from Crystal Geyser aquifers in Utah, USA - Crystal Geyser metaG 2015-25 (SPAdes) (version 2) | ecosystem: Environmental > Aquatic > Deep subsurface >...
CACCGGATACGGCATTGCTGTCCTGTTCATGATCGTCTCGATCACCCCTCAGGGACTTGGCGTAGTGGAGACAGTCATGACCGTTGTATTCACATCCTTGGGGATTCCACTCCACGTGGCAGCGGTCGTAACCTTGACATACAGAGGAATGACCTTCTGGCTGCCCTTCCTTTTTGGCTTTCTGAGCCTCCGCCATCTGGACTTTCTGAAATCCTCAGCCGTTTTGAGGTCACGACCTTCCGAAGGAGACGGACATGCAGAGTAAAAACCGTCTATGGAGAATCTTTGTCGCTTCTCTGGTTGCCCTCATGGGAACAGTAAATATCCTCTCAGCGCTGTTAGCCCACGGTCCTGGTCGCATCGACTTCCTTCGGACCTACCTGCCACTCAGCGTGCTCCACGCCACACGAACCTTGACGGTGGTGGTGGGAGTCAGCTTATTCCTCCTTGCCTACGGGATATACCGAGGCAAGGCTCAGGCTTTCCGGTTTGTGCTCGTTGCCTTGCTCCTTTCCGTTGTCACTCACCTTATCAAGGGACTGGATTATGAGGAGTCGCTTGGGAACATCACGCTGGTTCTCGCGCTGCTGTTACTGCGCTCGCAGTTCACAGCGCGCAGTGACCCGCCTTCCGTCAGGCGAGGTCTCGCCGCCGTCGGAGGAACATTTATTCTCGTCTACCTTTACGGTATCTGGGGGTTCTACTTCCTGGATGGACAGTTCAACGTCAACTTCTCCTTGCCCTTTGCGTCCATCGAGACTTTTCGCCAGTTCTTCACCCTCGGCGACACCTCAGTTTACCCAACCACGCCGCGAGGACATTGGTTCCTTCTGTGCCTTGATGTGACGGGTTTTCTGAGTCTAGCCTATGGGTTCTTCATGGTTCTCCGACCAGTTGTCATTCGGAAGACCCATTACTTGGAGTGGGACAGAGAACGGACTGAGGCCCGCACACTTGCAGAGGCACATGGAAAGTCCTCGCTCGCTTCGCTGAACCTGCTCCCTGACAAGCTCTATCACTTCTCGCTGGCACGGGACGCTTTTGTCGGCTATGCGCAGATCGGGAACGTCGGGATTGCGCTGGGTGACCCAATTGGGAGGGAAGAATCTCTCAGAAAAGCGATCGGGGACTTCCGCGATTTCTGCAAAAACAACGACTGGTACCCGGCGTTCTATCAAGTGTCACCGGACTACCTCAACGACTACGAACAAGCAGGCTTCCGCGCTCTCAAGATTGGCGAGGAAGCAATCGTCTCTCTCGCAACCTTCAGTACATCGGGGAACCACTGGAGGGCGATCAGGAGCAGCAACAACAAACTTGTGCGGGAGGGTTACTCGACAGTCTGGTATGAACCCGGTATCTCCGATGAACTGATACGAGACTTGCGAGGAGTATCCAACAACTGGCTCGCCCACATGCACGGAAGTGAGAAGCGCTTCTCATTGGGATGGTTTGACGAAGAATATCTGCGAAGCACCTCAGTGATAACCGTCGAGGGCCCCACGGGCACTCCGGTCGCGTTTGCCAACCTGGTCCGTGAGTTCCAGCGGAACTGCATCGGTGTGGACCTGATGCGCTACCACCGGGATGCCCCGAAGGGAGTCATCGATCTGCTCTTCGTGAGGATCGCGGAGCATGGTCGGGACAACATGATCGAGGAGTTTAACCTTGGACTCGCTCCTCTCTCCGCCGTCGGTCAGAACGGCGCAGCGACCCCCGCCGAAAAAGCCGTCTACTATCTCTATAGGCACTTTAACCGATTTTACAGTTTCGAGGGGCTGAGGTCGTTCAAGGAGAAGTACATGCCGGGGTGGGAACCTCGCTACCTGATCTATACCCATGAGGTACTGCTACCCAAGATTGCACTGGCTATCATTCGCGCTGATTCCCCAGCGGGGTTGCTGGGATTTCTCAAGTAGCTTCAGTTGTTTTTGCGTTTCAGACACGCTAATAGGAGGTTCGGAGCATGCATCGACCTGAGAGAGTACCAGGCCCTGCGGCCAGATATCAACACCCGCATCGTCCGCCACAGAATGTCAACCAAGTGTTCGAGGAAAGGCTATCCCCCGGTGGCAGAATCGCGGACAGGATTGCGGCGGTTGTTGGAAGTTGGCCCTTTATCATCATTCAGTCTGCCATCTTGGGGGCATGGATACTGACAAACCTGTGGCTTGCCGTCACGATGAAGGCGCATCCCGATTCATTGAAGGCGTGGGATCCGTACCCGTTCATTCTCCTCAATCTGGTCCTGAGTTTTCAGGCCGCGTACACGGGCCCAGTCGTGATGATGAGTCAGAACCGGCAGGCAAACAAAGACCGGCTGATAGCCCAGGAAGACTACGAAATCAACAAGAAGGCGGAGGAAGAACTCCGCATCATCATGGAGCATTTGACCTATCAGGATGCAATGGTTCACAGCGTTATCGACGAACTACTGCAGGTTTCAATGATCCTGGGCACCGACAAATCTATTCCCGCAGGTGACTGAAATGGCAATTAATAGTCTGGGCACCAGTAGCCCGTTTACCCGTTGGATACTGGCGACCCGCAAGGAACGTTCACGGCCACAAGTGCTTGCTTTAGTTTTCGTCCTGATGGCGGGAGTCCTGGCGCTCGATGTCTTGTTGGGTCCGGGACGAGAGCCTGCGGCGCTTTACAGTGTCCCTGTATTGCTCGCAGCCGCCTTGGGGGTCAGATCAGCACTCCTTGCGGCGACCGCCGCTACCGTGTTGTACCATGTGACACTGTGGCATCACCTGCTTCGGTACGCGGTTGTCGACATCAGCCAGACGGCAGTCTTCTACCTGTTGGCGTATACCATGGGACGGTTGGTCAATGAGCACATCCTACTGCAGGCCGCCAGTGCACACCTGGGAGCAGTCAACGCACATCTGTCCGGGCGCATTCAGGAATATCTGACAGGTGAACACAAGGCGCACGACGAACTCCGTCAGAACGAAGGGTTGACCGAGTTGGGTCGGGCGGCCGCACAGATTGTGCATGAAGTCAAAAACCCTCTCGTGGCCATTGGAGGCTTCGCTCGCCGGGTGCACCGGCAACTTCCGGAGGACCATCCTGCGAGAGACGATATCGACATTGTCATTGAGGAGACCTCTCGTTTGGAGCGGCTTCTTCTCCAGGTCCTGGATTTCTCCAGACCGATGGAACAGGAGCACAGAGTGACGGACATCGGGCCGATCATTCACAGTGTTGTCAACCTCGTCGCGTCCGACGCTGGCAGACGTAATGTCTCAGTCGCAGTGTCCTGCACGCATGATGATCTTCAGATCGTTGGCAACCCGGATGGACTTAAACGCGTCTTGCTTAATCTCGTTCTCAATGGAATCGACGCCATGCCGAAAGGTGGAAAACTCACCATTGAGGCGGAGCTCGTGGACCAACTTATTTCTCTGACGGTGATCGATGAAGGAACTGGGATAGACGAAGAGCATGTGACCAAGGTACTCGAGCCCTTCTTTACCACCAAGTCAAACGGCACTGGTCTCGGGCTCCCCATGGTCAAGAAGATCCTCGATAACCACGGTGGCAAGATGGAGATACTCCCCCACAGTCCCTGCGGCACGCGCGTTTGCCTCAGCATTCCCGCAGCAAAATCCAGAGCGGACCTCGGCGCCGACGAGGAGCAGCGTCACGCGTGAAACTACGGGCATCCTGCCCAAACCCGACTTGGGTCTTGCGCCCCAGAGCAGTTACGGGTTATATTGGGACGTAGTGGTGGGTGACTTTGCGATGGTTCAGTCTGCAGCGGAGGAGCTGCACCAAACGGGCGTGACTATCCAATGAGCAACACACTAACCAGGAGCCGATGATACTCGTTAAGGTTGAGTATCCACGTTTTCTGCCGTAGGATAAAGTTCCAGCTTTGTCAATCAGCAGACTCGCCTCACCGGGAGACAAAGCTGGAGCTTTATCCTACGGCAGGTGCATGTCGGGGCAGGACAGCGTCCAATCAGATTCCGCGGGCCCATTCCCCAACCTTAACGAGTATAAGTCATCACGTGCTCCAACGACGCAGATAGGAGGAGTGCACCATGCCAAGATACGCAGAGACTGTCAACCTGCCGATTTCCTATGAGGAAGCTGTCAGCCGTACGCGAGGCGCACTGAAGGACGAGGGATTTGGCGTCATCACGAAAATTGATGTCAAGGCAACCATGAAGGAGAAGTTAAACGAGGACGTTGCTCCATACGTCATTCTCGGCGCGTGCAATCCCTCCCTCGCTCACCGGGCACTGTCGACGGAAAAGGAAATCGGGCTATTGTTGCCCTGCAATGTCTGCGTGTGGGACAATGGCGACGGAAGCAGCACCGTCGCAGCAATCAACGTGAAGGAGGTATTCCAGGTTATGGACAATCCTGCGCTGGTCCAGGTCGCTGAAACGGTGACCAACAAACTCGCGAGCGTGCTGCAACAGCTTCAGGGAGTCAAATGAGACGTCGGCCCAGCGCCCCGTTATGGACAATAAGGGGTAGTGGCTCTCTATTGTGCTCGCGGCCAGAGTGTGTGTGCGTGGACTCAAAGACAGTCCGCGTCGAATCATGCGGCGAGACGCAACGAGCGCCTCGAGGGGGGCAAGACACGCTCAATTCCGCATGATTGTCATCCCAACACGTCACAACGGCTGTCTGGGCAGCTATCTCATGAATAATCCGGGTTACGATCAGTTAGCGCTCACGCGGCCAGACGCCCAATTCGTGACCGCGTCAAACGGCGCGAAGTGGGCATTATCCGGTCGGGGGTGGCGGTCTGAAGGTCGCCGTGTTGTCGCAGTTTGCGCAATGCGGAGCTCTCGATCTGCCGGATGCGTTCCCGTGTCAGGTTGAAGTGGCGTCCAATCTCATCAAGGGTTTTCGGGTTCATCCCCGTCAGCCCGAATCGCAATTGCAGGACTTCCCGTTCCCTCTCGGTCAGAAGGCTGTCAAAAGCTCGATCCAACTCCAGTCGCAGCACGAACCGTGTTGCCGCGTCGGAGGGAGACATCGAGTCCCTGTCCTCAACGAAGTCGATGAGTGTGCAGTCTTCTTCATCGCCCAGGGGGAGGTCCAGCGAGATAGGCTCCGCCATCTTTTCCACCACATCGCGGGTGTGTTCCTCCTGCCAGCCCATCTCCGTCGACAACTCCGAGACCGTTGGGGTTCTCCCAAGTTTTTGCAGGAGGACCGCGGAGGCCTTATTGGCTTTGCCAACAGACTCCACAATATGAACCGGGAGGCGGATGGAGCGGGACTGCTCAGCAATGGCGCGCACGATGGCCTGACGGATCCAGTAACTGGCGTACGTGCTGAACTTGTAGCCTTTGTGGTACTCAAATTTTTTTACCGCGCGGATCAAGCCGAGGTTGCCTTCCTGGATAAGATCGGCAAGAGTCAATGAGGACCCGGCGAAGCGAAGAAACTTCCGCGCGATGTTGCCAACGAGTCGAAGGTTGGACTCCACCATCTGATCGAAAGCGCTACGGTCCCCTTTCTCGATGCGCTTGGCCAAGCTCACCTCTTCGTCTGCTGTGAGCAGGGGAATCCGGTGAATATGTCGCCACCAGGATTTCAGCGAGTCCTCACGTAGAAGGTTTTCGTCGCAGAGATCGGCCGTGCAAGTCGCGGCGTTGTTCATCTGGCTTCCTCCGTTTCTGTAATGTGGTGCTATGAAGATGGAGTCGTCTACTGCTGCAAAGAAGAGCATCGTTCAGTGATTCATGAGTACTTACGTGCCCGCGATTCTGTTCCGCCGTCTATCTGCGCCGGTGGTTGTAGGTGGCCGGTTTTCTTCAGGGGAGGGCAGCGCGTGACTGCCCCTCCTTTCTTTGCTCACGTCCGTGGCAACAAAAAAGGCAGCAAAGCCGGCCGCTCGTCTCTGAATTGCGTCGCATGGCATGATGATAACTTCGATGTTGAACTGCTGTGACGAGGGCGGAAGGCGCTGCCCGTTCCGTCTACCGTCTGTCGAACTTGAAACGGCAATATTATAACTGATACTCAAAATCCGTGAAGGGGGTTGAGTAATTTTTTCCAAAAAAATATTTCTGCTCCTTTCTCAAGGCGCGAGGACTGCAATGGTCGTCAACTGGTTCGGTTCAACGTCGATGGGGACCCTGAATTGTCCCTGGGCATCCGCGCGAATAGCTTTCCCATTGATGGTGAGGGTTGCTCCGGCAGAAAGAGCCCCCGAGACGATCTGCAGTCTTTTCATATTTCTGTCAACGAATCGGGAAACGATGGCCGCAGCTTCTGTTCTTCGGATGGGGTTCTGCGGCAGAAAGGTATTCCCAGGGTAACCCACGATCAATTGGTTCCCCGCCTTGGGCGCTGTCATTGAGGCAACTGCAACGTACCCGGTTGCCCAGAGAGGAATCTCGTTGGCGTCGACGAAGCCCACATCCCGTCCCGCAAACTTCTGTGCCTGCTCCTCCTGTCCCAAGGCCCTGACGACCACTGCCGTTGCTTCCACCCGCGAAAGATTGCGCTGCGCGCGAAAAGTCCCGTCCGGGTATCCCTTGACATACGAACGGTCTTCGGCTTCCGCCACGTATCCCGCATACCAGTCGGCGGGCAGGACGTCTTGGAAAGTCGGCGCGCCTGCGATGACGGGATGCTCGACGGGGAGCACTGCCAGCGTACCGGTCAAAGAGGATTTCCCCCCCTTGGCATCCACGGCGTCGATGGCGTAGGTGTACATCCCGGGCGGAACATATTCGCCGCTGTCCGCCCGGCCATCCCAGCCCATCGTGTGATCGCCCGCCGGCTGTTGCTGATTCTTTACCAGCGTCTTGACGACTTTGCCATCCGTCCCCTTGATCACTGCCATCAGCTTCGCCGTCCGGGAAAGAACGATGGTGATTCGCGTGGCGTCCTTGTGGTCTTTCAGGTCCGCACCCATCACGACCATCTTCACGGCTTCTGACCGTTTCACGAAACCGTCCGGGCGAAAAGTCCGGTCTGGATATCCGTCAACAACCCCAAGCCCCTCAAGTCGATCCACGGCATTCTGGTATTCTTCCCCACGAACATCGAGAAGAGGCATCATGATGGTTCTCTTGACGACAAAACTTTCGGGCATCGCGAAGACGGCTGTCAGAGCCGACGTGGACGTTTCCCAAACGACGGTGTTGCTGGCAAAAATCGCTTCCAGCTCAGCGACCTCGATGGTGGCGACATTCATGATCTTCGATGGTGTGTCCAAACTGGAAGACGGCTTCACCCGGAACGCGATTGCGGGCGACTCCTTGCCACCGATCCCCAAGTCGCGCGGGTCAGGCAGCAGCTCGTCAACGCGCCATGCAACTTCCCTGTTCGCCGCGTCGTAAGCTCCGCCATTGGTGGCGCTACCCTCCACATACTCCAACTCCGGAGGGAGCGCATTACGAATAACGGCGTCCGTCGCCTTGCCATCGCCGCGATTGCCATAGCGAATCGTCAGCAGAATCTGCCCGGGATTGTCGGGGGCGGGGTCGATCGCCAGCTTCGCCCATGGAGCAGGGCTGGCATCTGCCGCAGGCTGCTCTTTCTGGGCATTCTCACCAGACGGCGCCGCCTCGGCCAGCAGGGGTGTCTCCTGCTCAACTCTTGCCGGGGCGGACTCACCCTTCACCGGCACAGCTTCGTCCCCGGACTCGACGACCAGTGTCACAGAAATCTTCTGGTCGTCTCTCCAAAAGGTCATCTCTGTCTTTCCGAGGGTTCGCCCCTGAATGGCCACGCGATTGTCCGAAAGGATCGTGGGCGTCGCGATGTTGGGGTCCAATACCTCCACCTTCGTGATCCCCGCTATCTGAAGGATTTTCGGCGCGGACCGACTCAGGTGAAGGGTCCTCGATATCTCTGAGACAGAAGTTTCTCCCGTGCTGTCGCTTTGTGCGATCACCGGAAGAAGATGGGACGGCGCATGGGCCAACACAGCCGCGGCAAAAATGACGAAAGACTTTCTCATGAGACACAACCTCCCTGTTCTGTCCAGCCGCGGAATAGGAAGAATTACGCGCCTACTCCCGGCTGATGCAATAGAGCAAATTCGCAACCTGAATGACGGTGGAATTATACTCGTTCACGAATGGCAATGTCAACGCTCGAAAGATGTCTACCGGCCAAAATTCCGGCGTAAGACGGATCTCCGTTTGAGATGCTGCCGATTTCATGTTGGGAGCATCCACCGCTCTGCTGGAATTTGAGTCTTTCCGGCGAGTATTTGACAAATCTGCCCTGTTTCAATAGAATTGCTGGACTCTGGTAAACGGGTACAAAAGAGGGACCAATACCGACGCCGTGTGCGGGCGGCATCGCGCCGAAGCCACCGCGAGAGTACATTGTCCGTCCTACACTGATCCAGACCCCGATGTCCATATTGCGTTAGAACGCAAAACACCCGATGGAGGAACAAAGTTGCAGACCTCAAGCCGAGCCAACAGGATTCAACCTTCACCCACCCTGGCGGTGACGGCCAAGGCAAAACAGATGAAAGCTGAAGGGATCGACGTGGTCAGTTTTGGCGCGGGTGAACCGGATTTCGACACGCCGGACCATATCAAGATGGCCGCGATCAAGGCACTTGCCAGTGGTGACACCAAGTACACCCCCTCGTCCGGGACGCTCCAACTGCGAAAGGCCGTCTGTAGAAAGCTGCAGGAGGAGAACGGACTGGAGTATGAACCTGCTCAGATCATCGTCTCCTGCGGAGCAAAGCACTCGCTGTACAACATCTTCCAGGCGATGCTCAACCCGGGCGACGAGGTGGTCATTCCCGCGCCGTACTGGGTGAGCTATCCCGATCAGGTGCTGCTGGCAGACGGCAAGCCGGTGATTATCAGTGCGGGCGATTCCAGCAAGTTCAAGATCTCCCCGCAACAGCTAAGAGAAGCGATGACCGACAATACCGTCGCCGTCGTCATCAACAGCCCCAGTAACCCAACCGGCGCGACCTACTCGCCCGACGCTCTGAGGGAACTGGCAGAGGTGATTCTGGAACACCCGACAGCGGTGGCCATCTCAGACGAAATCTATGAGAAAATCGTGTATGATGGGCGCGAGGTCGTTTCCATCGCCTCCGTGCTTCCCGAGATGAAAGAGCGCACGGTGGTCGTGAACGGTCTCTCCAAGTGCGCGTCCATGACCGGCTGGCGAATGGGTTACGCCGCGTCGGTGAAGTCGCTGGCCGCGGCGATGGATAAGATTCAGAGCCAAAGCACGTCGAACCCCACTTCATTCATTCAGCCAGCCTGTATTGTGGCGCTGGAGCAATCCCGCGATTTTGTGAATATGATGGTGGAAGCATTCGACCAGCGCCGACGGCGCATCACCGAGTTACTAAATGATATTCCGGGGCTCACGATGGATCTCCCGGAAGGAGCGTTCTATGCGTTTGCCAATGCCTCGGGTGTAATGGGAAAGACGTTCAATGGTGTAACCGTGAACAACTCCGGAGAGCTTTCCGGGTATCTGTTAGATCATGCGAAGGTGGCTGTCGTTCCCGGGAACGGATTCGGTTTGGACACCCACATCCGCTTGTCCTACGCCACCTCCATGGAGAACATCGAGGAAGGACTGCGGAGGATTAAAGAAGCTCTGGCGTACAATGCAAGTCATTCCAGCCATACCCACTGTGCAGTGCGAAGATGGGGTGGATGGAAGAATGGATGAGTGGAAAGTCCGTCGGAATTTCCGTCATCCCGCCCGCCAGTCCTCCAGCGATGGAAAGGTGAAACTCTATGAGACAGGCAGAAAACGGAGAAAAGATAATCTTCAGTGGCGGATGCCTGAGCGTCCCCAATACGCCCGTTATTCCCTTCATCGAAGGCGACGGCACAGGGCCAGACATCTGGTCGGCTGCGGTGCGAGTATTTAACGCGGCGGTGGACAAGGCATACGGCAGTGCGCGGAGAATCGCGTGGCAGGAGGTCTTTGCCGGGCAAAAGAGCTTCGACCGTTTCGGCACCTGGCTGCCGGACGAAACGGTGGACGCGTTCAGGGAATACATCGTCGGCATCAAGGGTCCGCTCACCACACCCGTTGGCGGGGGCATTCGCAGCCTTAATGTGACCTTGCGACAGACCCTCGATCTCTACGTGTGCCTGCGTCCCGTGCGGTGGTTCCAGGGAGTTCCCTCCCCCGTGAAACATCCGGACCTGGTCGACATGGTCATCTTTCGGGAGAACACCGAGGACATCTACACGGGCATCGAGTGGAAAGCCGGAACCCCGGAAGCGCGGAAGGTCGTTCGCTGGTTGCAGGAGGCCATGGGAATTCAGCAGATTCGGTTCCCAGAGACTTCATCCATCGGCATCAAGCCCGTGTCTGAAGAGGGCAGCAAACGCCTGATCCGCGCGGCCATCGACTACGCCTTAAGGCACGGCCGCAAGTCGGTGACACTGGTTCACAAAGGCAACATTATGAAGTTCACGGAGGGTGGCTTCCGCGACTGGGGTTATGAACTGGTGAAGGACGAGTTCAGCGATACAGCCGTAGGATGGAACGACTGCGACGGCGACCCCGGTCATCGGCTGCTGGTGAAAGACGCCATCGCCGACATCTTCCTGCAGCAGGCTCTGACGCGCCCGGCGGAGTTCGATGTGATCGCCACCCTGAACCTGAACGGCGACTACATCTCCGACGCACTCGCCGCGCAGGTGGGAGGTATTGGCATCGCTCCGGGAGGCAACATCAACTACGTGACCGGGCACGCCATTTTTGAGGCCACGCACGGAACCGCGCCAAAATATGCGGGGCAGGACAAGGTCAATCCCGGCTCCATCATCCTGTCCGGCGAGATGATGTTCCGTCATCTCGGGTGGAATGAAGCGGCCGATCTGATCGTGAATGGTCTCGAAACCACCATCGCAAACAGGACGGTGACTTACGACTTTGAGCGTCTGATGGACGGAGCCACTTTGCTCAAGTGTTCCGAGCTTGCCAGCGCGATCATTGAGAACATGTAGCGGGAGATTTGTTTGAAAATCCACGAATACCAGGCCAAGCAGATTCTGGCGAAGTACCAGGTCCCCATCCCACAGGGCGATATAGCTGCCACTCCCGAGGAGGCGGCCGCGATCGCCGGGAAGTTAGGCAAGCGCGTGGTTGTCAAGGCGCAAGTCCACGTGGGCGGGCGCGGCAAGGCAGGCGGCGTGAAGCTGGCGGACACGCCGGACGAGGCGCAGGCAGCCGCCTCGCAGATACTGGGAATGGACATCAAGGGGCTGACGGTAGAAAAAGTGCTCGTGGAGGAAGCTGCCGACATCGCGGAGGAATACTACCTCGGCATCACCATTGACCGCGCAGCGCGGCGGAATGTAGTCATGGTTAGCGCGGTGGGAGGGGTGGATATTGAGGAGGTCGCCGCCACGACTCCGGAGAAAATCGCGAAGGTTCACCTCGACCCGGCCATCGGGATGATGGATTTCCATACCCGAATTCTCGCTATCGAGGCAGGACTAAACCCCGCTGCCATACGACCCGCCTCGGGATTCCTCAAGGCGCTCTATAGAGCCTACATGGACGTGGACGCGTCCCTTGCGGAGATCAACCCGCTGGTTCTGACAGCAGGTGGGAACTTGATCGCCACCGACGCCAAGATCAACATCGATGACAACGCGCTGTTTCGGCAGACGAAACTGGCAGAGCTGCGGGAGGAGCAGGAGGAGGACCCCATCGAAGCCGAGGCCCATCGGAAGGGATTGATCTACGTGAGGCTCGACGGGAACATCGGGATACTCGGGAATGGAGCAGGATTGGTGATGACCACCCTGGACGTTGTTCAGCGCGAGGGCGGCCGACCAGCCAATTTCCTCGATGTCGGCGGCGGCGCCAAAGCAGAACTCGTCCGCAGCGCCCTTGAGACCGTGCTTCTGGACACGAACGTCAAGGGAGTGCTGTTCAACATCTTTGGCGGCATCACCCGGTGCGACGAAGTGGCGAAGGGGATTCTCGATGCAACCGCTGCCATGGACATTAACGTGCCGATTGTAATTCGCCTAACGGGGACGCGTGAGCGAGAAGGCCAGCAACTGCTGCAGGGCACTCATCTCATTCCCGCAGCGTCGATGCAGGAAGCCGCGCAGAAGATTGTGGAGCTGGTGAGTCACGCAGGGAAAGCCACGTTCCCGTGAGGTTGAATGAAATGGGCTGTCATTTTTCATCCCCACGCACAGATGCGAATGAGAGAGCGAGGGGCCGAGGAGGACGAAGTCAGGGCCACCATCGAGCAGGGAGAGCAGTTCCCGGCGACGTACGGGAGAACGGGATTCCGCCGCAACTTCAGTTTCGGCCGCCACCGACGCGGAAGCTTCTACGAAACAAAGCAGGTGGAGGCGTATGCGGAACCTCAAGGTGAAGACTGGCTCGTTGTGACCGTAGTTACTCGCTTTTTCTGAGTCAAGAAGGAGAAGAAACCGATGCGACTTACGTATGACCCCAGATACAACATTGCCTATATCTACTTTCAGGAGAAGAGCGTGGAAGTGGAAAGCATTCGGGTTAGCGAAGAGCTGACGGTTGACCTGTCCCCCGACGGTAGAATCTTCGGGATCGAGTTGCTGAACGCGAATGAGCAGTTGCGGCGAGGTGCGACGGGAGAATTCGTTGTCGTCAACGAAGCAACCGGGGAGAGATCTGAAGTCCCAATCTTCCTCCAAGAAGCTGCGTAGCAGGACATTGTCGCGCTTTGTGCGCGGCTATCCGAGGATAGGGGAAGCAACCCGTCAGGGAGAAGAACGATTTTGAGCATTTACGTTAACAACTCCACCCGTCTCCTCGTGCAGGGGGTCACCGGTCGGGAGGGGGAATTTCATACCCGGCAGATGATCGAGTACGGCACGAACGTCGTTGCCGGAGTGACGCCGGGGAAAGGCGGGCAGGTCATCGAGCACCTGGGCGCCCGGGTTCCGGTTTTCAACACGGTGAAGGAGGCCGTCACTGAGGCTCAGGCGAACTGTACGGTTATCTTCGTGCCGCCGCCCTTCGGGTGTGACGCGGTGTTGGAGGCGCTGGATGCGGGAGTGACGGGGATCGTATGCATCACGGAGGGGATTCCAACCCAGGACATGCTGCGTGTTCACCGCTTCCTCATGGAGGCGCAGGGGTGGATGATCGGCCCGAATTGTCCTGGCGTCATCTCCCCGGGGAAGTGCAAGGCAGGCATTCTGCCAGGCAACATCTTCATGCCGGGCAACGTGGGGCTGGTGTCCCGCAGTGGCACGCTCACGTACGAGATCGTGAATGAGTTGACCCAGGCAGGACTGGGACAGAGCACCTGCGTCGGCATTGGCGGCGATCCCATCATTGGGTCATCCTTTGTCGACGTGCTGAGACGATTCGAAGGGGACCCCGAGACCGCTGCTGTGGTGTTGATTGGTGAAATCGGTGGAAACGATGAAGAAGTTGCAGCAGAATTCATCCGTGACAAGATGACGAAACCTGTGGTATCCTTCATCGCTGGAAAGACGGCGCCACCCGGCAAGCGCATGGGTCATGCCGGAGCGATCGTCTCCGGTAGCAGCGGCACAGCCCAGGGGAAGATTGAGGCTCTCGACGCGGTTGGGGTTGCTGTGGCCAACCTTCCCAATGAAGTTCCGACGCTGGTGAAGAGAGTGCTGCAATGAAACTCAGCCAGGGACAGTTGGAGGGTTACCGCCTGAGGTGGCGCGTGCGATGCGAGCAGCGCCAGGCTGAACGCGAGCAGTGGAAGCGGGATGCTCGTGAGTGCGCGGATCTTATTGCGCGCACGTTAGCGCGCGACTTTGGAGTAGAAACGGTTTGCCTCGTGGGTTCTCTGACGCGTAGCGCCGTTCCGGCGGGCCGGCCCGACATCGACTTGGCGGTCAGGGGATTGCCGGCGGACAAGTACTGGAAGGCTCTGGGCGCGGCCTGTGATGCGGCCTCGCCGTTCGAAGTGGACTTGATTCCCGTGGAGGATGCTACCCCGCGGATGCTGGAAGCCATTCAGGAAGGACAGGTCTTGTTCGATGTCCACGGAAAGGAATTGTGCGGTGATTCCACGACTTGCCGCGGAGATTGAGAAGGAGCTTAGGGATTTGGGGACGCTCGCTCAGGAGATGAGCGACGCCAGATTGCGTTTCCGGGATCGGGAACCCGACGGCTACGACCTTCGAGCGATCTCCGGCATTTTGCAGGATTTCTACACTGGCATCGAGAGGGTTTTCGTCAGGGTGGAAGAGGAAGTCAACGGCGGTCTTCCGGCAGGCGAGGACTGGCACAAGCAACTGCTCACCGATATGGCCTTGGAAATTCCTGGGATCAGACCTCCGATGGTCTCGGAATCCCTTGCGGCAGAATTGGACGAGTACCTGCGGTTTCGTCACTTGGCCCGGCACACATACGGATTCAGACTCTCCTATGATCGAATGGCGCGTCTTGTCGAGCGGCTGGAACTTGTGTTCGCGGATTTTCGGGCGGCGTGTGTGGAGTTCATGGATTACCTGAAGTCACTCAGCAAAGGATGAACCAACAATGAAGATCTCAGTGATTGGCGCAGGTCGGGTTGGCGCCACCGCGGCGCTATTGATGGCTCAAAAGGAGCTGGGGGACATTGCGCTTCTCGACATACCGGAAGTCGCCGATATGCCGAAGGGAAAGGCGTTGGATCTGAGCGAGACCGCTCCGATCGAGGGATTCGATTCCAGACTATCAGGCGGAACGGACCCGCACATCATCGCGGACAGCGATATCGTAGTGGTTACTTCAGGAATGCCCAGGAAGCCGGGGATGTCTCGCATGGACCTGCTGAAAACCAATGCCAACATCGTTCAGGCGGTCACGCGGAACATTATCAAACACGCTCCGAATGCCATCATCCTGACGGTGGCCAATCCTCTCGACATTATGTGCTACGTTGCATTGAAGACCAGCGGGTTCCCGCCCCACCGCGTTTTCGGGCAAGCGGGAGTGCTGGATTCCGCGCGGTTCCGGTTCTTCATTGCCGATGAGCTACAGGTTTCCGTGGAAGACGTCCAGGCCATGGTCCTTGGCGGACATGGCGATTCGATGGTGCCTCTTCCATCGTACAGCACCGTCTCCGGAATCCCGATAACTCATCTGATCCAGAAAGACAGGCTCGACCAGTTGATTCAACGCACGCGCGACGGGGGAGCCGAGATTGTTAGCCTGCTGAAGACCGGCAGCGCCTTCTATGCGCCCGGCGCTGCAACGTGTCAGATGGTGGAGTCCATCGTGTGCAACAAACGGCGATTGCTGCCGACCACCTGTTTTCTCCAAGGCGAGTTTGGTCTGAATGACGTCTACATCGGGGTACCCGCGGTGTTGGGGAAGAACGGCGTGGAAAAGATCGTTGAGGTGCCGCTGATTAAGGAAGAAAAAGACGCGCTGGCCAGGTCGGCGACGGATGTGCACGCCGGCCAGAAGGCGTGGGAAGAATCCCGCAAGTCTTGAGCGCAACACTCTTCCTTGCCGGCATGTTGAGCAACGTTGGGTCTCGAGGCTTCTGTTAGACTTTTGCCGTGTCGCCGGCTCGTTCTTATGCCGACGTCCTGCAATACCTTGATAGGAGTGCAAAGTTTGGTCTATCATTCAGCGTCGTTTGGCGATGGAGTGCTCTCCGGCGGCGGTATCGTTGGAGTCCGCACACAAAGGAAGGGGCGCTGATGGCAGCCCAGGTAGCTCAGTAGATATCTATAAGGAGTGATGCGTATGGTAAAGCGACAGGCAGGGGTCACGGAGGCTCAGATTGCTGTCCATTGGAAGGAGGAGGATTACTTCCCGCCCTCCGCCAAGTTCATCGGACAGGCAAATGCCGCGGATCCGGGTATCCTTGAACGATTCAGTGAAGAGCATTTCCCCGAATGTTTCAAGGAGTATGCGGACCTACTCACGTGGGACAAATACTGGCACACGACGCTGGACACCAGCAATGCGCCGTTCTGGAAGTGGTTCGTCGGCGGAAGACTCAATGCTTGTTACAACTGTGTCGACCGCCATCTGGCGAAAAACCGGAACAAAGCGGCGTTTATCTGGGTGCCGGAACCCGAGGAAGAAGAGGACCGCGTGATCACCTACCAGGAACTGTATGTGCAGGTCAACGAGTTCGCTGCCCTCCTACGCGATTTCTGCGGACTAAAAACGGGCGACCGCGTCACCTTCCACATGCCGATGCTGCCCGAGCTGTCAGTGTCGATGTTGGCCTGCGCCCGGTTAGGAATTATCCACTCGCAGGTGTTCGGCGGTTTTAGCGGGCAAGCGTGCGGCGACCGCATCATCGATTCGGGCAGTCACGTCTTGGTGACCATGGACGCCTACTATCGGAACGGCAGCCTGATCGACCACAAGGCCAAGGCCGATGAGGCGGTGGCGCGGGCTGAGTCGGAGGGTGTCCATGTCGATAAGGTGCTCATCTGGCGCCGTTACCCTCAGCAGTATTCATCACCCACTCCGTTGGTGGAGGACCGCGATTTCATCGTGAACGATTTGCTGAAGGATTATACAGGGAAACGTATCGCGCCGGTATCGATGCCAGCGGAGGCTCCCTTATTCCTGATGTATACCAGCGGCACGACCGCAAGCCCCAAGGGGTGCCAGCATAGCACAGGGGGTTACCTTGCTTACGTGGCCGGAACCTCCAAGTATTACCAGGATATCCATCCTGAAGATACTTACTGGTGTCTGGCAGACATCGGTTGGATTACCGGCCATTCGTACATCGTGTATGGCCCGCTGGCCTTGTGCGCCACCAGCGTGATGTACGAAGGGGTGCCCACCTATCCGGACGCGGGGCGGCCGTGGCGGGTAGCGGAACGCCTCGATGTGAATATCTTCCACACGGCGCCTACTACTATCCGTATGTTGCGCAAGGCAGGTCCCGGAGAACCCGCGAAATACAATTACCACTTTAAGCACATGACCACCGTAGGTGAGCCGATTGAGCCGGAGGTGTGGCGCTGGTACTACGCCGCGGTCGGCAAGGGCGAAGCGGTGATTGTTGATACCTGGTGGCAGACCGAAAACGGCGGTTTCCTGGGGAGCACGCTTCCTGCTTTGCACCCGATGAAACCGGGCAGTTGCGGCCCGGGCGTACTGGGCATTTATCCGATAGTGTATGATGAGAAAGGCAACGAGGTGGAAGCCGGTAGCGGCACGGCAGGCAACATCTGCATCCGCAATCCGTGGCCAGGCATCTTCCAGACCATCTGGGGAGACCCAGATCGCTTTGTGGAGATATATTTCGCCAAGTACTGCAAAAACAGAGAAAGCAAAAACTGGCAAGATTGGCCGTACCTCGCCGGCGATGGAGCTATGCAGGCGGCCGATGGCTATCTCCGCATCCTTGGACGGGTCGATGATGTCATCAATGTCGCCGGGCACCGCTTGGGCACGAAAGAACTGGAGTCCGCCTGCCTCACTGTCGAGGAAGTAGTCGAAGCTGCCGCTGTCCCTGTGCTGGATGAAATCCGGGGGCGGGCCGTCGAAATATATGTTGCCCTGCAACCGAGTGTTGACCCGAGTGACGAGATCCAGCAAAAAGTTACCGCAGCGATTGAAAAGACCATCGGAAAAATCGCCCGGCCCAAGAACGTTTGGATTGTGCCCGACATGCCGAAAACACGCTCCGGCAAGATTATGCGCCGTGTACTTGCCGGCATCTCTAACTTTACCGACCCGGGCGACACCATGACCTTGGCGAATTCGGAAATCGTAGAGGATGTGCGCCAGCATGTGCAGTCCGAAAAAATTGCTCGCGGGGATGCGCCGAAAGAGTTGACCGACGAAGAACGAGAAGAACTCGCCAAGTTCGGGCAGGAGTCGTAATAGAGCAAAGATAAATGAGGGGCCGGAGCGTGGCCTTTCCGCGTAACGTTACGGCTCCCAAGTCGTTTCTATAAGTAAATCATCAATAATCTGTCCATCGCAGAGAGCGCAGAGCGTGCGAAGATTTGCCTTCTTTTCTGTTCGGACTCTGTGAGTCCGCGTTCTCCGGGATCTCTGTGGTGAGAAAATGGGGACAGAATTTATGACGATCTACTTAGAATAGGGCTTTCAACCGCTTTTGTCATTCAAAAACGCGTCATAAATTCCTATGGTAGTACTAAGCAATTCATACTTTAATGCTTATTGACTTAGCTCACACGGTTATCATGACACCGCTGTGCTTCAGCCAGCGGAGACTCATGCAAGTGGCTACACGGTCGTCCATAGACACCCGCCGAGCTTCAGCCGGCGGTAGCTCACACAATTGGCTGTTGCAGCGGTCCTCAGCCCATTGTGTCAGGAACCCGCGAACTCGCAGAGTTCGAGACTTGAAAGTCAGGGTGTGCGAGGTCAGCGGCAGAACGGTTCGTAGTCCGCTGTGTCAGGAACCCTGATTCTGAAGAATCAGGTGTGCCTCCGGTGTGTTAGGAACCTGATTCTGAAGAATCAGGTGTGCCTCCGGTGTGTCAGGAACCTGATTCTGAAGAATCAGGTGTGCCTCCGATGCTTCCGGTAAGTCTCGTGTGAGCCAAGTCAATAAGCATTGATACTTTTTTTTCCGCTGAGAAACTGACGCGAGGCAAGAAATCCAGTTAGCCGCCAGCAATATGGCCGCGCGGATCATGGGGGCTGCTACCCTCCGGACGCGCGAGGGGGTGGCGTTCGACATCATCGACCCAGTGACGTTTGACCTGCCGACCATCGGCGAGTCATACTGCCTGAAGAGATGGCGAACAAGGAGTGATGTATGCAGGAGCAAAATGGACAGGTTCACATCGTCGTGATAGGCGGTAGCGTGCGACCGGGGAACTACACCGGGAAGGCGCTGTCGCTGGTTGCGGACGAACTCGAACGACAAGAGGGGGTGGCGCTCGACATCATCAACCCGGTAAAGCTTGACCTGTCTCAACCCGGTCTGGAAGATGCGTCCGGCGATGGGGCAGTGATTCGCGAAGCCGTATCCCGCGCAACCGGTGTTATCCTCGTGTCACCGGAATACCACGGAAGTGTGAGCAGCGTAATGAAGCTTGTCATCGAGAATCTCGGCTTCCCATCGGTGCTCGCGGGCAAACCAATGGCACTGCTGGGAGTCGCCGCAGGCGAAATAGGAGCGGTGAAGTCGTTGGAACAGCTTCGGAGTATCTGTTCTCACATCGGAGCTATTGTACTCCCTCGCGCGGTTTCGGTTGCTCACGTGCAGGAAGTCTTCACCGAAGACGGAAATTGCACCGATCCGGAAGTCACGCAGCGCATCCGTGGTGTGGGCACCGCGTTGATCGAGTACATCAAGGGACGAGCCTGATCATCTCCCGGAGGAATCATCGCTCTTCGCTGTGAGTGGATGCGAGGCTGAATCGCGTCACTTTGATCTCCGTGCGCACTAAACAATCAGATGGTGAAGGCGATAGGGGATCCCGACGCGTCGGGATCGTACCGTTCCCCCTGCCGGCTTGCTGTTGCTTGGGGGCGAGGGGAATGAGAAACGGGGAACGGTACAGCGACCGTCCCCTACGCCAATTGCTCCGAAGAAATTTCCCGTGCCAACATCCGCTCATTTCGTGCGCACTCGATCTCCCTCCTCCTTCCCGCACAGTCGTTTATGCGGTATAGTTAGGGTCAATCAGACGAAGGCACACGGGTCTCCGCGCAAGGCATCCTCCTTCCAGAGCATTCCCCCACCGTTGTATCGAGTCTCAGTTCGCCGCGTCCGCAATAGGGCGTCTGGAGTAGATCTATCTAATGGAACACCGACTTCGCGAAGACATCAGGAACATTGCCATTATTGCCCATGTGGATCACGGCAAGACAACGCTGGTGGACGGCATGCTCAAGCAGAGCAACGTTTTCCGCAAGCACGAGCAGGTGGGAACCCTTATTCTCGACTCCAACGAGCTGGAGCGGGAGAAGGGAATCACCATCCTTGCCAAGAATACGGCCGTCATTTACAGGGGGGTAAAAATCAACATCATCGACACTCCCGGTCATGCGGATTTCGGTGGCGAGGTGGAACGAGTATTGAACATGGCTGACGGGTGCCTCCTGCTCATTGACGCGGTGGATGGTCCCATGCCCCAGACTCGGTTTGTGTTGACCAAGGCCCTCGAAATCGGGTTGCCCCCGATTGTTGTGATCAACAAGGTGGACCGTCCCACCGCGCGTCCGCTGCAGGTTCTGGAGATGACTCAGGACCTGTTCCTCGAACTGGTGACCGAAGCAGAGCAGTTAGACTTCCCTACGGTCTACTCCAATGCGAAGGAAGGCAAGGCGGCCATGGCTCCGGGCGATGTCGCCAATGCCGCGAGCCTCGCCCCTCTCTTCGAAACCGTCTTAAGGTGTGTGCCCGCGCCGATCGTCGAGGAGGGGAGGCCGTTCCAGATGCTCGTCACCACTCTGGACTACGACAATTACCTGGGGCGCATCGGGGTGGGACGTATTCTCCACGGGACGATCCATTCCGGCGACGACGTCAGTCGCATCACCCGCGAGGGGATCGTTACGGAACACAAGATCGGCAACCTGTTTACGTTCCAGAATCTTGGGCGATTTGCAGTCGACGAAGCGAGTGCCGGGGACATTGTTGCCTTCAACGGCATTCCCGCCGTCAGTATCGGTGAGACGGTGACCGACTGTGAGAACCCGAAGGCCCTCCCGACCATCGATATCGAAGAGCCGACTCTGCAACTGACTTTCGGGATTAACACCTCGCCCTTGGGCGGCAGCGAAGGAACGTACAGCACCAGCCGTCAGTTGCGTGAGCGACTGTTTCGAGAGTTGGAGACAAACATCGCGCTGCGTGTGGAGGAGACGGAAAGTCCGGATGTCTTCCTGGTATCCGGTCGGGGGGAGTTGCACTTAGCGATCCTGATCGAGACCATACGACGGGAAGGATACGAGTTGCAGGTGTCTCGGCCGGAAGTGATTACCCGGGAAATCAACGGCAAAAGAATGGAGCCTGTGGAGCGCCTGATTCTCGAGGTAGAAGAGGGATCTGAAGGGGCCGTCATCGAGCAACTGGGACGCCGCCGCGCGCAGATGATCAAGTACCAGCCGGAGGGGAACGGCCGCATGCGTCTGGAGTTTTCCATACCCACACGTGGTTTGATTGGTTTCAGGAATATCTTCCTGACTCTGACCAAGGGTAACGGGATCATCGCCAGCCTCTTCATCGGTTATGAGCTGTGGTACGGCGACATCGGGCAGGACAGGGGTGGGGTGCTGGTGGCCAGCAATGACGGCGTGGCCACAGCCTATGGCTTGGCCAACGCCCAAGTGCGCGGACAGACTTTCATTGAGCCTGGAACACCGGTGTACGAAGGCATGATCGTGGGGATTAACAGCCGCGATTCCGATATGCCGGTTAATGTCGCCAAACTGAAGAAGCTAACAAATATCCGCAGCTCCACCGCCGATATCGCCGTCCGTCTGACACCACCCATCGTCCTGTCGCTGGAACAGTCACTCGATTTCATCGAGGACGATGAACTGGTGGAAGTGACGCCGCAGAATATCCGGTTGCGCAAACGCATTCTGACACACGGGGCCAGACTGAAGCTGGTGAAGAAGTAGGCAGGGAGACGAAGGTTCGCGAGGGCGTACGTCGTCGCTCCCGTGGATTTTTGCTCGGAACAAACATATAATGCTGGAGTCCACGATGGAATCTGCAGGAGGTGATGACTATGCCCCTGATAGCCCTTCCGGCGGACTATGACGGCAGGCAAATCTGCCTTGACGAATCATTTCCGTTGGCGCGCAACCAGAGGCTCATTGTGACCATTTTGCCTGACGGAGGGGAGAGGGACGGGGAGCGCGGGGTCTGGTTGCGCTTCTCCCAAAGCGGCCTGGAAGCGGCCGGGTGTAATTCCAATATGCTTTCAAGATGAGACGAAATGTGATATAATGGTCTTACTATGGCAAGGCCACGAAGGATCGATCAAGGGTTGGTTTCGGCGGCACGTGAAAGCGTGCGTCAAACTCAGGATGGCCA
>Ga0210024_1001395_pt1 | contig 21908 bp, 16 predicted proteins | sample CryGeymeta201525_FD_183988 | JGI IMG/M metagenome (GOLD analysis project Ga0210024, IMG submission 183988) | Groundwater microbial communities from Crystal Geyser aquifers in Utah, USA - Crystal Geyser metaG 2015-25 (SPAdes) (version 2) | ecosystem: Environmental > Aquatic > Deep subsurface >...
AAACTTCTTAACACCCTCTCATACAGCCATTTGGAACAACTCCTTAACATTGATGAGGAGACTGAACGTACTTTTTATGAAATCGAGTGTATTCGCGGGAACTGGTCGGTCCGGGAACTCAAGCGACAGATCGCCAGTCTGTATTACGAGCGTTCAGGACTTTCAAAAAACAAAGAAAAGCTAGCGGAACTCGTCAGGTCCGGAGCCGAGTCTGCCGAACCTAAACTGGCTATCCGCGATCCCTATATCTTTGAGTTCCTTGGCCTCAAGCCACATGAGGTTATGAGCGAGTCAGCCCTGGAAGACCAACTGCTCAACAAATTACAGGATTTTTTGCTGGAAATGGGACACGGCTTCTGTTTCGAGGCCCGGCAGAAGCGTATACTGATCGGAAGCATCCACAACTTTGTCGATCTGGTCTTTTACCACCGTGTTCTAAAATGCCATGTGCTGGTGGAACTGAAGGTTGATGAATTTACCCATGGATACATAGGCCAGCTCAATACCTATGTAACCTGGTACAAAAAAAACGAGATGACCGAAGGCGATAACCCCCCTGTGGGCATTCTGCTCTGTACAGGCAAAGATCACACTTTGGTCGAATACGCCCTTGCCGGAATGGATAACCACCTCTTCGTCTCCAAATACCAGCTCGAACTGCCGAAGAAAGAAGAGATGGAGCGGTTCCTTGCCGCACAGTTGAAGGAGTTGGGCGATGGGGAGTGAGTGGGGAAAGTTGGCCTTTATTGATGCTGTTGAAATTAACCCCAGTATTACGCTGAAAAAAGGACATCGTTATCCATTCGTGGATATGAAAGCGGTTGATCCATCATGGCGAAACGTCTCTGAATCTGAATATCGAGACTTCTCAAGTGGCGGAGCCAGATTTAAGCCATACGATACCTTGATGGCTCGAATTACACCATGTTTGGAAAACGAGAAAATTGCTCGCTATGTCCCAACAGAGGGCAATGAAGGACCCGCCTTTGGTTCAACGGAATTTATTGTAATCAGAGGTCGGGATGGTGTTACGGATAACAATTTTGCATACTACCTGACTCAATGGCAGGAATTCAGGCAGTTTGCCATTTCGCAAATGACGGGTAGTTCTGGACGGCAGCGTGTGCCTGCCGAATCCTTTTCTAACTTTAGTGTCCCTGTTCCAACCCTTCCTGAACAACGCGCCATCGCCCACATCCTCGGCACGCTGGATGATAAGATCGAATTGAACCGGAAGATGAACGAGACGCTGGAGGCCATGGCCCGCGCTCTCTTCAAGAACTGGTTCGTGGATTTCCTGCCTGTGCGAGCCAAGGCTGAAAGCCATGATACCGGCCTCCCCAAAGAAATCGCCGACCTATTTCCTGATGCTTTTGTTGATTCGGAGCTTGGGGATATTCCGAAGGGGTGGCACACTAATACGCTTGGTAACATTCTGGAACTGGCTTATGGAAAGGCTTTAAAAGAGGCCATTAGACGCCCTGGCTCCATTCCGGTTTTTGGTTCCAACGGGCAAGTCGGATGGCATGACGAAAAACTCACTGAAGGACCAGGTATTGTTGTCGGCCGTAAAGGCAATCCGGGTATTATAACTTGGGTGCACACCGATTTCTTTCCCATTGATACTACCTTCTATGTCGTTCCAAAAAGTGAGTGCAGAAGCCTTTACTTTCTCTTCTATGCACTGCAAGCTCAAGATGTTGCTTCGTTGGGGGCAGATTCATCTGTACTGGGACTCAACAGGAATCTGGCTTACATGAACAAGCAAGTTATTCCACCTCCTGATGTTCTAAATGCATTTGACAAGCAGGTAAAGCCACTTTTCGAGCGTATATTTCAGAATACCGAGGAATCCCGCATCCTCGCAGCCCTGCGCGATACACTCCTTCCCAAGCTAATCTCCGGCGCGCTGCGAGTGCCAGATGCGGAGAGGTTCATTGAGGAGGCCGGGGGGTGAAATACGATCCGGAACAACATCATCGCCGGTCCATCCGATTAAAGGGATACGATTATTCACACACAGGGGCGTATTTCGTGACTATCTGCACACAAAGCCGAGAATATATGTTCGGTGAAATAGCAGATGGGGACATGGTGTTGAATGATGCGGGACAGATGATAGAAAAATGGTGGAATAAATTATCGCAAAAATATGGCGATGTTTGGATCGATACATATGTTGTGATGCCCAATCATTTTCATGGGATAATCACAATAACCACCAATACCGTGGGGGCGAATCCGTGTATTCGCCCCGATGAAACGAATCCGTGTATTCGCCCCAATACCGGCGATCATGTAACAAGGGGCGAAAACATAACGGGCGAAAACATGGTTTCGCCCCTACAGGGTTTGGGGATATACATTTCATGGTTCAAACGAATGTCCACCAATGAATATATCCGCGGCGTAAAACAACGCGGTTGGTCCCCGTTTCCCGGCAAATTATGGCAACGCAATTATTACGACCACATCATTCGTAACGAATCCGAATTGGAACGCATCCGGGAATACATTGTGAACAATCCGTTGAAATGGGAATCCGACCGGGAAAATCCGAATATACGGGTACGGCGCGCCATGCCCCAACAGGATGAACCATGGCGAATATAACCGAAAACACCCTCGAACAAACCGCCCTTGCTTGGTTCGAAAGCCTCGGTTATGCTATTGAATCCGGTCCTGAAATTGCCTTCGACGGCGCCCGACCCGAACGAAAGGCAGATGCTTTCTATGCCGATGTCGTACTGGAAGGCCGTTTACGCATGGCGCTTCAGGATATCAATTCCTCTATCCCGCCAGATGCGATTGAAGATGCCGTAAGAAAAATCTTACTGACGGAAAGCCCCAGTCTTATCGAGAACAACCGGCGATTCCATCGCTTGCTGACCGATGGTGTGGACGTTTCGTATATGGTAGGTGGCCGGGAGGTGTTCGATAAAGTATGGCTTCTCGATCTGAAAAACCTTGAGAACAACGACTGGCTGGTTGTGAATCAGTTTACGGTTATTGAAAATCAGAAAAACCGCAGGCCGGACTTACTGGTATTTATAAACGGCTTGCCTCTTGCCGTGATAGAACTCAAGAACCCTGCCGACGAAAAGACAACGATTCGCCAAGCCTTCAATCAGCTTCAGACATATAAACAGGATATACCGTGTCTGTTTACATACAATGAGCTGCTGATTATATCCGACGGTCTGGAGGCCCGCGCCGGCACGCTTACCAGCGGCTGGGATCGTTTCATGCCCTGGCGTACTGTTGAAGGAACGGAAGTAGCCCCTAAAGGATCAGTGGAACTGGAGGTTCTCATTAAGGGCGTTTTCGACAGACGCCGCTTTCTGGACATGATCCTTAACTTTATTGTGTTCGAAGACGATGGCGGCGAAGTGGTTAAAAAAGCGGCCGCCTATCACCAGTATCATGCTGTCAACAAGGCCGTCGAATGCACTTTGTCGGCCTGCGGAATTAAAGCCGAACCGGGACAATTGTACGCCCAATTCCCATCCCTTGATGAGTTGAATCCTTTTGAGATTCGGGAACCCTCTTTTCCATACGGCGAGCGGGCGAATCACTTCGGGGGCCGACGTATCGGGGTGATATGGCATACACAGGGAAGCGGTAAAAGCCTGTCCATGGCTTTTTTCGCCGGAAAAATCATCCGACATCCAGCCATGGCGAATCCGACACTGGTGGTTATTACCGACCGCAACGATCTGGACGAGCAGCTCTTCGGCACCTTTTCGCGGTGCAAAGACCTCATGCGGCAGACACCCGTGCAGGCGGAGACGCGGGAACATCTCCGCGAACTTCTCCATGTTCCTGCCGGCGGCGTTGTATTCACCACGATTCAAAAGTTCATGTCCGATGAGAAAGGCGATCAGTATCCGCAGTTGTCGGATCGGGAAAATATTGTGGTGATCGCTGACGAGGCGCATCGCAGCCAGTACGACTTTATTGATGGCTACGCGCGCCACATGCACGACGCCCTGCCTAAGGCGTCATTTATCGGGTTCACGGCTACGCCGATTGAACGGGACGACCGGAGCACACCGGCGGTCTTTGGAGACTACATTGATAAATACGATATCCTGCGGGCTATTGAAGACAAGGCAACGGTGGCAATATATTACGAAGGCCGTCTTGCAAAGATAGAACTCAATGAGGACGAACGGCCAAAGATCGATCATGAATTTGAGGAGATTACCGAAGGAGAGGAAGAATCAGGGAAACAGCAATTGCGCAGGAAATGGGCTGCGCTTGAGGCAATGGTGGGCACAAAAAAACGGATTGCCCTGGTGGCGGAAGATCTCGTACGTCATGTCGGACAAAGGCAAGATGCGATGAAAGGCAAGGCGCTTATCGTTTGTATGAGCCGTCGCATCTGTGTGGATATGTACAATGCTGTTATAAAGCTGCGACCGCAATGGCACAGTGATGATGACGATAAGGGGATGATAAAGATCGTCATGTCCGGGGCGGTGTCAGACAGGCTTGAATGGCAGCGTCACATTCGCAATAAAGCCCGTCGTGAATCCCTGGCCAAACGTTTTAAGAATCCCGATGACTCTCTCGCAATGGTGCTTGTGCGGGATATGTGGCTTACGGGTTTTGATTGTCCGCCGATGCACACGATGTATGTCGATAAACCGATGCGCAGTCATGGGCTGATGCAGGCAATTGCACGAGTGAATCGTGTTTTTAAAGATAAGCCCGGCGGGTTGGTTGTGGATTACATCGGGCTTGCTTATCAGCTTAAGCGCGCCTTGGCAGATTATACGGAAGCCGGCGGCAGGGGAGATGCGACACTCGATCAGGAAGAAGCCGTCGCCGTGATGCGTGAAAGATATGACATCGTGGCGTCAATGTACCATGGCTTTGATTACGCATCGCTTATTCATGCTGAACCGGCCGGCCGGATCGCCGGTATTGCCTCGGCTATGGAACACATCCTTCAACTTGAAGACGGCAAAAAGCGTTATCTTGAATCGGTGACGGTGTTATCGAAGGCTTTTGCACTTGCCGTACCGCACGAAGAAGCTCTTAATATCAGGGATGAGGTGGGCTTCTTCCAGGTGGTTCGAAGTGCCCTGGCAAAAGCGACTGTTGAGGGCGAAGGAAAATCGCCGGAAGAGATGGATACGGCAATTCAACAGTTGGTGTCAAGAGCGGTAATTTCCGATGAAGTCGTGGATATTTTTGCGTCGGTCGGACTGAAAAAGCCGGATATATCTATCCTCTCAGACGAATTTCTGAAAGAGGTTCAACAACTGCCGCATAAAAACCTTGCCGTGGAAGTGTTGAGGAAACTCCTCAATAACGAGATCAAAGCGCGATCAAGGAAAAATGTCGTTCAGGCAAGGTCATTTGCCGAAATGCTCGAAGAAGCTATTCGAAAGTATCAGAATAGAGCGATTGAGGCGGCTCAGGTTATCGAGGAATTGATAGCCCTCGCCAAAGATATGCGAGATGCCCAAAAACGGGGTGAAAAGCTCGGACTCAATGAGGATGAACTTGCCTTTTATGACGCGTTGGAAGTCAATGACAGCGCGGTCAAGGTGTTGGGTGACGAGATACTGAAGACGATTGCCCATGAATTAGTGACGGCCGTCCGCCGCAATGTCTCCGTAGATTGGACTGTACGAGAAAATGCCAGGGCCTACATTCGTGTAGTGGTCAGGCGTATCTTGCGTAAATACGGCTATCCACCTGATAAGCAGGAAAAGGCAACGCAGACCGTTCTGGAGCAGGCAGAGGTCTTATGTAAGGACTTCATAGAAAAGGAAGAGATGGCTTAATGGGAGAAAAAGGGCGGTTGTTAATGCTCATCGGGGTTGAAGATGTTATTGGGGAGATCGAGTTAGTGCTTGACTGTCATAAAGTCTTTGATATATAATATTTATCAAAACTGTTAAGAAGTAGCTTTCCCCTGCTTAACCCTTTGATTGGTGATGGAAAGCTACTTTTTATGTTTTTTTAGCATAGACTGAGACCTTTGAAAAAGTCCCACTTTGTCATTTCGACCAAAGGGAGAAATCTTATAACTCATTGATAAATAATAAGATTGCCACGTCGCTAAAGCTCCTCGCAATGACAGTTTCAGGGTTCAACATGACTCTTTACATATTTTGCGAGTTTTTCAACAACCTGCTAATTTATCGAGGACTACCATGTCTGAACAGAAGTTTGAAGATGCGGTGAAAAAGCTTGAGTCAATTGTAACCAGACTTGAAGATGGTGATATACCCCTTGAAGAATCCCTTAAACTCTTTGAGGAAGGGGTTAAACTTTCCAGGTTTTGTTCAAAGAAATTGGATGAGGCCGAGAAAAAGGTTGAGATTCTGATTAAAGATAAGGACGGAAGGTTAAAACCCCAGCCTTTCGACGTGAAAGACGAAGAAGGGGAAATTGACTAAAAGGTTAATATTTTGGCATTAAGGATTTATCTTCAGGAAAAGAAGAGATTGATAGATGATGCATTGGAAAAATATGTTCCGTCTTCGGATGGATATGCTTCCACTGTCTACAAGGCTATGAGGTACAGCCTCTTTGCCGGAGGGAAAAGACTACGACCAATCCTGACTATTGCCTCTTCTGAGGTGGTAGGCGGGTATACAGATTCTGTACTTCCTTTTGCCTGTGCCATTGAGCTGATTCATACTTATTCACTTATCCATGATGATTTGCCAGCAATGGATGACGATGATTACAGACGAGGAAACCTTACCAATCATAAAGTTTATGGGGAGGCTGCTGCCATACTTGCAGGTGATGCCTTACTAACAGAGGCTTTTCGATTAATGACAGATTCAAACACCATTTCTGGGGTTGATCCTAATACCGTTTTAGATGTAATTAATGATATAGCCGATGCTGCCGGAGCATCCGGGATGGTGGGAGGGCAGATGGTGGACATAGAGTTAGAGGGAAAGCAGGTTGATATTTCCGACGTAGAGTATATCCACACCCATAAAACCGGGGCACTTATCGCTTCTTCTGTCAGAACCGGTGCAAGGTTGGGCGGAGGAACGAAAGAGGAGGTTAGGCTATTGTCTATGTATGGCTCAGCTATTGGGTTAGCCTTTCAGACTGTTGATGATATCTTAAATGTGGAAGGCGATGAAGCCCTTTTAGGCAAAAGTGTTGGGAGCGATGCAAACAAGAAGAAAGCAACCTATCCTGCGGTGTTGGGTATCAATGCTTCAAAAAAGACTGCTGATGAGTTGATAGATAAGGCTATTGGTTATCTGAGGCAATTTGATGATAAAGCAGAGCCCTTAAGGATGATTGCAAGATATATTGGAAAGCGAAAGGCTTAGGGGAGAGGACACTTTTTTATGGCCAGATTACTCGATGGGATTAACAGCCCGGCTGACATTAAATCCTTTACTTTAGATGAATTAGCACAGCTTGCAGGTGAGATAAGAGAGGAGATTGTCTCCGTTGTCTCCAAAAATGGCGGTCATCTTGCTTCAAGCCTTGGTACCGTGGAATTGACCATTGCCCTCCACTATATATTTAATGCCCCCAGGGATAAACTCATCTGGGATGTGGGTCATCAGGCCTATGCCCATAAGATATTAACCGGCAGGAGAGACAGGTTCGATACCTTACGACAGTATGGAGGGATTAGCGGTTTTCCCAAAAGGGATGAAAGCCCTTACGATACCTTTGGTGTGGGGCATAGCGGCACCTCAATCTCTGCGGCATTAGGGATGGCAGAGGCCAGGGTTCTTAAGGGTGAAAAACATAGGGTTATAGCTGTCATAGGTGATGGCTCTATAGCTTCTGGAATGGCATTTGAGGGACTTAACCAGACAGGACATCGAGAAAAGGATATGATAGTTGTCCTCAACGACAATGAAATGTCCATTTCACCCAATGTAGGTGCACTTTCATCTTACCTCAACCGTATTATGACGGGACAGCTCCTTACCAGGTTCCGGAGTGAGATGAAGAACTTTCTCAAAACAATCCCGGGTATTGGAGAGTCTGTGTTAAAACTGGTTAAACAGGCAGAGGAATCCTTTAAGGGTTTAATAATCCCAGGATTATTCTTTGAGGAATTAGGATTTACGTATGTAGGTCCCATTCAGGGACATCGTCTTGACCATCTGATTGAAAACCTGAAGAATGTTAAGAACCTGAAGGGGCCTGTTTTGGTCCATGTCATAACAACCAAGGGAAAAGGCTATCCTCCGGCGGAGGATGACCCTATAAATTTCCATGGGGTTGGCTCCTTTGACGTTCAGACGGGTAAACCTTTAAAAGAGAGAGGGGGGCCCCCCACCTATACAGAAGTTTTTGCCGATACCATAGTTAGATTGGGCAGAATGGATAAAAGAATAGTTGGGATAACTGCTGGAATGTCTTATGGAACGGGTCTTAACAAGTTTTCTGAAGAATTTCCAGACAGGTTTTATGATGTCGGGATAGCAGAGCAACACGGGGTGACCTTTGCCGCCGGTCTGGCAACAGGGGGCTTTATCCCTGTAGCGGCTATATATTCCACATTCTTACAGAGGGCCTACGATCAGATTGTCCACGATGTCTGCCTTCAGAAATTGCCTGTTATTTTCGTCCTTGACCGGGCTGGAATTGTTGGAGAGGATGGGCCTACCCACCATGGCTTATTTGATTACTCCTTCCTGCGCCATATCCCCAATATTATAGTGATGGCGCCCAAAGACGAAAATGAACTTCAGCATATGCTTAAAACATCTGTTGATTGTGGTAACCCTGTTTCAATAAGGTATCCTAGGGGTAAAGGGTATGACGTAAAATTTGACACTGAGTTAAAGGCATTAGAGATTGGTAAAGCAGAGGTCATTACAGAAGGAAAGGATGTTTTGATTCTTGCAATAGGCTCTATGGTTTATCCCGCTCTAGCAGCAGCCAGGCGTCTTAGGGAAGAGAATATAGAGGTAACGGTAGTTAACAGCCGTTTTGTAAAACCCCTGGATGATGATCTGATCATTACCCTTGCGGAGAAAATCAGGAAGGTTATTACAGTGGAAGAGAATGTTCTTGATGGTGGCTTTGGCAGTGCGGTTTTAGAGCTTATAGAAAAGAACGGCCTTCAAAATCTAAGGGTAAAGCGTATAGGTGTCCAGGATAGATTTGTCGAGTACGGTACCCAGGAACTCCTTAGAAGCAGATATGGTTTGGACGAGGAGGGTATTATTAGGACAGTTAAGTGGCTGCTGGATTGATAATGTTTTAGTATCCGTTCATAGTTACCTGTTTTAATACCTAACCGCTTTTATCCCTTTTTCTTTCAGAAAAGATGTGATATTTTTGTCCAGATCGGCTTTTGTAAGAAGGATTTTAGGCAGATCGTTTCCCTGAAATAGAAAGCCAGGGACTGCAATTGCAATATTGTGGGGGTCTCCTTTTCCCGCAGTGTCAAACTCGAATGTGGAAAAGGAGAACCCTATACCGAGAAAATCCAGTACCTTTGAGATTACTAATTCTTGGGTTTCTCCTTTTTGCACTTCCAGAATCCTGAATTCATTTTCAGTGAGTATCTCCACCATGTCGTGGGGTAGATTTTGTAGACTGATAATACAGTCACGGACTCCCCTTTTGATGAATATATCTGCTGTAATTCCCAACTGAAAACCACTGGTGCCTTTACTCAAGAGAGGCAGCTTAGCGCCTGCGGTAAAGGGCTGATCTATCAAGGTTAGAAGGGCATGGATTAATTCATTGTTGGTTGAGGAATTCAGGGTGATAATCTCTTCTTCCCGGCTAATGCTGCCTTTTTTCTGATCCTGCCTATGCTCTTCCTTTCCGGCTAGAGAGATATCTATAACCCTCATCCCAAACCTTTCAATATAATCTTTAATTGTCAATGGTACCTCTTTGTCCTTTTTGCCAATGAAATTAACGGCATAGCCCCGGTTTTTGATAAAACTCCCCTTATCTTTAAAGACAATCCAGTCTGCCCACACCTTTATCGTTATTTTGCCCTTTAGTATTAGAGGCTTATCTCCTCTGGTTATTGAGTAATACCCAGATAGGGGGGAAAGCTTATTAAAGATAGATTCTATACCCTCATCTTTCTGGATATTTAAAATCTTATAATTCTTCCAATTCGATTCTATCAACTTTTCTATCCTTGCCGGTAATTGATCACTAACATCTATGATTACCTTCCTTCCACTTTTCATTTCCAGGATGGGAAAAGTTTCATTATTTAAGGTTAGCTCTCCACGGCCAGGAATTGGAATGTAATAATTGCCTTTATCGATATAGTGGTCCCCTGTATTTTTAAAAATGGTTCCAATGAAATCCTTGATGCCTTTCGTACCAGATTCAGTACGAAAAGGGATTGGTTTGTCTTCCTTTTTTGAGAGTGGTTCGTATACCGGAATAAGTATTCTTTGGCCTACTCTGAGTAAATTAGGGTTCTTGATGGTTGGGTTTGACTTACAGAAGAGGCTTACATACTCATTAAAAACCAGGTGACCTGGCACTTTATATACATGCAAAAAGATAGTTGAAAGGCTCTCCCCAGGCTTTACGGTATGTTCCTTGACAGATGCAGAAAGTGGCTGGGGAGAAGTGGGCGCAAAGCGGGTTTCAACAGTCTCCAGCTTAAGTGGAATAAAGATCTTTTGCCCTGGATAAACCTTATTGGTATTGGGGATTGTAGGGTTTAATTTTTTTAGTACATGTAGAAGGTTTGACCTTTGATCTAAAGGAATCTTGTATCTATCCGCCAGTATCCTCCATAACCATTCTCCTTCTTTCACAGTATAAGGCTCATAATAGACCTTGAGGTCACCGTATTTCTTTATGAATGCTGTCTTGGTAAGAGACAGATTGAGATGGTCGTTTGGATCATCCGCTACGGCTTTATAGAATGGTATGAGACAAAGGGTCCAAAGCAAGGGTATTAAGACTAAGACCTTTTTCATTTTCTTATCCTCCTATGAACTTAGCATACCTTAGGTGCGGATTTGTAGGGGTTCTTATTGAACCCACAATAATATGGAATGTCCTCCCTTTAATACCTTTACTATGAATTACTATAAATATTCCCTCCCCCTTGATGGGGGAGGGGCAGGGTGGGGGTGAAGAATCGCTATGTTGCCCCCCTCCCCTTAATCCCCTCCCACCAAGGGAGGGGAGACATTTTTGGTAAAGTTATTTATGAGTCAAAGCAATAGGAGTCATAAATGCCGATCCTACAAGTACTTAAAGAGGAAATTCTTATACAAATCACTTAATTTTTATATCAGAGTAAGCATACTATGTCAAGTGGTGACGGGCTGTTGCCCAAATTCCTTTTAGCTTGGGCAACAGCCCCGAGAGGATTTATTTACTATTTACTGCTTGTGGAATAGAAAAAGAGTTCTGAAAGAGATCCTCTTCTTATTCCTGTTTGTATAGTTGCCCAATAATCTATTCAAGCCTGTGTAAGTTGTCGGCTGATTATTCGGCTGTAGTCAGTTAAGCGAGAGTGATAATGATGAATCAAGCATCAGGGGTATTTCTGCTTGAAGACGTACTTATTTCAGATTTTAGCAAAGAATTCTTGACAGAATATTCAAATGTGATATATATAAAAAACTAATTAGTTCACACTGAAAAATTCCCTTTTCTGCTCTCTAGTGCAGGTTTTTTGACCCATCTATGACTCGCTCCAGGCATTTTCAGGAACTCGCCCTTAAGGCTCAAACACCTGAAAATGCTTATCTTCCGCTTCGTCAAGATGGGTGCCCCAAAAATCCTGCTCATGTTCGCTCCAAAGGAAATTTTTCATTTTTCAGGGTGAACTAATTATATGGGTTTAGTTGATAAATTTTGTAGGGGTTTTGGATACTTTTTTATTAATAAAAGAAGAGTATCATAGGAAAGAACTGGGAAAAGTACTAATTTAATAAAAATAGCAAATAAAACAAAAAAATGATCTTTATCTATAACTAGGGTGTCTTTCCTAGAAGACCCAAAAATAGACATTAAATTGCATAGAGCATAAAAAACCCCTTTATGTTTATAGGTTTCAGTGAGATACTGATCTCACCTAACAGGTGAAACCAAAAACAAAGAAAGGGGTTGAGGCAATGATACAACAGACGGTAATGCCATTCAAGTTAAAAAGAACGGAAGAGAGGATGACCCCGAGGAGTGGGCTTGTTCTTTATGCGGAATTTATGAAAGCTATGGGAGTGGATGAGATGTTATCCACGCATTTTCCGAGGTCTGGTTCCGGGAGAGGGTATGGAGCATCAGATTACGTAAAGCCCCTTTCTCTTGTTCTCTATGGGGGTGGTGAAACGATAGAGGATATGCGAGAGATACGTGAAGACGGTTCTCTTAGACAGGCAATTGGATTAGATAACATTCCCAGTTCTTCTGCCACAGGGGATTGGCTGAGACGGATGGGTCAGCGTGGCGGTATATGCGGGATGGAAAAGGTAAATGACTCTATAGTGAGGAAGGTTTTAAAGAAGGACGAGGGAGAGGGATATACCCTCATTGTCGACCCAACCGTTATAGAGTCTGGGAAGCGGGAAGCCAGGATGACCTATTTGGGATTTAAGGGGTACCGTCCAGTTGTAGCCACTCTTAAGGAGATAGGGGTAGTTATAGCCTATGAGTTTAAGGAGGGGAATGACAATGGAGGGCGGGTCAATATTTTAAAGAAGGCATTTCGTAAGATGCCATCTGGCAAGAAGATAAGAGATGTTCTTTTGGACAGTGAGTACTATACCAATGATGTTATTGATCACTTGAACACCACAGGGGCTCGCTGGTTTATTGCCGTGGACAAGGATCAAGCCGTTATGGACTCTATAGAAGCCATACCTGATCAGGAATGGAGTCCTTTTAAGAGCAAAGATGGGATACAGACAGACAGGGAGATAGCGGAGACAGTTCATGTTACCGGCAAAGGGAAGAGGGCTTTTCGCGTGATTGTGCTTAGGTGGAAAGACAGACAGGCGGATCTTTTCAATGATGTTTATCACTACCATTGCATTGCGACGAATGTCACGGAAGGGAGTGCGGAGTGGGTTGTTTGGTGTTACAATGGGCGGGCACATATAGAGAATCACATCAAAGAGATCAAGTGTGGTTTTGGAATGGATAGACTTCCCAGCGGTGATTTTCATGGCAATGCCGTTCACTTTGGGATAGGGATCATGACTTACAATCTCTTTATAGCTCAGAAGCTTTTAACCATGCATGAAGGCTGGAAAAGAAAAACGATCAAGAGTATTCGGTGGTTACTGGTTGAAGTAGCGGGGAAGCTTATAGAGCATGGCAGGCAGATGATTTTAAAGATAGCCGTTGGTTTGGAAAAATACAGGATATATCTGGAGATGCGACAGCGGACATATGAACTGTCACTGGAATGAAGATCGGACAGGTTTACGATTACAGGGAAAAATGAAGGATCGGGATGTAGTGGTGCGCTTAAATTATGACTTCTACTGCTTCATATCAATGATCAGGAATATATTGATTATGTGTTGAGTGCCACGACATCGTGGACGGATTCACGTGCCACCACATCGTGGACACCCATACGTTTAATGTAATTGGTAATCGATCTCTTCGACCTGGATTCTGTCCAGGAAGAGTTTCATTTTTTGTTCTTTGACATCGATAGTAGCCACCACATATTCGTAGGCCAATTCAGGAGCAACAGGGAACAATTCACCGAAGATGTTGAGTTTCAGGTTACTTCGGATGAGGCGCACGATGTGATATCGGCCAGTCTCCGGTTTTTTCAACCGATGACGCGGAGCCTTTTCCTGTTTCGGGAATCGTAGCTTTATTTTGGAAGCAGCAAGGGCTTTCAGCGGTGTTTTGCCGCCAAGTTTACTATAGCGGTAGCTGCTGTTGTGCCTCTGCTCAAAGGCAAGTGTTCCCGTTATAAGATCGTCTTCCGTCGTCATAATGACCTTGCCAAGAAACTTTTGCTGGTAATGGTCGTTAAACTTTTCAATCACTCCGTTTCGCCACGGTTCGGCCATGGGAATGAACCAGGGTTCAACGCCATAATGCAGGCAGAGACGAATGAGCGGCCCCATACCTCTGGGATGTGTTGGGCTACCAAAGAAGGACATAGCGTTGTCCACCTGAATGTTGACCGGTATTCCCAAGCGCTTCCATATCTCCCAGAAACCGTCAAGGATGCTTTGTCCTGACTTGGAGAGTGAGACATACAGGCCGCAACGGGCAGTTGCCATATCGACTGTGTTGAGGCCGTAAAAACGCACCGGCCCTTTCAGATAACAAGGACCGACCAAGTCCGCCTGATGGGTCTGGTTGGGGAATAATGATGGAAGCTTTGGGTATGCTGTCCCTTTGGCCTCATATCTGCCGGTGCGACGGCGAGTCAATTCATTACGGCTGAGAATGCGGTTGATGGTGCGAAGTGAGGGTAAAGGCCTAACGCCGAGTTCTTCCATCTCCCAGCGAATGGCTTGAGCACCGCAGAACAGATCACGGTTGTAAAGATTGAGACGCACCATCTTGACGATCTCTTCGATCTCCTTCGGTGTGCGAGATGTAACGCTTAGGGGTCGCCTTGACTGACTCTCGCTCCAAGAATTGTCATCCGTAATGTGCCGCTCAACCCATTTATACAACCACGCTTTTGAGCGACAGAGTGAAACGCAGATTGATTCCGGCTTTTCGCCGTTGAGAAAACGCTGCACTGCCCAGGTTCGTTCTTGCTGAATTTCATCCTTCATGAACACCTCCTAAATGGTTTTTGGTGTTCATGAGAATGACAGGAGGCTATTCGATTTTCAAAGAACAAAGTCTACGATGTCATGGCACATTTTTTTGTCCACGATGTCGTGGCACTCAACAATTATGAAATAAGCTGCATAAAACGACAATATGAAAAATATGCTGTTCAATCCTTTTTTAAAGCCTTTGAAGGAGTAAAATACAGGCTTCAGCAATTCAATGTCTATTTTTGGGAGGCACTATCCGGTTGCTTACAGGTCTGGTACTGTATTATAAACATAAACAATGAGCTCACCCAAGACAGAATCACTTCCTTCATGGGAAGAAATAGCAGGGGAGGCCCAGCGGGCGCTCAGAGAACGTCCATCCGTGTCCATACGGGTCAGGCTGACGCTGGGATTTTTGGCATGGTTCGTCTTAAGCCTTGCCATAGCCATCTTTTCCATGGTCAATGTCTCCAGTATTACAGAGAAGCTGCACTTCTTGGAATCCGCACAGAACTATATCTTTGAGATACAGCAGGCAAGAAGGTTTGAGAAGAACTTCTTCTTGTACCACACAAACCTCGATGATGCACTTGAGCATGTACACAATGCCAGGGAAATCCTGAAAACCAACGGCCAGGAAATGGGCAAGGTTGTGGGGGCGAAAAACTACGACACCATGAAAAGCCACCTGAAACAATATGAAGGCATCCTCTTAGAAATCAAGAAAACTGAAGCCGAAAATGAAAATCCAGTTCTCAATCTCAAACCGATAGAATTAAGGCTGCGCCAGTTCGGCGCGGAAATGGTTACCGTGGGAAATCAGCTCCTGGACAAAGAACGCGAGCAGGTGAACTCATTACTCCGCCTCTCCCACAAGATTCCACTCGTGTTTTTGGCCCTTCTCATCCTGCTCATCCTCTCTGTCGCGTTCTTTATCGTCAACCAGATGCTGGCCTCCCTGAATCGAATGGTGCAGACTACCACCCGCATCGCGGAAGGAGACTTCACTCCCATTACACCAAGGCGTCGGTACAACGATGAGTTCTCCAGGCTGGCCATGGCACTGAACCACATGATGCTGCAGTTGGTCCGCCGCCAGGAGCAGCTCGTGCAAGCCCATAAGCTGAAAGCGGTGGGGACCCTTACCGCGGGCGTGGCCCACGAGCTCAACAATCCCCTGAATAACATCATCCTGACCTCTTCCGCCCTCATGGAGGAATACAAGGGACTCTCCGATGAAGAATTCGAGGACATGATAAACGACCTGTTGAACGAGTCCGAGCGGGCACAGAAAATCGTCCGAAAGCTCCTCGATTTCGCGAGGGAAAGCGAGATGGAATCAGAGGCCATTGAGGTCGAAGAGGTCATAGACCAGACCCTGCAACTCGCAAGCAACCAGATCAAATTGGCCAACGTTAAGGTAAAAGGCGAAATCAGTTCCGAGCTTCCACAGATTTACGGGGACAGGCAGCAGCTTATCCAGGTATTCTTGAACATCGTTCTGAATGCCCTCGACGCCATGCCAAATGGTGGCACACTCAGCATTTCAGTCCACAATACCAAGGACCGTGAATACGTCGCCATCGACTTCACTGATAACGGTGAAGGGATACCCGAACATAAGCTCGGTGATATCTTCGACCCATTCTATACGTCCAAACGAGACGGCAAAGGCACGGGCCTTGGCCTGTCAGTATCCCTTGGCATCGTACAAAAGTTCGGCGGAGAAATCAAGGTGTCTAGCAAGTTGAACAAGGGGACAACCTTTACTGTTCTTCTTCCCGCCGCCAAGATACCGGCCAGCATGTAGGAATTCTCTTCCTGAACCATGACCTGCCGTTTTCTATCAACCCACATATAAACCATCCAAAGAAGAGCTCTCTCATTTAAAAGCAACTCATCCGGCACTGCACTACAGTTTTATTCATGGGAGAATGTCCCTTGGATACTTCTCTTCTGACATCATTTCATAAAGGAATAGCATAATCATATTGCATCAACAAAATAACAATATAATTATTGACATTTTCCGATTCCATGGTATTAAATATTTATATATGTCCCAGCATCCCCTTGAACACATCTTTCATCCACGTTCTATCGCTGTAATAGGAGCTTCGGAAGATCCCCGTTCTTTGGGGTACCATTTCGTACGCCATCTCCTGGATTACAGTTATCGTGGCCAGATATATCCGGTAAACCCCAAACTGGAGAAAGTTTTTAACCTTAAAAACTATCCTGATCTCAAATATGTCCCTGGTTCAGTCGACTATGTAATCTCCTGTATCTCTGCTTCGAAGGTCGTTGACCTTCTTTCGGAATGCCCCAATCATGGTGTTAAGGTTGTTCACCTTTTTACCGGACGGTTGAGTGAAACAGGTCGTCCGGATGCCGTTAAAATTGAGCAGCAGATCCTCAAACAGGCAAAAGAGTTCAACATTCGTCTCTTAGGTCCTAATTGCGTTGGAATATACTATCCAAAAGAAGGGATCTCTTTTGGGTATGACTTTCCTAAAGAACCTGGTCCCGTAGGTGGATTTTTTCAAAGTGGAGGGGCAGCTGGTGAATTTATCAGGTATGCTTCCCTTCGGGGGATACGCTTTAGCAAAGGCATCAGTTACGGGAACGCCCTAGACCTGAACGAGACTGATTTTTTGGGGTATTTCTCAGAAGACAAGGAAACCAAAATAATCGTGAGTTACATTGAAGGGGTGAAAGACGGCAGGAGATTCCTCGATACTTTACGCCATGTAAGCCGACTAAAACCTGTTATTATTCTTAAGGGGGGAAGGAGTAAGGCTGGGAATAGGGCCGCTGCTTCCCATACCGCTGCTCTGGCTGGTTCCTTAAATCTTTGGGAAACAGCTATAAAGCAGGCAGGTTCCATACAGGTGGAATCCCTTGATGAAATGATTGATCTGACAGTCTCCTTTTCGTTCCTTCCCCCGATTTTCGGAAGAAGGGTCGGGATAGCAGGAGGAGGGGGTGGAAGAAGTGTGCTTTCTGCTGATGAATGGGAGGAAGAAGGATTTAATGTTGTGCCTTTGCCTGACGGGCTCAGGAATGGACTAAAGGAGAAGGCACCGGATATATGGGATTGGATAGGAAATCCCGCTGATCGATCGATGATGGAGGGTAGCCAGATTTCTACTGGAGAAATATTAAGAATGATGTTAAAAGAAAGTGACTTCGATTTTCTCATTGCCAATGTGACCGACGATGCCCCTTTTGAAAAAGAGAGATGGACTGCTACTCTGAGGGAGGAGATCAGCGACTTTATCGAGATAGGCAAAAATGGGGGAAAACCCCTGGCCGTAGTTTTGCGGGCCGGTGATTTAGCTATCAATCATTTTGAGGACTGGCGCTGGAAGTTCATTGCTGAACAACGGAGACGTCTTATCGACGCTCAACTTCCGGTTTTTTCTTCCTTTGGCCGAGCTGCCAAAGCAATGAGATGCCTGGTGGAATACTACCAAAAAGTATCTAAATTGAGAGGATAAAAAGGACAAGGAGCTTGAGAAAGCCAAGAAAAAATTAGAAGGGTTATTTAAGTAAAAAGGGAAGAAGGATAGTTTAAACAGAAGATTAATAGTAAAAAGGAGGTAAGTGTAATGGTAGATGTTGAGAAGGTTACTGGTAATGATGTGCGGGATATTATGTTGAAGAAGCCGGAAATACTGGAGAGACTCATTGGTATAACCATGGATAGGGATACACTAAAAAATGAACACTGGATAGATGTTCACCCGGGTCGCCAAAAACTGGATTTTTGCTTCCAGGACACTGAAGGAAAACACTATGTGGTTAAAATAGCCTTGAAAGAAAGACCCCTTAATGCAGTGAGACATCCCAATATATGGCAGAAGAGATGGGCAGAGATTAACAATTTGGACATAGAACAGGTTGTTCCAATCTTGATAATAGATGAAGAGACAGTAAATACCAATCCAAGGAACAAAAAAGACTTGGACGACTTTTCTCATGTAACCACCATACAGTATAAGATTGCCGATATGGCAAAAGAGCTTTAAGCATAAAAACCAACAGAAGGTGTGCTAAAAATGGAAGAGTTTCAAAGGATTAAGAGGTTACCTCCTTATGTCTTTAAGATAGTTGATGAGCTGAAGCTGGAAGCCAGAAGAAGGGGGGATGACATCATTGATTTAGGAATGGGAAACCCTGATCTGGCAACACCAAAGCCCATTATCGACAAACTAACAGAGGCCGTTTCCAACCCAAGGAATCATCGTTACTCCGCTTCTAAGGGTATCTACAAATTGAGATTGGCTATTACCGATTGGTACAAACGGAACTACAATGTTGATATTGACCCTGAAAGCGAAGCTATAGTCACAATAGGGGCAAAAGAAGGTCTCTCTCATATGGTGCTGGCTACAATCGGACCCGGGGATGTAGTGTTTGTGCCGAATCCGACCTATCCTATCCATTCCTATTCGGTAGTTATAGCCGGGGGTGACTTACGAAGCATACCCGTCAACGAAAACAGGGATTTTTTCGAAGATCTGCTAATTGCCACTAAACAAACATGGCCACAGCCAAAGATGTTAATTATCTCCTTTCCCCACAATCCTACAACAGCCGTAGTGGACATAGAGTTTTTTAAAAAGATAGTAGACTTTGCCAGAGAACACCGCATTATGGTAATCCATGATCTGGCTTATGCTGATCTTGTATTTGATGGTTATAAGGCCCCCAGTTTTATGGAAATACCTGGGGCTAAGGATGTTGGAGTAGAATTCTTCAGTCTTTCGAAGAGTTACAACATGCCTGGTTGGCGAGTGGGCTTTGCAGTAGGTAACAAGAAAATGATAGGGGCTTTAACCAGAATTAAAAGCTATCTTGACTACGGGGTCTTTCAACCCATCCAAATCGCATCTATAATGGCCTTGAATAATTGCCATGATTATGTAAAAGAAATAACCGAGACGTATAGGAGCCGCAGGGATGTCTTAATAGACGGCCTATGCAGGATAGGATGGAACATAGAAAAACCTAAAGGGACAATGTTTGTGTGGGCCAAGATTCCGGATGAGTTTAAGAAGATGGATTCATTGGAATTCTCAAAGCTCTTGTTGAAAGAGGCAAAGGTAGCCGTCTCTCCAGGTGTAGGTTTTGGTGAATACGGAGATGACCACATTAGATTCGCACTCGTGGAAAACGAACATAGGACAAGGCAAGCCGTTAGAGGCATAAGAAATATTTTTTGATCGTATGTTGCTTCTCAAGGAATGTCGGCCATATAGACACAGATTACCTGTATGGCTCGATAATCACCTTAATAGACTCCTTAGCATCAGCGACAAGCTGGAAGCCTAAACCTGTCTCTTCCAGACTTAACCGGTGGGTAATCATCTCATATACGGAGATACGACGAGTACGGATCAGCTCTATTGCCATTTCGATGTCCGAAGGGCTGCCCCCGTACGAATGCATCAATGTTATCCCCTTGCGCCAAAAATCATTAATCGGTACAGGAAGATCAGCACCCGATTCTGTAGGAGCGAAGAACAAAATAGTCCCTCCTCTATCTACACATTGTAATGCCTGGGTAAAGGCAGGAAATGCCCCGGTACAAACAATTACAATGTCGGCAAACCTTCCTTCATTGACCTGCTGGAGGCAGGCAGGCACATCTTTTTTGGCATCTATTGTGGCATCTGCACCGAATTGTTGCGCCGCCTTTAAACGATATTCATTAATATCCGTAGCAATCACCCGCGAAGCCCCCATTGCGCGGGCCAGTGCCACATGAAGCAGCCCGGAAATACCACTGCCAATAACGAGCACACTACGTCCCGGCTGTATGTGCGCTAATCTCTGTCCGCGCAGGACGCATGCCAATGGTTCAATAAACGTCCCATCTTCAAAGGAAACCTCATCAGGAAGCAAAAACACACCACGGTCTACATTGATTCCTGGTACACGTATATACTCGGCGAGACCTCCAGGATCAAAATTCGTGTTATGTAAGGTCTCACATACAGTATGGTAACCTCTCAGGCAATAGCGGCATGTATTGCAAGGGACATGATGGGAGACAAAAACCCTGTCACCGATTTTGTACCCCTTCACATCCTCTCCAACCGCGACGATCTCTCCAGCGATCTCGTGGCCGAGAACCAGGGGGGCCTTTTTAATCCGATACCATTCCATTACGTCGCTGCCACAGATGCCACTGGCTAAAACCCTGACTAATAACTCACCAGTGCCGATCTGCGGGACAGGCATCTCTTCCAGCCGAACATCCCTGTTGTTGTAATACATTGCAACTCGCATAGTGCCTTACCAATTGTAACTGCTCAGGTGGATAGGCTGTAGGCAGTTAGCCTGTAGGAGGAAATTATGCGCGACTAACAGCCTTCAGCCCTCAGCCTAAACAACCTGAGCAGTTACATTCTTAATAGTATTGAATAACTCGTTGGCCTCCTTAACAGTGGCATTTTCATGAATAATAGCACGCAATGCCTTAATCATTGCCACAGGGTAATCATGCTGCCATATATTCCTACCCAGATTCACACCTATAGCACCTTTTTGAATACCATCATGAACAAACTCAAAAACCCCCAGCTCTGAGTCTACTCTAGGCCCACCTGCCATAACCACGGGAACTGGACAACCATTTGTAACCTTTTCAAAATCTTCACACCAGTAGGTTTTTACTACACGTGCCCCCAATTCAGCAGCAATACGACAGCACAGAGCAAGATAGCGGGCATCTCGTTTTTCTAGCTCTTTACCTACAGCAGTTACTGCCATTACCGGAATGCCATGATCTTCGCCCTCATCAACAAGCTTTGATAGATTCAGCAGCGATTCGTGTTCATAATCACTGCCCACAAAGACAGAAATACCAACAGCAGCCACGTTAAGGCGGATGGCCTCTTTCATAGATGTGGTAATCCCTTCGTTGGCCAGGTCCTTCCCGATTACACTGGTGCCTCCAGACACTCTTAGTATGATTGGTTTGATATTGGCAGGATCTATTGATGATCGCAACACTCCCCTGGTAACAAAGAGGGCATCACAATAAGAAAGAAGGGGTTTAATAGTCTCCCCTGGTTTTTCTAATTTTCTTGTGGGACCCTGAAAATACCCATGATCTATCGGCAAAAACAGACAACGACCGTCAGGCTGGATCAAACGTGCCAGACGATTCTTCAATCCCCAATCCATCTTAATAATACC
>Ga0210024_1001396_pt1 | contig 21882 bp, 21 predicted proteins | sample CryGeymeta201525_FD_183988 | JGI IMG/M metagenome (GOLD analysis project Ga0210024, IMG submission 183988) | Groundwater microbial communities from Crystal Geyser aquifers in Utah, USA - Crystal Geyser metaG 2015-25 (SPAdes) (version 2) | ecosystem: Environmental > Aquatic > Deep subsurface >...
GAGGGCTTTTTCGCCAAGCTCACACGACGCCGCCTCAAGAACGGCGTGTTCCGATCCGTCGTCGACCTGCAGACCGCCATCAACCGCTTCGTCGCCGAGCACAACAACAACCCCCGTCCCTTCATCTGGCGCGCCGACCCCGACGCCATCATCGCCGCACGAAACCGAGGGTTCCAAACGTTGGAGTCAATCCACTAGCAGCACCATACTTCCCGAAAAGATCAGCGGTGTCTGTCTGGCCGCGCCGCCCATAGGCCCGGCTCCGACGTGTTGGCACGGAGGGTCGCGCGGCGTCAGACCGTGCCGCCCAGCGAGCCCTCAAGCGTCGCCATCTCCTGCCCGCCCGCCATCATGTCCTGCAGCGCGTCCGGCGTGATGCGGCCGCGTTCGGCGCAGCCGAGCGTCCGGCCCCGGTTGAGCACCGTGAAGCGGTCGCCCACCGCCAGCGCATGGCGCACGTTGTGGGTGATGAACACGACGCCGACGCCCTTCTGGCGCACCTTGTCGATGGTGGCGAGCACGTTCGCCGTCTGCCGCACGCCCAGCGCGGAGGTCGGCTCGTCGAGGATCAGCACCCTGGCGCCGAAATGCACCGCGCGGGCGATGGCCACCGTCTGCCGCTCGCCGCCCGACAGGGTGCCTACCGCCTGATCGGGGGAGCGCAGCGCGATGCCCATCCGGGCCATCTCGGCCATGGTCACCGCGTTCGCCGTGGCGAAATCCATGAACCGCAGCGGGCCGATGCGCCGGGTCGGCTCGCGTCCCATCCAGAAATTGCGCGTCACGCTCATCAGCGGGATCATCGCGAGGTCCTGATAGACGGTCGCGACGCCCGCCTCCATCGCGTCGCGCGGGCTGTCGAAGCGCATCGGCCGCCCGTTGAACAGGATCTCGCCCGCCGTCGGCTTGTGGACGCCCGACATGGTCTTGATGAAGGTCGATTTGCCGGCGCCGTTGTCGCCCAGCAGGCAATGGCACTCACCCGGGCGGATGTCGAAGCTTACGCCGCTCAGCGCGATCACGGCGCCGAAATGCTTCTGGATGTCGCGCATCTCGATGATCGGGGCGCCGGAGGTGGAGGCGGGGATGCTCATCTCACCGCTCCCCGGTGATGATGCGGCGGATGTAGGTGTTCAGGATCACCGCAAACAGCAGGATGACGCCGAGAAACACCCGGAACAGGCTCGACTCAACGTTGGCGAAGAACAGCCCCTGCTGCACCACGCCGAAGATCAGCGCGCCGAGCGCGGCGCCGATCACCGAGCCATAGCCCCCGGTCAGCAGCGCGCCGCCGATCACCACGGCGATGATCGCCTCGAATTCCTTCAGCAGCCCCCGGTCGGCGCCCGCCGAGCCGAACTCCATCACCTGACACGTGGCGAAGACCGTGGCGCAGAAGGCGGTGAACATGAACATCAGGATCTTCACCCGGTTCACCGGCACCCCGACATAGCGCGCGGCCTGCGCGTCGCCGCCCGAGGCGAAGATCCAGTTGCCGAACCGCGTCCGCGTCAGCAGGACGTGGCCGAAGATCACCAGCGCGAGCGCCCAGACGATCAGCATCGGGACGCCGTCAACCACCGGCTGCCCCGCCCTCGCGCCGCGCTCGAACACCGAGATCACGCCGTTCTCGCCCAGCCAGGCAAACAGCGGCTGGCCGATCTTGCCGCCGAACAGCGGCGCCAGCCAGTCGCCCGCCGCCGCGTCGCTGACGCCGCCGATGATCGTCCGGCGCTCGATCACCTGCGGAAAATAGATCGTGAAGCCGCGCAGGATGAACAGCGCGGCGAGCGTGACGATGAAGCTCGGCAGACCGGTGCGCACCACGATATAGCCGTTCAGCGCGCCGATGCTGACGCAGATCGCGAAGGTGACGATGATCGCCAGCCAGACCGGCCAGCCCCACGTCACCGAGAAGATCGCGATCGACATGCCGGCGAAGCCGATCATCGAGCCGACCGACAGATCGAATTCGCCCGCGATCATCAGCATGCAGGCGCCGACGGCGATGATCATGAATTGCGCCGACACCACCGACCAGTTCATCACGCCCTGCGCGTTGAACATGCCGCTGTCGCCTGCGAACAGGATGAAGAACGTGAACACCGCGACCGTCCCGACCATCGCGCCCAGTTCGGGGCGGATCAGCGCGCGGCGCAGGCTTGAGGTGTCCTTGACGCGCTCGTCCTTGATGGCGCTGGCGTCCGACATGGCGCGCGCTCTCCCTTGTGAGCCATGAGAAACGGGGCGGACAACCTGCGCCGCCCGCCCCGCCCGGGCCTTCGCTCAGCGATATTCGCCGGCGAGTTTCTCGACCATCTCAAGCCCCTCGGCGGTCACGAAGCCGGGGCCGGAGTTGATGTTGTTGCCGGGCAGCACGCCGTAGCGGTGATAATTGGTCAGCACCACGATCGGCAGATAGGCCTGCAGGAACGGCTGCTGGTCGATGCCCCACTTGATCGTGCCGTCCTTGATCGCCTTGACGATGTCGCCGCCCAGATCGAACGTGCCGAAATAGATGTCGCCAGCCAGCCCCATCGCCTCCACCGCGCGGATCGTCGGATCGGCCGAGGTGGGCCCCAGCGTCAGCACGGCGTCGGTGTCGGGGGTGGCGTTGAGATAGGCCATCACCCGGTTCTGCACCTCCGCCGGGTCGGTGCCCGAGTCGATCATCTGGTTGCCCAGCGGCACGCCAAGGCCGTCGGCGAAGCCCTGACAGCGCTCGGCGGAGGCGGGCTGCGCGATATAGTGGTTGACGCAGAGGAATGAGCCGACGCCCTCGGACGCGGCGCGCCGGCCTGCGGCGAGGCCCGCATCGTATTCGGGCTGGCCGACATACATCAGCGCGCCAACCGCGCGCGCCTGCTCCGGCGTGCCCGAGTTCATGATGATGACCTCGATGCCGGCATCGACGGCGGCCTTGATCGGCCCCGAAAGCAGCGCGGGGTCGGCCAGCGTGGTCACGATCCCGTCCGGGCTGCTGGCGGCCACCTGATCGATGATCCGCGCCATGTCGGCCAGATCGCCGGTTGGCGGGTTGCGATACTCGACCGACACGTCCATCTGTTCGCCCGCGAGCGCAAGGGCGTTCTTGATGGTGTTCCACCAGCTGTCGCTGTCGGGCGCGTGGCTGACCAGAACATAGCGCTCGCCCGCCGCCTGGGCGCCGGTCGGGGCGATGGCGGCGCCGGTCAGCGCGGCGGCTGCGGCGACAGTCGCCGCGAATGCGGCGTGACGTGACTTCATGGCGTTCTCCCTGTCTTCTGGTCGGCTTGTCCGACTCATTGAGTAATATTGACTGTAGCGGCGGCGCGCTCGTTTTGCAACCGGTTGCAATCATCGCTGGATATTTACTGCGCCGCGCCGCTACTCTACCTGCACGGCGACACGGCGGGCCAACGACGAGGTGAGCAAGGCGGCATGGCGGCGACCCTGAAGGATGTGGCGGCGCGCGCGGGCGTCTCGCGCGCGGCGGTGTCGCGCACGTTCACCGCGGGCGCGTCGGTGTCGCGCGCCATGCGCGCCAAGGTCGAGAAGGCGGCGGCGGAGCTGGGCTACAGCCCCAACGCGCTGGCCTCCAGCCTGACCACGGGGCGCACCAAGCTGATCGGGCTGGTCTCGAACAACTTCCACAACCCGGTTTTTCTGGAGGTGTTCGACCGCTTCACCCGGGGCCTTCAGGAACGGGGGCTGAGGCCGTTGCTGGTCAATCTCAGCGACGAGGTCGATCCTGCGAACTCGGTGCGGATGTTGCGCCAGTATTCGGTGGACGGGGTGATCCTCGCCTCCTCGACCCTGCCGCCAAGCTTCGCCACGGCGTTCAAGCAGGCGGGCTTTCCGGTGGTGCATTCCTTCGGGCGCTTTGTGGACAGCCCGCAGGTGCATGTGGTGGGCATCAACAACATCGCCTGCGGGCGCATGGCCGCCGAGGCGCTGGTGGCGCGCGGCTACGCACGGGTCGGCTTTCTGGGCGGCCCGGCGAGCGCCACCTCGACGCAGGACCGCGAGCGCGGCTTCATCGAGGCGCTCGCCCGCCATCCGGGGGTCCTGGTCAGCAGCAGCTATGCGGCCGCCTATTCCTTCGACGCGGGCCGCGCGGCGATGCAGGCGCAGCTGTCGCAAGGCCCGGCGGAGGCGTATTTCTGCGGCGACGACGTGCTGTCCATCGGCGCCATGAGCGCGATCCAGGACGCCGGACTGTCGGCGCCGGGCGACATCGGCTTGATCGGGCTGAACGACATGGAGATCGCGGGCTGGCCGAACATCAACCTCACCACGATCCGCCAGCCCATCGCCGAGATCATCGCCGCCTCGATAGACCTGGTGGTCGCCACCATCGCGACGCCCGACCGCCACCCCGAGGCGCGGCTGTTTCCCTGCCGCCTGATCGAGCGGGGCACGCTGCGGCCCTTGCCGGGTTAGCGCAAGGGGCCGGGGGCCGCGCTTGTCGTCACCCCGACGCTAGCGCAGCATCGGCGGGCGCGCCTCAACCCAGACGCCGCCCGCCGCGCCGCTTTCGGCGACCGCATGAACCGCCGCCATCGAGCGCAGGCCGTCCTCCGCGCGCGGAAACAGATCGGCGGCGGGGTCGGCGGCGCGGCCCTGCTTTCGCGCGGCGATCGCCTCGGCCAGATCCTTGTAGATGTTGGCGAAGGCGAGCGGCATCCCTTCGGCGTGGCCGACCGTCACGCGGCTCGCCCGCTCGGCCTCCGGCGACAGCCCCGCCTCGCCGCGCTCGATCACCTGCAGCCGCCCGCCCAGCGGCGTCCAGAAAAGCTGGTTGGGCTGCTCCTGCGCCCAGCGCAGGCCGCCCTTCTCGCCGAACACCTGCAGCGTCAGCCCGTGCTGGCGGCCCAGCGCGATCGAGGAGGTCCAGAGCCGCCCGACCGCGCCGCCGTCAAAGCGCAGGTTCACCTGCGCGTCGTCCTCCAGCACGCGCGACGGGATGCAGGACACGATGTCGGCGGACAGCCGCGCCGCCTGCTGGCCGATCACAAAGCTCGCCATGTGCAGCGCGTGGATGCCGCAATCGGCGAACTGGGCCGAGACCCCGGCCTGCGCGGGGTCATAGCGCCAGCGCACGCGCGGGTTGTCGGCGTCGGCGGCGTCGGCGTGGTGGCCGTGGGCGAACTCCGCCACCACCATCCGCACCGCGCCCAGATCGCCGCGCGCCACCATCGCGCGCATGTGGCGCACCAGCGCATAGCCGGTGTAGCCGTAGTTGACCGCGCAGATCCGCCCCGTGCGCCGCGCCAGCCGCACGATCTCCTCGCCTTCCGCCACCGTCATCGTCATCGGCTTTTCGCACAGCACGTCGAATCCGGCGTCGAGAAAGGCGCGGGTGATCTCGAAATGGGTGGCGTTGGGGGTGGCCACGGTCACGAGGTCGATGCGGTCGGGGCGCGCCGTCTCGCCCGCCAGCATCTCGCGCCAGTCGCCATAGGCGCGGTCGGGCGCAAGGCCGAGGCTGCGGCCGAAGGCGCGCCCCTCCTCGGGGCGGTGATCGAGCGCGCCGGCGGCGAAGTCGAACAGGCCATCGACGCGCGCGCCCAGCCGGTGGGCCGGGCCGATCTGGCTGCCGGCGCCGCCGCCGATCAGCCCCCAGGTGAGTTTCGCCATGTCACGCGCCTTTCATGCGAAGTTGATCGAGCGCAGATACGCGCGGTTCGCCCGCGCGTCCGAGAGCGGATCGACGCCGAGCGTCGGGTCGCAATCCTGCTCGACCGTGCACCAGCCTTTGAACCCTCCGTCGCGCAAAATCTTCAGCACGGCGGGAAAATCCACGTCGCCACGCCCCAGGTTGCAAAAAATGCCCTGACCGCAGGCGTCGTAGAACCCCACGCCCCCGGCGATGGCGTCGGCCTTCACCACCGGGTCGATGTCCTTGAGGTGCATGTAGGAGATCCGCCCGATGTGGCGGCGCATGAAGGCGACCGGGTCGAAACCCGCATAGGAATGGTGGCCGGTGTCGAAACAGATTTTCAGGAGGCTCTCGTCCACCTCGTCCAGCAGCCGCTCAAGCTCCGGCTCGAAGTCGATGAAGCCCGCCGCATGGGCGTGGATGCCCACCGTCAGGCCATAGTCCTGCGCCCCCATCCGCGCGACATGGGCGATGCGGTCGCGCAAGGCCGCCCATTCGGCGGGGTCCATCTGCTCGGCGGCGTCGGCGCGGCCCGCCGTCGGCGCCCGGCGCGGCGAGATCGAGTCGATCAGAACCAGATGCCGGGCGCCATGGGCCGCCAGCGCCTTGCAGGTGCGCACCGCGCCGTCGAGCACGTCGTCCCAGTGCGCAGGGTCGTGAAACGGGCGGAACACCACCCCGCCGATCAGCTCCAGCGCATTCTCGGCCAAAGCGTCCGACAGGATCGCGGGGTCTTCGGGCATGAAGCCGATCGGCCCCAGCTCGACGCCGGTATAGCCCGCCGCCGCGCAGTCTGCGAGCACGCTGCGCCACGGCGGGTTGCGCGGGTCGTCCGCGAACTCGACCCCCCAGGAGCAGGGGGCTGCGCCGATGCGGATGGTCATGGCCGGGTGTCTCCTCAGTCGGTTTGAACCGTGCGCCAGCCGCCGTCGGCCGCCGCCTTGAACGCCGCGTCGATGACGCGCGCCACCGCCAGCCCGTCGCGAAAGGCGGGCCAGACCGGGGCGGCGCCGTCGATGGCGCGCAGGAAGTCGCGCGCCTCGATGATGATCTGATCCTGATAGCCGGTGCCATGGCCCGGCCCCTGACAGAACGCGCCATAGTCGGGGTGCGCGGGGCCGGTCAGGATGCGGCGGAAGCCGCGCGTCGCCTCCGCCCCCTCGGCGCGGTAGAGCCAGAGCGCGTTCTGGTCCTCCTGATCGAAGCGCAGCGCGCCTTCGGTCCCGTGGATCTCATAGGCGTAGCCCATCTTCCGCCCGGTCGCGATGCGGCTGAAATAGAGGTGCCCCATGGCGCCAGAGGCGAAGCGCACCATCAGTTGCGCGTGGTCGTCGTTGTCCACCGCGACCGGGCCGCGCGGGCCGGGACGGCTGGCGTGGACGGTCTCGATCTGCGCCGAGAGCGCGCCGACCGGCCCCATCAGCGCCAGCGCGCCGTTGATCATGTGCGGCGCCAGATCGCCCATGGTCCCGTTGGCGCGACCGGTCGCGCGCCAGGTCGCGGGCGCGGCGGGGTCGGCGAGGAAATCCTCGGTATGCTCGCCGCGAAACCATGTCGGCCGCCCGATGGCGCCCTCGGCCAGAAGTTTTCGGGCGAATTGCGTGGCGGGGGTGCGGACGTAGTTGAAGCCGACCATGGTCGGCAGGCCGGAGGCCTGCGCCGCCGCCGTCATCGCCTCGGCGTCCGCCAGCGAGGCGCCCAGCGGCTTTTCGCAGAACACCGGCTTGCCCGCCGCCAGCGCCGCCTCGGCGATGGCGCGGTGGGTGGCCTGCGGCGCGGCGATCACCACCGCTTCGACGCGCGGATCGGCCACCAGGGCGCGCCAGTCGGCGGCGGCGCGGGCGAAGCCATAGGCCCGCCGGTAGCGTTCGGCGGAGTGCGCGCTGGCCGCCGCGATCATCTCGAGCCGGGGTCTGAGCGCAGTGTCGAACACCGCCCCCACCGCAGCCATCGCCACCGCGTGCGCCTTGCCCATGTAGCCGCCGCCGACCAGTCCGATGCCGATCTCCCGCACGGCGCCCCCCCCTTTCGCAGCCAGTTTGTTTGCAACCGGTTGCAAATGGGATAGCCTGCGCGTAGAAACTTCGCAACAGCCGTTTTCAAGGCGGCGAAACCTGCGCGGGGAGAGCGACACGATGACGGGGGCGACCGTTCGGCTGACCGTGGCGCAGGCTGTCGTGCGCTATCTTGCGCAGCAGCGCATCGAGATCGACGGGGCGGAGGTGCGCCTGTGCGGCGGCGGCTTCGGCATCTTCGGCCACGGCAACGCGCCCTGTCTGGGCGAGGCGTTGTATGCGGCGCGCGACGAACTGCCGCTCTATCGCGGACAGAACGAGCAGGGCATGGGCTTCGCCGCCGCCGCCTACGCCAAATACCACCTGCGCCGCCGCTTCATGTTCTGCACCGCCAGCGCCGGGCCGGGCACGGCGAACCTGCTGACCGCCGCCGCGCTGGCGCACGCCAACCGCCTGCCGCTGCTGATGCTGTGCGGCGATACGTTCCTCACCCGCCTGCCCGACCCGGTGCTCCAGCAACTGGAGCATTTCGGCGCCCCCGCGCTGGGGCTGAACGACGCCTTCCGGGCGGTCAGCCGCTATTGGGACCGGATCACCCATCCCGCGCAGATCCTCCAGTCGCTGCCTGCGGCGCTGGCCACCATGCTCGACCCCGCCGACTGCGGCCCGGCGTTCATCGCGCTGCCGCAGGACGTGCAGGGCTGGGCGCATGACTATCCGGCGGCGTTCTTCGCGCGCCGCGTCCACCGCATCCGCCGCCAGCCGCCCGACGCGCGCGAGGTGGCCGACGCCGCCGCGCTGCTGCGCGCCGCGCAACGTCCGATGATCATCGCGGGCGGCGGCGTGCAATATGCGCAGGCGACCGCCGAACTGGCGGCCTTCGCCGAGGCGCACGGGGTTCCGGTGGTCGAGACCATCGCGGGCCGCGCCAACCTGCTGGCGGACCACCCGCTCAACATCGGCCCCATCGGCGTCACCGGATCGGACAGCGCCAACGCCATCGCGGCGCGCGCCGACGTGGTGCTGGCGGTCGGCACGCGGCTGCAGGATTTCACCACCGGCTCATGGACCGCCTTTGCGCCCGACGCCCGGCTGATCGCGCTGAACGTGGGCCGCCACGACGCCGCCAAGCACCTGTCGCTGGCGGTGGTGGGCGACGCGAAGCTGGGGCTGGCGGCGCTGGGCGCCGCGCTGGCGGGCTGGCGCGCAGCCGGAGCCTGGGCGACGCAGGCGCAGGACGGGCGCCGCGCCTGGGACGCCTACGTCGCGCGCAACACCGCGCCGGGCAACGGGCCTGCCTCCTACGCGCAGGCGATCGGCGTGGTGAACGCCCTGTGCCACCCGCGCGACCGCATCGTGACCGCCGCTGGCGGCCTGCCGGCGGAGGTCGCGGCCAACTGGCGCACGCTGGGCCTCGGCACGGTGGACGTGGAGTTCGGCTTTTCCTGCATGGGCTACGAGATCGCGGGCGGCTGGGGCGCGCGCATCGCGCAGGAACAGGTCGAGCCGGAGCGCGACACCATCGTGTTCGTCGGCGACGGCGGCTATCTGCTGATGAACTCCGACATCTACTCCGCCGCGCTGACGCGCAAGAAGCTGATCGTGCTGGTGCTCGACAACGGCGGCTTCGCGGTCATCAACAAGCTGCAGGCCAACACCGGCAACGCCAGCTTCAACACCCTGATCCGCGACTGCCCCACCGTGCCCGAACCCTTCGCCGTGGATTTCGAGGCGCACGCCCGCGCCATGGGCGCCGACGCCGAGACCGTGGCCAACGCGGACGAACTGGGCGCGGCGTTCATGCGCGCCCAGGCGTCCGACCGCACCTGCGTGATCGTGATGCAGGTCGATGCGCACGAGGGCTGGACCGCGCAGGGCCATGCGTGGTGGGAGGTCGGCACGCCGCAGGTCTCCGACAGCGCGGCGGTGCGCGACAAGCACGCGGAGATCGAAGCGGCGCGCGTGCGCCAGAGGCGGGGCGTGTGATGGCCGATCTTGCGCGCCTGAAGGCTGGAAAGATCCTTGTGCTCGGCCGGGCGGGGATGGACTTCTACCCCGACCCGCCCGGCGCCCGCACCGAAAGCGCCACGCAGTTCTTCGCCTGCCTCGGCGGCTCCTCGGCCAACATCGCCGTCGCCATCGTCAGGCTGGGCGGGCGGGCCGACCTTGTCACCTGCGTCTCCGACGACGCCATCGGGCGGTTCGTGCTGAACGAGCTCGACCGCTACGGCGTCGGACGCGGCCATGTGCGCAAGGCGGGCGGCGAGGCGCGCACCTCGCTGGCCGTGGTCGAGAGCCGGATCGAGGACCACCAGTCGGTGATCTACCGCAACGGCGCCGCCGATTTCGAGATGGGCGTGAGCGATGTCGAGGCCATCGACTATGCCGCCTATGCGGCGCTGATCGCCACCGGCACGGCGCTGGCGGCGGAGCCGTCGCGCGGCGCGACGCTGCGCGCCTTCGCCCTGGCGCGCGCCGCCGGGCTGCCGCTGATCCTCGACATCGACTATCGCCCGTATTCGTGGCCCTCGGCGGCGGTTGCGGCGGAGGTCTATTCCCGCGCGGGCGCGCTCAGCGACGTGATTGTCGGCAACGACGTCGAGTTCGGCTTCATGGCGGGCGCCCCTAGCCGGGGCCTCGACAAGGCGCGCGCGCTGGTGGCCGACGGCGCGCAGATCGCGATCTACAAGATGGGCGAGCGGGGCGCGATCACGATCACGCCGCAGGATGAATTCGCCACCGGCGTCTATCCCACGCAGGCGCTGAAGCCCACCGGCGCCGGCGACAGCTTCATGGGCGGCCTCATCAGCGGGCTGGCCGGGGGGCTGTCGCTGCGCGAGGCGGTGCTGCGCGGCGCCGCCGCCGCCGCGATGGTGGTGGCGCGCGTCGGCTGTGCGCCCGCCATGCCGACCATCGACGAGATCGACGCCTTCCAGCGCGCCGCCGCCCCCCCATCCATCGGCCCCTCCACAGCCTGACAGGAGACCCCATGCATATCGCCCCCCATGACAACCGAAACCGCCCGATCGTCGATGTGGATGACGCCCGCGTGCCGCTGGTCTATTTCAACATCGTGCGGCTGAAGGCGGGCCAGACCTTCGACTATCGCGTGGCGGGCTATGAGACCTGCGTGGTTCCCGCCACCGGCGCCGTCACCGTCGAGACCTGCGGCGAGACTTTTTCCGACATCGGCGAGCGCACCGCCGATGTCTGGGACGGCGAGCCGGAGGGCGTCTATGTTCCAACCGACGCGGGCGCACGGATCACCGCGCTGACCGACGCGGAGGTGTTCATCGCAGGCGCGAAGTTCGCCGAGACGCGCAAGCCCTTCGCGGTGCGCGCGCCCGAGCTCGACAGGGTGCAATACGGCTCCGACGAGACCAAGACGCACCGCAAGATCAAGCACATTCTGGGCGCCCATCACCACGACCGGGTGGGCCGCCTGCTGGTCAGCGAGCTGTTCACCGTCGGCGCGGGCGGCTGGTCGGGCTTTCCCAGCCACAAGCACGACACCGACCGCCGGGTGGCCGGGGAGATGGAGGAGACGCGGCACGACGAATGCTATAACTTCCGCTTCCGGCCCGACTATGGCTCGGGGATGCAGATGCTGCAGCGCATCGATAATGAACCGGGCGACGCCTATCACATCGTCAACGGCTCAACGGTGCTGATCGACAAGGGCTATCACCCCTGCTGCGTGCTGCCGGGCTATGAGATGTATTATTTCACCATCCTGGGCGGCCTCAGCCAGCGCAGCCTGCGGCAGTTCTTCCAGCCCACCCACGCCGCGCAGCTGCACACCATCCCCGGCATCATGGACATGGTGGCGAAGTTCAAATGACGCTGGCGACGCTGGCGGCGGTGCTGCGCCCCGCGCTGGCGGGCGGCTACGCCGTGCCGGGCCTCGTGTGCCTGGGGTGGGAGGACATGCGCGCCTATGCGATGGCCGCGCAGGCCGAGCGCGCGCCGGTGATCCTGCAGGCGGGCCCGTCGTGCCGCGCGCATACGCCGCTGGCGGTGCTGGGCGCGATGATGCGCGCGCTCGCGGCAAGCGTCGATGCGCCGGTGGTCGCGCATCTGGACCATGGCTACACCGTGCAGGAATGCCGCGAGGCGCTCGACGCCGGGTTCACGTCGGTGATGTATGACGGCTCGCGCAAGCCGCTGGCGCAGAATATCGACGAGACGGCGGCGGTCGCGGCGCTGGCGCACGCCGCAGGCGCAGGTTGCGAGGGTGAGATCGGCTTTGTCGGCTACGCGGGCGGCGCGGCGTCGGACGGGACCGACCCGCAGGAAGCGGCGATCTTCGCGCGCGACAGCTGCGTGGATGCGATGGCGGTCTCGGTCGGCAACGTGCATCTGCAGACCAGCCATGGCGCGGGTCTCGACATGGCGCGGCTGCGCGCGATCGAGGCGGTGACGGCTCTGCCGCTGGTGATCCACGGCGGCTCCGGCGTGCCGCCAGAGCAGCGCGCGGCGCTGGCGGCGACCTCGGTCTGCAAGGTCAACATCGGCACCGAACTGCGCATGGCGTTCGGCGCCGCGCTGCGCCAAACGCTGGCCGGCGACCGGGAGGTTTTCGACCGGGTGGCGATCCTGAGCCGGACGCATGACCCCGTGTTCGACGCGGCGCGCGCGGTCATCCGGGGCCTTGGCGCGTCAGGGAGGGCGTGAGCGATGCTGAGAATCGGCCTGCTGGGCTGCGGACGGATCGGACAGGTCCACGCGCGCAGCGTCGCGGCGATGGCGGACGCGCGGATCGTCGCGGTCGCCGACGCCCTGCCCGACGCGGCGGCGGCGCTGGCGTCGGCCACCGGGGCCGAGGCGCGCCCGGCGGCGGCGATCCTGGCCGCCGACGACGTGGACGCGGTGATCATCGGCACGCCCACCGACACCCATTTCGACCTGATCCGGGGCGCGGCGGCTGGCGGCAAGGCGATCTTCTGCGAAAAGCCGGTCGATATGTCGGTCGCCACCATCCGCGCCTGCATCGACATCGTCGGGGCGGCGGGCGTGGCGTTCATGACCGGCTTCAACCGCCGTTTCGACCCCAACTTCGCCGCGCTGCGCCAGCGGATCGCGGCGGGCGAGATCGGCGCGCTGGAGATGCTGACGATCACCTCGCGCGATCCGGCGCCGCCGCCGCTCAGCTATATCGCGCGCTCCGGCGGCCTGTTTCGCGACATGATGATCCATGATTTCGACATGGCGCGGTTCCTGATGGGCGAGGAGTTCGCGCGCCTGCACGCCGTGGGATCGGCGCTGGTCGATCCGGCCATCGGCGCCGCTGGCGATGTCGATACGGCGGCGGTGATCCTGACCACGGCCTCGGGGCGCATCTGCCAGATCTCGAATTCGCGCCGCGCCGCCTATGGTTATGACCAGCGAATCGAGGCGCATGGCGCAAAGGGCATGCTGCGCGCCGAGAACCAGCTTGAGACCACGCTGGAGCTGGCGACCGGCGCAGGCTTCACCCGCGCGCCCGCGCAAGCTTTCTTTCTTGAGCGGTATGCGGCGGCCTATCTGGCGGAGATGCGCGCGTTCGTGGCGGCGGTTTCATCGGGCGCCGCGCCGGAGCCGGGGATCGCGGACGGCCTGCGGGCGCAGATGCTCGCCGACGCGGCGACGCGCTCCCGAGAGACCGGTCAGCCGGTCGCGCTTTCGCCGTGATCCGCGCCCGACGCGACATTTTCGCTGCTGAACAGATCGCCTTTCGGCGGCGCCGAGGCGCCTGAAGAATGCTCTGGATCGGCCGTCCGGAACTTATTAGAACCGCGTCATGCAGATATTTCACGCCGCATTGCTCAGCCTCATCGCCAGCGCCGCAGCAGGAGCCGCCGCCGCGCAGCAGGCGCCCGCCTATTATGCCGCGCCCGCCCATCCGCTTGCGGTGCGCGCAGCGCCGGGCGGCGAGACCATCGGCGCGCTGGCGCCGGGCGCGGCGCCGCTTGAGACGATTGCGCGCGACGCCAGCGGCGCCTGGGCGCGGATCGGCTTTGGCGAGGGCGACGGCTGGGTGGCGGTGGACGCGCTGACCCCGGTGGAAATCGACCGCGCGCCTTACGCCGATGCGCCGCTCGGGCTGGTCTGCGCGGGCGTTGAGCCGTTCTGGGCGCTGCGCTTCACCGCCGACGGCGTGGCGCTGGAGCAGATGGGCGAGAGCGCGACGCCGCTGACCCCCGTGGCGGCGGCGACGGCGCAAGGCGCGGCGCGCTGGCCGCTGGCGCTGCGGCTCGACACGCTGATCGCGGTGCTGCGGCCGCAGGCGTGCTCGGACGGCATGTCAGACCGCACCGACGCCTGGACGCTCGACCTGATCGCGCCGGGCGAGGATGCGCTGGCGCTGCGCTCGGGGTGCTGCCGCCTGCCCGCCGCGCAATGACGCGCGCACGATGAAGCTTTCTCGGTGACAGCCGCCCTGCGCGCGTCGCAGCCGCTGGCCGCCGCGGCCTGGGTGGCGGGGGCCATCGCCTCGTTCGCGCTGATGGCGGTGGCGGGGCGGGAGCTGTCGGCCGAACTCGACACCTTCGAGATCATGTTCTACCGCTCCGCCGTCGGTTTTCCGCTGGTGCTGGCGGCGCTGCTGCGTTTCGAGGGCTGGCGCGGCGCGCGCACCGCGCGGCCCGGCCTGCACGCGGTGCGCAACGTGGCGCATTTCGCCGGACAGAACCTGTGGTTCTACGGCGTCGCCACCATCCCGCTGGCGCAGCTTGTGGCGCTGGAGTTCACCAATCCGCTGTGGGTGGCGCTGCTGGCGCCGCTGCTGCTGGGCGAGCGGCTGACGGCGGTCAAGCTGGCGGCGGCCGCCCTGGGCTTTCTGGGCGTGCTGGTGATCGCGCAGCCCGGCGTCGCGCCGCTGGAATGGGGCCACGCGGCGGGGCTGACGGCGGCGCTGGGCTTTGCGCTGACCAACATCCTCACGCGCAAGCTGTCGGCGCGCGACAGCACGCTGTGCGTGGTGTTCTGGATGACGACGAGCCAGATGGCGATGGGGTTGCTCACGGCGGCGCCGGGCGGAATCGCCCTGCCCTCCGCCACGCTGGGCCCCTGGGTGCTGCTGATCGGGCTGCTGGGCCTGAGCGCGCATTATTGCCTGACGCGGGCGCTGTCGCTGGCCGACGTCTCGGTGGTGGCGCCGATGGAGTTCGCGCGCCTGCCGGTGATCGCGCTGATCGGCATGGCGCTCTACGCCGAGCCGCTGACGGCGGCGCTGTTTGTCGGCGCCGCGCTGATTCTGGGCGGCAACGCGCTCAACATCGCCGGGGTTCGCAAGGCGTCGCGCAGGCGCGGCGTCTGATCCTCTTTGCCTGCGCGGCGCCTGCGTGATAGGGGCTCTCGCGCACGTTGCGCCATTTTTTCAGGAGAACACCCGCGATGAACCTCGACGCCATTCCCGCCGGCAAGAACCCGCCCTCCGACATCAACGTCGTGATCGAGATCACCGGCGGCGCCGGCGGCGGCGCCCCGGTCAAGTACGAGATCGACAAGGCGAGCGGCGCGGTGTTCGTGGACCGCATCGTCAACACGCCGATGTTCTATCCGTGCAACTATGGCTTCGTGCCGAATTCGCTGCACGACGACGGCGACCCGACCGACGTGCTGGTGATCTGCGACTTTCCGCTGGCGCCGGGCGTGGTGATCCGCTGCCGCCCCGTCGGCGTGCTCAAGATGGAGGACGACGGCGGCATGGACGACAAGATCATCGCCGTGCCGGTGGAAAAGGTCGATCCCTTCCAGGCCAACATCCAGGATCTGGGCGACATCGTCCAGAAGACCCGCGACCGCATCAAGCATTTCTTCGAGCACTACAAGGATCTCGAGGAGGGCAAGTGGGTCAAGGTGATCGGCTGGGGCGACAAGGCCGAGGCCGAGGCGATCCTGGTGAAGTCGATCGCCGCCGTGAAGAAATAATCTGTCGCGGCGCCGGGCGAAGGCCCGGCGCCGGTCGATCAGGGCTTGAGATAGGCCCATCCCTCCATCTGCCGCTCGGTGAGATGCACCACGCCAGACGGAACTTCCGACGCCTCGTCGAGCAGAGTGATCGCGTGACCCTCCTGCGCCTCCATGGTCACGCGGGTGTTGGCGCAGGCGGCGTAGGTGATCTCCGGGCGTTCGACCGAAAGCTGCATCAGCCGGTCGGCGACGGGGCTGCTGCCCTCGCGGAACATGTGCAGTCCGGGGCCGTTGGCGACCACCTCGATCTGCACCTCGCGGCCCTTTTCCTGATAATACTTGACCAGATTGACCGCGTTGTTGAGCGCGAGATTCATCTTCGCCGCGTCATTATCGTCCACATGCAGCGCGATTCGCACCGGCTCCGCCGCCGAGACGGCTGAGCCTCCGGCGAGACCGAAGGCGAGCGCGACGGCGAACAGCAGTTTTTTCAGCATGACGTTTCCTCCTGTTTTATTCGTATTCTTGAATGAAGCGCGATCCCTCGGGCGGAAACAAGCGGCAAACTTCGCGCATCGCCCAAAAATTCGTGATCACGCGGCGGCCGCCGCGCCATCCGCCCCGTGATCGCCGCTTGTCCGCGCGCCGCCCGCCGCCTATAGGCGTGCGCCATGCGCCGCTCCCTGATCTATCCCGACCCTGACGCCTATCTGCGCGCGCCCCGCAAGGCGGTGGCGCTGATCGGCATGTCGGGCGTGGGCAAGACCTCCGCCGCCAAACTGCTGCGCGGCTCGGGCGACTGGTTTCATTACTCGGTCGATTACCGCATCGGCACCCGCTATATGGGTGAGCGGATCGTGGACAACTTCAAACGCGAGGCGATGAAGGCGCCGCTGCTGCGCGCGCTGCTGATGACCGACTCGATCTACATCGCCTCCAACATCACCTTCGAGAACCTCGCGCCGCTCAGCACCTATCTCGGCAAGCCCGGCGACCCCGCGAAGGGCGGCCTGCCGTTCGAGGAATACGTCCGCCGCCAGCGCCAGCACCGCGAGGCGGAGATCGCCGCCCTGCTGGACGCGCCGGAGTTCATCCAGAAGGCGCGCGCGATCTATGGCTACAGCCATTTCCTCGCCGACACCGGCGGCTCGATCTGCGAAGTGGCCGATCCGCACGACCCCACCGACCCGGTGCTGGTGGAGCTGAGCGACGCCATGCTGCTGGTGCGCATCCGCGAGACCGACGCCATGGCCGATGAGCTGGCGCGCCGCTTCGCCGCCAACCCCAAACCGATGTATTACGACGAGGCGTTTCTGCGCGCGATCTGGGCGGAATATCTCGCCGCGACCGGACAGAACGCCGATGCAGTCGATCCCGACGCTTTTGGCGCCTGGGGCTTTCGCCGCCTGATCGCGCGCCGCCGCCCGCTTTATGGGGCCATCGCCGACAACTGGGGCGTGACGGTGGAGGCAGACGCGGTGGCCGGGCTGCGCTCGGCGGCGGATTTCGACGCGATGATATCGCGCGCGCTTGCGGCTTGATCCGCAGCGCGGCTTGCGCAAAGTATCGCCTCCGCCGACAGGATGCCGCCGATGCCGATCAAGATCCCCGAAAACCTGCCCGCCATCGACGTGCTGCGCGCCGAAGGGGTGATGGTGATGTCCGACGCCACGGCGGCGCGGCAGGACATCCGGCCCCTCCAGATCGCGCTGCTGAACCTGATGCCCAACAAGGTGCGCACCGAGACGCAGTTCGCCCGGCTGATCGGCGCCACGCCGCTCCAGATCGAGCTGACGCTGATCCGCATGACCGGCCACACCTCGAAGAACACGCCCGCCGAACATCTGGAGGCGTTCTACACCAGTTTCGCCGAGGCCCGCGCCCGGCGCTTTGACGGCCTGATCATCACCGGCGCCCCGATCGAGAAACTGCCGTTCGAGGCGGTGGACTACTGGGCCGAATTGCAGACCGTGTTCGACTGGACCCAGACCAACGTGCAGCGCACCTTCGCGATCTGCTGGGGCGCGCAGGCGATGCTGCACCATTTCCATGGCACGCCCAAGCACGCCCTGCCCGCAAAAGCGTTCGGCTGTTTCCGCCACCGCAACCGCGCGCCCGCCTCGCCCTATCTGCGCGGCGTCTCCGACGATTTCATCGTGCCGGTCAGCCGCTGGACCGAAGTGCGCGAGGCCGAGCTGCCGCCGGGCCTTGATGTGCTGATGTCCTCGCCCGAGACCGGCCCCTGTCTGGTCGAGGACGCAGCGCACCGCGCGCTCTACATGTTCAACCACATCGAATACGACACGTCCTCGCTGGCGGAGGAATACCAGCGCGACGTGGCGATGGGCGCGCCGATCGCCCTGCCCGCCCATTATTTCCCCGGCGACGACCCGACGCGCGCGCCGGAGAACCGCTGGCGCAGCCACGCGCACCTGCTGTTCGGCAACTGGATCAACGAGCTTTACCAGACCACGCCGTTCGGCTGGACCGCGTGACAGCGCGCGCCTACCGTTGGGCGACGACACGGGCGATGGGGGCGAGGCATGACCGAGGATAAGGACCTGGCCGCCGCCATCGAGGCGTTCTACGCCGAAAAGGCGCCCGAGGCGGTGCGCGCGGCGGTGAAGAAGGCCGACGGCGACCCGGCGCTGTCGGCCTCCTACCCATACCGCGCCGAGATGAAGGGCAAGGAATACGACGCCGACGCCGCGCGGCTCCAGATCGAGATGGTCAAGCTTCAGGCCTGGGTGAAGCGCAGCGGCGCGCGGGTGGCGGTGGTGTGCGAGGGGCGCGACGCGGCAGGCAAGGGCGGCGCGATCCGGCGTTTCACCGAGAACCTCAACCCGCGCGGCGCCCGGATCGTGGCGCTGTCCAAGCCTTCCGACGCCGAGCGCGGCCAATGGTATTTCCAGCGCTACGCGCCGCACCTGCCCTCGCCGGGCGAGATCGCGTTCTTCGACCGCTCCTGGTATAACCGCGGCGTGGTCGAGCATGTGTTCGGCTTCTGCACGGTCGAGGAGCGCGAGCGCTTTTTCGCGCAGGCGCCCGCCTTCGAGCGTATGCTGGTCGAAGACGGGGTGATCCTGTTCAAGCTGTGGCTGACCATCGGCCGCGCCGAGCAGATGCGCCGCTTTCTCGACCGCGCGCGCGACCCGCTGCGCCACTGGAAGCTGTCGCCGATCGACGTGGCGGCGCTGGACAAGTGGACCGCCTACACCGCCGCGATCGAGGAGACGCTGGCGCGCTCGCACAGCGACGCCGCGCCATGGACCGTGATCCGCGCCGACGACAAGCGCCGCGCGCGGCTGGAGGCGCTGCGGGTGGTGCTGACCGGGGTGGACTATGCCGACAAGGACCGCGCGGCGGTGGGCGCGCCCGATCCGAAGCTGTCCGGCCCGCCCGACCGCATTCCCCTGGCGGAGGCTTGAGCATGACGCCTGCGGCCCCCATTTGCGCGTCATGACATACGCGCCCGGCTTGCCCGACCCGATCCACGACGCCCAGTTCTATGCCGGCGTGTCCGCACGGCGGCTGGTGGCGTTCCTCATCGACTTCACGGTGATCGCCGTGCTGGCGGTGCTGACGACGCTGGCGTTCGGCGTGGCGACGCTGGGGATCGGCTTTGCGCTGGCGGCGCCGATCGGCGCGGTGGTGGGGTTTCTCTACCGCTATCTGACCATCGCGCGCGCCTCGGCGACGCCGGGAATGGCGCTGGTCGGCGTCGAGCTGCGCCGCCGCGACGGCGAGAGGTTCGACGCCTGGGAGGCTGCGATCCACACCGCGCTGTTCACGGTGATGTTCGTGACCGTGCTGCCGCAGATCGTCAGCGTGGCGATGATGGCGTTCGGGCGCGACGGGCGGGGGCTTCATGACGCAGCGCTCGGCTCGGCGCTGATCAATCGTCCCGCGTGACGGCGGCGCATTGGACCGCTAGAGTTTCGCGAATCGATGCAATCGCGAGCAGGCCATGAGCCAGCACCACAACACGATCACCGCGCAGTTTTTCCTGACGGCGACGCAGCCGTGCCCCTATCTGCCGGGGCGCGAGGAACGCAAGGTGTTCACCACCCTGCGCGGCCGCGAGGCGAACGCGACCAACGACGAATTGTCGCTGCGCGGCTTTCGCCGCAGCCAGAGCGTCGCCTATCGCCCCTCCTGCCCCACCTGCGCCTCGTGCCTCTCGACGCGGATCCCGGTGGACAGCTTCACGCCGACGCGCACCCAGCGCCGCATCCAGCGCCGCAACGCCGACCTGTCGCGCCGCGCCTGCGCCCCCTGGGCGACCGAGGAGCAATACGCGCTGTTTCGCGCCTATCTCGACGCGCGCCACGGCGACGGCGGCATGGCGGAGATGGACGCCGGCGAATTCGCCGCGATGATCGAGGAGACCCCGGTGCGCTCGCGCGTCGTGGAGTATCACGATGTCAACGCCCCGCGCGGCCGGTCGCTGCGCGCGGCGTGCCTGACCGACGTGACCAGCGACGGCGTGTCGATGGTCTACAGTTTCTATGATCCCGAGATGCAGACCCGCTCGCTGGGCGCGCACATGATCCTTGACCATGTCGAGATCGCGCGCGAGGCGGGGCTGCCATACGTCTATCTCGGCTACTGGGTGCCCGGCTCGCCGAAGATGGGTTACAAGGCGATGTTCCGCCCGTTCGAGGTATATCTGCACGGGCGCTGGGTGCTGATGCTGGACGCCGCCCAGGCCGAGGCCGCCGCCCCGCGCGGACCGGCGCCGTTCGATCCGTTATAAGCGACGCTGTGCTAAAACATTGATCGGACGCCGGGTTGTTCGTAGCGTCCGCAGGGTGATTCGGCGCAAAGCCGGGGACAGAAACCAATCGGGAGGGTTTTCGTGGATCGTCGTTCCTTCATCAAGGCGGCAGGCGTCGGCGCCGCCGCATCCAGCCTGGCGGCGCCGGCCGTTCTGGCGCAGGACAAGCAGGTGGTGCGCATGGTCACCACCTGGCCGCGCAACTTCCCCGGTCTCGGCACCGGCGCCCAGCGCGTCGCCGACCGCATCACCGCCACCTCCGGCGGCCGCATCGAGGTCAAGCTGTTCGCCGCCGGTGAACTGGTGCCCGCCTTCGAGAGCTTTGACGCCGTGGCGACCGGCGCCGCCGAGATGTATCACGGCGCCGACTACTACTGGCAGGGCAAGCACAAGGGCTACAACTTCTTCACCGCCGTGCCGATGGGCTTTACGGCGTGGGAGCTCAACGCCTGGGTCCACTTCGGCGGCGGGCAGGAGTTGTGGGACGAGATGGGCCGCAACTTCGGCGTCAAGGGGCTGCTGGCGGGCAACACCGGCGTCCAGTTCGGCGGCTGGTTCCGCAACCCGATCATGTCGCTCGACGACATGAAGGGCCTGAAGATGCGCATGCCCGGCCTTGGCGGCGAAGTGCTGCGCACGGTGGGCGCAAGCGCGGTGGCGCTGCCCGGCGGCGAGATCTTCCCCGCGCTGCAGGCGGGCACCATCGACGCGACCGAATGGGTCGGCCCCTACAACGACATGGCGTTCGGCTTCCAGAACATCCTGAAGAACTACATGTATCCCGGCTTCCACGAGCCGGGTTCGGGCCTCGCCGTCGGCATCAACCAGGGCTGGTGGGACAAGCTCGACGCCGCCGACCAGGCGCTGATCGAGGCCTGCTGCACCGCCGAGAACGACATCATGATGGCGGAATACAACGCCCGCAACGGCGAGTCGCTCGACAAGCTGATCAACGAGCACGGCGTGAACCTGATCAAGTTCCCCGACGACGTGTTCGGCGCGCTGGCCAAGGCGTCGGAGGAGGTCGTGGCCTCGGTCGGCGACGGCGACGAGATCGGAAAGAAAATATTCGAGAGCTACTTCGCCTTCCGCAAGTCGGTGGCGCCGATCACGCGGATCTCCGAGGAAGCCTACACCGCCGCGCGGTTCAAGGCGCTCGACATCTGAGCCGACGCCTTGGCCAGATGTTCCGGGGCCGCTGCGGGCACGCCGCCCGCAGCGGCCCGTTCCGTCTCTGATCGCGGCCGCTCGCCGCAAGGTTGAACCGCCGACGCGGCGCAGATCGCCCGGCAACCGGAGGACCAGACGTGCAAGCCCTCTACAAGGCCATCGACGGGCTGAACGACCGCATCGGCCGGTTCGTCGCCTGGTTCACCGTGCTGATGGTGCTGATCCAGTTCGCGCTGGTGGTGGCGCGCTACATCTTCTCTGCGGCGGATTTTCTTTTCCTGTCAACGCTTTGGTGGCAGGAGGCGGTGGTCTATCTGCACGGGTCGCTGATCATGGCGGCGGCGGGCTATACGTTCCTGCACAACGGCCATGTCCGGGTGGACATC
>Ga0210024_1001397_pt1 | contig 21875 bp, 27 predicted proteins | sample CryGeymeta201525_FD_183988 | JGI IMG/M metagenome (GOLD analysis project Ga0210024, IMG submission 183988) | Groundwater microbial communities from Crystal Geyser aquifers in Utah, USA - Crystal Geyser metaG 2015-25 (SPAdes) (version 2) | ecosystem: Environmental > Aquatic > Deep subsurface >...
CAATCCTTTCTGGAGCTAATAAGAAAACTTGTAGTAGAAGTTGTGCGAATAAGCACAGAGCGGGTATTAAATACAAACTTAATAGACCAAGAGATAAAGTAAAGTCCTATCAAGCTCTAAAGATACGATTGTTAAAGGTAAAAGGGGGGAATTGTGAAAGATGTGGTTACAACAAATACGAAATTTTGCAAGTCCATCACAAGGATAGAAACAGATTCAATAATGAGCTTGATAATTTAGAATTGATCTGCCCAAACTGTCATTTTGAAGAGCATTACTTAGAGAAAAGCTGGCTTAAAACACTACCAAGCTAGGAGAGGTGCAGGGAATGGTTATCCGGACGGTCTTGAAAACCGTTGCCCCTAACAGGGCTTGTGGGTTCAAGTCCCACCCTCTCCGCAAAATTCTATTTTCGTCTAATATACAATTTATAGATAAAATTACGAAAACATTTCGCATAAAAACGAGTTAAACGACATAATAAAAATTTTAACTTAATGTATAAATTGAATTGAGTCAATTTATTTTATTATGAAAAAAAATAAAAAGGTAAAAACCGTTGAAAAAATATTTAATACTTATTTAAAAAATTATAGTACCGAAGAAATCGTCGGTAAACTGATTTACTTTTATCAATTTTTAGATATTCATAACACAAATATGAAAGGAAATGGGTATGAAAAATTATTAAAAGCGATAAAGGATAATTTTGAAAATAATGAGAGCTTAAATATAATTGGTAACTATGCATATGACCTGATAGCCAAATTGATAAAAGAAAAGGATGAAATTAAAAAAATAGAATATAAAATTGCGTTAGACAATTTATCCGATTATTTTTTATCATTTACGAAGAATAAAACTAAAAATAAATTACCCTAATTAAATTTACTAAGTTAGATGAATAAAAATTTTCATTACATCGCCTAACACGGGATATCCGATTCACGAACTAATAAAATCATTTTAACTTCTTTATGGCAGAACAAAATCAAAAATCGAAACCTAGTCAAGAAGCGCTGATACAACTACTTGACGAGCAGGCTAAAACGCAACATTCTAAAAATGCGATTTTTTTCTTTTTTGTCTTTGGAGTTATCTTTTTTCTTGTAAAAGGTCAATCACTGTTTAGTCTCGGAACACTTTTATTCTTTGTTGTTGGCATGTTTCTTGCCTCGATTCTCTCTATCCCGGGTTACTTAATTAAGGTATTTATATCGAAAAAAATCAATGAACGCCAAGCTACCATTCTTTCAAGCTTCTATTGGTTATTTGAGATAGCATATGATTTTGTTGTAACTTATATTCTGTTTACCATCTATCTGAGATTAGTTGGTTAAAAATGATTTTATTTTAACGTTCGCTTATCCAAATTTGCTTTCACGAAACGCTTAAGCAAACTTCGGATATCCTGAAACGTTATGTGAATTAAAAAAAGAATTTGCCGCCCCTGTAAAACCCCGCAGAAATTCTTTGCGGGGTCACGAGGCAAGCAGAGAGCAAAATCGGCTATGATTTTGCTTCAGATTTTTTCAAACAGACACCATTCTCATCTGGCTAAAGTCAAACCCAAAACTTTTCCTGCTCCCCCTTTTTTTAAAACCTTTCCCGCCTCTTTTAAGGTTGCTCCGGTTGTCCAGATATCGTCAAATAATAGGATATTAGGATATGAAGATCCGCCAGCTGGCGGATTAGGAGAAATTTTGAAGGCTCCAAGAATATTTTTTCTACGCTCTTCTTCTTTAAGTTCGACTTGGGGTCGGGTATTTTTAGTTCTTTGCAGTAAATCAGGCAAAAATGGCAAATTAAGATTTTCGGAAATCAATTTTCCTAAAAGTTTTGTTTGGCTAAAACCTCGCCATCTTTCTCTTCGAGGATGAAGAGGAACGGGAACCAAAAAGACCTCTTTCTCTTGACAAAAATTACTAAAAGCTTTATCTTCGCCACAAAAACTCAAAAAAAGCTCGACCAAATCAGAAGCTAAATCAGAAACAAATTTGTACTTTAATTTCTTAATTGCTTTCTCAATCACTCCTTGAGAGGCAAAAATGCTCGTTAATCCATCTAATCCCCAAGGTCGGAGACAACGAGGATGAGTTATCCCATCTATGGCGGGGTATCCGCACATCGGGCAAATCCTTCGAGGTTCCAAACTTACCAAGTTAAGACACTGACTACAAAAATACCCACCAACTTTTCCACAACCTAAACACCGCCGAGGAAATAAAAAATCTAAGAAATTCATGGAAGCGTATTTTTAAGAATTTGCCTTAATTGTTCATGTCCTGCGCCGCTTTTCAAGAATACCTCTCTTGCCTTAGCATCCTTTTTATTGATGAAATATTCATAATGAATCAACTTAAGGTATCTTCTTTTTCTTGTCGAAGTTACATCTCCTCGAGCGTGCTGTTGTAATCTTCGCTTTAAATCACTTGTAACGCCTATATAAAGTTTCAAATCCTTTTTACTAAGAAGAACATAAACGTAATAGTGCATACTAAAAGGCAACGTCTGACGTTGCCTTAATTATAACAGAGATATATCGACGCGGTGGCTCGTCAAACGAGCCCACCCCGTTCGACGGGGTGGAGATGTCCGGCAATGAGCCGGAGTCCGAAAAAAGTTTTTAAAAACTTCTACAAGCTTAGTCAACTTTTGTTTCTTGTCTTAACCTGATCCTGTTGACCGGAAAGTTAAGACAAAGACTAAAAATACTTGGCCCCGCCTTTTAGTCAAGGGGCGGGATTGTATCCCGACTTTGTTCATGCCTGTAAGGCTTCATCGGGAGAAAGCCTTAAAGACAGCAACTATGCTTGCTTAAGCTTATTAAGCGTACGCTAAAGCGTAGTCGCGGCCAACATTGCTGTTGACAGTTATTTTTGACTGTGTTTTCGACTGCCAGTCAAAGTCGACTTGCCGTTTTTAAAGAGCTCTTCCGTCGATCTTTACATCCCCAAACAAAAATTTTTTAATTTTCAATTTCTAATTTTCAATTTTTCTCTTATTTCTCTTTCAATATCCCGCTTCTTAATTGCTTCCCTCTTCTCGTATTTTTTCTTACCCTTAGCCAAAGCCATTTCCAGCTTAATATTCCGATTCTTAGTATAGCAAGAAATAGGTACAATTGTCAAACTTTGCCGACTGGTTTGTTGAGCTAATTTCAAAAGTTCATTTTTATGTAAAAGCAGCTTTCTCGTTCGCCGGGAGTCATAGTTACGATTATCAGCAAAAGGGTAGGGATGAATATGGGCATTGACTAACCAGGCTTGGCCATTTTTGATTTGGACAAAAGCTTCCTCCAACCTTATGTGCCCAGCCTTAACTGATTTTACCTCGGCCCCACTTAAAGCAATCCCGGCTTCAAATTTTTCCAAAAGATTGTAATCATAGCGGGCCCGACGGTTAAAAATGCGCATTTTAGATTTTTAATTCCAAAGTATAAATTTTACTTCCACCTAATAGGAAAATCTTCTTTTCTTTTTCCGATACTACCAATCCTACCGCATCTTTTATCCCCTGCCCGCCTTGACTCGGCGAGGCAGGCCAAACATACTCTGAATCATACTCACCTGTTTTTTTCAAAACCACTATTCGGGAATTGCCTTTGTCTAAAACATAAAGGGAGCTTTGCTCAGAATCAGTGTAAATAATACTAGGATTTAATAAAGACTTAGCTAAGCCTGTAACTCTAAAATTTTCCTCTGTTCCTTGGATAAATTTCCAGATTTTCCCGTCGTTTCCTAAAACCCAAATCGCTCCATCAATCGCCACAGAAACTACCTGACTAAAATCAGCCGCCTCTCCCTTTAACCATTTTTGTTTTGTCCCAAATCCATTCTCAGCGATAGGATACTTCCAAATCTCGCCCTTTTTATCCAAAAGATAAAGACTAGTGCCAAAACCAGCCATATCGACGATTTCCCCCCAGCTAGCATCTTTTTTAATTCTTAACTCTGTTTCTAAAATTCCTTCTTCAGTCAGAGCATAAATCTTATCACCCAACATCGCTATTAATCTTATTCCCCTAAGTTTTTCTCCGCTAGCTAAGATTGTTGACTTTTTATCTTTGATCCCCAAGCCGTAAATCGTTGATTGAACCTCATCTAAAATTACCAGTTGGTCGGCCAAAACTGTCAAGTTGTCTCCTTTAGCATTGGCTTTGATTAACTCGAGATCGAAAAAAACCGCTCCTTCAACTTGATGTTCTTTCAAAACTTTACCTAATGTTTGTCTAAGCTCTTCCTGAAACTTTAAAAATTCCTCAGTTTTAAGACCAGCAGATTCGATTTGCTGGGTTAAATCTTGAGCTTCAAGTAGAAGTTGACTGGCCTTGGTCGGGTTTAAAGTTAACAAATCTTTCCCCTCTTTCAATTTCTCTTGAGCTTGTTCCAAAAGAACAGAGGTTTTTTGAGTCAAACCAGGATGTCTTCTTTGTCTTGCTCCTAAAACAACACTTACGCCTAAAATCAAAAGTAAAATCAAAGCCACGGTAATTACTGTTTTTTGAGAGCGAGGGGTTTTCTTTTGACTCTCCGCCAGGGAGGTTATTTTTTCTAAGGTCTTTTCTTTAACTTTTGCGGCAATCGTTTTTCCTACTTGAAAAATCCTGTTTAGCTCTCTATCCTGTTTTTTAATCTCTGGTAACTCTGTCTCTTTAAATTCTTGCTTTTTAACCTTAAAAATCACCGCCGCTGCCTTTCCCCCATCTTCTTGACCATGAACTACTGGAGCTATAGATTCAGCCGCTTCGCTGGGAGAGTTAGTGGTTAAGGCTGCTTGTAAAACACCCTGAGGAACCAATTGAAAAAATTCTCCAGTTCCCAAACAAAATAAATCTCCATCTTCAAGATAACCACTAATTGTCTCTTTGCCAACTAAGATTGTCGCTACTTTCCCTTTCCTGGCTAAAACTAATCTGGCCCCATTGTTTACTGCTCCATATAAAACATTACCGACAACAGCAATTGCCCCAACATCAATCTCAACCTCACCGGTGGTCTCCAAACCAATCTTTTCCACTGCCTTTTTTAGTTGTTCCAACGGGCTGGCAATTAAATCTCCAAAATATTCTTCATGAAGTCGAGAAATAATTTCCCGGCCGGCGGTAGCAATTTCCACTTCTTCTGGGGGATTAGCAATTCCAATTACGGCCAAAAGCTGACCACGTTGGGAAATTTTTTCTGCCTGGGAAGGGGAAAAAGCATGAACCCAAGAGCCAGAATTTTGAGTTGAGGTACCAACAATTTTAGCTATTTCAAGCAGGAATTTAGCCATATCATCTTAAATTTAAAGAATTATCAACGCCAAAAGAAAAACAGCAATTGCTACTAGTAAATGAATCCGCGATACAAGTTTTAAAGGGAAATTAAAACCGCCATCAAGGGCTTGGGTCATTAAATCAACCTGACGGATAACAATAACGGCAAAAGCAATATAAATTGCTAAACCAATTAAAAACAAAATCTTAATCAAAAACCAAACAGTTAAGGCTGGGATAAAATTAACTAAAAATTGAATAAATCTCTCAAATGGTGTCATCTTACTCTTCCTTCCAGCTTCTCTTTTTCTTCTTCCAAAATTAAATCATTTAAAACTTGAGAAACTCGACCGGGGTTGGGAATGGCTTCAAAGTAGATTTCCGGAATTGTTCCGGCGGTTTGAATCGCTACGTCACCAAAATTAAAAAGAGAGCGAATAAAACCTCCAGTTTTGGCGCTGACATCTTGGATTCGATCAATTTTAGTTTCACTAATATCTTTATACAAAATACTAGGAAAATTAATATCAATAATCCGCTCATCAGTAACAACATTGACATTGAAAAACCAAGACAAAAATCGTTCAAAAGCAAAAGCAAAGGTTAAAAGATACCAAGCAAGAGAGATAATAAGTCTAAAACTCGAGGGAATGAAATCCAAAGAAACGATTCGTCCAATCATTGTTGGGCAAATAACCATTATTAAGGCAATCACTAACCAGGGAATATTGGTAATCATGTGCCGGCGCAAAAGAAGCACAATTTTTTCTTTTTTCTCCTGAGTTTCAAAACGAAGATTAGTTGGTCGAGGAATAAAAGCAGCTAAAGGGTTAACTGGTGCCTCTTTTTTTGCCAATTCTGGTTTCTTCTCCACTTTTTCAGGTGAGCTTACGAAAACATCAGGCATGGCTTGATTGTATCATTTTTTCTCAATATTAAACAATTTTGATTTCAAAGAAATTCTGGCGGGAGCCCGAAGGTTAAAAACAGTATAAAATTCCTCTCCACCAACTTCAAAATCGCTTTTATTGGTTTTAAAAACTAATTTATTCGTTTGGCCATTAGTTCCATAACTTACCTCAACACCAGAAACAGACGAATATCCGCCGATTTGCCTCAATTGGTCAAAGGAAAAAGGATCGCCACTTTTACCAAAACAGGAAACATAATCAATTGGCAAAATCCTCTCAGAACTCTGGCCAGACCGATAGGCGATAACCGCATTCAAAATATCTGCCATTTCCTCTTGATTTAACCAGGGATGGGAGCGACCGCAGGTCGCCCCCGAACGACTTTTATACCAACCCTTGTAAAACCAAGGCGAACCGGCAATTTTCTCATAGGCATCATTCGTCCAACAGCTTTGGTTGCCGCACTTGGTATCCCAACCGCCGGCAGTGGTAAAACCATTGGTCGTGTATTGATAGTTATAGCCGCCGGAAGAAGCCGCATACCAAGCGGAAAGTGGCTTGCCGTTAGCCATCATTACCCAACCCCGCGTCGCCTCAACCGCTGCCTCCCAAGTCCCGCCTTTGTTAGCTGGTTTATAAACCTGGCAAGACTCGGTGGCACAAATCGAACCCTGACCATTATTAGTATAGGCCAAGGCATAGGAACGCGCGGCCACTGCCTGGGCTTTTAAAGCGGCCGAATCGTTATCGGTCCATGTCCCTGGCATTTCGTAGATTCTTTTAACGTAAGTTTCTATATCAACTGTGCCGTAACCCTGGACGGTGATATTAATTGAAGTAGAATAATCTTTCTTAATTTCCACCCCGCCATAATAGGCGCGCAAAATTGTTTCAGCATCTTGTTCGGACTTGGCCCGACCCCAGGCCCCGTATTGGCTCATTCCTTTCCGATGAGGAGCACCGAAAGAAAAAGCGGCAAAGGCTGGCCTAAAACCAGGATCAAAATCCGGTCGAGCATTAGGGTCATCCGCCAGTGGCACTTCTCCAACGGTGGTCTGAAAAGTGCCGGTTTTTTCTGCCAACAAAGCCTGTTGTTTAGAAGTTAAGCTGGCAATTTTCCCGGAAATCTCACCCAAATAACTTTCAACCTTTTCTACCTCACCCCTTAAAAAAACCGCTTGCTTATTGATGCTTTCTTTGTTTTGAGCCAGCCAACTGCGGTTTTCTTCCAACTTATCTTTGTCTTCCTGAAGCTTAACTAAATCACTAGAAATTTTAATAATTATCGTTTTATCCATGTTAGCCATAACGGTTCGATATGAAAGCTCTCGAGTAAGATAAACAGCATTATCCGAGGCTAAAAAGAGTAAAAACGGCGAAAGTTGCCGACTCCTGATATAAAAACTTCTCACCCGGGCGTTAAAAACTTCTTTTTGATATTCTAAAGCAACCTCGCGGTCAAAAATTTCCTTCTCCACTTTTTTAATTTGGGCTTCGGCTGATTTAATTAATTTTTCAAGGTTGCTTAGTTGTCTATCTAAAGCCGCTAGTTGTTCTTTGTTTTTTGTTTGGGCTGGAGTATAAGCCGAAATAATCTCCTGGCATTCCTGGATTTTTCGCTGACATTCCTCGGGCGAGGAACAGTTAGTGGTATCGCAATTAGCGGCAAATACAGAAGTAATTAAGTAATTAGTAATTAGTAATTGAGAAATCAAAAAAGTCGCAAATAACAATATAACAATATAGCCATTTAGCAATTTAGTCGGCCATTTAGCCATTCTTATTTAAGTATACCACGTGTTGCGTCTGGTTCTTTTATTGTGCTAGACTGAAAAAGATGAGAAAGTTAGTATTATTTTGCGTTTTAGCTGTCTTTTTTTCTTTTTTATTTTCTATTTCAGTTAGAGCGGCCGCCGATTGTCCTGTATGTCCTTCGGGTTATGATTGGAGCTACACTCTTAATACCTGTCAAAAGGGGCCTACATATGTTCCCCCAATTTATGTCGATTGTGGAAGCTGTCAGTGTGATACTGGGAAAGGCTGCCAATCCCCCTGTACCTTCCCTCTGCATCCTGGAGTCTACTTCTGTCGTTGGTCTGGGGCTGTAGCTGAAGACAGATGCGTTCCTGTAAGTCATTGTACAGCAAATGGTCAACCCGGAAATGAATGCGATGACAAGGACATAACAGAATGTTCAACTGCTGGGCCTTTTGCCTGCATCACTACAACCATCACTCCTGCTCCAGGTATTTCTTGCGATATTTGTGGATGCGCATTACCAAATACAACTGTCAATTGCCCAAATTGCAAGACCAAATGTCAAGGGTGCGTTAATGCTGGTAAGTCTTGGACTGCCTTAGGTTGTCTTCCTACTAATGACCCCCAAGAATTTATTGGCTGGCTTTTAGGAGCAGCGATTGGAATTGCTGGGGGAATTGCTTTTTTACTCATGCTCTGGGGTGGATTTCAAATAATCACCTCAACTGGTGATCCAGAAAAACTCAACAAAGGTAAGGAAATTTTAACTTCAGCCATTGTTGGCTTGATAGTCATCATTTTTTCTTTGTTTCTGCTACAATTAATTGGAGTCAAAATTTTGCAAATACCAGGATTTGGAGAACCTGAGTGGAGTGGTGGAGGTGGTGGAGGTGGAGGTGGAGGTGGAGGAGGCGGAGGTGGAGGAGGTGCCCAATGAAACAACTCTTGGCTTACGAATTACCAAAATATAGTGATATTCCTGGGTTTGAGAGATTTAAATTTGCCGATGCCACAATCAGTGATATTATCTCTGCTCTTCTGCCTTATGTTTTTGTTCTTGCTGGATTAATCCTTTTCGGCTTTCTTATTTTTGGTGGCTTTGAGCTTTTAACTTCGGCTGGCAATCCAGATAAAGTAAAAGCTGCCCAGGGAAAAATCACCAACGCCATTGTGGGCTTTATTATTATTTTCTTAAGTTATTGGATTGTTCAGATTTTGGAGGTTATTTTTGGAATTTCGATATTGGGGTAACTACTTTTTCTTCTTGTAAACCTCAAATTTTCCTCCACCAAATCTTCTGGCTCGCTTTTGATACTCGGCAATGGCTTTATCCAATTTTTCCGGAGTAAAATCTGGCCATAAAGTATCAGTAAAATAAAGCTCGGAGTAGGACATTTGCCATAATAAAAAATTCGAAAGACGAATCTCTCCTCCAGCCCGAATAATTAAATCTGGATCTCGTTCTCCATTGGTGTACAAAAGCTTCCCAAATGTTTCTTCGTTAATTCTTTTTGGGGGGATTTTTTGACTGACAATTTTTTTAACCGCTCGCAAAATCTCATCCCGACCACCATAATTTAAGGCAACATTAACTTTTAATCTTTCATGTTTTTTAACAATTGCCAAAATTTCTTCAATTGCCCGAACTACTTTTCTGGGAAAAGCTTGAAAATCGCCCAAAATCGCCACTTTAATTCCTTTTTTCTTATATTCCTCTTTTTTCTCCTTAACCGCTCTAACTAACAAATTAAAAATGCCTTTCACTTCCTCTTTAGCTCTTTCCCGCCAATTTTCTGTTGAGAGAGTATAAACTGTTAGGGTCTTAACTCCCAGCTCTAAACAATGGTCAACAATTTTAACCAAAGCTTTAACCCCGGCTTCATGACCCTGAATCGCCGTTAAACCTCTTTTTGCCGCCCAACGCCTGTTTCCATCCATAATAATGCCAATGTGTTGGGGGATATTGTTGGGGTTAAGCTTAACTTTCTTCATGATAATTTGAGATTTTACCACTTTAAATAATTAAACTGCAACTATTTTGTTAATTTCCTGAAGTAAGGTCGGTAAAATTTCTTTTTCGGGAACAGTTTTAATTACCTTTCCTTTAACAAAAATGGCTCCGACATGCTTTCCTCCAGCCACACCAATATCAGCTTCCCTGGCTTCTCCTGGCCCATTAACAACACAACCCATAACTGCCACCTTGATTGGTTTTTCTACTTTGGCAATTGCTTTTTCAACTTTATTAGCTAAAGTCACCAGATCAATTTCTGTTCGGCCACAAGTAGGACAGGAAATCAAGATTGGCCCTTTTTCTCTTAATCCCAGCGATTTTAAGATTTCAAAACCAACTCTTACTTCTTCGGTAACGCTTCCAGTTAAAGAAACTCTAATTGTATCGCCAATTCCTTGGGCAAGAAGACTTCCAATTCCTACAGCGCTTTTGATTGAACCAGACCAAACCGTTCCCGCCTCGGTAATTCCAAGATGCAACGGATAATCATATTTTTTAGAAAAAATTTCATAGGCTTTAATTGTTCTGGGAACATCTGAAGCTTTCAAAGAAACCACAATCTCAAAGAAATCTAAATCTTCAAGAATTTTAATGTGCCTGAAAGCGGATTCCACCATCCCGTCAGCAGTAGCCAGACCGCCATATTTGACCAAAATATCTCTTTCTAGGGAGCCGGCATTAATCCCAATTCTAATTGGAACTTTCCTCTCTTTAGCTGCCTTCACCACCGCTTTTATTTTTTCTTTACTGCCAATATTTCCCGGATTAATTCTTATTTTATCTACTCCTTGATTTATTGCCTCTAAAGCCAACTGATAATCAAAATGAATATCGGCTACCAGAGGAATATGGATTTGTTTTTTAATTTTTCCTAGGGCTCCCGCCGCTCCCATATCAGGTACAGCTACCCTAACTATCTCACAACCAACCTCTTCTAACTCATGAATTTGTTTAACTGTCGCTTTCACATCCCTAGTATCTGTATTACACATCGACTGAACGGCGATTGGATTTCTCCCACCAATTTTAATCTTGCCAATTTTTACTTCTCGCGTCTTTCTTCTTTTAATCATAAAGTTTGGGCTAAAATTACTTTTTTAAATCTTCCTTTTAATTTATTAAAAGCCTTTCGAGCGAGGATTTTATTTTGGTAAATCCCAAAAACAGAAAGACCTGAACCACAAAGCATCGCCTTAAGTGCTCCAGATTTTAAAAGTTCTTTTTTAATTGAGTTAACCATTGGATAAGCTTTTGGTATCGAATATTCAAAATCATTATGTAAATTCTTGGCAATCTCGTTAATATTTTTTACTTTAATGGCTGCGGGTAGTTTTTCCGCTTTGTAAGAATTTTTGCCAATCCGTTTAACATCCAAATTCTCATATGCCCAAGCTGTTGATGGTTTTTTCTCCTTTGGTGTCACTACAATAATTGGAATTTTGGGTATAGTTATGTTTAATTTCCTAACTTTCTCCCCAATTCCCCCAACTTCGCAAATTCCCCCAATCAAGCAATAACAAACGTCTGTTCCTAAATTTAAAGCAATTTTAAAAATATCCCTTGGGGTCAGCTTCAATTTCCAAAGCGGCAATAAACCCTCCAAAGTCTGGGCGCCATCCGCACTCCCCCCGCCCAGTCCGGATTTAACCGGAATTTTCTTTCTTATAAAAATTTTTACCCCCAATTCATTATTCCTCACCTTTTCTTTTAATAAGTGGGCGGCCCTAAAACATAAGTTCTCCTCATCTAAGGGTACATCTTTAGCGTCAGAAAAAACTTCAATTTTATTTTTTTGTTTTTCCAAAATGATTTCATCAGATAAATCAATTTGGCAATTAATAAATTTAACCGGAAAATAATCGGTTGATTTCTTTTTAGAAAAAATATGGAGATTTAAGTTTAATTTAGCTGGGGCTCGAATAGTTATCTTTTTCATTTGATCAAACTAACAATACAAAAAACCTGGATTCCTTTACCCTTACCAAAACTAGTCAAATTCTCTCCGCTGGTAAAAGCCATGCCAATTCTTTCTTCATTAATACCCAAAAGTTTTGCTAATGACCGGCAAATTTTTTCTCGACAGTTTTCTAACTTCGGTTTTTGGGCTTCAACCATAAAAGAAACATTGTTAATCTTATATCCTTTCTGCTTGACCATTCCTAAAGCTACTCTTAGGTATTCTTTACTATCATAAATCCCTTGATTAAACATCGGCCTGGCATACAAATCAAAAGAACCGTAGCCAATGGCAGTATTTAAGGCGTTACACAAAGCGTGAATCACCACATCTCCATCCGAATCAGCCTTAAGATAATATCTCTGACTAATCTCAATACCACCGAGAATTAAATTCTTTTTTATATTTGATTTTTTATTTTTCAGTCTTAATTCGTGACTATCCTGGCCAATTCCAACCCTACACATTTTTATCTAAACTCTCAAATAACTGTTCAGCTATCACCAGATCAAGGGGGGTAGTAATTTTTATATTAACTAGGTCTCCGAGAATTATTTTTACTTTTACCCCTAATCTAGTAACCAACTCGCTATCATCTGTGGGAATAAAATATTTTTCTTTTATTGCTTTTTTGTACGCTTTTAATATTAATTCCCTCCTAAATCCCTGGGGTGTTTGAGCAATTAGAGTTTTTTCTCTAAGGAAAGACTCCTTAATAAGGAAATTTTCAACATATTTTATAGTGGCCGTTGGACTAATGGCTGGGATAACAGCCCCGTACTTTTTAGTTTCTTCGATTAACTTATCTATTAACCAAACAGGGGTTAATGGTCTGTTGCCATCGTGAGTGATGATAAAATCGCCTTTTGTGGCTTTGGCGGCATTATAAGCAGAAATAATCCTTTCTGGACCGCCTTTAACTATTTTTGCTTTAAGCTTGGCTTTCGCCATAAGCTTCTTATACGTCTCTATCTCCTCTTCCCTCGCGGCAATGACAATTTCCTCAACATTCTTTGATCTGGAAAACTGGGTAATGGTTCTCACCAATACTGGCTCTCCTTTTATCAAACTCAACATTTTATTCCCTCCAAATCTTGTTGAATTACCGGCAGCAGCGATGGCGACAGAAATCATTTCTTGTATTCCTCCAGTGCTTTTTGGGCAAAAATTTGCCCCCATCTTTCGGCTTTAATTATTTCCGAAAGCGAAGGAGAATGTATTGTTTTATGAGCAGCCATTGTTTTTCTAATAATCTTTGGGATATCCATAAACCCAATTTCCTTATTGACAAAAGCTTTCACTGCTGTTTCATCCGCCCCATGCATCACCGCCGGCATTGTTCCCCCAATTTTTAAAGCCTCAAAACCAAGACCTAAACCAGGAAATTTCTCAAATGGAGGTTCTTCAAAGCTTATTTTTCTCCCAACCAAGTCAACAAACGGAACCACGATTGTTTTTCTCCTTTCAGGGTAAAATAAAGCGTATTGAATATAGCGTCTCATATCCGGAGCGCCAATTTCCCCAAGGATACTTCCATCCACAAATTCAACCAATGAGTGACAAAGATACTCAGGATGAACAATAATCTCAATTTGGTTGGGTGAAAGGTCAAATAACCATTTTGCTTCAATTACTTCAAAACTCTTATTCAAACAGGTGGCACTATCGACACTAGTTTTAAGACCCATATTCCAGGCTGGCCGATGAAGAACATCGCTCATCGTCACCTTCTTTAGTTTTTTTCTGCTCATCTTCGCAATTGGGCCTTTACCCATAGTTAAAATAACTCTTCTAACTTCTTTTTTTTCTCCTGTATGTAAACACTGAAAAATAGCTGAATGCTCGGAATCTATAGGAATTAACTTAATTTTATGCTTTCTAATCTCTTTATTCACCAAACTTCCAGCGACCACCATCACTTCTTTAGTTGCCAAAGCAATATCTTTACCAGCCCTTATTGCTTTTAGGGTGGGTAAAAGACCAACCATCCCTACAACCGCCACTACCACCATTTCTGCCGACGGCCAAGTAGCTACTTTAAGAATTGCCTCTTGACCGTCCTTTTCAGCAATAGAAAAAGTCTCAGGTTTGAATTCTTTAATTTGTTTTTTAAATTCCAAAGAGTCAGTTTGACAAGCTAAACCAACAACCTTAAATTCTCCTGGATGGCCTCTAACTACTTCCAAAGTTTGTTTACCAATTGAGCCAGTTGAACCTAAAATAGCAATCTTTTTCAAAACCCCTCCAGTCTTTTTTTTACTTTTTTAATAATCCAATCAGGAGTTGAGGCACCGGCTAGAAGCCCTACCCTCCGTACTCCCTTTAACCAATCTTTTTTAATCTCCTTTTCAGTCTCGATATGAAAAGTGGAAACAATCTTTCTCGTCAATTCTGCCAACCTTTTGGTATTCGAACTTTGTCTTCCACCGACCACAAACACGATGTCAACCATTTTAGCAATTTTTCTAGCTTCTTTTTGAGCTAATTGGGTAAAGCTACAAATTGTTCCCACCGACTCAAATTCTTTTGTCTTTTTCTTTAAAATCTGGCAAATTTCTTTAAAAAGATAGTTTGAGAAAGTTGTTTGGGAAAGAACCCCGATCTTTTCAACCCAAGGCACTCTTTTTGCCTCTCCAATCGAGGAAATAACTCTCCCATTTTTAGTGTAACCAATTATTGCTTTAGTTTCTGGATGATTTTTTTCCCCACAAATTATAACCCTAAATCCTTTTTCCTCGAGCTTGGGGGCTAATTTTTGGACTCGAGCAACCCAGGGACAGGTGGCGTCAATTACTGGCAATTTTAATTTCTTTAATTTCTGATAGGTTTCTGGGGATTCTCCATGGGCGCGGATAACAATCGTTTCTCCTCCTTTAATCTCCCTAGGGTCGGTAATTTTTTTTACCCCCCATTTTTTTAATTGTTCGATTGCTTGTTTATTATGAATTAATTCCCCTAAAATATAGATAGAGCCTTTTTTCTTTCTGGCTGCTTTTTCTACCAAACTCCAGGCTCTTTTAACTCCTGGACAAAAACCAGCAAATTTTCCCAAAATTATTTCCATTTTTGAATCCAATAAAGTAAATAAAAAGCAAAAAACAAAAGAAAAATTATTCCGGCCAAGCTTAAACCCAAACCAAAATTTTTAAAGTGTTTCAGTTGAGGAAAGAAATTCGGAATCATAAGAAGAGTAATTCCGATGAACATCAATATTCCCAACCAAGCTCCAAGCCATAAGGAAGTAAAAATTGCCATTTGAGACCGATCACGACTAATTTTTTTTAAGGTTAAATATGGGTGAATTAAAAAGCCGTATGAATTAGCTAGGAGGAGATATCCCTCTTTAAGAAGAGTTAGAATAAAAAGCTTTGGCAAAAGCTTTTCTTGCCCGAAAAAGTCTTGACTCAATCGCCGAAATCGTTTCATTTAATTTTTGGGCAATTTCAACAATAGTTAATCCCTCGTAATACTTTAGTCGCAAAATCTGGGAATATTCTTCGCTTAAGTTCTCCAAGGTTCGCCTAACCCTATATTCAAATTCTTTTCTTAACAAAATTTGTTCCGGACCTAAAGCTTGGGTAGCTAAATTCTCAAGCCAAGGAAGATGAGAAAATAAAATGGTTTTAATTTTCTTTTTTCGGTAAAAATCGGCGATTTCGTGCTTGGCAATTCCACAAAGCCAGGTAAAAAATGGAGACCTCGCAGAAAAAGTCGGCAAAGATTCCGAAGCAGAGATTAAAGTTTCTTGAAAAATGTCCCAGGCGTCATCTTCATTCTCAACGCGTTGTTTAATAAAATTCCAGAGTCGTCTTGAATATTTTTCAATCCATTTACTCATTTTTCCTCAGTTTATACTCTTCCAGCGCCTTAATCAACCATGGAGTATAATTTTGAGAATGAGTCTTGAAATCTTTCAAAAGTTCGTCAAGAGGCACCCGCTTATAACCATAGGCAACCTCAGAATTTGGATAGACTTCGCCGTTGTGTTCTCCAACTAAAAAAGCACAATATTCATTTTCGGAAAATTTTGTAAATCTGGCAAAGTAATTAAAGCCAAAAAGTTTCTTAACCGGAATTTCAATTCCCCATTCTCTTTTTAAACAACGCCAAGCGCCTTCTTCATAAGTCTCATCCGACCCATTTTCTTTATGAAGAGGGTGGCTGTTGGTTAAATCCCAAAAACCATCCCAAAGTTTGTGCTTGCGCTTTTGAAGCAAAACTTCACCCTTTTTATTGCGAATCATGATAGTAAAGGCACGATGATGCAAGCCCGTCCCAATATGACACCGACTCTTCGGAGCATATTTGCCCAAAAAATTGTCATTTTTATCAACCAACAAAAGCTCTTGTTCCGTCATATAAATGTTTTGAGATAATTCTTGCTCCATTGGTGGGTTTGTTAATAATTATTTTTTTAATCCCCAAGCTTTTTAGTTTTTGGCTTACCCTATTTTCATCCTTACCCTGACAAATTAAATGAACATTGGGTCCAGCATCGATAGTAAAATAAACCGGTAAATCTATATCCCGCCAATCTTGAACCGCCAAAATTATCTCCATTGTTTTTGGCAACCAATAAAAAAGTGCTGGCTTGGAGGTCATCATTACCGCATGCATATTTACTGCCTCTTCTTCAATGATTTCTCCAAATTTTTTAAAATTTCGCTGTTTTAGGGCTTCTTTAATTATTCTTATCTTCGCCCTCATTCCTTCAATTCTTGGTTTATAAAATAGGCTGCTTTCGCTTAAAACATGTCCCTCCGAAGAACTCACTTTTTTGGGTGTTTCACCAATTATAGCAATAATATCGGTAATGTCCCACCAATTTGGTGGGTATAAAGAGTAAGCATATGAGGCTTCACTCGAATTTCCAGCCCTCCATTCAGTAAATCCGTCAGGAATTGAACGACAGGCAGAGCCCGAACCTTGACGGGCAAGAATTGAAAGTTGTTTTTGGCTAAGTTTTAAATCAGCAGCGGTAGTGGCGGCTAAAGTTAAGGCGGCAAAACCTGAAGCAGAGGAAGCAATTCCTGTCCCTTTGGGAAAATTATTTTTAGTCACTACCCGGGCATGAACTTTAATATTTGCTAAATTCCTTATCCGCTCAAGATGGTCAACTATCCGTTTTTTGCTTTTATCATCTAATTTCTCTCCTGCCATTTTTATCTGGTCTTGTTTTAAATTTTCTAAAAACTCAACCGTAGTTATAGTAAAAACATTGCTTAAATTCATCGCTAAAGAATTATTTGCCGGCAGCCGAAGCTTTTCATCTTTCCTTCCCCAGTATTTGATGAAGGCGATATTGGCTGGCGCAATCGCGGTAACTTTTCTCATTCTATTTTTACTCCTTCGGCGTTTGGCCTGACCTTTATAACCCTTCCGCCAGCCTTTTGAATTGCCGATTCTACCGCTTTTCTTTTTTCTTCCTTAATAAAGGCAATCATACAATCGCCCCCACCAGCCCCGGAAAGTTTTGCCCCCCATGCCCCTGTCTCCCGAGCAGCAATAATTAAGTTGGAGAGTTCTTTGGTATTCACACCTAAAGCATCAAGCAATTCTTGATTTAAATTCATCAATTCTCCTGTCTTTTTAAAATTTCCCCTCAGAAGAAGTGTTTTCGCTTTGTTAGTCAAAAGGCTGATTTGATCAAAAATAGAGTCGACTAATTTTTTATTATTTTCCCTTAAAATCGCCACTTTCTTCACCATGGTTGGCGTATCAGCTTTAATTCCAGTGTAACCAACCACGAGAGGTAGCTTTTTTACTTTTAAGGGAATAACTTTTTTCCCTCCTGTCACGAAAAAAACCGTCCCACCCCAAATAGCAGCAGCCAAATCAAAACCTGAGCCCACCCCCTGCACGTCAAGAACTGTTTTATGGGCTAAATCAAATAGTTTTTTATTATCCATTTTTATTTTAAATAACTCTGATAATCCTTTAAAAGCCGCTACTGTTACGGCTGAAGAGCTGCCAAAGCCGAACTCAGAGGAAAATTCGCTTTTCGTCTCTATCCTTAACCCTGATTTTACTTTATATTTTTCAAAAAAATTTTTAATTGACGTCTCCAAAAATTGAACCCCCTTAGGTAAATTTTTGTGTTGACCTAAAAGGCCTAGCTTTTTAGTATAACCAGCCACTCCCACTTCTGGGGCATCGATTTTTATTTCATCTCCAAAAACAGGCTCAATCAAAACCCTTATTCTTTGATCTACTGTAGTTACAATACATGGGCGATTATAAACCACTGCGTGTTCTCCAAATAACATTAACTTTCCTGGAGCAGAGACTTTAATTTTTTTCAATTCTTACCCCCTCTTCCCCTAATTTTACTTCAAAAGCAGGCAAATTTTTCTTTTTGGCGATTTTAAAAAGAGCTTCTTTTTTAGAATGAAAGGCTAAAATTATTCCCGCCCCTTTTTTCTTTCCCCCAGCCCCACAAATTTTAGCCGCTCCGCCTTGCTTTTCAATCTCTCGAACTATCTTTTTAGCAAAATTACTTACTACTCCCAAATCTTCAAGCAATCGTTCGTTTTCCCTTATTGTTATTTTAACTAACTTTTCATCCATCTGATTGAAGGCAACCAGAAGTTGTTTTGTTGTCTTTTCTATCTCATTTAAAATTTTTTCTGTTTTTATCTTATTTTGTTCATATAATTTCTAACTCCCAAAACCATTTCACCAGTGGTCTCCATCGGCCTGCCGGTATTTATCAAAACAAACTCCGGTAATCTGACAAACTTCAATTTTTCAAAAAGTTTTAAAAATTCTGTTTCTTTGCGATACCAAAGAAAGCCACCGTAGGTTGAAATTGTATTGTCGCCTCCACTAGGATTGCCATGTTGTTTTTTCTCAATCTCATAAGCAATTTCATTAATTTTTTCTTTATTAAATGGTTTATTTAAATATTTAACCAAACCAGCGGTTGTCGCTACCGCTAATGCTGCCGAAGAACCCATTCCGCAACCAATAGGAATTTCTGAAGAAATTTCGATTTTTAATTTTTCTTTTGCTTTGCCGAAAGTTTTAAGAACAAAATCTCTAGCGAATTCTGCTAATTTTGGAGATTCGGAGGTAATAATTTCATTTTTAGAAGATTGTCTAAATGAAACAAAGAGACGGCGATTAATCGCCGCCAAAATTGCTGGTTTCCCATAAACCACCGCATGCTCCCCAGAAAGAATAATTTTGCCAGGGGCGGAAACTTCAACTTGCTCCCTCATATAATTTTTAATTCTCTTAAGGCCCTTTCGGCATAGGGCTCAAAGAAAAGTTTTCTTTCTTTGAATAATCTTTTGACCTTATGTTTGGGAAAAAACTTTACAAACTCTATTTCTTCAAGGTTTAGATTAAAGGGACCATTATCTTTTGCTAAAAGAATGGTGTACAGTTCTGTTTCCCACCTGGTGGCAATGATAATCTTTTTAAAAATTTTAATATTTAATTTTCGAGCAACACCTAGTTCCTCTTTTATCTCTCTTTCGGCCGCTTTTTGGTAATCTTCTCCCTTTTTTAAATGTCCGGAGCAGGAACTACTGTAAAAACCAGGATAGAGATCTTTAGTGAGACTTCTTTTTTGCAATAAAATTTCCCCTTTTGCATTTGAAATCACCATTCCTACTGATCTGTGAATCAAAGTTTTATTTTGATGACATTCTTTCCTTGTCCGATAACCGACAACTTTATCGTTTTTATCGACGACCACAAAAAGTTCATCTTGATTATCGGTCGTTTCCATATTTACTTTTTACTTCTTTTTTAGGTCACCGCCAAATCTTCTCTCTCTTCGGCCAAAATCAAGAAGTGCCTCGCGAAGAACTTCTGGGGTTAAATCAGGAAAATTAACTGTAGAATCATAAAAGTAAAGTTCGGCTAAAGCTCCTTGAAAGATAAACATCCCGCTTGTTCGTTGTTCACCAGAGGTGCGAATAATCAAATCAGGATCGGGCAAACCAGCGGTATCAAGATGTAAAGAAATTAGGTTTTCATCAATTTCATCCGGTTCTAGAATGCCATCTTTAATCCCTTGAGCAATCTCTCTGAAAGCCCGAACCAACTCATCTCTACCACCATAATCTAAAGCAAAAACTAGATTATATTTCTCATTTTCTTTTGTTCTCTCTTCTATGCTTTTGATTGCCTCAAGCAAACTCGGTCGCACCTTAGCAATCCTATCTTTCCTGCCAATGTGTCTAACTCTCACGCCCACATTCATCGCTTCGGTGATTATCTCTTCGTCGGTGAACAACTTTTCGAAAATTGCTGTCAAAGCGCTTATTTCTCCTGGAGATCTCTTTTCTAAGTTATCAGTAGATAATCCCCAGATAGTTAAGGTATGAATTTCCCAATCACGGCATGCTCTTATTAAGTCTTTAGCCGCTCTCGCTCCCTTCCTATGCCCTTCTACATCTGGTAGCCCTCGTTTCCTTGCCCAACGACGGTTACCATCGGGAATGATAACAAGGTGCTTGGGAAGAATAATACTTGGCTCGATCTCTTGAGGAGAAAGTAATTCTTTATTAACGGAGTTTTGTTCTGTCTCGAGCTTCGCCATTTTTTATATTAAGAAGGTCTAAAGCCTGGGCTACATTCTTCTCTGATTACTCTCCTTCGTCCAGCCCTAAAATCCTCAAGTATCTCTAGGGCTCCTGCCCTCCTTGGCATGTGTATTATATCAACTGGATTGATCCAACGATGATTAATGACTTCTCTGTCTTTTGAACTAAATCCTTTTGGAGAATCAGACCTTCCCTGGAAATGGATAAGATAAACCCTTCCCCAAATACCTGTCCTCTTCCCTAGCTGATAATCTCCAATCCAGTCAACTTCTGGGTTACAAACCATCCCCTCTTTGACACCAACTTCTTCCTCCAATAATCTTATTAAAGCCTCAAATTCTGTTTCTCCCTCTTTTATAGTTTCTGCTGGAATGCTAATATCACCGGCCATCTTATCTACTTGGGGTTTGTTTTCTGTTTCCTCAATCACCAAAACTTTCCCATCTTCACTTAGGATAATGGCAGCCACTCCCATTATTTTCCTTTCTTCAATCTCTTTAGAAATTTGTACTTCTGGTCTTTGAGCTTCTACCACTTTTAATTTCCTCCAAACCGCCGTTGGCGACGACTGTAGTCAAGAATCGCCTCTTTAATTTTGGCCGGAGTAAGATCAGGAAAGTGATCGTGCTCAAAATAGAATTCACTGTAAGCGTTTTGCCAGGACATAAAGCCGGAAAGCCGCTGCTCTCCGGAGGTACGAATAATAAGCTCTGGATATGGATAGGATTGACCTTTGGTATCCAAATAAGATTCAAAAATTTCTTTGGTCAACTTGTGAGGATCCACCTTTTCTTCAAGCATCTTTTTAGTTGCTCTTAAAATTTCGTCATGACCGCCATAATCAAGACAGAAATTCAGAATATGCTTTCTAGCGTTTTCAGTCTCCTTTTCTGCCTTTCGAGCAGTCTTATCAAGCCATTTAGGAATTTTTTCTTTCCGCCCTAAATGAATCATACGAGCTCCATATTTCTTGGCGTCTACCAAAAGATTCTCAATTAACTTCTTATAAAGCCTCATTAGGTACGCTACCTCTTCTTTTGAGCGATTCCAGTTTTCTGTCGAAAAAAACCAGAGCGAAATCGTGTGAATCCCAAAAAGATAACAGGCCCTTACTATCTCCGGGGCAATCTCAAAACCCCTTTTGTGTCCTTCAAACGTTGGAAGCCCTCGGGCTCTAGCCCAACGACGATTACCATCAGGAATAATGGCAAGATGAGTAGGAAGCTTTGTTCCGGAAGGCAGGGAAAAGTCCCATTTATACATTGAACAAAATTATAGCACGGAATCGCAATTTTTGCAAAATTTGACAGCCAAGATTGATATTGATAGACTGAATTTGATGGAGAAATTGGCTTTTGATATTGGTAACGAATTCAAATTGGGTGGAGAAACGGGAATTCGCCAGGCTGTTGGATATGGCTCG
>Ga0210024_1001406_pt1 | contig 21833 bp, 24 predicted proteins | sample CryGeymeta201525_FD_183988 | JGI IMG/M metagenome (GOLD analysis project Ga0210024, IMG submission 183988) | Groundwater microbial communities from Crystal Geyser aquifers in Utah, USA - Crystal Geyser metaG 2015-25 (SPAdes) (version 2) | ecosystem: Environmental > Aquatic > Deep subsurface >...
ATCCACATGCACGCGCTGCGCTCGGTGGCCGAACTGCTGACCGCCTACGCCGCCAGCCCGGTCGAGATCGCGCGCGACGCGGCGCCGATGGCGGGGCTGGCGGGCTTCACCCGGCAGCCGACCGAAGACGCGCCGCAGGCCCTGCGCCCCGACGCGGCGCCGCCCGCGCCGCCGCCCAAGAGCTGAGCCGCCGCACGCCGCGCCGCACCTTCCACCGCAACGCCGCCCGCCCCGGCGACGCGGCCTTTCTGGGCGGGTGAGGATGTCCGGCCCGGTCGCGCGGCCGCTTCCGGACCGAGAGCTTCGACCCGGCGCGCACCCTGCTCGACAGTGCGCAGATCGACGCGCTGAAAACCGGTCTGAAGGCGGCGGAAGCGGTCGGCGTCACCTGGAAATTCGTCCATACGCCCGAACCGATCCAGAATCTCGGCGTCAACACCGCCGACAGCTGGGAGGGTTACAAGGCCGAGCGGACCGCCCTGCTGAAGTTCATCGCCGACAAGGACATCGGCAACGTCGTTTTCGTCGCCGCCGACATCCACGGCGCTTTCGTCAACACGCTCACCTATTCCGATAGCCCGCTCGGCCCGCAAAGCGTGTCGCGCTCGTGCGCTACACGCCCGCCATCAGGATATCCACCGCCCGCGTGATCGACTCGCCCTGGTCGGCGACGCTTCCGGCGCGGCGCAGAGCCGACCGGCGCACGGCCGCGATCAGGCGCGTGGCGAGGATCAGACGGCGGCCGTCGTGCACGATTTCGGGGTTGAGACGCCGCACGGCGGGATAGTCCGGCAAAAGCGGGATCACGACCACGGAAGGATCGGGCGGCAGAAGGTCGCTTTCGACAACGACCATGCAGACGCCCTCGTATTCCGCCACATCGTGGCGGGTCAGCCGCGCCACGACGACCCGCCCGGCGCGGCGATGATGGCGGCCAGCGGATGCCCGTTGCGCTCGTGCCAGTCCGCCTGAGCCGCGAAGGCGGCGGCGTTGTCATCGAGCCACTTCCTGCGCCGGGCGTCGGCGACAGCGCTCATCAGCGCCGCTTCCGCCACTGCGGATACGTTGATCCCGAGTTCCCTGGCACGGTCCAGCGCCTCGGCGTCGAGCGTCAGGGACGTCTTGCGCTTCGTCGCGGCCGCCATGGCGCCATCCTCCCAAACCATACCGTCATAATATACCGCGTTCGAGGGCGGCGCAAGCGCCGTGCGGGGCGCGTGTCAGCCCGGCCTGCGCGGTTCGCGCCGCAGGATATTCAGGCGACCTCTTCGCAGAGGAAATCCGCCAGCAGCGCGTTGAAGATTTCCGGCCTTTCCAGATGCACATTATGGGCGGCGTTCGGGATCACCGCGAGATCGGCGCCGGGTATGCCGCGCCAGAGCGCCTCGGGCTGCGACCAGTCGTAGGACCGATCGCGGCTGCCCCAGACGACCAGCGTGGGGCATCGGACGGCGGCCAGATTGTCGCCGCCATCCCAGCTTTCCCACGCCTGAAGGCTGGCCAGCGCGGCCTGAAGGCTGGCTTGCCGGCCGAGCGCAAGGCACAGGGGGAACCCTGCGGCGCGCTCGCCGTGCAGAAACCAGGTCGCGGCGATGCGTCTCGCCGTGTCGGCGAGCCCCTCCCGCAGCAATCGCACGCGCGATTGCGCGATGGTTTCAAAGCGTCCCGGCAGCACGCCTTTGGGGCCGGTTCCATAGAGCGCCAGCCGGCGTATCCGGCCGGGCGCGAGGCGGACCATCTCCTGCACGACCATGCCGCCCATGGAATGGCCCAGCAGATCGAACGTCTCCACGCCGAGACGGTCCAGAAGCGCCAGCACATCCCGCGCGTGGCCGTCGATGCTGTCGGGCGCCGTCAGCGCCGCGCTGTCGCCAAATCCCGCCAGATCGGGGCAGATGACATCGCGCAGCGGGCCGAACCGCGCGATCTGCTCCGTCCACATCGCCGCGCCGCCGAGATAGCCGTGCACCATGACCAGCGCCGGTCCGGCGCCCGCGCGTCTGAAAGACAAGCCTCGCATGCCGCGTGTCCCCCTTTTCGCGGACCGGCCCGGCGGACGCCCCGACGCGCCCGCGGCTGCGCCTCTGGCGCTACATTCTGCCTTTCCAGGGCACGACACGGCGCTCGACGAAACGCATCAGCAGGTCGAAGGCGAAGGCGATGACGGCGATCACCAGAATGCCCATGATCACGACCGGCGTTTGCAGAAACTGGCTGGCGGAGAGCACCATATAGCCGAGGCCCTTGGTCGCGGCGACCATTTCGGCGGCGACCAGCGTGGTCCAGCCGAAACCGATCCCGATCCGCATGGCCGTCAGGATTTCGGGCATGGCGGAGGGCAGGATGACATGGCGCATCACCTGCCATCGGGTCGCGCCGAAGGAATAGGCCGCGTGGATCTGCTCGATCGCCGCCGACTTGACCCCGGACCGCGCGCCCAGAACGACCGGCGCAAAGACCGACAGGAAAATCAGCAGCACCTTCGAGGTCTCGCCGATGCCGAACCAGATGATCATCATCGGCAGATAGGCCAGCGGCGGGATCGGCCGGTAGAACTCGATCGGCGGGTCGAAGATCCCGCGCATGACCGGGCTCATCCCCATCGCGAGACCAAGCGGCAGGCCGATGGCGCAGGCCAGAAGAAAGGCGCCGAACACCCGCACCGTCGAAATCCAGATATGGTCGAGAAACGGCGTGCCGGTGAAGCCCGTATTCCAGACCGAAACGAATTTGGTCGCGATCGTCATCGGCGACGGCACGAACAGCGGCTTCACCCACCCCATGTAGGTGGTGAGCCACCAGACAAAGAAAAGCACCGCAATCGATCCGGCCGATAGCAGCAGCGTGTCGCCCTGGCCGGGAACGCCGTAGATCTCACCCGGTTTTGTCGGCCGCGCGCGGGCGAGCCGCCCGAAAAAGCCGTCTGTCTTGTTGGGATGAATGGCGTTTTTCTCGGTCATGACGGCCTGTCCCCTGTCATCGCGCGCCGGTCGCCGGAATCTCTGCGGTCGCGACGCGGTGGCGGCGGCTTCAAGCGGCTGCGCTTCACGCGGCCGCTTCCTCATCCGCGAAAATGATCTTCAGCACGTCTTCGCGCACCTGGATGAATTCGGGCGAGGCCTTCACCTCGCGGGCGGTCTGGCCGCCGAGGAACCGCCGCGAGAACGGCAGGTCGAACACATGGGTGATCCGGCCCGGGCGCGGCGACATCACCACCAGCCTGGTGCCCATGAACAGCGCCTCCTCGACGCTGTGGGTGATGAAGAACACCGATTTGTGGGTGTCGTTCCAGATGTTGAGGATCAGCTCCTGCGCCTTCTCCCGCGTCAGCGCGTCCAGCGCGCCGAGCGGTTCGTCCATCAACAGCACGCGCGGATCGCATGTCAGCGCCCGCGCGATGCCGACACGCTGCTGCATCCCGCCCGAGAGCTTGTACACGGGCGCGTTCTGGAAGCCGTCGAGCCCCAGCATTCCGACGAACCTGTTCGCCGTCTCGAGACGCTGCGCCTTGCCGATCCCCTGAAGCCGAAGACCGAAAGCGACGTTGTCCAGAACGCTGAGCCATGGCAGCAGCGCGTGCTTCTGAAACACGACGGCGCGATCCGCGCCGGGGCCGGACACCTGACGGTCGTCCAGCGTCAACCGGCCCGATGTCGGCGAAAGAAACCCGGCGATGAGGTTGAGAAGCGTTGACTTGCCGCACCCCGACGCGCCGAGGGCGACGACGAACTCCTCCTCCCCGATGGTCAGGTCGATGCGGCTCAGCGCCTCGACCGGCGGGCGCCGGTCCGCCGCCGGATAGACGACCGACACGTTCTCGATGTTCAGCGCCATTGCGTCAGCCCCCCCTTGCGCGGGAAAACCCCCGCCCGAAGCCGATGTCCGGGCGGGGAGGGTGCTCACTTCACGGCTTGCGCCGCGATTTCCGTGTTCACGAAGGCGGCATAGTCGTCGGCGACCGTGTCGATGCGGCCCGCCGCCTTCAGGAACTCCGCAGTCGATTTCATGACGTTCGCGGCGTTGCCGAGCCATGTGTCGCCGATCTGATCCGCCAGCGGCACGAAGGTGTAGCCTTTCAGGATTTCCGGGATCTGGTCGGCGCCCGCGCCGGTCACGTCGGCGATCGCCCTGACGCTGGCGTTGTCGGCGGTCCAGGCGGCGGGGTCGGCGAGATAGGCCTGGTTCGCCGCATCCATCGCCTTGGCGAAAGCCACCATCTCATCCTTGTGCCCGGCCGCGAACCCGGCGTTCACGACCCAGGCGTTGAACGTGGGATAGCCCCATGTCGCGACCTTGTCGGCGCCGACGATGCGGGTTCCGGTCTCGAGGATCTGCGTCTGCACCGGCGGCCAGATGAAGGCCGCGTCAACGCCGCCCTGATCCCACGACGCCGCGATCTGATCCGGCGGCATCGACATGATGGTGACGTCGGACTCGGCCAGCCCGGCATGCGACATCGCGCCCATGAGCGAGTAGTGCGCCGTCGAGCCGACGGGCACCGCGACGCGCTTGCCCTTCAGATCCTCAAGCGAGGCGATGCCCGAGCCTTCGTGCGCGATCAGGCTTTCGGATTCGCCGATCGCGTAGGACAGCATGAACATCTGCAGCTCGACGCCCTGACTGGCGGCGATCGCCAGCGGCGAAGAACCGAGCTCGGCCACTTTCACGTCGCCCGAGGCCATCGCGGCGATCACGTCGGTGCCTGAATTGAACACCCGCCATTCGATCGTCCATCCGGTCGCCTTCTCGAAGGCGTCGGTGGCGCGCACCGCGTTCATCGGCGTCGGATCGCTGAACGTCGCGATCACCATCGTTTCGGCGGCGAGCGCCGTGCCGGACAGCGCCAGGGCCGCCGCGCCGGTCAGCATCGTCTTCAGCATCTTGGTCATGTGTTCACCTCCGTTGTCGCGCCGACGAGATTTCGGCCTCGCCTTGTGCAGTGATGAGCGTGGCGCTCACCATTCTGGTTTGAACAGTCCCTTTTTCATCTTGCCTTGGATAGGCCCGGATCGGTTTGGCCAAAAGGCCAAGCAGCTCGGACACGGCTTTTTCTCGACAAACCGCCTCCGAAATAAGCAGAAATACGGCGCAGCCGGGGCATCTGCACAGACGCGCCGCATCACGCCCGCTCCTTCAGGTCCAGCGCCTCGACCGCATCGACGATGTGATCGGCCAGAAGCGCGCAATCCTCCAGATCGAAGGTCAGCGGCAGCCGCATGTCGAACAATCCGGCGAGGATCGCGTCGGTGGTCGGCAGGCTCTGGGCCGCGACGTAGCGCCAGCTTCGGTGACTGGAGGTGAAGGCGACCGGCGCGGCCTCGCCGAACCATTTCACCTCGACCCCGACCCCGGCCAGCCGGGCGATGAACGCTCTGGCGTCGTCGGCGGTTATCCCCGGCAGACGGAACTGGATCGACGAGCCGACATAGCTTTCCGCCTTCGGGCGCCGCGGCAGCCGGATCGTGGCGGCGCGCGCGAGACCCGCCGCCACCAGATCGTGGCGCGCGTTCCACGCCGCGACGTTGCGCGCCAGCGCGCGCAGTTGCGGGCGGAGCAGGGCCGCGCGCAGATTGTCCATCCGCGCCGACATGTTCGGCGTCTCGAGGCGGATGGTCTCATAGACCTCCGGCGACGGCCCGGCGCCGTGCCGCTCGTAGAGCATGTACGACCCCGAAAGGATCGTCGCCCGCGCCATGAACGCGGCGTCATCGGAGGTCAGCAGCCCGCCCTCGCCGGAGTTGATGTGCTTGTAGGTCTGGGTGCTGAAGCACCCCGCCAGACCGAACGCGCCGGCGGGCGCGCCGTTCCAGCGCGCGCCCATGGTGTGCGCGCAGTCCTCGATCACCGTCACGCCCGCATCGGCGGCGATCCGCGTCAGGCGCTCCATGTCGCACAGATGGCCGCGCATGTGCGACAGCAGCAGATGGCGCGCGCCGCTGTCGCGGGCTTTCGCGGCCAGATCGTCAAGATCGATCACCAGGTCCGCCGTGATCTCCACCAGAACCGGCCTGCCGCCGACCGCCGCGATGGCGCCCGGCACCGGCGCCAGCGTGAAGGCGTTGGTCAGCACCGGCGCGCCGGGCGCCACCCCCGCCGCCCGCAGGGCGATCTGCATCGCCTGTCCGCCCGACGCCACCGCCAGACAGAACGCCGCGCCTTGCCAGAGCGCGAATTCGCGCTCGAGCGCCATGGTCTCGCCAACCTCGCCGGGCGGGGCGTTGTAGCGGTGCAGCCGGCCGGAGCGCATCACCGCGACCGCCGCCTCGATACCCTCCTGCGGGATCGGCGGCTGCTGCGTGAAGCTTTTGGCGAAGCGCGCGCGGGCCATCGGGTCAGGCCGCCGCCGTCGCCCGATCGCCTTCGGCGAGAACCGCGTCATAGCCGAACAGCGCCGCCGAGCCGCCGGTGTGCAGAAACACCACGCGCGCGCCCTTGCTGAATTTGCCCGTGCGGCAATAGTCGATGAGGCCCGCCGCGCCCTTGCCCGAGTAGACCGGGTCGAGCAGGATCCCCTCAAGCTGCGCGAACATGCGGATCGCCTCCAGCGTGTCCGCGCGCGGCACGCCATAGCCCGCGCCGACATAGCTGCTGTCGGCCACCACGTCGCCGCGCGCCACCACACCCGGGCAGCCGAGCTTTTCCGCCGTGCGCACGGCGAGCGCAAAGACGTTTTCCTCCTGCTTTTCCCTCGGCGCGCGCACGCCGATCCCGGTAAGCGGGATGCCCGCGTTGATCGCCTTCAGACCGGTGATCAGCCCGGCTTGCGTGCCGGCGGAGCCGGTCGCCGTCACCAGATGGTCGATGACCAGACTGCGGTCGTTGGCCTGCCCGACCAGTTCGAAGGCGCAATTGACATAGCCCAGGGCGCCGGTGGGGTTCGAGCCGCCGCCGGGGATGACATAGACCTTGCGGCCCTCGGCGCGCAGCCGCTCCGCCGCCAGCTCCATCTCCGCCTGCATGTCCATGCCGCCCGCGCGCTTCGACGTGGTCGCGCCGTGCAGATGGTCCAGCAGGACGTTGCCGTTGCCGTTGTAGTTGGGATCGTTCGATCCGGTGCGGTCCTCCAGCAGCAGATGACACGCCATCCCCAGCTTGGCCGCGAAGGCCGCCGTCTGGCGGGCGTGATTGGACTGGGTGGCGCCTTGCGTCATCACCGTGTCCGCGCCCATGGCCACGGCCTCGGCCATCAGGAACTCCAGCTTGCGCGTCTTGTTGCCGCCGGTTGACAGGCCGGTGCAATCATCGCGCTTGATCCAGATTTCCGGTCCGCCCAGTTCTTTCGACAGGCGCCCAAGCTTTTCCAGCGGCGTCGGAAGGTGCGCGAGGTGAATGCGCGGGAATCGAGCGAGATGCATGATCGTTCCTTGTCCAACTTGTGACTTTGGACGGTCACACAGATCGTTTATCCTATCAAATGCGAAATTCTTGAGACATCATGCAAATCTTGCAAGGTGTGAGGCGTCCATGCGGCTTGAGTGGCTGGAGGACATTCTGGCGATCGCGGAAACCGGATCGTTCAGCGGCGCGGCCGAACGGCGGCGGCTGACCCAGTCGGCGTTCTCGCGCCGGATCAGGCAGATCGAGGACCATGTCGGCGTCGAGTTGTTCGACCGCAGCCGCAAGCCGATCCGGCTGCGACCCACGACCCTGGCGCAGGTCGGGCAAATTCAGCAGTTGTCGTCCGGCCTGCGTCGGTTGATCGTCGAGCTGCGGCGGGGCGAGCGCATGGCGAACAACAAGGTGGTGATCGCCTGCCAGCATTCCCTGACGGCGGCGCGGCTTCCCTCGATCCTGAAAGAGCCGCCATTCCAGCGCGACGGCGTCCACGTCCGGCTGCGCTCGGCCAATCTGGACGAATGCTCCGGCCTGTTGCTGTCGCGGCAGGCCGATATGGCGATCGTCTACCGGTTGCCCGATGAGCCGGACGGCTTCAGCGCCGACTACCTCGAGGTCATCGCAATCGGGACCGACCGGCTGATCCCGGTGTTCAGCGCGCCATTGCCGGGTGGGTCGGAAAAATCGCCTGACGGGCGCGACGTCCCCTATGTCGCCTATCCGGCGAACGTGTTTTTCGGCAAGGTGATGGAGCAGCGGATCCTGCCTTTTCTGGACCCGGGCGCGCATTTCATCCCAAGGGTGGAGACCGCGCTCACCCTCGCCGCAGTGGAGATGGCCGCAGCCGGGATCTGCGTCGCCTGGGCGCCGGAATCGCTCGCCCTCGACCGTATCGCGGCGGGTCGGCTGGTCGATCTGTCGCCGGTGCTTCCGTGGTGCGCCTTGCAGGTCAACGCCATGCGCCTGCAGGGGAACGCGAGCCCGGCGGAAGCGGTTTTCTGGTCGCTGCTTCTGACGCTGCACGGCGCTGCGGCCCCGCGCCCCGCAGGGTGAGGCGCGGCGCGCGCGCCGGACGTCATCCCAATGAAGTTTCGATGACCCCCCGCATTTGTCACCGGGGCGTCATTACCCTGTCGCACAACTCGTCTAGACGTCTCCACATCGAGATTCGGGAGACGCCCCTTGCCGCAGCTTGTCAGACAGTCCGGCCTCGCCGTCTGGGCCCAGATCGCCGCCGCCCTGCGCGGCGAGATCGAGCGGAGGCTGGACGAGGGCGACTGGCTGCCCGCCGAGCCGGAGCTGGCGGCGCGCTTTGGCGTCAACCGACACACCCTGCGCCGGGCGGTGGACGAGCTGATCGCCGAGGGCCTGGTCGAGCGGGTGCATGGCCGCGGCACGCGGGTGCTGGCGCGGGGGCTGGTTTACGGGATCGGCCGCGACACGCGCTTCACCGAACGTCTGGCGGCGTCGGGCCGCACGGCGCAGGTGACGCTGCTCGACCGGGCCGAGATCGGCGCCGAGGGCGGGGTCGCGCGGCGGCTGCGGCTGGCCGAAGGCGCGCCCGTGCTGCGGCTGCGCACCCTGCGCGGCGAGGGCGACGCGCCTTGCGCCGTCACGCTGCACTTTCTGACCGGGGTCTCGGCCGAAGCCGCCCGCAGCTATACAGGCGGCTCGCTGACGCGCCATCTGCGTGAGGCGGCGGGCGTCACGCTCGACCGGGTCGAGAGCCTGATCACCACGCGCCTGCCGCTGCCCGAGGACGCGCTGGCGCTCAGGATGCCGCGCACCCAGCCGGTGCTGCGCGTCAAGGGCGTGAACGCCTGCCGCGCATGCGGCGAGGTGCAGGAATATGCGATCAGCCAGTTCCGCGGCGATCGCATCCAGCTTTCGGTGACCGAGCCCGGCTGGGCCGCCGAAGACCCGCCGCCGGACTGAGGTGCGGCTGCAACCCTGACTCCCCAGTCAATCAACGCAAACCCGAAGGAACAACCATGTCGATCCTCAAGACCCTTGTTGCGGCTGCAACCGCGACCTTCATCTCTATCACCGGCGCCGCCGCGCAACAAGCCGACGGCACGGCCGCCAACCCCTACCGCGTGATGCTGGTGCCCGCCGATGGCGGCACCGAAGACGGCACCAAAGCCGACTTCAAGCCGCTGTTCGACGCGGTGACGCAATCCACCGGCCTGTATTTCGACATCAAGGTGGGTCAGTCCTATGGCAACGTGATCGAGGCGATCTGCGGCGACGTCGTGGAGATCGCCTGGTTCGGCCCGGCCTCCTACCTGCCCGCCAAGCAGCGCGGCTGCGCCGAATTGCTGGCGGTGGACGTGCATCACGGCAACTCGACCTATTTCTCCGGGATCTTCACCGACAGGGACAGCGGCATCGCCACGGTGGCCGACCTGAAGGGCAAGGACGTCGCGTTTGGCGACGCCAATTCGACCTCGTCCTTCGTCTATCCGGTGGCGATGATCGTCTCCGCCGGTCTGGACCCGGTGAACGATCTGGGCGCGATCCGGATGACCGGCAGCCACGCCAACAGCCTCAAGGCGCTGTCCGAAGGTCAGGTGGCCGCCGCCGCCGCGTCGTTCGACAGCTTCGAGAAGGCGATGAACCAGGGCGCGCTGGACCCGGCGAAGTTCATGGCGATCGTCAAGTCCGATCCGATCCCGAACCCGCCGCTGGCGATGTCCACCAAACTGTCGGCCGAGGTGAAGGCCGCGCTGCGCAACGCCTTCAACACCGTGCACGAGGCCGCCGGCGTCAGCCCGGAGATGATCCGCGGTTACGGCGGCAAGCAGGTGGACCGTTACGACGCCTCGATCTCCGAGGACATGATGGCGCCGGCGCTGGTGGTGCTGTCGGGCGTGTCGGGCGATCTGCGCACGGCGATCCTCGCCAAGGCCGCCAACTGATGGCCCGCGCCGCACCGGCGCGCAGCGGGGGGGAGGCGCGTCCGCACCTCTCCTTCGCCCGTCTCGTCCGGCGGTTTCCGGACGGGGTGCGCGCGCTCGACGACGTCAGCTTCGACGTGCCAAACGGGGAATTCTGCGTGGTGCTGGGCCGGTCGGGCTCGGGCAAGACCACGCTCCTGCGCAGCGTCAACGGCCTGACCGAACTCGACGGCGGCACGGTGCGGCTGGGCGAAACGGCGATGTCGCGCAGCACGCTGCGCGACATCCGGCGCAGGGTCGCGATGGTGCATCAGTCCTTCGATCTGGTCGAGCGCGCCAGCGTCGCCGCGAACGTGCTGTCGGGCGGGGTCGCCGAGGCGCCCGCCTGGCGCGTGATGCTGGGCTGGTATCCCGCAGACCTGCGCGCCCGCGCCTGCGGCGTGCTGCACCGCGTCGGGCTCGACGAGATTCACCTGCCGCGCCGGGCCTCGGCGCTGTCGGGCGGCCAGCAACAGCGGGTGGGCATCGCGCGGGCGCTGCTGCTCGACCCCGAGGTGATCCTCGCCGATGAGCCCGTCGCCAGCCTCGACCCCGCGATCAGCCGCGAGATCCTGACGCTGTTGCGCGATGTGGCGCGCGAGCGCGGCGCCACCGTGCTGTGCAGCCTGCACCAGACCGACCTCGCCCGCGACTTCGCCGACCGCATCGTGGGGATGCGCCACGGCCGCGTGGTGTTCGACGGCCCGCCCGCCCGCTTCGACGCCGCCGCCGAGGCCGCGCTCTACGGGTCCGCCGACACGCAGGCCCGCCCGGCGCCCCGCCTGATCGAGGACCGCATCTATGCCTGACCGCCGCACGAACGAAGGCCCCGCGATGGCGGCGCGCGCGCCCGGGGAATGGCGCCTGCCCGCGCCCTATGGCTGGCGCGCCGCGCTGGCGGCGTTGCTGATCGGTCTGGCGCTGATCTGGTCGGCGCAGCGGGTCGAGATCGACCGGATGCTGCGCCTCACTGGCGAGGCGGCGCTGGCGCAGGTGGGCTTGCAGCAGGAAAGCCAGGTCGGCCGGGGTCTGGGGCGCATGTTCGGCGCGCTGTTTCCCTTCGCGATCGAGGACCGTCAGGAGGTCGCCCGGCTGCCCGGTCTCGATCGCGACGCCCTGCCGCGCTTCACCCGCATCGAGGCGATCGAGACCACCCGCTACGAGATGAACAGCGACACGCTGCAGGCCGAGCCGGTGGTGGAGCGCAAGGAATATCTCGTCCACCCGTTCGGCTATCTGCTCAAGGTGCTCGACAAGATGGTGGAGACCTTCGAGATCGCCGTCTGGGCGACGATCATCGCGGTGATCCTGTCGGTTCCGCTGGCGATCCTCGGCGCGCGCAACTACACGCCGCACCCTGCGCTCTATGCGGCGTCGCGCTCTCTGGTCAGCTTCCTGCGCTCGATGCCGGAGCTGATCATCGCGATGTTTCTGGTGCTGGGCTACGGCTTCGGCTCCATCGCCGGCTATCTGGCGCTGGGGCTGCACGGCGCGGGGTTCCTCGGCAAGTTCTACGCCGAGGACATCGAGTCCGCCGACCGCAAGCCGCAGGAGGCGCTGACCGCGCTGGGGGCGGGCAAGCTGCGCGTGCTGCGCGCCGCCGTGCTGCCGCAGGTGGCGCCGGCCTATGTCGCCTATACGCTCTACATCCTCGACCGCAACGTGCGCATGGCCGCCGTGATCGGCCTCGTCGGCGCGGGCGGCATCGGACAGGAGCTGAAGGGGCGCTACGACCTGTTCGAATACGGCCATGTCGGCACCATCCTGCTGGCGATCTTTCTCACCGTCTTCGCGCTGGATCAGGTGTCGGCGCGGCTGCGCGCACGGTTGATCGGATGAGGCGCGCAGCATGAGACCGCCAAGAGAGGATTGGGCCTGCGCGCTGGCCGCCGCCGACGCCGCCGCCGTCGCCGCGCTGGCCGACCGCATCCGGGCGCGCGCGACCGTCGCGCCGCTGGCGCCGCCGCGCGAGGGGTTGATGCTGATGCGGATGCGCGAGTCGGTGGCGGGCGGCCTGTTCCATCCGGGCGAGATTCCGATGGCGCGCGCGCATCTGCGCCTGACCGCGCCGGAGGGCGCGGCCGAGGGCGGCGCGGCGCTGATGAGCGACGATCTGGCGCTGGTCACGCGGCTGGCGATCCTCGACGCGGCGCTGGCCGCCGGGCTGCCGGAGGCGCCGGAGATCGAGGCGCTGATCGCGCAAGGCATGGCGGCGCGGGCCGGGATCGCGGCGCGCCGGGCGCTGGCGCTCGAGCGCACGCGGGTCGATTTCCAGCTTCTGTCCGAGGAAGACCGATGAGCGTGCTCGACCTGCCCCGCCTGTGGCGCCCGGAGACGCATCAGGCGCTGTTCCGCCGGATTCTGGATGTCGCGGCGCGTCCGGGCCAGATTGCCGACCTGTCCGACCTGCTCGACGGTCGCCCCGCCGCCCTGGCCGCGCTGGCGACCTTCTGCGACAACACGCAGACGCTGGCGGATGTGAGCGGCGCGCTGTCGGCGACCGACCGCGCCTTTCTGGACGCGGCGACCGTCGCGCCGGAGCGGGCCGGGTTCATCCTCGCCGCAGGCGCCGAGGCGCCCCAGTTCACCCCGCGCCTTGGCGCGCTCGATGCGCCCGAGGGCGGAGCCGTGATCGTGGTCACGGTCGAAAGCCTGACGGAAGGCGCGGCGCTTGCGCTGTCGGGGCCGGGCGTCAGGGACACGGCCACGCTCAGGGTCGCCGGGCTCGCCGCCGACTGGCTCGCCGCCCGCGCGCGCTGGTGCGCCGATTTCCCGATGGGGGCGGACCTGGTGCTGGCGGACCCGGCCCGGCTCGCCGTCCTGCCCCGCACAACCCACATCAAGGGAGCCTGAGCCATGGCCTATGTCGCCATTCGCGGCGGCGCCGATGCGATCAAAGGCTCGGCCCGGCTGATGGACGCGCTGCGCGCCATGGGCGCCTCGGCGCCGCTGGAGCTTGACCAGATCGAACGGCAGATGCCGCTGCTTCATTCGCGGGTGCTGTCGGAGGGCGGGCTTTATCACCCCCGGCTTGCGTCGCTGGCGCTGAAGCAGAGCCTTGGCGACAGTCTGGAGGCGGCGTTCTTCCTGCGCGCCTATCGCTCGACCAAGCCGAGGCTGGGCGAGACCGCGCCGCACGACACGCGCGCCATGCGGATCATCCGGCGCGTCTCGGCGGCGTTCAAGGACATCCCCGGCGGGCAGATGCTGGGCGCCACGCCCGATTACCTGCACCGGCTGTTTCGCTTCGAACTGATGGACGAGGGGGCGGAGCGGTTCGCGGACATCGCCCGCGACTGGTTCGGCGACCGCCCCGGCGCGCAGACGCCGACCACCTTTCCCAAGGTGCTCGACACCCTGCGCGCCGAGGGGCTGCTGCCGCCGCTCGCCGATGACGAAACGCCGCCTTTCGACATCACCCGCGAACCGCTGATTTTCCCGGTCCCGCGCTCGGCGCAGCTTTCCACCATGGCGCGCGGCGAGACCGGGGGGCTGCTGGCGCTCGCCTATTCCAACATGCGCGGCTATGGCGACGTGCACCCCACCGTGGGCGAATTGCGGGTCGGCTATCTGCCGGTGATGGTCCCGCACCCGGTGACGGGAAAGCCGATGGAGGCGGGCGAAGTTCTGGTCACCGAATGCGAGATCGTCGCCATGTTCGAGAAGGCCGACAGCGGCGCGCCGGTGTTCACGCTGGGCTATGGCGCCTGCTTTGGCCACAACGAGGTCAAGGCCATCGCGATGGCGGTGCTCGACCGCGCGATCAGCGTCGCGCGCGAAAAGGGCCGCATCGCCAACCCCTCTGAGGACCCCGAATTCGTGCTGCTGCATGTGGACGGGATCGAGAGCATGGGCTTTTGCACCCATTACAAGATGCCCCATTATGTCACCTTTCAGGCCGACATGGACCGCCTGCGCGCCGCGCGGGCCAAGACCGGGGAGGCCGCCGATGCACCCCGTTGACGCCATGGGCCAAGACCGCGACGGCGCGGCCTACGGCTTCGCCTTCCTCGACGAGGACGCCAAGCGCGAGTTGCGCCGCGCGATCTTCAAGGCGGTCTGCATCCCCGGCCATCAGGTCCCCTACGCCAGCCGCGAGATGCCGATCGCGCGCGGCTTCGGCACCGGCGGGATGCAGCTGACGCTGGCGCTGCTCGGGCCGTCCGATTGCGTCAAGGTGATCGACCAGGGCGCCGACGACAGCGTGAACGCCGCCAACATCCGCGCCTTTTTCGCGCTGACCTGCCCCGGCGTGACCGGCGCGCTGCGCACCGAAGCGGCCAGCGTGATCCAGACCCGCCACCGCATCCCGGAACAGCCGCTGCGCGCCGACCAGATCCTCGTCCTTCAGGTGCCCTATCCCGACCCGCTGGTGGTGGTCGAGCCGAACGCGGCCAGGCGGCGGCGGATGCACGGGCGCGCCGATTACGCCCGGCTCTGGGTCAAGCTCTACGAGGACATGGTCGCCTTCGACGAGATCACCATCTCGCACCGCTACCCCACGCGGATCAACGGCCATTACATCATCGACCCCTCGCCGATCCCGCGCTGGGACGTGCCGAAGCTGCACCGGGCGGAATGCCTGTATCTGTTCGGCGCGGGCCGCGAAAAGCGCATCTACGCCGTGCCGCCGCACACCGACGCGATCCCGATCACTTTCAACGACGTGGCCTTCGCGGTGGAGAGCTTCCGCGACAGGACCACGGGCAAGCGCCATGTCTGCCGCCGCTGCGGCGCCGATGACAGCTTTCTCGACGAATTCCCCGACGAGGACGGCGTCCGCGTCTTCCAGTGTTCGGACGCCGCATGGTGCGCCATGCGCCTCGACCGGATGGAGGCGGCGGAATGACCCCGATCCTCGATGTCGAAGCCCTCACCCGCATCCACGGCCCCGGCTGTCCGGCCTGTCTGGAGGTGACCGGGCCGGCGCATGACACCAACATCTGCCGCCATTGCGGCTCCGTGGTGGCCGTCGCGGACGCCTCGCTGCGGCTGCACAAGGGCGAGGTGCTGGGGATCATGGGCGAAAGCGGCTCGGGGAAATCCTCGCTGGTCAGGATGCTGTATTTCGATGACAAGCCGACCTCGGGCCGCGCGATCTTTCACGACGGGGGCCGGGCGCACGAGCTGTTCGCGCTGAACGAGGCGCAGCAGCTGCGCCTGCGCGATACGCGGATGGGGATGGTCTATCAGAACCCCGCGCTGGGGCTGAATTTCGACATCTCGGCCGGCGGCAACATCGCCGAGCGGCTGCTGATGTCGGACGAGATGAGCTATCGCGCGATCCGCGCCAAGGCGACGGCGCTGCTCGCGCGGACCGAAGTGCCGCCCGCGCGCATGGACGAGTTGCCGCGCAATTTCTCGGGCGGGATGCAGCAGCGGGTGCAGATCGCGCGCGCGCTGTCCACCGGCGCGCCGCTGCTGTTTCTCGACGAGGTGACGACCGGGCTCGACCTGTCGGTGCAGGCGCGGATCCTCGATCTCATCCTGGAGTTGCAGGAGGTCACCGGCGTGTCGATGCTGGTGGTGACGCACGACCTGGGCGTGGTGCGCCATCTGACCACCCGCACCATCGTGATGAAAACGGGGCGCATCATCGAGGCCGGGCTGACCGATCAGATCCTTGAAGATCCGCAGGCGGCCTATACCCAGCAGCTTGTCTCCAGCGCCTTGTGAGGACGCGATGACCGATCCCATCCTTTCCGTGCGCGATCTGGGCAAGGGGTTCCATATCCACGACCGCGACAAGCATGTGCCCGCCGCCGAGGGCGTCTCCTTCGACCTCGGGCCGGGGCGGCTGGCGGCGCTGGTCGGGCCGTCGGGCGCGGGCAAGTCCTCGCTGCTGAAGGCGATCTACCGCACCTATGTGCCGTCCTCGGGGCAGGCGCTCTACCGCACGGCGGCGGGCGACGTGGTGGACCTCGCCACCGCGCCCGAGACCGCGATCACCGCCCTGCGCCGCGCCGAGATCGGCTTTGTGACGCAGTTTCTGCACTGCCTGCCGCGGCTCTCGACGCTCGACGTGGTCGCCCGCCCCCTGCTGCAACAGGGCGTCGCGCGCGCGGCGGCGCACGACAAGGCCGCGCGGATGCTGGCCGCGCTCGCCATTCCGCAGCAGCTTTGGGACGCCACGCCCGCCACCTTTTCCGGCGGCGAGCGGCAGCGCGTGAACATCGCGCGCAGCTTCACGCAGGGCGGGCGGCTGATGCTGCTGGATGAACCCACCGCCAGCCTCGACCCGGTCAGCCGCGAGCGGGTCTGCGCGATGATCGAGGCCGCCAAGGCCGGGGGCGTGGCGATGGTCGGGATCTTTCACGACATGGGCGTGGTCGACCGTCTGGCCGATGTGAGGATCGAGGTGCGGCGCAAGGCGTTCGGGGATGCGGCATGATGCGACATCTGGAGAATGCGCGCATCGTCACGCCCGAGGGCGTGCGCCGGGGCGCCCTGACGATCGGGGACGGCCGCATCGTGGCGCTGGACGCGGACGCGCCCAGGGGCGCCGTCCGCCTCGATCTTGGCGGCGACCTGCTCTTGCCGGGCCTGATCGACCTGCACGGCGACGCCATCGAGAAGGAGGTGGAGCCGCGCCCCAACGCCTTTTTCCCGCTGCCGGTGGCGCTCGACGCCATCGACCGGCGCATGGCGGCGGCGGGCGTGACCACGGCGTTCCACGGCATCAGCTTTGCCGAAGGAGAACTCGGCGTGCGCGACGTGGCGTTCGCCGAGACGCTCGCGCGCGCGCTGCATGGGTTTTCCGGCGCGGTCGATCACCGCGTGCATGTCCGCTACGAGCTGACCGACGCCGGGTCCGAGGCGCGCGTGACGCGGCTGATCGAAGAAGGCGTGGCGAGCCTGCTGTCGTTCATGGACCACACGCCCGGTCAGGGGCAGTTCCGCGATGCGGCCGCCTATGGCGCCTATCTGTCGCGGGTCTATGGCGCGGCGGAGGGCGATATCGCCGGGAAGATCAGCGCGAAACAGGCCGAGGCGGGCAATCTGGCGGCCCGCGTGCGGCGGCTGGCCGACCATGCCCGCCCGCGCGGCGTGGCGCTGGCCGGCCATGACGACGAAGGCGCCGAGCGGATCGCCTTCATGGCCGATGTCGGCGCGGGCGTCAGCGAGTTTCCGCTCGACCTCGCCACGGCGCAGGCGGCGCGGGCCGCCGGTCTGCTGACGCTGTTCGGGGCGCCCAACGTGCTGAGGGGGCGCAGCCAGTCCGGCGCGCTGTCGGCGCGCGAGGCGATTGCGGCGGGGGTCGCGGGCGCGCTGTGCTCGGACTACGCGCCGCAGGCGATGCTGCCCGCGCTGGGGGTGCTGACCGGCGAGATGGGCCTCGGCTGGGCGGAGGCGGCGCACCTGATGGCGGGCGCCCCGGCGCGCGCGGCGGGGCTGGCCGACCGGGGCGAGATCGGCCTGGGCAAGCGCGCCGATCTGATCCGCGTGCGCGATCGCGGCGGCGCGCTGTCGGTGGCCGCCGTCTGGGTCGCGGGCGCGCAGGTCTATGGCTTCGGCGCCGGGGCCGCGGCGGCATGACCGGGCGGCTGTTCCTGATCGTGGGGCCGTCGGGCGCCGGCAAGGATACGGTGATCGCGCGCCTTGCGGCGCAGGCCGCGCCCGGGGACGGGGTGATGATCGCGCGGCGCGCCATCACCCGGCCGCCGCATCCCGGCGACGCCGAGCGCCATGTTCCCGTGACGCCCGACGCCTTCGCGCGCCTGCGCGCGGCGGGCGCCTTCGCGCTGGACTGGGAGAGCCACGGCTTGCGCTATGGGGTCGGCGCCGAGGTGCGGACGTGGCTGGCGGCGGGGATGACGGTCGTCGCCAACGGCTCGCGCGCGGCGCTGCCGCAGGCGCGGGCGGCGTTCGGGCGCGCGCTGATCGTCACCGGGATCGCCGCCCGGCCCGAGACGCTGACCGCCCGGCTCGCGGCGCGGGGGCGGGAAAGCGCGCAGGAGATCGCCGCGCGTCTGGAGCGATCCGCCGGACTGCCCCCCGCGCCGGTCGATCTGACCATCCGCAACGACGCCGCGCCCGACGAGGCCGCCGCCGCGCTTCTGGCCGCGATCCGCCACCGGGCCGCGACACGCGCCTGACGTTTCCCGGCGCGGGCGGCGTCTGTCGCGCATCAGCCGCGCCGCGCCGACACGGCCGCGCGCCCGCGCCCCGGCGGCGGCCCTGCCGGAAGCGGGCGGCCTGCGGCTGCTGGTCGATGCGGGCGGCGTCGATCTTCTCGGGCGGTTTCCGCCGCGCGTCAGACCTGTGCGCAGGAGGATTTCGTTTAGTGGATTCGCCGGCTGTCTGGAAAGGCGCGCAAAAGGCCCCCCGTTGCGGGGTGATCGGCTTCGACAAGAGACCCCTCTGGCGACGGGTTTGACGGTGCTCGCGCGGCGCTGTCCGCCGATGCGGGGATGAGCGCGCCGCTGCGATCACGGCCCCGCTTGCGCCCCGGCGAGGCGCGCGGGCCTGACGGCGTCGCAAGAGACGGCGCCGAGCTGGCCCAGCGCGCGCACCAGCTCCAGCTTCAGGATCTCCATCGCGCGCCGCGCGCCTGCGCCGCCCCCGGCGCCGACGCCGTAGGCGAGCGCGCGCCCCGCCAGCGCGAAATCCGCGCCCAGCGCGCGGCCGCGCAGCATGTCGGCGCCGCGCCGCACGCCGCTGTCGAGGACGATCGTCATGCGGTCGCCGACCGCTGCGGCGATGGCCGGCAACGCCTCGATGGTCGGCGGTCCGAAGGCGACCTGGCGACCGCCGTGGTTGGAGACCACCACGCCGTCGCAGCCGATCTCGGCGCAGCGCAGCGCATCGTCGGGGTGCAGGACGCCCTTCACCAGCAGCGGCCCCTTCCAGCGGTCGCGCAGGCGCGCAAGGTCGTCCCAGGTGAAGGCGGGCGTGATCAGCGTCTTCTGCACGTCGGCGTAGGAGGTGGCGCTGCGCAGCAGGTCGGCGTAGTTGGCGATGCCGGGCTTGCCGTGGCGCAGCGTCTCCAGCGACCAGCGCGGGTGGGCGAGCAGTCCCAGCGCGACCTCCGGCGTGATCCGGAACGGCACGCTGAGTTGGTTGCGGATGTCGCGGTCGCGCTTGCCTGCGGCGGGCACGTCGGCGGTCACCATCATCACCGTATAACCGGCGGCCCCGGCGCGCGCGACCAGGCTTTCGGTCACCGCCGCGTCGCCCGAGACGTAGAGCTGGAACCAGCCCCTGCCGTCGGCGGCCTCCGCCAGCCGCTCCAGCGTCGTCGAGGCGGCGGAACTGGCGACGTAGGGGATGTTCTCGGCGGCGCACAGCCGCGCAAGGATCAGGTCGGCGCCTGGCCAGAACGCGTTCAGCATCCCGATCGGCGCCATGCCGAACGGCAGGTCGAAGGTCTGGCCGAACAGCGTCGCGCGCGTGTCGATCTCGGAGACATCGACCATGTAGCGCGGCGTCAGCTCCACCGCCTCGAACGCCTCGACGTTGCGGCGCAGGTTGCGCTCGGATTCCGCGCCGCCATCGACCAGATCGAAGGCGAAGCGCGGGATCCGGCGCCGGGCAAGCCGCCGCAGGTCTTCAATCGACGCCGCGCGCTCAAGCCCCATCAGATCGACCACCCGCCGTCGATGGCGAAGGCCTGACCGGTGGTGAAGGCGGACAGGTCGCCCGCAAGGTGGCACACCATCTCCGCGATCTCCTCGGGCGTGCCGAACCGGCCCATCGGCTGGCGCGCGGTGAAGGCGGCGTGCGCCTTGTCGTAATCGCCGGTGGCGGTGAGACGCTGTTTCAGCGAGGGACTTTCCACCGTGCCCGGACAGATCGCGTTGCAGCGCACGCCCTGGCCCACGAAGTCGGCGGCGATGGATTTGGTCATGCCGATGATCGCGGCCTTGGAGGCGCCATAGGCGAAGCGGCGCGGCGCGCCCTTGAGGCTTGAGACCACCGAGGCGATGGTGATGATCGACCCTGCGCCCTGCGCCAGCATCCCCGGCAGCACCGCTTTCGTCAGCCGGAAGATCGCCTTGGCGTTGAGGTCGAAGGATCGGTCCCATGTCGCCTCGTCACAGTCGAGGATGGTGCCGTCGTGCACATAGCCCGCGCAGTTCACGAGGATGTCCAGCGGCGGCAGCGACGCGACCAGCGCCTGCACCGCCTCGGCGTCGAGCACGTCAAGCCGGTGCGCGGTGATGCGCTCCGCCCCGGCGGCGAGGTCCTGCACCGCCGCGCCGTCGATGTCGGTGGCGATCACGGCGGCGCCCAGCCGGGCCAGCGCCCCGGCCGAGGCGCGGCCGATGCCCTGACCGGCGGCGGTCACGAGGGCGGTTTTTCCCTGAAGGGTCTGGGTCATGGGGTCTCTCTCAGCGGGCCAGCCAGCCGCCGTCCACCGTCACCACGCTTCCGTGGCAATAGGCGGCGGCGTCGGAGGACAGGAAAACGGCGGCCCCGGCGATCTCGGACGGCTCGGCGAAGCGCCCCGCCGGGATGCGCGCCAGCAGCGCGCGCGACCGCTCCGGGTCGTCGCGCAGGGCCTGGGTGTTGTCGGTGGCGGTGTAGCCAGGCGCGATGGCGTTGACGTTGACGCCATGCGGCGCCCACTCGTTGCACAGCGCCCGCGTCAGGCCGATCGCGGCGTGCTTGCTGGCGGCGTAGGCGGGCACGCGCAGCCCGCCCTGCGTCCCCAGCACCGAGGACACGATCACGATCTTGCCGGACCCTTGCGCCACCATGCGCCGTCCGGCGGCCTGGCTCAGCAGCCAGACCGAGTCGAGGTTCACCGACAGCACGCGCCGCCAGTCGGCGAAAGCCATCTCCGCCGAGTCGCCGCGATGGATGATTCCGGCGTTGTTCACCAGAATGTCGAGGCCGCCCAGCGCATCGGCGGCGAAGCCGATAACGTCGCTGGCGGCGGCTTCGTCCATGTCGGCGAAGTCGGCGCGCACGGCGGCGGCCTTGCGGCCCACGCGCTCGATGCGGGCCAGCGTGTCGTCGGGCTGGTGGCTGCGGAAGGTCAGCGCCACATCGGCCCCGGCGGCGGCGAGGGCGAGGGCCACGCCCTCGCCGATGCCGGTGGCGCCGCCGGTCACAAGGGCCTTGCGGCCGGTCAGGTCGAACGGACTGGCCATGGTCAGTAGCGGTTCGCGATCGGCAGGTCCTCGGCGGGAAACAGCGAGATCACCTCGCAGCCGGTCGGGGTCACCACCACCTCCTCCTCGATCCGGGCGGCGGAGTAGCCGTCCGTCGCGGGGCAGTAGGTCTCCAGCGCGAACACCATGCCGGTCTGGATCTCCATCGGGTGGTCGAGGCTGACGGCGCGCGAGATGATCGGGCGTTCGTGCAGCGCAAGGCCCAGACCATGGCCGAACTGCAGGCCAAAGGCGGCGTCCTCGCTGGGAAAACCGAAATCCTCGGCCTTCGGCCAGACCTTCGCGACGGTGTCGGTGGTCACCCCCGGCTTGATCAGCGCGATGGAGGCGTCGATCCACTCGCGGGCCTTCACATAGGCGTCATTCTGCACAGGCGTGGCGCGGCCGATGTTGAAGGTGCGGTAGTAGCAGGTGCGATAGCCCTGATAGCTTTGCAGGATGTCGA
>Ga0210024_1001407_pt1 | contig 21814 bp, 18 predicted proteins | sample CryGeymeta201525_FD_183988 | JGI IMG/M metagenome (GOLD analysis project Ga0210024, IMG submission 183988) | Groundwater microbial communities from Crystal Geyser aquifers in Utah, USA - Crystal Geyser metaG 2015-25 (SPAdes) (version 2) | ecosystem: Environmental > Aquatic > Deep subsurface >...
TGTAGCCCACCAGCACGCCGTCCTCGATCAGCGTGGTGCGGTTGGTCGGCGTGCCCTCGTCGTCGAAGCTCAAGCTGCCGCGCCGGTCGGGGATCGTGCCGTCATCGACCACGGTCACGCCCTTCGCCGCCACCTGTTGGCCCATCAGGCCGCTGAAGGCGCTGGTTTTCTTGCGGTTGAAATCGCCCTCCAGCCCGTGGCCGATCGCCTCGTGCAGCAGGATGCCGGGCCAGCCCGCGCCCAGCGCCACCTCCATCACGCCCGCAGGCGCGTCCTCGGCCTCGAGGTTGACCAGCGCGACGCGCAGCGCCTCCTCCGCGCCGTTGCGCCACGCCTCCGGCGCGATCAGCGCGTCATAGCCGGTGCGCCCGCCCGCGCCCCATGAGCCGGTCTCGCGCCGCCCGTCCTTCTCCACGATCACCGAGATGTTGAGCCGCACCAGCGGGCGCGCCTCGGCCAGCCGCAGCCCCTCGGGGCGCAGGATCTCGACCTCCTGCACGCCGCCGTAGAGACTGGCGGAGACCTGGACCACGCGCGGGTCGCGGGCGCGCAGCCAGTCGTCGATCTCGCGCAGAAGCGCCACCTTGACCGCGAAGGACGGCCCCTCCAGCGGGTCGATCTCATGATACAGACGGCGGTTGGTGGGCGCGGGCGGCGCCGCCAGAACCCCGCCGCCGCCCTGCGCCGCCAGACGGCAGGTCTCGGCGGCGCGGCGCAGCGCGGCCTCGGTCATCTCGGTGGCGTGGGCGTAGCCCGCCGCCGCGCCCGCCACCGCGCGCAGGCCGAATCCTTCGCTCGCGTCATAGGACGCGGCCTTCAGGCGGCCATCGTCGAAGCTGAGCGATTCCGAGCGGCTGCGCTCCAGAAACAGCTCGCCGTCGTCGGCGCCGTCCACGGCGCCGCGCAGAATCGCCAGCGCCGCCGTTTCGTCGAATGCCGTATCGAAAGGGCGGAACCTGTTGGCGGCGCTGATCATTTCTCTTAAGCTCCAGGCTGGGCGGGGCGCATCTCGCGGCGTCATGCCGCAATGTTGTGTCTTGGCGCGCGCATCGCATTAGTATTCATCACGCAACAGAGAACATAGAGCGAGCGCGCGCGGCGGGAAAGCGGCGCACGGCGGCGCAGCGGGACGGCGGGAAAGCGGGAATGAACACCATGCTCAAGGCGATCATCGGCGGGGCGATCTGGGTGGCGACGGCCGCCGCGGCGGCGGCGCAGAACGTCGGGATGCCGCGGCCGGCGCAGACCGGCCTGCAACCGCCCATGACCGAACTGGCCCGCGATCAGGTGGCGATGGACACGCTGCTGCTGTGGATCACCGGGCTTATCGTGCTGTTCGTGACCGTGCTGCTCGCCTACGTCGCGTTCCGCTTCAACGCCAAGCGCAACCCGACGCCCGCGCGCTTCACCCACAATTCCACCATCGAGGTGATCTGGACCGCCGTGCCGGTGATGATTCTGGTGGCGATCGCGTTTCCGTCGCTGAACCTGCTCTACAAGCAGCTCACCATCCCCGAGGCGGACGTGACCATCAAGGCGACCGGCAACCAGTGGTACTGGTCCTACGAATATCCCGACTACGAGATCGACTTCGATTCGATCATGGTGGCCAGCGACTATGCCGACTGGGACGCGGTGATGGCGTCGGACAGCGGCCGCGCGGAGGCCGAGGACTATGGCGTGACGCGCGAGACATGGCGCCTCGCGGCGGACGCCTCGATGGTGGTGCCGGTGGGCGCGGTGATCCGGGTGCAGGCGGCGGCCTCGGACGTGATCCACGCCTGGACGGTGCCCAGCTTCGGCGTGAAGATGGACGCGATCCCCGGCCGCCTCAACGAGATGTGGTTCCAGGCCGACGAGGTGGGGATCTACTACGGCCAGTGCTCGGTGCTGTGCGGCGTGAAGCACGCCTACATGCCGATCCAGGTCAAGGTCGTCTCGCGTGAGGATTTTGACGCCTGGGTAGAGGAGACCCGTGTCGCGCAGGGCCTGCCGCCGCAGACCGTGCGGCTGGCGCAGGCCGCGCAATGAGCCTGAGCGCCACGCCCGAGGCGCCGTCCGCGGCGCTGCTCGCGCCCGAGCCGGAGCTGCGCGACTGGTGGCGGCTGCTCAAGCCGCGCGTGATGTCGCTGGTGATCTTCACCGCGCTGGTGGGGCTGATCGCGGCGCCGGGGTCGGTGCATCCGGTGGTGGCGCTGGCGGCGGTGCTGTGCATCGCCATCGGCGCCGGCGCCTCCGGGGCGCTCAACCAGTGGTATGACGCCGACATCGACGTGCAGATGAAGCGCACGCGGGCGCGCCCGGTGCCCTCGGGGCGGGTCGCGCCGGGCGAGGCGCTGGGCTTCGGGGTTGGGCTGTCGCTGATGTCGGTGGCGATGCTCAGCGTGATCGGCAACTTCCTCGCCGCCGGGCTGCTGGCGTTCACCATCTTTTTCTACGCGGTGATCTACACCATGTGGCTCAAGCGCGCGACGCCGCAGAACATCGTGATCGGCGGCGCGGCGGGCGCTTTTCCGCCGATGATCGGCTGGGCGGCGGCGACCGGGGGCGTGGCGCCCGAATCGGTGCTGATGTTTCTGGTGATCTTTCTGTGGACCCCGCCGCATTTCTGGGCGCTGGCGCTGTTCGCGCACGACGACTATCGCGCGGCGGGGGTGCCGATGATGCCGGTGGCGCGCGGCGAGCGCACCACGCGGCGCCAGATTTTCGGCTATACGCTGGCGATGGCGGCGGCGTCCTTCGCGCTGGCGTTCACCTCGGTCGGCGGGCCGGTGACGCTGGCCGTGGCGCTGCTGGCCAACGGCGCGTTCCTCGCGCGGGCCTGGACGGTGGCGCGCCGCGATCAGGGCATGGCGCAGGCCGATCGCTATGCGGCGGAGAAAAAGCTGTTCGGCGTGTCGATCGTCTATCTGTTCGCGCTGTTCGGCGCCGTGGCGGGCGACGCGCTGCTTGGGCCCGCGCCCGGCGGCTGGCCGGTGCTGTTCTGACCGGTGGCTGTTCTATTCGGGCGCTGCGCCCGGAACCCTTGCGCATGAGAGTGAGACGCCCGTGAAAGACCGCGAACATGAGCTTCATCGACGGCGGCGCGGGCGCAATTATGCCGTGCTGGGGGTGCTGGTCGCCTTTGCGGCGCTGATGTTCGCGGTCACCATCGCCAAGATGGGCTCGCACGCGGGCAACCCCTGGGGCTGAGACGACGGGAGGCGACAAACCGTGGCTGATCTGGAGCGCACCAACCGGCGGACGATGGCGGCGCTTGGCGGCGTGGCGGTGTTCATGGTCGGCATGGCCTTCGCCGCCGTGCCGCTCTACGACCTGTTCTGCCGCGTCACCGGGTTCGGCGGCACGCCGCAGACCGCCGACGCCGCGCCCGACATCGTGCTCGACCGCACCATCAAGGTGCGCTTCGACGCCGCGACCATGGGCATCGCCTGGCGCTTCAAGCCGGTGCAGCGCGAAGTGACCTTGCGCATCGGCGAAGTCGGGCTGGCGTTCTACGAGGCGACCAACACCTCCGACCGGCCGATCACCGGCAGCGCGTCCTACAACGTCGCGCCCTATTCGACGGGCGGCTATTTCACCAAGATCGCCTGTTTCTGCTTCACCGAGCAGACGCTTCAGCCTGGCGAGACGGTGCAGATGCCGGTGACGTTCTACGTCGATCCCGCCATCGTCGATGACCCCGAGGCGGGCCGCGTGCCGTCGATCACGCTGTCCTATACGTTCTATGAGACCGAAGACTCAAAGAAACTCGCCGCGCTGGCGCCCGACGCCGCCGTGCGCTGACTCTGACCGAGGGGAATTTCATGGCTCACGAGAAAAATCACGACTACCACATCCTCGCCCCGAGCCACTGGCCGGTGACCGGCGGGCTTTCGGCCTTCGTGATGCTGCTGGGCGCGGTGATCGCCTTCCACGACGGCACCATCGCGATTTTCGTGCTGGGCCTGCTGGGCGTGCTCTACACGATGTACGGCTGGTGGGCGGAGGTGGTGCATGAGAGCAAGATCGGCGACCACACCCCCGTGGTCCAGATCGGCCTGCGCTATGGCATGTTGCTGTTCATCACCTCGGAGGTGATGTTCTTTGCGGCGTGGTTCTGGAGCTTTTTCAAGCACGCGATCTATCCGATGGAGGGCGCCTGGCCGCCGGCGGGCATCGAGACCTTCGACCCCTGGCACCTGCCGCTGATCAACACGCTGATCCTGCTGACCTCCGGCGCCACCGTCACCTGGGCGCACCACGCGCTGCTGGAGGGCGACCGCAAGGGCCTCAGGAACGGGCTGATCCTGACGGTCTGCCTCGGCCTGCTGTTCACGGCGTTTCAGGCCTATGAATACAGCCACGCGCACTTCGGCTTTTCCGGCAACATCTATGGCGCCAACTTCTTCATGGCGACCGGGTTCCACGGCGCGCATGTCATCATCGGCACGATCTTTCTGGGCATCTGCCTGATCCGCGCGCTGAAGGGTCATTTCACCCCCGACAAGCACCTCGGCTTCGAGGCCGCCGCCTGGTACTGGCACTTCGTCGATGTGGTGTGGCTGTTCCTGTTCGCCTCGATCTACATCTGGGCGCGGTGAGCGGCGCATCGCCCGACGCGGCTGAGGGGGGCGGCGCGCTGCGCCGCCCTTCGGCTTTCTCGGCGCGCGCGCTGGGCGCGCTGGCGTTCGGCGCGGCCGGCGTCGCGATCCTGCTGGGGCTGATGACGTGGCAGATCCAGCGCCTGGCCTGGAAACAGGCGCTGATCGCGACGCTGGAGGAGCGGCTGGCGGCGGCGCCCATCGCCCTGCCCGCCGCGCCCGACCAGGCGGCGCACGAGTTCCGCCGCGTCGCGCTGACCGGGCGCTTCACCGGGGCGGTCGGCGCGCACGGTTTCGCCGACGCCGCCTATCTGACCACGCTGCGCCCGCACGGCGCCGGGTATCGCATCGTGCAGCCGTTCGAGACGGCGGAGGGGCGGCTGATCCTGGTGGATCGCGGCTATGCGCCGGTGGCGGCCAAGAACGCGAACGGGCGCGCGGCGCTGCCGCTGCCCGCGCCGCAGGGCGACATCGCGCTGACCGGCGCGCTGCGCTGGCCGCAGGACGCCGACTGGTTCTCCGACGCGGGCGCAGGCCCCGCAGACAACGTGTGGCTCACCCGTTCGCTGAACAGCCTCGCGCCGCTGTGGGGCGCGGAGCCGGTGCTGGTGGTGGCCGAGACCGCCACCGCCGCCGGGCCGTGGCCGGTCCCCGATCCGGTGAACGTCAACCTGCCCAACGATCACCTCGGCTATGCGGTCACCTGGGGCGGGCTGGCGGCGGTGTGGGCGGCGATGAGCGCGGCGCTGGTCTGGCGCGAGATGCGGCGCTAGAAGCGCGGCCAAAGCCTTTGAGGAAATGACGATGCGCTATGTCAGCACGCGCGGCGCCGCGCCGGTCCTGTCGTTCGAGGAGGCGATGCTGACCGGCCTCGCCCGCGACGGCGGCCTGTATCTGCCCCAGTCGTGGCCGCGCCTGAGCGCCGACGAGATCGCGGGCTTCGCCGGAAAGCCTTACGAGGAGGTGGCGGTCGCGGTGATGCGCCCGTTCATCGGCGACGCCTTCAGCGAGGCGGAGTTCCGCGCCATCGTCGCCCGCGCCTACGCGGGCTTCGGCCACGCCGCGCGCGCGCCGCTGGCGCAGATCGCGCCCGGCGACTGGATTCTCGAACTGCACCACGGCCCGACGCTGGCGTTCAAGGATTTCGCCATGCAGCTGATCGGCCAGATGTTCGAAGTGGCGCTCACGCGGCGCGGCGAGCGGGTGATGATCGTCGCCGCGACCTCGGGCGACACCGGCTCGGCGGCGATCGAGGCGTTCCGGGGGCTGGACGCGGTGGACGTGGTGATCCTCTACCCGCACGGCCGGGTGTCGGAGGTGCAGCGCCGCCAGATGACCACGCCCACCGAGGCCAATGTCCACGCGCTGGCGGTGGAGGGCGATTTCGACGCCTGTCAGGCGCTGGTGAAGGGCATGTTCAACGATCTGCCGTTCCGCGACGCGCTGCGGCTGGCGGCGGTGAACTCGATCAACTGGGCGCGGGTGCTGGCGCAGGCGGTGTATTACTTCACCGCCGCCGCCGCGCTGGGCGCGCCCGGGCGCGCGGTCAGCTTCTCCGCGCCGACCGGCAATTTCGGCGACGTGTTCGCGGGCCATGTGGCGCGCGCCATGGGCCTGCCGATCGAGCGGCTGGTGATCGCGACCAACGAGAACGACATCCTGCACCGCACGCTGACCACCGGGCGGCACGAAAAGGCGGGCGTGACCGCCACCACCTCGCCGTCGATGGACATCGAGGTGTCGTCGAATTTCGAGCGGCTGCTGTTCGAGCTTTACGGGCGCGACGGCGCCGCCGTGACGCAACTGATGGACGAGCTGAAGGCGGGCGGATTTGCGCTGCGGCAAGGCGCGCTGGCCGCCTTGCGCGAGGGCTTCGCCTCGGGCCGCGCCGATCAGGCGCAGGTGGCGGCGGAGATCGCGCGGATCCGGGCGACCACCGGTCAGGTGATCGACCCGCACACCGCCGTCGGCCTGATCGCCGCGCGCGCCAACCGGGGCGACCCCGCGACGCCGATGATCACGCTGGGCACCGCGCACGCCGCCAAGTTCCCCGATGCGGTGGAGGCGGCCTGCGGCGTGAGACCGGCCTTGCCCCCGCGCATGGCGGACCTCTATGACAGAGCGGAGCGGGTGACGGTGGTTCCCGACGATCTGGCCGCTGTGGAAGCGGCGGTGCGAGCGAGGGCGCGGGCATGAGCGTGCGGATGGATGTGCTGCCGAACGGCCTGCGCGTGGTCACCGAGCACATGCCCGGCCTCGGCTCCGCTTCGATCGGCGTCTGGGTCTCGGCGGGCTGCCGCCATGAGGGGCCGGACCAGAACGGCGTCGCGCATTTCCTGGAGCACATGGCGTTCAAGGGCACGGCGCGGCGCTCGGCGGCCGATATCGCGGTCGAGATCGAGAATGTCGGCGGCTATCTCAACGCCTACACCAGCCGCGAGACCACCGCCTATTACGCCCGCGTGCTGGGCGAGGACGCAGGCCTTGCGATGGACCTGATCGCCGACATCCTGCGCGCGCCCGCCTTCGCGCCCGACGAGATCGCGGTGGAGCGCGGCGTGATCCTGCAGGAGATCGGCCAGGCGCTGGACACGCCCGACGACGTGATCTTCGACTGGCTGCAGGAGGTGTCCTACCCGCAGCAGGCGATGGGCCGCCCGATCCTCGGCCCCGCCGAGCGCGTGTCGGCCTTCGGCGACGCCGACCTGCGCGCCTTCACCGCCGCGCATTACGGGCCGGAGCGGATGATCCTGTCGGCGGCGGGCGCGGTGGATCACGACCACATTTTGCGGCTGGCGGAGACGCTCTACGGCGACATGGCGCCCGGCCCGGCGCCGCATCCGCAGGCGGCGCATTTCATGGGCGGCGAGCGGCGGCAGGTGAAGAAGCTGGAGCAGGCGCATCTGGCGCTGGCCTTCGAGGCCCCGGCGCAGACCGCGCCCGACGCCGTGGCCGCGCAGGTGTTCGCCACCGCGCTGGGCGGCGGCATGTCTTCCCGCCTGTTTCAGGAGGCGCGGGAGAAGCGCGGCCTGTGCTACACGATCTTCGCGCAGGCGAGCGCCTACGCCGACACCGGCGCGCTGACGATCTACGCCGGCACCGGCGCGAAGGAGATCAGGGGCCTCACCGAACTGGTGGCCGACGAGGTGCGCGCGGCGTCTGCGGGGCTGACCGCGCAGGAAGTGGCGCGCGCCCGCGCGCAGCTCAAGGCGGGGCTGGTGATGGGGCTGGAGAGCGCCTCCAGCCGCGCCGAACGCCTCGCCCGCAGCCTCAGCGTGTGGGGACGGGTCGAGCCGGTCGAGGAACTGGTGGCGCGGATCGAGGCGGTGGACGTGGCCGCCGCGCGCGCGGTGGGCGAGACGATCTGCACGCAGGCGCGGCCCGCGCTGGCGCTCTATGGCCCGGTCGGCAAGGCGCCCGGCGCCGAAGCGCTGGCCGCCCGTCTGGCCGCCTGAAAACCATGGGCTTTTTTCGCCGCGCCGCGCCCGGTCCGGTGCTGCGCACGGCGAGGCTGACGCTGCGGCCGCCGCAGATGGGCGACCACGCCGCCTGGGCGCGGCTGCGGCGCGACAGCGAGGCGTTCCTGACGCCGTGGGAGCCGGTGTGGGCGCGCGACCACCTCAGCGCGCGGGCGTTTCGCGAACGGGTGGTCTGGGCCGCGCGCTCGGTGGCGCAGGGCAGGGCCTATCCGCTGTTCCTGATCCGCGACAGCGACGCCGCCGTGCTGGGCGCCATCACGCTCGACAACATCCGCCGCGGCCCGGCGATGAGCGCAACGGTCGGATACTGGATCGGCCAGCCCCATGCGCGGCGCGGCTACATGCGCGAGGCGCTGGAGGCGGTGCGCGCGCATGTGTTCGGCCCGCTCGACCTCAGCCGCCTTGAGGCCGCCTGCCTGCCCGAGAACGCCGCCTCGCGCGGGCTGCTGGAGCGCTGCGGCTTCAAGTATGAAGGCGTGGCGCAGAGCTATCTCCAGATCGCCGGACGCTGGCGCACCCATGTCCTCTACGCCGCGCTGCGCGATGACCGGCGCGGGCGGGCGGAGGAGGGCTGAGGGTCGGGGAGAGACGCGGCTGCGGTGGCGCGGGCTTCGGGTCGATGCGTCATGGCCCCGCTTGACCGGGCCATCGTTGCGGCCGGATCGCGCGGCGTTCGGTCCTTCGCGCCTGCGACACTCTGCCTCGGCGGCGCGGACCCTCCCGCCGTTCGCGTCGTTTGCTCAGGTTCTGCGCGCAGGTGCGGACAACGCTGAGGACTTATGCTGTCGTTCAGGGCTGGAGCGCCGGGCGGCGGTTTCAGGCCAATGTCGCCGAGCGTGCCGATGACGCGGGATGCAGACTTCGCCTTTGTCCCAGGTCAAGGCGGCGCGCGGGGGCGCGTCTGAAACTGGCGGAGCGTCACCTCGGGAGGTTGTCGATATGACCATGCTTTCACGCAGAACTCTGGTCGGGACCGGCCTTTCGCTCGCCGCTGTGGGCGTTGCCGGATACACTCTCAGGCCGCGCATGGACGGATACCTGGAGGAGGTGGCGCGGCAGCGGCGGCTTCTCTCCGGCGATCCGGGGCTGGCGGCGCTGGTCCGGATGGCGACCCTCGCCCCCAACGGGCACAACACGCAGCCCTGGAAATTCCGGCTGGCCGGGCAGAGCGTCAGCATCTTGCCCGACACCTCCCGGCGGACCGCCGTCGTCGATCCCGACGATCATCACCTCTACGTCAGCCTTGGCTGCGCGACCGAAAACCTTGTGATCGCCGCCGCAGCGCTCGGGCGGCGCGGCGAGGTCGTGATCGGGGCCGGCGCCGAGCCGCAGATCGACATCGCGCTGTCGGCGGCGCAGGCAGGTGCGCAACCGGCGGCGCAGGCGCTTTATCAGGCGATACCGCAGCGCCAGTCCACGCGCGCGCTCTACGATGGGCGGCCGGTTTCAGCCGGGGATCTGGCGCTTATGGAGGCGGCGGCGCGGGAAGAGGGCGTTTCGGTGCGGGTCTTCACCGAGGCCGCCGACCGCGATGCGATCCTTGATTTCGTCGTGGCCGGCAACAGCGCGCAGATGGACGACCCCGCCTTTGTGCAAGAACTGGCCGATTGGCTGCGGTTCAGCCCCGCGCGCGCGATCGAGACCGGCGACGGGCTGTTCTCTGCCTGTTCGGGATATCCGGTCCTGCCCGATTGGGTTGGGCGGCGGATTTTTCCGGCGGTTTTCAGCAAGGACGCCGAGAACGACAAATATCGCGATCAGATCCGGTCCTCCTCCGGGATCGCGGTTTTTGTCGGCGCGCGGGCGGACCCCCGGCACTGGATCAGCGTCGGGCGCAGTTTCGAGCGCTTTGCGCTGCAGGCGACTGCGCTGGGCATCCGAACGGCGCACCTGAACCAGCCGGTCGAGGCGCCGTCCGTGAGGTCCGACTTTGCGCGCTGGCTTGGGGCGCCCGAGGCTCGGCCCGACCTGGTGATCCGGTTCGGCCGCGCGCCCGCGCTGCCGATGTCGCTGCGCAGACCCGTCGGTTCGGTGCTTGTGTGATGGGCGGCCTCATTACGGCGAACGCCGGCCCCATCCGCCCCGCTCAGGCCGCTTACCGCCCCTCGACCCGCCACGCCGCCAGCAGCAACCCCGCCGTCAGCAGCAGCATCAGCCAGCCCGGCGCCAGCGCGGTGAGGCGCACGTCCTCGACCGCATAGGCGTCGCGGCGCGCCAGCCCGATCCAGCCGCGCCCCGAGGCGGCGCGGCCCTCGCGCACGCGGCGGATGTCGGGAACGCCCTCGGCCAGCCGCAGCGCGGCGCCCGCCGTCGCCTGCGCCAGCGGCGCCAGCAGCAAGGGGGTCGAAATCGGGTTTTCGAACTCGCGCGGGGCTGAGGGGCCGACGGCGGCGACGCCGCTCAGCCGCCCGTCGCTGAGCCGGTGCAAGCCCTGTTCGTCGGCCTCGACCAGCGCGCGCCAGACGCCGGGGCCGACAGCCGTGAACGCGACGCTGCGCGCGGCGCCCGACGGCGCGATGACGCTCAGCGCCTCCGGCCCGTCGCCGACCGAGCGGCGCTCGACGGTGATCTGCGCGCCTTGCACCGTGGCGGTCAGCGCCTCCTCCTCAAGCTCCGGCTCCTTCATCAGCCAGTGCGCGAGGCGGCGCAGCAGCTCGGCCTGCGGGCCGCCGCCCTCGAAACCGCGCGTCCAGAGCCACGCCTGATCGGAGGCCAGCACCGCCACCCGCCCCTCGCCGACGCGGTCCATGATCAAAAGCGGCGCGCCTTGCGCCCCGGTCATCAGCACCTCGCCGCTGAGCGGCGCGACCTCGACGTGGCGGAACCAGCGGCCCCACTCCGGCGCGCCGTCGGCGCCCGCGCGCGGCGCCAGCGCCGCCAGACCGGCGGTCACCGGGTGGCGGGCGCCGAGGTCGGTGATCGCCGGGCGGAACCCTTCCTCGAACACCCGCGCCGTGGGCCGCGCCGGGATCACGTCGGCCAGCGGCGTGCGATACAGGCTCTCGACCCCGGCGAAGGCGTCGCCCTCGGCCAGCAGCACCGCGCCGCCGTCGCGCACATAGCGCGCGACGTTGGCGATATAGGGCGTCGGCAGCACGCCGCGGCGGCGGTAGCGGTCAAAGATGATCAGGTCGAACTCGTCCACCTTCTCCAGAAACAGCTCGCGGGTGGGAAACGCGATCAGCGACAGCTCATAGACCGGCGTGCCGTCCTGCTTGGAGGGCGGGCGCAGGATGGTGAAATGCACCAGATCGACCGCCGGATCGGCCTTGAGCAGGTTGCGCCAGGTGCGCTCACCGGGGTGCGGCTCGCCCGAGACCAGCAGCACGCGCAGCCGGTCGCGCACGCCGTTGACGGTGAAGACGGCGCGGTTGTTGCGGTCGGTCAGCTCGCCCGGCGCCGGCGGCGCGAACAGTTCGATCACGTTGGCGCCGCCGTGGGCGATGTCGAGCGTCACGCTCACCGGCTGGCCGACGCGGGCGGGGATGCGGCGCGGCGGGGCGCCGTCGATCGAGACCTGCACTTCGGTCGGCGCGCCGTCCTGCGCCGCGCCCAGCGCCACCACGCGCGCGACGGCGGTCACGGTCTCGCCGACGATGCCGAAGGCCGGCGCGGTCTCCAGCGCCAGCCGCAGGTCGGCCTCGCCCTCTCGGCCTGTCACCAGCGCGTGGACCGGGCCGGGAAAGGCGGTCAGCCGGTCGAGGTCGTGCGCCTGACCGTCGGTGATCAGGATGGCGCCCGCGATGCGGTTGGCCGCCACTTCCGCCGCCGCCGCGTCGAGCGCGCCGAGCAGCCGCGTGCCTTCGTCCGCCGTGGGGCCGCCGGTCGGCGTCAGGCGCACGGTGCGCACCTCCAGCGGCGCCTCGGCGCCGCCGCGCCGTTGCAGCGCCTCCAGCGTCGCCTGAAGCTGCGCCTCGGCGGCGGCGGTCTCGGCCGCGCGGTCGGCGACGTTCTGGCTCGCGCTTTCGTCCACCACCACGAAGGCCACGTCGGCCAGCGGCGTGCGCGTCTCGCGCACCAGCGAGGGGTTTGCGATCGCGCCCAGCAGCGCGGCGAAGGCCAGCGCGCGCAGGCCCCAGCCCGGCGAGCGCCGCCACGCCGCCAGCCCGGCCATCGCCAGCGCCAGCGCGCAAGCGGCGATCAGCAGGGGCCAGCCGGTCAGCGGCGCGAGGATGATCGAGGCGTTCACGGCGTTCCCCCGCTGGCGATTTTCGCGCTCATTGGCCCAGCCGCTCCAGCAGCGCGGGCACATGCACCTGATCGGACTTGTAGTTGCCGGTCAGCGCATACATCACCAGATTGACGCCGAAGCGATAGGCCATCTCGCGCTGCCGCCAGCCCGAGGGCCCCGCGACCGGCGCCAGGAACTGGCCCTGCTCGTCCACCGCCCAGGCCGCCGCCCAGTCCACCGAGCCGACCACCACCGGCGACACGCCGTCGTTGAGCGCGCGGAACGGCGCGCCGTCCATCGCGGCGGCGTCGGGGTCGGGCGCGGCCTCGACCCAGACCCGCCCGCCGGTGAAGCGGCCGGGAAACTCCTCCAGCAGATAGAACGCGCGGGTCAGCACATGGTCGAACGGCGCCGCCTCCAGCGGCGGCAGGTCGAGCCGCGCGGTGAGGCGGCGCAGCGCGGCGGTGTTGGGCGAGGCGCCGCCGCCCACGTCAAGGTGGCGGTCGCGGGTGTCGAACACGATCATGCCGCCGCCGCGCATGTAGGCGTTGAGCCGGGTGATCGCCTCGTCCGAGGGCGTCGGCTGGCTGGGCGTGATCGGCCAGTAGAGGATGGGATAGAACGCCAGCGCGTCGGTCTCGAGGTTCACGCTGGCGGGTTCGCCCGGCTCGATGGCGGTGCGCGCGGTCAGGATCGCGGCGAGCCCGCGCAGGCCGCCCAGCGCCAGACGGTCCACGCCCGCGTCGCCGGTCAGCACATGGGCGAAGGTGGTCTGGAGCGAGGAGGACAACGCGCGGGCGTCGTCGGTGGCAAGGTCGGCGGCGCGCGCCTGCGGCGGGGCGGCGAGCGCCAGCGCCAGCAGCGCCGCGCCGACCCGCGCGGCGGCGCCTGCGCCCTTGCGCGGCAGACGCCCCGACAGCGCCAGCGCCGCCACCGTGTCCGCCGCCAGCAGCATGAGCGCCAGCGCCAGCAGCCAGTGCGCCAGCGGCGTCTCGCCCCGCCCGCCCAGCGTCTCGCGCGCGGCGCCCTCTGGGGGGGTAAGCGGGGTGAGCGCCGCGTCGCCCTCGAACAGGTTGTAGGCGATCAGCGCGCCGCCGACCTCATAGACGCCCGGCGGCGCGTCGGGGCCGGGCGGCGCGTTCAGCCGCTCGACCAGCGCGGCGACGGCGGCCTGCGCATCCGCCAGCCGCCCGAAACCGTCGAGCAGCGCCACGGGCCGCGCCGTCCCGCCCGCCAGCGCCGCGCGGTCGAGCGCGGCCCCGCCGCCGGAAAGCTGCATCAGCCGCCCGATCATCTCGACGAACAGCCCCGACAGCGGCAGCGACGACCACTCGGCGTTGGCGGTGACGTGAAACAGCGCCACCCGCCCCGCGCCCAGCGGCGCGGCGGTGACCAGCGGCGTGCCGTCCTCCAGCGCCGCCCAGGTGCGGCCCGACAGCTCCGGCCCGATCTGCGCGAGGATCTGGCGCGACACCGTCACGTCGCGCGGCGCCGTCAGCCCGGCGAACGGCGTGTCGGGGGCGAAGGCGCGCACCTGCTGCGGCTCGCCCCAGGCCATCGCGCCGCCCACCGCCCGCCCGCCCGCGCGCAGCCGCACCGGCAACAGCGGGTCGTCGGCCGCCTGCCCGCCGAGCGCCTGGCCGCCGGTCAGCGCATCGGCGCCGCGCGCCAGACGCGGCCCGGCGAAGCGCACCAGCAGACCGCCGCTCTCGGTCCATTCAGTCAGCGCCGCCGCCTCGGCCTCGGTCACGCGGCCCACGTCGGCGAGAAACACCACGTCGGGGCTGGCGGCCAGCACTGTTTCGATCTCGCCCTCGACGCTTTCGGCGACGCCGCTCAGCGCCGCGCGCAGATAGTGCAGGTCCGAGACCAGCCGCTGCCCTTCGCCCGCCGCGCCGCCGGAGACCAGCCCGGCGCGCCGCCGCCGCACGCCCTCGTCGGCCAGCGCCACGGCGCCCGCGCTCTCGACGCCCGCCACCGCCAGGCGATCGACGCGGTTGCGCAGCTCCAGCGGCAGATCGAAGGTCGCGCGCGCCTCGGTCGCATCGGGCGCGAAGGCCGCCGGAGCCTGACCCAGACGCCGGGCGCCGTCCTCGTCGCTCATGCCGAAGGCGGCGATGGTCAGCGTCGCCTCGCCGTCCGGCCCGGCGCGCAGCGCGTCGGCGGTCAGCCGCCCCTCGACCAGCTTCGGCGCGCGCAGCGCGGGCGTCAGCGCCTGCGGCCCCACCACCGCCAGCGGCCCCAGCGCGGAAAGCGCCCCGGCCAGCCGCGCGTCCTCGGCGGCGTCGTGGCTCAGCCCATCGGTGATCCACACCGTCTCGGCGATGTCGGACGCCGCCAGCCGCGCGGCGAGCGCGCCCCGGCGCGGCGCCCAGGGGCGGGGAAGCAGCGCCTCGATCTCGCCGCGCCATTCCGCCGCCGGGCGCAGCGTCAGCGGCGCGTCGGGCGGCGCCGCGTCGGCCATGGCGACGAAGGCGACCGGGCGCCCGGTGCGCTCGGCCTGCGCCAGCGTCTCCAGCGCGCGGGCGCGCCGCGCCTCCCAGTCCGGCGCGCTGGCCCAGCCGCCGTCCATCGCCAGCAGCAGCGGGCCGCCGCCGCTCAGCCGCGCGTCGGGGTTCAGCACCGGCTGCGCGAACGCGAGGATCGCCGCCGCCGCGATCATGCAGCGCAACAGGATCAGCCACCACGGCGTCTTGTCGGGCGTGCGCTCCCGGTCGATCAGCCCCAGCAGCAGCCGCACGCCGGGAAAGGAAAAGCGGCGCGGGCGCGGCGGCGTGGCGCGCAGCAACAGCCACAGCACCGGCAGCGCCGCCAGCGCCGCCAGGAGCCACGGGTTGAGAAACGCCAGCGCGCCAAGGCTCAGCATCAGATCGCCCCCCCGCTGACCGCGCCATAAAGCCAGATCAGCGCGCGGCGCGGGCTGACGTCGGTGTGATGCACCTCGAAGCGCCAGCCGCTGCGCCGCGCGAGCGCGCTCAACTGGTCGCGCCGCTCCGCCAGCCGGGCGCGGTAGGCGTCGGCGAGGCCGCGCGCGCGGTGGGTCTCGAAGCTGACGCCGCGCCCCACGCTCTCGAAGATCATCCGCCCGTCGAAGGGAAACGCCTCCTCCGCCGGGTCGAGCACCTGCACCAGCGCGCCGCCGACGCCCGCATCCGCCGCGCGCTTGAGCGCAGGCTCGATCGCCGCCATCGGCCCCAGAAAATCGCTCAGAAAGATCGCCTTGCCGCCGCGCGCGAAGGGCGCCGCGGGCGGCGCGCCGAAGTCGGGCCGGTCTGCGGCGCTCTTGCTGAGCGCCAGCCCCATGCGGTTGAGCTGCGCCTCGCCGGTCAGGGGCCGGGCGGCGTCGGTGCCGATCAGCCCCACCCGCTCGCCGCCGCGCACCAGCAGCACCGCCAGCGACAGCGCCAGCAGCGCGGCGCGCGCGCCCTTGCTGCGCGGCGCGGCGTCGGAGCGCCAGTCCATCGACTGCGCGTCGTCGCGCCAGATCCACACCGTCTGCGCCGCCTCCCACTCCATCTCACGGATATAGACGTGATCGGAGCGGGCGGAGCGGCGCCAGTCGATGGCGGTCAGCGGATCGCCCGGCATCGCCTGACGGTATTGCCAGAAGGTCTCGCCCGGCCCGGCGCGCCTGCGCCCGTGCACGCCGGAGGCGACGGTGGCGGCCAGCCTGCGCGCCTCCGCCATCAAGGGCGGCAGCGCGCCCGCCACGCGCTCGGCGTCGCGGCGCAGCCAGCCGGGGCCTTCGCGCAGCGCGGCGGCGGTCGCCATCAGGCGGCGGCCCGCGTGATCAGCGCGCGGGCGGCGATGGCGTCGATCACGCGGTCCACGGTGTCGCCCTCGGCCTTGGCGGCGAAGGTCAGCGCCATGCGGTGCTTGAGCGCGGGCCGCGCCAGCGCCGCCACGTCGGCCACCGACGGCGCCAGCCGCCCCTCCAGCAGCGCCTTGGCGCGGCAGGCCATCATCAGCGCCTGCGCCGCGCGCGGCCCCGGCCCCCAGGCCACGGTTCGGCCGACGAAATCATAGCTCTCGTCCTCGCCGGGCCGCGCCGCGCGCACCAGCCGCAGGATCGCCTCCACCACGCTCTCGCCCGCAGGCATCCGGCGCACGATGCGCTGGATCGACTCCAGATCGCCCGGCGCCATCACCGGGGCCGACACCGCGTCCTCGGCGCCGGTGGTGGCCAGCAGGATGCGCCGCTCGGCCTCCAGCGTGGGATAATCCACATCGACCTGCAGCAGGAACCGGTCGAGCTGCGCCTCGGGCAGCGGATAGGTGCCCTCCTGCTCGATGGGGTTCTGGGTGGCGAGCACATGGAAGGGCTGCGGCAGCGGGCGATTCGCGCCGGCCACCGTCACCACCTTCTCCTGCATCGCCTGCAGCAGCGCCGACTGGGTGCGCGGGCTGGCGCGGTTGATCTCGTCGGCCATCAGCAGTTGCGAAAAGATCGGCCCCTCGATGAAGCGGAAGGCGCGGGCGCCGTCGCGGCCCTCCTCCAGCACCTCCGCGCCCAGGATGTCGGCGGGCATCAGGTCGGGGGTGAACTGCACGCGCTTGGCGTTCAGCCCCAGCACCACGCCCAGCGTCTCGACAAGGCGGGTCTTGGCCAGCCCCGGCGCGCCGACCAGCAGCGCGTGGCCGCCGGAGATCAGCGCGTTCAGCACCAGATCGACCACGGTCTCCTGCCCGATCACGCGGCGCGCGATCTCGGCGCGGGCGCGGGCCAGCGTGGCGCCTGCGGCCTCGATCTCGGTGACGGCGTCGTTCTCTGCGCTCATCGTGGTCTCCCTGCTTCGTCCCGGCCGCGCGCTGACGCTGCGCGTCGCAAAGCCCAGCGTGATCGTCTATCCTTCGCAACACAAGGTGGATCACGGGAGCGCAAATGCCAGAGCGAGACAACCCGCCCTCCGCCGACGCCCTGGCGCTGGCGGCGGCGAAGGCGGCGAAGAAGGGCCCGCCGCCGGTGCATCTGTGGAATCCGCCGTTCTGCGGCGCCATCGACATGCGCATCGCGCGCGACGGGACATGGTTCTACATGGGCACGCCGATCGGGCGGCCCGAGATGGTGAAGCTGTTCGCCTCGGTCCTGCGCCGCGACGGCGACGATTACTTTCTCGTGACGCCGGTCGAGAAGGTCGCCATCACGGTGGACGACGCGCCGTTCGTGGCGGTGGACTTTCACCGCGAGGGCGACGCGCTGGTGTTCGAGACCAACCTCGACGACGCCGTGGCGGCGGGGCCGGAGCATCCGATCCGGGTGACGCGCGACGCCGAGACCGGCGCGCCGCGCCCTTATGTGCTTGTGCGCGCGCGGCTGGAGGCGCTGATCGACCGCAAAACCTTCTACCGGCTGGCCGAGATCGGCGCGGTGCGCGACCATGACGGCGCGCGCTGGTTCGGCCTCGTGTCCAGCGGCGTGTTCTTCCCGGTCCAGCCTGCGGCGGAGCTGGGGCTTTGAGCTTTGCGCCGGTCAGCGAGGCCGACCTGCGCCGCGCGCTGACCGCGCCCGCCCGCGCGATGCGCGGCGACCATGACCTCAACCCCGGCGTCCGCCGCAACGGGCCGCTGCGCCCGGCGGCGGTGCTGTGCCCGGTGGCGCGGCGCGCGCACGGGCTGTCGGTGATCCTGACGCAGCGCCCGCTGTCGTTGCGCGAGCACCCCGGCCAGATCGCCTTTCCCGGCGGCAAGCTGGACCGCGCCGACGCCTCGCCGCTGGCCGCCGCGTTGCGCGAATCGCGTGAGGAGATCGGCTTGCGCGCCGATCAGGTCGAGGTGCTGGGCGCGCTGGAGGGCTACGCCACCGGCACCGGCTATGCGATCACGCCGTTCGTGGGGCTGGTGGCGGCGGGATTTTCGCCGCTGCCCGAACCCGGCGAGGTGGAGGCGGTGTTCGAGACGCCGCTGGATTTCCTGATGGATTTCCGCAGCCACCAGCGCCTGAGCCGGGTCTATGGCGGCGTCGAGCGCCATTTCTGGGCGATGCCGTGGCGGGACCGCTTCATCTGGGGCGCCACGGCGGGCATGTTGCGCGCGCTGGCCGAGCGGGTCGCCGCCGCGCGCGACGCCTCCGCCGCATGACCCGCATCGCGCCGCGCTGGCTGACGGACGAGGCCACCCGCGCGGTGATGGCGGCGCTGGCCGGGGCCTGCCCGCTGTTCGTGGGCGGCTGCGTGCGCGACGCGCTGATGGGCCGCGAGGCGGCGGACGTGGACATCTGCGTGCGCTGCCCGCCCGAGCGCACCGTCGCGCTGCTTGAGGGCGCGGGGCTGGGCGCGGTTCCCACCGGGCTTGCGCATGGCACGGTGACGGCGGTGGCGCAGGGGCGCGGCTTCGAGGTCACCACCCTGCGCCGCGACGTGGCCACCGACGGGCGCCGCGCCACGGTCGCCTATACCGAGGACGTGGCCGAGGACGCCGGGCGGCGCGACTTCACGCTGAACGCGCTCTACGCGCAGGCCGACGGCGCGGTGATCGACCCTTTGGGCGGGCTGGACGACCTGCGCGCAGGGCGCATCCGCTTCATCGGCGACCCGCACGCGCGCATCGGCGAGGACTATCTGCGCGTGCTGCGGTTTTTCCGCTTCACCGCGTGGTTCAGCCGCGCGGGCGTGGACGCGGCCGGACTGGCGGCCTGCGCGGCGCATGTGGACGGGCTGGCGCTGTTGTCGCGGGAGCGGGTGGGCCACGAGATGCGCCGCCTGCTGGGCGCGCCCGATCCGGCGGCGGCGCTGGCGGCGATGGAGGGCTGCGGCGTGCTGGCGGCGGTCGCGCACGGGGCGAACGCGGGCCTGATCGCGCGGCTGGTCGCGGCGGAGCGCGCGGCGGGCGCAGCCCCCGCCTGGCCGCGCCGGGCGGCGGCGCTGGGCGGCGGCTGGGCGGACTGGCGGCTGTCGCGGGCGCAGCAGGCGCGGCTGGCGGCGATCGTCGCCGCGCGCGCCGACCCCGCGCCGCCCGCCGCGCGCGCGCACCTGCACGGGATCGACGCGGCGCGCGACGCCTGTCTGCTCGACGCCGCCGCGCAGGGCGCCGCCCCGCCGCCCATGCTGGAGGCCGAGCTGGCGCGCGGCGCGGCGGCGGCGCTGCCGGTCACGGCGGGCGATCTGATGGCGGCGGGCGTGGCGCCGGGGCCTGCGCTGGGCGCGACGCTGGCGCGGCTGCGCGCGGCCTGGGTGGCGCAGGACTTCCGCCCCGACCGCGCCGCGCTGCTGGCGCTGGCGCGCTGAGCCTTAATCCGCCCCGGAGAACACCCGCCGCGCATGGGCCAGCCGGGCGAAGGCGGTGAGGAAGGTCAGCGCGGCGAAGCCCAGCGCCAGCGGCGCGAACCACTGCGGCGCGAGGCACAGCAGGGCGAAGAACGCGATGGTCTCGGTCCCCTCCAGCAGCCCGGCGGTGTAATACAGCGACTTCACCCCCCGGCTCTCGGTGCGCATCGCGTGCTTCTCCGCCAGGATCGCAAAGCCGAGGAACGTGGCGCCGTTGAAATAGAACGCGCACAGCAGCGCCGCCCCCGCCGCGCAGTTGGCCGCCGGATCGGCCAGCACAAAGCCCAGCGGCACGGCGCCGTAGAACAGGAAATCGGCGGTGATGTCGAAATAGCCGCCGAAATCGGTGACGCGCGTGGCGCGCGCCACGGCGCCGTCCAGCCCGTCCGCCGCCCGCGACAGCGCGATCAGCGCCAGCGCCCAGCCGAACCAGCCCAGCGCGATCATCCCCGCCGCGCCCAGCCCGGCCAACAGCCCGAAGGCGGTGACCATGTCGGCCGTCACTCCCAGCCCCGCCAGCGCGCGCCCCGCCCGGTTGAGTCCGGGGTTGAGCAGCCTGCGCATCACGCCGTCGAGCATCGCCCCGCCCTCCCGTCAGCCGTGCTTGCCCTTCTCCCACCCCGCCGCCGCCAGATACTGCGCGGCGGCGGTCTCGGCGCCCTCCTCCAGCGTGGTCGCCATCGAGTCGTTCCAGCGGTTGAGAAAGCCGAACAGGCTGACCACGCCGAGGATCTCGACAATCTCGCCGTCGTCCCAATGGGCGCGCAGGGCGTCCTGGATCGGGCCATCGACCGCGTTGGGCGCGCAGGACGCGGCGACCGCGAAATCCAGCGCGGCGCGCTCGGCGTCGCTGAACAGCGGCGAGGCGCGATAGTCCCACACCGCCCTCAGCCGCTCCGGCGTCGCGCCATAGCGTTGCGCGGCCAGAATCGTGTGCGCCTGACAGTAGCGGCAGCCAGCGGTCTGACTGGCGACATGGCCGATCAGGCGCTTGAGCTCGGAGGTCACCCGCCCCTCGTTGGCCATCACCGCCTTGTTGAGCGCGATGAACGCCAGCGCCAGGGCGGGGCGGCGCTGCATCGTCAGCGCCGAATTGGGGCAGAACCCCAGTGTTTCGTTGAAGAATTTCGCCATCGCGGCGACGGCGGGGGCATGGTCGGCAGGCAGCGGGGCGACGAGCGGCATCGGCGATCTCCGGCAGGGACTGAGCGCGAACCCTGCGCCGGCGGCGGCGCGCGCGCAACCGGGCCGGGTTGGCGCGCCGACTGTTGCGCGGTAGCACGGGGCGCGGGGCGCCCTGCCCCTGAACCCGGGAGGATGGCGCGCGTGGCGATGACTTCGGTTCGGATGATGGCGGCGACGCTGGCGTGGCTGGCGATGGCGTGGCTGGCGATGGCGGGCGCCGCGACCGCGCAGGTGTCGCTGGCCCCCGCCGCGACCGAGGCGCAAACGGCGGCGCCGCCGCCAGCCCCGACGCCCGCCCTCTCCACCGGCGCGGCGCAGGCGCAGGCGCTGATCGACGTGTTGCGCGACGATGCGGCGCGGGCGGCGCTGCTGGCGGAGCTTGAGCGGCTGGCGGCGGGCGCGGCGCCGGCCGCGCCGTCTGCGGCGTCTGCGGCGACCGATGCGGCGACCGATGCGGCGGGCGCCGCCGCGCCGCCGGATCAGGACGCCGCGCCAGCGGAGGACGCCGCGCCCGCGACGGTAGGGCGCCGCCTTGCGCTGCTGACGAAAAAGCTGGTCGAGGAGGCGCAAGACACCGCCGACGCCTTCACAAGCGGCCTCGCGACCACCCAGCGCCGCCTCTCGGTGCTGATCGGCTCGCGGTCCAGCGTGCTGATCGACGCTGCGCGCGATCTGGCGCTTCTGATCGTCGCGACGGTGGCGCTCTACCTGCTGTTGCGCCGCTTCGCGCGCTGGCTGTTTCGCGGGCTTCGCGAAGCGGCGCAGGGGGCGTCGATCCTCAAGCTCTGCGCTCTGGGCGGCGCCTATGTGCTGATCGACGCGGCGACGGTGCTGCTCGCCTGGGCGGCCGGCCACGCCATCGCGCTGGGCGCCATCGGCGGCGGCGCCGACGGCGGCGTGAACGCCGCGCTCTACCTCAACGCCTTCCTGATCGTGCAGATGGTCAAGGTGGTGATCCGCGCCGTGTTCGCGCCGTATGTGTCGGCGCTGCGGATCACGCCGTTCACCGATGCGGGCGCGCACTATTGGACGGGTCGGCTGGGCGGGCTGGTCAGCATTCTGGGCTATGGGATGCTGCTGGTGACGCCGATCGTCAATCAGAGCATGTCGATCTTCACCGGGCGCGCGGTGCAG
>Ga0210024_1001411_pt1 | contig 21763 bp, 28 predicted proteins | sample CryGeymeta201525_FD_183988 | JGI IMG/M metagenome (GOLD analysis project Ga0210024, IMG submission 183988) | Groundwater microbial communities from Crystal Geyser aquifers in Utah, USA - Crystal Geyser metaG 2015-25 (SPAdes) (version 2) | ecosystem: Environmental > Aquatic > Deep subsurface >...
ACAATTTGATCCACCTGCTTCTTAAACGCCAGCGACGCCACATCCACGCCAATGCGCATGTCCACCCCTTTTTGCCGCACGCCAGGCATCACATCATCTGGACCAAGCGCGTCCATGGTTGTTTTGCCAGACAGCAGATCGGCAATAACCCTCGGTTTTATGGTCCAAGGCGTGTCGGTTGACAAATGCCCTAGCCGCAAGGCCAGTTTGCGTTTTGATAACAAGCGCTGATGCAAACTCAAACGGAAGACGGCCTCATCGGACTTGGCAAAGTCCACCGCACGCTTGGTCACCGGGTTGTGCAGCTTTTTCTCCAGCGGCGGGCAGTCGTAGAAAAAAATACGGTACAACTCGCGCCGGTTTTGCCTTCGTGGTGCACCGCCGTTGCTGCTGCCGGAAGCCGTCAAGTGGGCGACTGCCCACCTAAAAATGCAGTCTGCGGCCCGTTCAGCGTTGTGTGCGTTATGCGGCTCTATGGCTCTGAAACGCTTTATGAAATACGCACCATCTATCAGTATGGCTGTTGGCATATCACCCCCCAAAAAAACGAAAACGCCCATGGGTTCGGCGTGTCCTGGATGGTTGGACGGCTTACTGCCATGGGCGGGATGGCGTGCAGTATAGCAAACGGCAAACTTCCCTTAGCTTTGACGGGCAAGGCATTTTTGCCAAATCACAGCACACCTGACTGCGCGCCATCACTTCCGTTTGCTAGGCCGCTGAGTCAACGCCGAGCCAGCGGCTGTTTTGGCCGACTTGCTTGACCCAGTGCTGCTGAGTGCCTTTGACGCTGCAGTCGCTGCACCCGTAGATGTTATTTTGGCTGTGCTTCTCTGCGCAAGTGCCGAGCCCGCGGCCGACTTTGCTGACTTGCTTGATCCGCTATCGAGCAAGACTTTTGAAGCGGATGAAGCCGCACGTTTACTTGTTACTTCCTGTTTGGTCATTTGATAATCTCCAGTTGTTGTTTCAAATTCGTTGCAATGTCGTTTGTTGACGGTCCGCGTAGTACAAAAAAGGCAAGCAGAATCAGGATAGCGGCGAAGACAATTGACGAGACAAGACCACCAACCACGTTCATCCCAAATTGCGGTAGCCATCGGCCAAGCTTTTGAATTTCTTTGACCACGATGCCCTGTGCAATTTCCTTCCGATATGTGTCATCAAACTCATCCACAGCCTGCGCTCCATACACACTGAGCGCAGCCTCGGCCTCTGCACTGGCTTTTATCAATGCACTGGGTGGCTGCGATTCGTACCAATCTTGAATTTCCAATGCTGTGGGTGCACCCTTGGACTTGGTGCGATGCCTTGCCCACTCAATGCGTTGTTCCTCCATCACCGCAAACGCCACCAGACCCAATAACCAATTTTTCTCAGAGGTTTCGACCAATTCCTGATAGATGTCGTCAGGGCCAGTGTATTTATCCATTGCTTGTTCTCACCTTATGGTCTTTGCCGTGGCTTCACCGCCCCAAACACCGCTCAATCCCATCCGCAAACTGCGCCACCATCTTCTCCAGCGTGTACACATCGGCATCCGCCAGCGAAGCCGCGCGCAGTTGGGCCAAACCCACTGGGTCATTGATAAGCGCCAGCACGCGCTGCGCGTACTCTGTTGCGCTGTCGCTGGTCATCACGCCGTTGACGCCGTCGCGCAGGTAGCACACCTCTGGGCTGTGCCTTGCGCCGGTAGTGGTCACCATCACCAAACCAGCACAAAAGGCATCCACGATGTGCAACCCCACCAGACCAGGGTTCAGCATGAAAGCGCCCATGCGGAAATACAGCGCCTTCTGCGCGCCCTTGGTCACGCCCAGCAAATGCAGCCAGGGGCGCGACGCAGCGGCCTCGCGCAGGATGGGCATGGACGGCCCATCGCCCAGCACGACGCAGTGAAACTCTGGCGACTCGCGATGAATGCGGTCACATGCCTCCACCAAAAAGCCTAGCTTCTTGTCGGGGTAAAGCGACCCGCAAAAAATGCCCACGGGTGCGCCCGGCGCAACGCCTAGCTCTTGTCGCGCTGCGACCAAATCGGCATCAGTCACCGCCGCCAGATCGCGCTTGAACGCGCCTGTGTCAATCGCATTGTTCAGGCAAGTCATCTGCTCTGGCGGATAACCCGCCTTGGCCAGAATGTCTACCGTCATCTGGGTGTAGGCAAACCACCAATCCACCTTGGTGAGCAAGAGCTGTTTCCAGCGCTCACGCAAACCTGCTGGCGCATCGCTCTGAAAATTGGCGCCGTGGCCCCAATAAGCCACCTTGCGTTTAGACCACAAACGGCTTAACAACAGTGGGTAATTTGAAAGCAAACGGCTTTCTTGCATAACCACCACCAAGTCCGCATCGCGCAGGTGTAGGGGGAACGGCTGCCAAAGCCAATCACGCTCGCCCACCTCGCGAACCTTATTGGTGACCACGTCGGCCCACGGTACGCTGCCCACGTCTTTTTTGGCCAGTTCACGCCGTGTGGGCTGGCCATGCACCAGGTGCAGTTCAATGCCGCGACTCAAGCACTGCTGCCGCAGTTGCTCAAATAGTCCCACCCGGTAATGCAGCAACCGATGCTGAAGTATTGCGACTTTCTTCAATGTTTGACCTTGTTGGTTCCGGGCTTGATGACGCACTGGTCATAGCCCCGCTCAGAAAATCGAAAGCGACCGTCCCGAATGCCAGCCTCATGCCGGGCAATCGTTTCTGACTCATCAAAACGTTGACCAATCACCCTCGCTGGTACGCCAGCCGCGATGGAATAGGGCGGGATGTCGCGCGTAACCACGCTGCCTGCCGCCACCACACTACCGCGTCCCACAGTGACTCCAGTGAGTACAACTGTGCCATAACCCAGCCACACATCGTCCTCAATCACCGCTTCTTCATCAGCATATAAACTTGGAAAACGCTTGCTGCCCACCCACGGCGCAAAGCGTACGGGGAAACCTACCGCAGAAAAGTCATGGTCATTCCGCCCCACAATTGCCACACGGTTGGCGATCAAACAGTAGTTGCCGATACGGCAATTGGCCTCAATGTGGACCTGCTTGCCGATGTACACGCAATTGCCTATTACCAGCCGCTTGGGGGCCCATAGGCGCGCACCTTTGCCAACGTGAAGGTCGCGGCCATAGGTAAGGTAAGAAGACTTGCCAGCGACGGCAAGCGAGGTTTGAAGACGGCGCAGGATAGCAAGAACAATGCTCATACGCGTGCAACGTCGCAGTGAGTGACTCGCGGGCATCCATGACGGTTAAGCATCAACCACCCCGTCCCAAGCGCGTTCAAACACTGCTGCGATTGACTTGCCAAGCTTGCCAGCCAGTTCGTCGCCAACTTCACCCGCCACTTTGGCACCCGCCTTCTTCAGCACGCCTGATACCAGTGCACGCACATCGTTGCCCTGGTACCCTTTCGCAGTCAACTTGTTGACCACGTCGGCTTGGTTCTCCTTTGGAATCAGCGACTCAATCAAAGCCGCCAATGCTTGGCGCTTGATCCGCGCAACACTCCCAGAAAATGAGCCGTCAGACAGATGCCCCAACTGCCTGACCCGATGGCGCAGTCGGTCCATGGTCAACGGCTGTGGCACTTCAATCATGTAAACATCACCGTCAACGGCAATAAGCGGGTTCGTCAGAATGTCACGCAATTCTTGCTCAGCCACCAATGGGTCACTCGCTTCACGCAAAGCAGTCTGATATAGCAACGCCCGTGCCTTGGATTTTGTGACGCGTAACTTTTCAACCAACTCAAATTCATCGGGATGCGAACTCAAATATCCCAATAACTTCAAAGCATTCAAAGCGGCAACTTCATGCTCAACAGCCTTGGAAGCGCCAAACACAGGGTTGGCATGTGGGGCAAAGAGCATACTCAACGCCATCCGCACCTCTTTATCGGATGCATCGGCAACCAATGAGCCAAGTTTTTGAGAAATCATTTATTTAGCATCCCCATAATAATCACTTTGCCATATGGCCACAACCAATAAATTGGCCAGAAAAATCCTGCATGCCGTTGCGTGAAAACACGCCATGAAGAGAATGGCAGACCTTTCGGCTGCATCATCTTGCGTAGCCGCGCAGATACCGGAAGACTGGCATCGTTGAATGAACCGGTTGCAGGATTGTTTGCGCATGTCCCTGCGAAACCGGCCATGATCCAAACAGAAAAGCCTGCATAGCGTGCGCGCAAGCCATAGTCCAGATCACCCATTGCATGGGCAAATTTGGCCTCCATATTGCCCACAGTCTCAGCAATCTCACGCGGCACCAACACACAATTGCCGTTCATCGTGTCACATTCAACTGGCACATCGCGCGGCGCGCGCAGGCTGAAAGTGGTGGGCTTCCACTTACGCGGACGAATCACGCCGCCGTAGGTAAGCTGACCATCACGCTCATCTTGAGTTGATCCGACCACGATGACACCTTTGCCTTGCTTTGCCTCTAAATCGCGCGACGTCTGAATTAACGTCTGGATCGCAGTTGGATAGAGCAGTGTGTCATCGTTGAGCCACAGGCAATAGTCGAAACCTTTTTCCATCGCAGCAGCAAACGCCACACGCATGCCGCCATTCCAATAACGGTTGCCATCACCTTTGATGATGTTGACCAGCGGGAAGTGCTCGCGCACAGACTGTGCGGTGCCGTCGGTGCTGCCGTCATCCACCAAAAAGACTTGTAGGGCGTAGCCAACGGGCAAGAAATTCCGAAAAAGCGCATCCAGGCAGGCAAGAGTTTTATCTTTGCGGTTGTGGCAAGTAATGAGAGTGGCAATCAATATCATCGAACAAATTCATTTCTTCTTTGAAACATGTACTGCTCTATATTGGTGATGCTTTGCGGTTTACTGATTGATATAAAAGAGTGTACGGATAATATAAAAAACATCCAACTGCTAGAACTAGCCAAAGAGTTATTCATTGAGCCAACCAATATAAATGATACAAAAATAATAAATTTAGCAAATGAAGTATACAATGTTAAAAGCTGTTTCATCCAGAGGAAAAACAAAATAAATAGCGCTATCGCCATGACTATTCCGTAATTAATAATAGCAACAATGTAGGAATTCTCTACACCACCCGCACCTAATTTATTCATAACAGGAATATAATTGTTTGAGTTACCAAGCCAAAAATCATTGCTATTTATAAAACCAAACGCACGAAATACATCCACTCTTGTAAGGGCACTCCCGTCAATAATTAATCCTTGAAAAAATCTATTACCAAAATTCTGTTTGGCAATTAAGATAAATATTATATAGCCTGCAAAAATAAAAAAACTAATTGTTTTAAATGATATTAGTACTTTTCTATTTTTACTAAGTCCGATCTGTACAATATATATCACCATCAAGATGGACCAAACAAGTATTGCACCCCTCGCATTGAAGCATAATAATGCAATATACCCTAATAATATGAATGACATCCTCCAAATAAGCTTCATATCAGAAACCAGGATAAAACCCATAATGATCGAAACACCTAATGCGTTTTGCAATGGATGCCCTAAAAATGCAGTACTTCTAAATCCTAACTGCTCAATCGAAATATATTCATTATTAATTTCGTAAGGAAATATATTTACGATATATGACCGTTCATAAATAGCTAAGAAACACTCAGTTATAAAAAAAATTAAGATGATTTTTTTTATCTTATTTCTTGTTGCTGAACCCTTGGTTGCTAATAATATAGATAAAATTACTGGTATGGCCATGAAAAATATTACATTTCTAATAGCATCACTGTCTCCAGTAAGTATTTTTAATAAAAGTATAATTAATGCTAATAGTAAGATATAAAATTCAATTTTATATATTTAAACAAGATTACTAATATCAAATCTTGACATCTTTAATAATGATAGTATTACAATCAATAATGTTGATGCCGTTCCGACTTGCTCTATACCTATAGCGGCAGCAACTGTCGTTGTCAAGTACAAATATACTAATACCCCGATGTACAAAAGTATATTCATTATGTTGCTTTCGCCATCTTGCAAACTGCATTATCAAGATTAAATCTATCCACTCCAAGAACGAAAAAAAAAGAGAATAGAAATAATTAGTTTGTTATACATTGTCGATTTCTTTTATCAAACGTGCTAGGACGCCAGCCATTATCAAATTTGGCAAGACATTTATACAAACCACAGACATTGCGGCAATCACGCTATTACTACCGATGCTCACGCCCTTCAGTACCACTGCCCCAGTCCCAATAAATACGTTATCCGAAATATGTACAGGTAATACTCCAATATCCTCTGGGTTAGCATTGAACCTTCGGCCGGCGGTCTTTATTGCATGAAAATCAGTATCGGTAATAGTGACATTGGCACCGATGAGACATTCATTACCCAAAGTGACATTAGTGGCCGCACAGATCGAACCACCACTGATGCCGCAGTCGTTGCCAATGACTATTTTTGCGCCAGGCCGCAAAGTGCGCAGCACCACTGGATGGTTGACACCCAAGGCTGTAAAGCGGCTATCCGAACACAACACCACGCGATCCCCCATGCTAATGCTTGAGCCTTTGACCATGCTCACTATTGGCATACCGTAAAACCGGACATCTTTACCTAGCACAACGCCCATTCCACGCAGCCGAAGTGGGACGTAAAACTGCCACCATTCCTTCAATAGCTTTAGCCAAATTCGCGTAATCAAATTCACGGGCTAACTCCTTGTACTTGTTGGCGATATAAATTCTCATAGGCATCCGCTACCAAGTCAGGCGCGAACCGGGTTTGCGTGGCTTGGTAAGCCGCGGCACGCATCAATTGCCATTTTTTTTCATCACTCAACACCGCCATCAGTGCCTTTGTTATCTCGTCTGCATTGCCAACATCTATCAACACGCCGCCATCGCCGACAACCCAAGGCACGGCGCCACTGCTATTGCCACCCACCACAGGCACTCCCAGCGCCATGGCCTCGGCTACGACCATGCCAAAAGACTCCTCTTTTGAAGGATGTAAAAACACATCGCCCTTGGCGAGTTCTTGCATCAACAACGGGTAGGCCAACCGCCCCACGAACTCCATGTTTGCTGCAATGCCATGCTTCTCGGCCCACTGCTGAGCAAGTTCACCGCTGCCAAAATCTGCCCCATAAAGTTTCAGTTTGGCACCGGGTACAGCCGTAAGCAGTTTTGCGAACGCCAGCAAGCCAGTCTGGGCATTTTTGCGTGTGCCCCAGCCGTTTGCCACCATGACCACGGTAGGTGCAGTCATTGACAGTTGTTTTGATGGACTGAAAGGTTGTTCAGCCAGGAAGGGTGGCAGGGGATTGCCGATGACCGCTATCTTCTTCTTGGGCAACATGCCCAGCATGTACGGCGACACCGTGGTCAGGTACTTGGCCGATCGCATGGCTTGGTGCGCCATAAAGAAGCGCCCCAAACGGTAGATATTGGGCATGTACCTCAAGACTTCTTGGGGTGCATCATGACAAGTAACCACATGCGGCTTGCCAGACGCAATGGCAGCCAGGGCGAATTCATAAGCCCAATGCGCATGAACCACATCGGGGTTGTCCATGCGAATGGCTTGCTCAAGATAGTGGCGCTCCAAGCGGAAGAAATCAACAATGCGCCCCAGATGCCAGCCATTCATGCGCACTGAGTGTTTGCGCATGGGGCAATAATAGATCTTGAAGCGCTCGCCCTGCGCCATCACTGGCTGAAGCAAGTTCAAAGGCATGCCGGGGGAGGTGGTGTAGGCTGATACCTCATGCCCGCGTGAAAGTAGTTCACCGATCAATGTGCCCAACAAGGGCGCACCGGCGTAGCCCACGGGCAAAGCCGCTGCGTCGCACGCTAAAAAAGGGGCGATGCTTTCGGTTGAAATGGGGCCTGAGATGCCGATTTTCATGATGGGTTCACCAATAACATGCGTCTTCGACCTTCTTCGCCGCAACCGGTCGCTCTTCCTCACTTGGCTTGACCCAGTGCTCATTCATAAGTGCTGCGTAGTTGTAGTTAGGGTTGTAATTCGGGTCCTCCCAACGCTTGCCCCGAATGCCAAAAAGCAATTGCAAACTCCCACCTAAATGGAACCCTTTTTTACCCATGCGCTTAGCGTGCGCAGCCAGTGAAAAGCCGTATGCACCACAGCCGATCAGGCAAATGTCATAGTCGATGCGATCCATTTGGGCTTTCATGTGTTCGAGGGCATCAAACCAAGTTACGAACTCAGTCTTTTCACCGGCTATGCTCTGCACCGCCTTGATGGTTTTCAACTCGAATTCAGGCAATAGGTTGTTTTTAAATAACAGGTTACGCTTTTTATACTGTGCTTCTATGGTGCAAGCGAAAGGATGAATAACCAAGACTTTCTTTCCTTCCAACGCTTGTGTCCAGGGTGTCCCTGAAAAGTAGGGGTTCAATAATTCTAAATTAACCTTGGCAGCATCTTTAAGTTCGCTATCAAACAATACTTCATCAGGCAGCCATGAACCCAGCAAATTAACCAAAGGTATATCCTTCAGCATGAGCTCCGAAAATCTGGTTACAGCTTGAGCATTTGCAGGAAAAAAACCTGACCATGTTTGCATTTGATTAATTCCAGCTTCGTTCCACCACCACTGATTTACATTACCTTGAATATATTTGATCCAGCTTTGGCATCCATTTTTGACGCCGACATAATTTACCAAACAATTTAATTCTGTGCTACCAAACCGAGCAATCATACAAGAGTTATCTGACACCAACAGTGAATAGATCATGCAACTAACTTTGTCAGCGTTTACTTCGCAATATGGCAAGGCGTGTATAGGCTTTGGACGAAATTTTTCGTGCAATTTTCGCATTGCTTTTAATATAAAAAAATTAAATCTATCTATCATAAATTGGTGCTGTAATACGTAGATTTTCAAAGCTTTTGGTTAACTCTGATTCCCTTACTTTTCATAATATAACTTGGTGCAGGCACAACTGTGCAATCGGCTGGTACATCTTTAACAACAGTCGCATTTGCGCCAATTACAGCATTGTCACCAACAGCGATTGGCCCAATGACAACAGCACCAGTACATATTCTTACATTGTTACCTATAGAAGGTACGCCATTACCACTATCACCAACAGTTACATTTTGATTTATCCAGCAATTATTACCAATAGATTTAGCATGAATGATAGTTGAATTACCATGTTGAATAAATAAACCCTCACCAATATTATCAGATGATGTACCAATAGATAAAAATTTATAGCGTGGTAAAACTATTTCCATGAGAAATCCAACATGAAACCTGCTACTAACCTTGGCTACGCGTACATAGAAAATATTCCGAAACTCAGGACAAAATAAAAGAACGGTAGTGATTAGGCCTATATTATGAATTTTTAGATTAAAACCATATTCAATTGCAAAGCGACTTGCCTCATACCATATTTTTCTTTTCTCTGTTGATAAATACATCATTAAATAATGTATTATTAAAAATGGAACAAAAAGTAGTTTTAAATTTCGCATAATTTTACGATTTGGTGCTTAATTGCCACTTTGCGTTGTGACTTAAACTACCATTTTCTTCTGCGATAACCCAATGCTCGTCTTGTGGATATCCGTGCCAAAAATTCCGAGGACAAACTTTAATGCCGTTTGAAAGTAATGCAGGCTTATAAGAAAATGAACTCTTACTTATGATTAACAAATCAGAAAAAACCATGTGCAGAAATGATTCCTGTGCATTCATATTCAGGCAGTATTCCACATTATCAAATTCATTAAAATCAACAAAATCTTCCTTGTGTCCTTGCGAAAATAAATATATTTTTATATATTTTTTAGTTTTTAATTGTTTTAATATCGATGTCAGTACACTCTTGAAATAATTCGTCTCTTGCCAGCGCATTAAAAGATTTGGGTTGCTAGTATGCTGGCCAGCTGCAATATCGCCTCGCCGAACATGTATTGCAATATTAAAATGTTCATTGGAATATATAAGTTTGTCTTTTTCTCTTGCAGCGGCATGATAAAAGCGATGCTTGATATCATCCATGACACCGTACTGATCCCTATAAAACTGATCTTGTTCAAGCACAAAAACAATTTTTTTATCGTTATATGAAGCAATAATTTTTTTAATTTGTTCAACTTCAAATTGATTAAACTCATCAAATAACGGTAACGAAACTTTTCGATAACCATTGTTTTTTACTAAAGATTCAAGTGAATCCTTGCCTTCACCAAAGCCCAACAATGCTTCCCATTGTGGTGTTGAAAACGGTATATGGGCATGTTCAAGACCAAAGACACGCGCAAACCATAGGCCCGCTGTCCAGTTAGCTATTTGATGGCCAATACCGGCACCTGGATTGGGGACTGCGGCCAGATAAGCCCGTGATTGTTCAGTGTGGTGTGAAAGAAGTTTCATCCGCCACCAGGCAGGATACATCGCCGGGTAAATGATATTGTTGCGCAAGGCTTGAACTAACTTACAGCGTGCGCGCGCACGCACCTTGCCCCAGACGTAGCCCAAGGAACTCATACAAAAGTCCTCTTGAAAAGATCAAACACAGAAAGGCAACGAGGCCAAAATGTATGAAGGCGTTGGTTGAATCGATTCCAAAGGGTAGGCTTTTCCTCAACGTAATACCCTCGACGAGCGTAGTCGACTTCATGGTCTATTAATTTCATATAACTAACCATTGGCTCAACCCACTTCCCTTTATGCAAAGCGCCTTCCGCAAGATATGGGATGGTCTTACCGTCTTTAGAAAAAGCGAGCTTCAACTGCATCTGATTTGCCCGTGCAGTGCCGTACCACTCAGAAAGCCATGGCGACTCGTGTGGCAAGGCCATTTCCCTGAGGACATCCTTTTTCCAAAACGCGATCTGATACGAAAACATATCTGGTGACGGCGGCAACACCAGTTCAAGGTCATACTGCTCAAGCGGCGATGTTTTACGATAAGGATTCGGCACCAAGCACAGAGAGTCCAACCCCAATTCATCAAAGCTGCGTGAATACACGTTCAGTCTCGATACATCTACCTGCCCCATGAAAAAGTAGTCAATCATGACTAGAAGTAACTTATTCCCGTTCACCTTCTCCAATCCAGCACGAAAAACTTTACCGAATGAACCAAGCGAGCCTACGCAGGTGCAACGAATGTCCAAGCCTTCGTAGTGAAACACAAGCGATTCTGTATTTAAATAAATCACACCTTCAAATGCTGGCCAATTAATTTTGAACAATTCAAAAAAATGAGGCCACAGATCAGCATAAGTATCAGCCGAAGACACAAAAATTACATTAAACTCTGAGCTTACTACCTTCTTCATTCAATCAACCTATAAATTTCTTTATATTCAAATTTAATTGATCAACAAGCATCTTAAGTAAGAATGCCAAAAAAATAACAAAGACAATAAAAAAAATGACGCACCAGCATTGCAAGGCACACAAAACCTTTCCATGCGTCAGATGTTGTTCTTGAAATAACCAATCACATCCCCTTTTTGTTTACCGCCATTACGCGACTCAAAAGACTGCGAAACATAGTGACATACATTTTTCGATCCTGTTTTGACGACCCGAAAAACCACGCAGCGCTTGGTACGACTATCACGCTGACCCCACATACCAGGAACAATCGTTCAATGTTTTCCGGAAACCATAGCAGTGGCAAGGATGTCACGAGCAATGAGAACAAAAAGCTCATGCTACAAAGCACAACTACCTCGCGAAAATAAACAGCAATAGATAGCTGACAATACGCACTAGCGAAGTAAACCGCCACAATCATCCCCAAAATCGCATAAATGATAAATACCATATAAAGCGTTGCGGGGTGTGCGCCCACATAGAACAACACTGCCGCAACAGCCAGCGGGAAAATATTTAAGGCGGCATTACTCAATTGGAAATTTCGAATATTTCCAACCGCTGAAATTGAAGAATTGAGCGTTACATACAATTGCTCCACAAGACTTCGAATCAGCATTAACCTACAAAAAACAATCGCATACTCAGGCACGGTCACTAGCCAAAGACTAAAAATCATTGGCATTTCAATAAAGACTGGCACGTAAAAAAAGGTCAGGAGAAAGAATCCAATTTTGTTACCCAGCATTGACGCAACAAGCATTCTTTGGCGATGCCCGGCACCTTCCGATTTGACAATCATTGGATTGAGTGCACGCAGCATGGTGTTTGCAAAAACACTTAACTGGCCATTTACCTGCGACGCGATGCCTTGTGCCGCATTCGCTGTGGCACCGAAGAAAATGTTCAATAAGAGTCCTTGACCATAGTTCGTCAGCATGCTTGTTGATGAGCCAAGAAATGACCATCCTGCAAATGCCGTCATTTCGCGCAGAAGGCGTTTGTCGAAACTCGTGCGTATGGCTAGGGAACACTCTTGATACCGCACGTGGCAATAGGCTGCGCGCAATGCAAACAGAATTACTGCTGTGATTGCCGTCAAAACGCCGTACACAACCAGCTTATCTCCAGCCATATCCACGATCAGCAAGGCTATAAGCAGTTTGAGCACACTTTCGATGATGCCCAGCACGGCAAACAACAGCATGTTTTCGCGCGCATTGACGACAGCATCGTAGGGCACACCGATGATCGTAAATAGGGTGGTGATGATGCTGATCTGATAAACCACCCATGCAGCGTGCATGCGATCTGGCTCGATCTGTAACACACCATTAAATAAGACGTAACCTGCAATTTGCAGCAGTAGCAAGAGCACCAAAGAAATACCAGCATGCAGCACAAGGCTTGCATTGAAAATGCTTAGTTGCCGCCCCTCATCGCCCTGCCCTTGTGCAAACGACATGAATCTTTGCGTTGCTGCCGCCATGCTGGCATTCAAAAAGGTAAGCATGGCGATGACACCGCCGACCAGGTTGAAGATGCCGAAGTCATCAATGCCCAGTGCATCCAGTACAACGCGCGTTGTGTACAACGAAAGAACGACCGTGATTGCCATACGGGCATAGAGAATGCCCGTATTCATGACAACACGATGCGCGGGTGTCATGTAGGCTTATCTCGCTCGCTGCAAGTGGCTTGCGGCACTCATTGCAGATTGCCGCGCCCGACGGCAACATAGTCCATGCCGTTGTCATGCATGGCTTGTGGCTCATACATATTGCGCCCATCAAAAATCACCGGGGTTTTCATCGCAGCCTTCAGCGCCGTCCAGTTGGGGCTGCGGTAAACCTTCCACTCGGTCACGATGATCAGCGCGTCTGCGCCTTGCACGGCTTGCATGGGCTTGTTGGCAAACTGCAGGTTTTGCAGCAGGGCGGGCTCATCAGCCAAGTCCAGCGCCAGCACGCGGCGGGCTTCTTCTGCGGCCACGGGGTCGTGTGCATGGATGCTGGCCCCGGCGCGCAGCAGGGCTTGCACGATGACGCGGCTGGGGGCGTCGCGCATGTCGTTGGCGGCGTATTTGGTGAATTCGGCGCTTTTGACGTCCATGACGCGGCAAGTGCGGTCGCCTTCTTTCCGAAATGCGGTGATTCGCGGCGAGGGCGTCGCTTTTACAGGGATCATGATATGTCGTCCTTGAACGGGTGTTTCAGTGCCAATCCGTCGATTTGCAGTCCCGTGGCAATGGTCAACGGCAGGACCTCGCAGGCAGCCTTGACGGCCAATGGCTACATAGGTTCCGTCATTGCGAGGAGCGCAGCGGCGGGGCAATCCATGAAGCCCTGAAGCCATGGATTGCCGCGCTTCGCTGGCAATGACGTTTTTGCCTTTTTGCGCTAACAATTGTGGTCGGATCATTGGAACTCGCCCACTTTGTGTAGCGCTGCGCTGATGAGGTTGGCCGACAGGTATGACCCGCTGGCAACGAGTTGTTGTACCAATGGGCGCGCGGCGGGTATCAGACCGTTTGCCTTTGCACGAAGGATGATGCCTAAACTGCCCAGCAGTTGAACATGGTGAGCTTTGGCCGCGGCGCGTGCGGCACCATCGTCAAGAACTGCCGTGCGCTCTGAAGCTAGGCAGTGGGTCAATACTTGCGATTCACCAGCGCCGATATCCCAGCTTTGTATGGATGCAGGTACAACCTGGTTTGGCACCGCAAAGCGTGTGGCCCAGTCAATGGTTTTGCGCGTTGCGGCGTCGCTTGCGCCAGCACTGATTTCCTGGATAACGGCAATTGGCACTGTCAGTTGTGGCGCAAGTTGCAGAATAAGGTCTAACTGGTCAAGCTTGCCCATCAAAATCAATGGCGATGCATTGATGACCCAGGCTTGTTTAGACATTGCCAAGCTCCGCATCAAGTTCAGTAGCATCCAACTGTATGGCGGGTACGTTGCGGCGGCGCAGTTCGTCTATGAATTCCAAACGGCTTTGACCAGCTATTTCAGCAGCTTTTTCTTGTGAGATGCGCTGCTCTGCGTACCACTGCACGGCGGCCGCCACGCGCATCTCGCGCACAAACGCTGCGGGCGACATGCGCAATGTCGAAAAGACGTTATCAGGCATTTCAAGGGCAAGCTGGGTCATGATGTTGCTTTCTGATGGGGTCAAAAGGGTAATTTTGTCAGGTGTTGGCATGGCCCGCCCGGACACCCTGTATTGCCGCGCTTCGCAATGACGGGGCGTTCGTTGATGGCAGCGCTTGCTTTGTCGGCGGCGCGGATGCAGGGGCTGTTCATATCAAGCCTTTGCGTTGCAGGTATGAGGTGATGTCAGCAAAACATGCCACCACAAAATTTGCCAGGTGAGCAATTCCCCTGAAAAGCTGGTCTTGCATCATGGAGACGCATTGCGAGTACCGCAATATAAGCGCATCAATGGATTCTTCTTGCGCCTCAGTCAGCGTTGTTATCCGCGCCAGCGTCAGTGGGAAAAGCGCCGCATTTTTTTGCAGGGAATAGCCAAGCTTTTCAATTCGCTGGTGGCAGGCTTGCAGGTTGCTTGCCAGAATGGCTTGTTCTTTGGTCATAGCAAAACACCTTGCGCTACGGCAATTTGGTGAATCGGCAAGTCCGGTTGCGTCGGGTTTTTTACCAGCAAGTCTACCCGGGTGTCGCAAGCCTGCTGTAGGCGGTATTGCGTGCGCAGCCGCGTTTTCAGGTCGATGGGCCGACTGGCCTGTAGGTAGAGGTCGATGTCTCCACCCCGGCGCGTGTCGTCAACCCGCGATCCGTACAGATAGAGCCGGCCCGCAGGGTCAAGCTCGCCCATGATGGCGCGTAGTGCCTGAAGTTCTTTGGTGTTGAGTCGCATGGTGTTGTTTTGCTGGTTTAAGCATTTTTAGGTGCGATGTCGCCGGAAAAAGGGGACGCCACCCTTTTCCGCACACGGCCAATGGCTACATAGGTTCTGTCATTGCGAGGAGCGCAGCGACGTGGCAATCCATGACTGCCAGACACCCTGTATTGCCGCGCTTCGCTCGCAATGACGAATCGGGGGCTGTAAGGAAATTTCATTCAATAACCTCCCAGTGGCCGCCTTTGGCTGGGCCAATGCGTTGCAGTTTTCCTTGGGCCTTGAGTTTTGCTATGTTGCGCATGATTGTCGTGCGATCTTTTTGAGTCAGCGCCGCCAATTTGTCATACGAAAGATGCGGACTTGACCGCACCAAATTGAGCAATTGCATTTGCAAACTGGGTTCTGTTGCATTTACAGGTGCATTTACAGGTGCATTTACAGGTGCATGGCGGTGTACCGTTACGGTAAACAGGCACCCGTCCCGATCATCAGAAAACTCGATGTCGGGCCAGCTTGACAGCGCGCGTTTGATGCCCGAGCCTAAGCCGTGATAAGGCAGCAACCCCTTGGCCACGTAAGAAACCAGAATTGGGTTACGGATGTTGGAGTTACCCGCGCGGATTTTTTCAACCGTCAGGTTGTTGGGCAAGTGGCCCGGGCTGATGATCTCAATACGATTATCAAAGATGAAGAGCCGTATGGGCGCGCTAACAAAGTAGTCGCGGTGCACCAGGGCGTTAACCAGCAGTTCTTCAAACACAGCTTCGGCAATTTCCGCCCGCCCCGGCGCGTTCACGCCACGACCACCTTGCGTTTTGTGCAGGTTGCGCAGGATGAATGCGAGCGCATCGGCAAAGAGTTTGGGCAGGGGGCCGGCAAAGTCCTCGGTGTCGATGTAGTCGCTAACATGGATCTGATTGCCGGGGTAGCGGATGGCTTTGATGACAAATTGAGGCTTGATCCGCTCGGGCTGCTCGGCAAACAACAAAACCCCAGCCAGATTGAGATGGCCGTCATCAGCTGCAAGATTCATGTTTTGCAAAAGCTGTGTCAGTTCTGGCTGCTTTTCAGGCAGCGCTTGCTGGTACACGTCACGCAAAAAGTCGCGAAAGCGCAGTTTGTCGAGCTTGTCGATACCGGCTTTGGTGGGTAGTTCATCGGCATGGAACTGGTCGGACATCTGGAACAGGCGGCGCAGTTCTTCTTTGGAGTTGACGCGGCGCTTGTCTGCACCAGTCTTGAGCCAGATGACACCATTTTTGTCGAAATAAGGCCTGTCAATGCCTTTGGGCACGCTGAGCACAATCAGCACGCGACCGTTTCCTAGCGCCACGTTTTCAGTTTGCACGGCAAGCGGGCTGCGCACCAGTTGGCTGGCCGCATTGCTGATGAGTTGGTTAACGCGCGGCACATCTTCTTGGCCAAGCCCCGGCGTGCTGCCATCATCAGCCACACCGATCAACAGCGTGCCTCCTTCCGAATTGGCAAACGCAACCATTTCAGCAGCCAACGACTCACCATTGCGCACATCCACCTTGAACTGGTGGGTGCTGTCTTCGCCTAGGGCAATTTGGGACATGATGGTATCGATTGACATACTGGGTTTTAAAAAGGGCATGCTTCCCTTTTGTCTATCTGGTTCCCACGGCCAATGGCTACATAGGTTCTGTCATTGCGAGGAGCGCAGCGGCGGGGCAATCCATGAAGCCCTGAAGCCATGGATTGCCGCGCTTCGCTCGCAATGACGGGGCGTTCGTTGATGGCAGCGCTTGCTTGTTCGGCGGCGCGGATGCAGGCGGTTTTCACGGGGCGGGTTGTTGCAAGAAGGGGTTAATCACTTTTAAGCTTTTTTCAAAAAGCTGCCCATGCTGCATATCTTCAGAATAAAGCGTTTCGCAGTCTGCCAGTAGAGCGGCTGCAACAATCAAGGCATCCCAATTGGACAGTTGATGCGTCATGGAAAGGTCGGCACTTTTGCGTATCACGGCTTCATCTACTGGCAACACATTTACCTTATTCATCACTGTGTCAGCAAATGCATAGGCTTGTTTTTTATCAAACTTGAATTTCTTGAGGCAAACGTTCACGCTTTCATTAATAACTTGCGCACTAACCATGGGGCTGCTGGCAATGAGTTGACGAGCTACCGTTTTTTTGTGCGTATCTTGTCCAATGGTGTAGAGGACAATATTTGTATCAAGAAATGTTTTGGCGGTCATAGCATTCGTCTCGATTAAATTTACCGTCAAATACAGCACCAAATTGGTCAAAGTCATCAACGTTTTGGCTGGTGTTATCAGTGTGTTTGAGTTTGTTTCTTAAGTAGCCAACAAAATCAAGCACTTCGCGCGCCTGCATTTCTGGCAGGAAGCGTATTTCTTCAACTATTCTTTTGACCGTGTTCATAATGACTCACTATTTTGTTTATCGCTGCGTGTACTTACTCGACGTTCATTCATGACCAATTTTACTCAGGGGAAAAGGGGACGCTAGCCTTTTCAACCATGGTTGCCCCGGCCAATCGCCACATACTGCACGCCGTTGTCTTTCATTTCTTGCGGCTCATATAAATTGCGGCCGTCAAAAATGATCGGCGCTTTCATCGCCGCCTTCAGCGCCGTCCAGTTGGGGCTGCGGTAGGCTTTCCATTCGGTGGCGATGATCAGCGCGTCTGCGCCTTGCACGGCTTGCATGGGTTTGGTTGCAAACTGCAGGTTTTGCAGCAGTGCGGGGGCGTCAGCCAGGTCGAGCGCCAGCACGCGGCGGGCTTCTTCGGCGGCCACGGGGTCGTGCGCGTGCACGCGGGCACCGGCGCGCAGCAGGGCTTGCACGATGACGCGGCTGGGGGCGTCGCGCATGTCGTTGGCAGCGTATTTGGTGAATTCGGCGCTTTTGACGTCCATGACGCGGGTGCGTTCGTGGTTGCGGTCTGGGCGGGTGAAGTCTTCTACGGCTGCGCCCTCTTTCAGGAATTCGGGGTTGCTGACGACGCTGAAGGTGATTGGGGTGGCGGCGCGGGCGGCTAGCTCTTGGTTGATGGCAGCGCTTACTTTGTCTGCGGTGCCTACTGGCACGGTGGATTTGTCCACTACCACCTTGTCATCGGTCATGTGGCGGCCAATGTTGCGGGCGGCGGCCAGCACGTATTGCAGGTCGGCGCTGCCGTCTTCGTCGGGCGGGGTGCCTACGGCGATGAATTGCACGCTGGCATGGGCTACGCTACTCTGTATGTCGGTGGAAAACGTCAGGCGCCCGGCATCGACATTGCGCTCGATGATTTCTTTGAGGCCCGGCTCGTAGATGGGCACGCCGCCGCCATTGAGCAGGTCTATCTTGGCCTGGTCCACGTCCAGGCAAAACACGTGGTTGCCCAGGTCTGCCAGGCAAGCGCCGGTGACCAGGCCGACGTAGCCGGTGCCGATGATGTTGATGTTCAATGGTATCTTGCTATTTATTTAGAAGCTGCTTACGCTTGTTTGAACGGATTTTGGATCACAAGCCCGTCGATCAGCAGGCCACTGTGCATGTCTTCAGTCAGCAGCACGGGGGCGCCAGACAAGAGGGCACAAGCGACGATGTTCGCGTCATAAAACGACAACTGGAAGCGCTTGGCTAGCTCGATTGCCTTTTCATGTAACGCGACTGTCAGCGGCAGCACCTCGCATGCCGTTTTGACGGCCAGCAGCAGGGCATCAATTTCTGGCCAGGGCATCTTGAGCTTGCGCAGGCAAACGGATGTCACTTCATTGAGAACTTGAACGCTGATGAAGGCCCCTGCCGTCAACAGGGCTTGTGCCCGGTCGGCCTTTGGCGCATCGCCAGATAAAAGATACAAAACGACATTGCTGTCGATAAAGGGTTTGCTCACAGAGCGCCGTCTCTTTCATTGGCTTCAAGCCGGTCAAAGTGAAAATCTGCTGGTAAACGGCCGCGAAACTGGTGCAGTCGCGCCAGCAGCTCAGTCACGGATGGTTTTTTGACGACTTCAAAAGACCGATGGCCAACCAGGTGCAGGTCAATTTCTTCACCTTCTTTCAAGTCAAGCGCTTGCACTAAACCCGCTGGAAACCGCACGGCCAGTGAGTTGCCCCATTTTGAAACTTGCATGATGGACCTCATTTAAATAAACATTTATTAAATGTATATCAAAAGCTGATTATTCGACGCTCACGTTGACGTGGTAGCCATTGGCTTTGAGCAAGGCGTGCTGTTTGGCTTGTTGCAGGTCGTGGGCGACCATCTCGGTGCACATTTGCTGTGCGGTGATTTCGGGGACCCAGCCTAGTTTTTGTTTGGCTTTGGTGGGGTCGCCCAGAAGAGTCTCGACTTCGGTGGGGCGGAAGTAGCGGGGGTCGATTTTTACTACGGGGACTTCCGGGGGCTTGGATTGCCGCGCTTCGCTCGCAATGACGGTTTCCGCTGGAGGGTTTGTCCAGTAAGCGACCTCGGTGACGCCTTCACCTTCCCAGCGCAGTTGCATGCCAAGGGCCTCTGCGGTCCAGTTGATGAATTGGCGGACGCTGTATTGCACGCCGGTGGCGATCACAAAGTCATCTGGTTTGTCCTGTTGCAGCATCAGCCACTGCATGCGCACGTAGTCTTTGGCGTGGCCCCAGTCGCGCAGGGCGTCGATGTTGCCCATATACAGGCAGCTTTCCAGGCCCTGGCTGATGTTGGCCAGGCCACGGGTGATTTTGCGGGTGACGAAGGTTTCGCCACGGCGCGGGCTTTCGTGGTTAAACAGGATGCCGTTGCAGGCATACATGCAGTAGGCTTCGCGGTAGTTCACCGTGATCCAGTAGGCATACAGCTTGGCCACAGCGTAGGGGCTGCGCGGGTAGAAAGGAGTTGTTTCTTTTTGGGGTGTTTCTTGCACCTGGCCAAAGAGTTCGCTGGTGCTGGCTTGGTAAAAGCGGGTTTTCTTTTCCAGGCCCAGGATGCGGATGGCTTCCAGAATGCGCAGCGTGCCCATGCCGTCTACGTCTGCGGTGTACTCCGGGCTCTCAAAGCTCACCGCCACATGGCTTTGCGCGCCCAGGTTGTAGATCTCATCGGGCTGGGTTTGCTGGATGATGCGGGTGAGGTTGCTGCTGTCAGACAGGTCGCCGTAGTGCAGGGTGAAGTTGGCGTTGTCAATGTGCGGGTCCTGGTAGATGTGGTCCACGCGCTGGGTGTTGAACGAGCTGGCCCGGCGCTTGATGCCGTGCACTTTGTAGCCCTTTTCCAGCAGGAATTCAGCCAGGTAAGAGCCGTCTTGGCCGGTAATGCCGGTGATGAGGGCGGTTTTTTGAGGTGTCATTTCGCAACCAAGCCTTTGCGTTGCAGGTAGCCGCTGATGTCGGCAAAACATGCGACCACAAAAGCCGCCTCATCAATCACCAGATTGAGTCTTTCCAGGCGGTCAATGGTCTCTTCAGGGTAGTGGTGTGAGAACTTGTTGCGCAGCAGGGCAGCCGTGCCAAAGTCTTCAGCCGATTTGATGGCCCCCAGTTTTTCCATCAGCAGTGTTTTGTCACGATTGGACTTGTCGCTGATGTCTTCTTGTTCCAGATAAGCGATGCCCCTGAAAAGCTGGTCTTGCATCATGGAGACGCATTGCGAGTAACGCAATATGAGCGCGTCTATGGACTCTTCTTGCACTTCGGTAAGCGATGCCAACCGCGCCGGTGTCAATGGAAAAAGCGCCGTATTCTTTTGTAGAGAATACCGAAGTTTTTCAATGCGCTGGCTGCATGCTTGCAGATTGTTTGCCAGGATGGTTTGTTCTTTGGTCATAGCAAAACGCCTCGCTCTACGGCAATTTGGTGAATGGGTGATTCGGGCTGTGCGGGGTTTTTAATCAGCAAGTCCACACGGGTGTCGCAAGCTTGCTGCAAGCGGTATTGCGCGCGCAACTGCGCTTTCAATTCGATGGGGCGACTGGCCTGTAAATAAAGGTCAATGTCGCCACCACGGCGCGTGTCGTCGACACGAGAGCCATACAGATAAATGCGGCCCGCAGGATCAAGTTCGCCAATGATGACGCGAAGTGCCTGAAGTTCTTTGGTGCTGAGTCGCATGGGTGTGGGGACAGGTGAAATTTAGAAGGATTTTAAAAAGTCTTGGTAGGCCAACGCCAAACCTTGTTCAAGACCTACCTTGGCCTGCCAGCCCAGCGCGTTCAGGCGGCTGCTGTCCATCAGCTTGCGCGGGGCGCCGTCGGGCTGGGTGGGGTCGAACGTGATCTGGCCCGGGTAACCCACGGTGTCGCTCACGGCTTGGGCCAGTTGCGCGATGGTGATGTCTGACCCAAAGCCCACGTTGATGTGGCTCAGCATGGGGCTGGTGTGCTGGTCGTAAACGGCTTGGGGCAGGTTCATCACAAAGACGCTGGCTGCGGCCATGTCGTCCACGTACAAAAATTCGCGCTGGGGTGTGCCGCTGCCCCAAATGGCCACGCTGGGGGCGTTGGCCAGCTTGGCTTCATGAAAGCGGCGGATCAGCGCCGGGATCACATGGCTGTTTTGCGGGTGGTAGTTGTCGCCCGGGCCATAGAGGTTGG
>Ga0210024_1001418_pt1 | contig 21687 bp, 19 predicted proteins | sample CryGeymeta201525_FD_183988 | JGI IMG/M metagenome (GOLD analysis project Ga0210024, IMG submission 183988) | Groundwater microbial communities from Crystal Geyser aquifers in Utah, USA - Crystal Geyser metaG 2015-25 (SPAdes) (version 2) | ecosystem: Environmental > Aquatic > Deep subsurface >...
CCTAACAGAAAATTTATAAACAATCAATTGTTTCAAATTCTTAGAGAAAACAATGCCTTAAAACATCAGATTGAAATCCATAAGGCGGTTGATTGGGATTTAGATAGCGAGTATGTAGATATTATTTATAAAGCTATTGTATCTAGTGATTTGTATAAAGATTACATGAAAACCAAAGTCTCCGATTTTAAAGAGGACAAAGAGTTTATTGTTGATGTTTACAAAGAGATTATAGCGCCCAACGACAAACTTTATGAATATATTGAAGATAAAAATCTGACCTGGTTGGATGATCTTCCTACGGTTAATACCACCATCATGAAGCTTTTAAGAAAAGCTAAAACCACTTCAACCGATAGTTATTTTACACCAAAGTTGTACAAAGATCAAGAAGATAAACAATTTGCTGTTGATTTGTTTAAAAAAACCATTTTAAATCAAGTAGCATTAAACCAAGAGATAGAATTAAAAACACAAAATTGGGATAAAGATAGAATAGCCAATGTAGATTTTGTGTTATTACAAATGGCTATTTGCGAACTTTTAAAATTTTCTTCCATACCCGTTAAAGTCACTATAAATGAATATTTAGAAATAGCCAAAGAATATTCAACCCCTAAAAGCAGCATTTTTATCAATGGTATTTTAGACAAACTAGTTAAGGAATACGAAAATGATGGAAAACTCAATAAAATAGGAAGAGGATTGGTATGATTTTCTGTTAAGAAAGGACTAAAATATTTTAAATAGATTAAATTATTATTACTTTTACAAATCGAATTACTAAAACAATTATTATGAAAAAAGTGATATTAGGATTGGTGGCATTAAGCATGGCATTCTTTACCTCTTGTAAAGATAATGCTACTAATAAAATCAATGAAGCAAACGTAGCCGTTGCTGCTGAAAGAGATGCCAATTCGTCTAAATTTCCTGTCATTACCTTTGATAAAACAGAACATGATTTTGGCGAAATTGAGGCCAACAAATCTGTTGAAACCGAATTTAATTATACCAATACGGGTGATGCACCTTTAGTTATCACCGATATAAAAAGTTCTTGTGGTTGTACCGTGCCAAAAGATTGGAGTAGAGAACCATTGGCACCAGGTGAATCGGGCAAATTTTCAGTGAAATTTAACGGCAGTGGTTCTAATAAAATTACTAAAACCATTACCGTAACGGCCAATACTGAAAAAGGCGCAGAAGTTGTAAAAATAACAGCATTTGTTAAACCAGACCCAAACAAAGCAACTCCAACACAAGGCCCTCTAAGAACCAATTAACTAAAACTAATAATATAAAAATGAGTGAAATGGGACAATTTTTGCCGTTTATTTTAATGTTTGTCGTTGTGTATTTCTTTATGATTGCACCTCAAATGAAACGTGCTAAAAAAGAAAAAAAGTTTGCTGCAGAATTAAAAAAAGGTGACAAAATTGTTACTAAAAGCGGTTTACATGGAAAAATACTTGAGATTGGTGATAAAGATAATACGTGTATTATAGAAACCATGTCTGGTAAAGTAAAGTTTGAACGCTCTGCTATTTCCATGGAGTTAAGCACTGCTTTAAACGCCCCTGCAAAAACTAATTAAGAAAAAACCAATTGAAAATATAAAAGCCAGAGAATCGATGTTGTCTCTGGCTTTTTTTATTTAATTTAATTGCTCGCTATTTGTTAAAGGTATAAGCAATACCAAACTGTATCATGGAAGTGGTCATTTTATAAGATACAGAAGAGCCTGGAATGGCACCCAAAGGATTGCTAGGAGAAATCATGTCTGGAGACAAGATGCTTCCTTCTGTAGATCCATCACTATCTCCGTAATGATAAACACCATCAACTTTCCAACGATCATTGATTATATAACTAAGACCAAATTGATATGCATTTTTAATAACAGCTGTTGCCGGAATGTTAAAAAATGTTATTTCTTCAGGAATTGGGTTGGAACTATAAGTGTACCCTATTCTTAAAGGCAATTTGTTAATGCCTTTATACTGAAGGCCTGCAGATAAAATGGAGATGTTGTCCCATCCAAAACCAGCAACAGAGGCTGTCTGTGTCCATCCTGTGTTTTTAAACCCTGCGGTTTCTTTATAGTGAACTCTTCTAAAATCTATGGCTAAGTCAACATCTTTAGTTGTATATCCAAATCCAAATGACAAAATTCCTGGGTAATCCATTTGAAACTCATTTTTGGAAGTGCTATTATCTAAGAAGGTATTATCAAATTTGAATTTTAAAAATGTTTGAGGCATTTTATAGGATGCACCAAATTTTAACCCAGATTCCAATTCATAAAACAATCCAAATTGTGCTCCAAATCCAATAGCAGTAGTTTTATCTGTTGAAGGATAGCCAGCAGTAAGAGACGGACTAGATGTTGGGTTTGGTGATAATTCCAATTTTGAATAATTTATAGTTGGTGCTATACCTACAGATAACTTATCGGTTAATTCATAAGCCCAAGTAAGTCCAATTTGTAATAGAATATAATCCGATTCTATATGCCCAAACCCTCTGGCATTTTGAGGGTAATTTATTGGGTTAGAATTTTCCAGTGGATTAAAAGTTGGACTTAAAGGATTGTTAGGTTCTTCTGGAAATGTAACACCAAAGCCACTAATGCCAAAAGCAGAAGCTCCAAAAGTATGCTTGCTACCTTCTTTTCCCCAAACCATTGCTAATGCTGGCATTGGAGAAACCCCTCTATCATCTAACGTAGTGCCACTTACACCAGGTGCTCCAGGACCCAACATTCCTGCTGGCAAAGAAGATGATAGTTCTGGTGATGAAAAAAACAAACCAATATCAAATTTTAATATTTTGTCATCAAAAACCGATATTGCGGCAGGATTCCAATGTAATGCTCCAGAAATATCCAAGGGTTGCGCTGTTGAAGCCCCACCCATAGACATATTAACGGCACCAACACCTTGCATAATGTGTCCGGCTTGTGAAAAAGCCATGGTTGAAAACCCTAAAAAAAATAATTTTAATACATATGATTTCATGATTAGAAGATTTATAAACCATATGTTTAAACATATGATTTCTTTGATTAATTTCAACAAATTTACGCTTTGAAACTGAAGTTATTTATGACTTTTGTCATTATTTTTTTTCAAAAACAGCCTATAATTTTTCTGCTAATAAAAAATAAATTTTAATCAATCTATTTAAGGGTTTTATTTTAAAAAGAAAGCCTATAAACTGGTAAACACAGCATTTAACAGAAAAAGCTAATGGGAAAAGAACTTTAAAGTTGAGGCATATTTTTTCTTCCTATCATTTGATGAATATTTATTCTATAAACAATTGGAATTGAATTGGTAGTTAATTTACTTGAAAAATTATTAATCAATTCTGGCTTTATCGATTCTTTTTTAGCCATAACACTCTTAACATTTAATGCAAAGCTATGAAGGTACATTTTGGCTTCGCTTCCTTTTAATTCTTCAAAATCACCAATTAACAGTAATGATTTCCATTGATTAATAGACTGTATTTCTTCAATTTGCACAGAAACTGAGGAGTGCAATCTCATGGCATCTATTTTATGCCCTTCATTTGAATAACTTAAAATTATGTTTTCTTTTTGATTGTAATAATAGGTTATTGGTACCACAAAAGGAGTGTTTTTTGCAATGTATGCCAAATGACCAATAAAATGGTTACTTAGTAGTTGTAAAGATTCTTCTTTGTTTAATGGCTCCATCATAGTCTTATATTTAAAAATTACAAGCTCAATTATTGTATTAAAAAGCACGAATTACAATAATGAAAAATAAAAAGAATTACATTTTTATTTTATGATTTAAATCATATCATTGATTTTACAAATGGTCTCTTATTATTGAAATGATACTATTTTTATCCAAAACGCCCGATTGTCTCCAAAGCAATTTTCCTTTTTTAAAAAGAATCATGGTAGGAACACCTCTTACTTGATATTTTGATGACACCATTTGGTTTTTGTCAACATCAACTTTTATAATTTTTAATTGCTCACCAAATTCTTTTTTTACATCTTTCAATATAGGAGCTAAGGTTTTACAAGGGCCACACCATTCTGCAAAAAAATCTACCAAAACCAGATGGTCATCATTAATAATATTGTTAAAAGATTGTTTCATGATGTAAAAGCTAATTAAATAATTGTTTTTCAATTAAATAATGTCAAATCATGTTTTATGATTTATAACCTAATAAATATAGGTAATTTCAATATAAAGACTTTAACATTTTCAATGTATTTTCATTCATTTGGACTATTTATTTTTTTGTATTTTTAAGCTTCATAATCTTTTAAAAAAATAAATACATGTTTCAGAAAGATAAAGATGTTTTCAATTTGCTTTTTGAAACAGTTTCTGAAGGTGTTATTGTTGTTGATGAATCTCAAAAAATAGTGGCTACAAACGTTTCTGTAGAGCAAATGTTTAACTATGGGCACAAAGAATTAATAGGGAAACGTCTAGATGTTTTAATTCCAAAAAACTATCAATATAATCATACCAACCATGTTAAGGGTTTTATAAAACAAAATGTTAGCAGAAAAATGGGTAATGGACGTGAACTTTCCGGTTTACGTAAAGATGGTAGTGTGTTTCCTCTGGAAATAGGATTAAATCCTTTTAAAGCTTATGATGAAACTTTTGTCATGGCCTTAGTAATAGATGTTTCTGTTAGAAAAAAGCACGAACAACAAGTATTGGACTTGAATGCAAAACTAGAAGAAAAGGTTTTAAGAAGAACCCAGGAATTAAGAAATGCTGTAAATGAATTGCAGGCACTTAATACCAGATTAGAGGCAGAGAACAAAAAGCGTATAGAGGCAGAAAAAAAAACAAAAATAGCGCTTAAAAAAGAAATTGAACTCAATGAGTTAAAAACTAAGTTTTTGTCATTGGTTTCGCATGAATTTAAAACTCCTTTAAGCGGAATTTTAACCTCCACCATGCTGTTAGGAAAATACAAGCTTACAGAACAACAGTCAAACAGGGACAAACATTTAAAAACCATTACAGACAGAGTTCACTATTTAAATAATATTTTGAATGATTTTTTATCCATTGATAAATTAGAAACAGGAAAAATAAAGTATAATTTTAAGGACTTCAAATTAAGCAAAGTCATTAATGAAGTTGTATATAGCTGTAATCTTTTGTTAAAGGAAGGACAAAGAATAAAATATCCGGATAACATAGATGATTTGTCTTTATATCAAGACGAGAAAATTGTGGAATTGGCCCTGTCCAATCTTGTGCATAACGCTTTAAAATATTCGCCAGAAAACACCTCCATTGATATAGCAGTAAGGCAAGATTATGAAGAAACAACTTTTATCATTTCAGATGAAGGTATTGGTATTCCACAAAAGGATCAAAAAAACATTTTTAATCGCTATTTTAGAGCAGAAAACGCATTATTAACCCAAGGGACAGGTATTGGGTTAAATATTGTAAAAACTCACTTAGAAAATTTAGGAGGAAAAATTAAATTTGAAAGCGAAGAACATAAAGGAACTATATTTACTATAATCATACCAAATAAAGCCAATTAAATAATGAAAAAAGTATTATTAATTGAAGACGATGTTGTTTTAAGAGAAAACACCGCAGAACTTTTAGAATTATCTGGATATAAAGTTGAAACAGCATCCAATGGTCGGGCAGGCGTAGAGGTTGCTAAAAAGTATCAACCCAATATTATTGTTTGTGATATCATGATGCCAGAACTGGATGGATATGGTGTTTTAGACAGTTTATCAAAAAATGATTTAACCAAACACATCCCATTTATTTTTTTATCGGCAAAAACAGAACGCCGTGATGTTAGAAAAGGGATGGATTTAGGTGCAGATGATTACATTACCAAACCATTTAATGAAGAAGAATTAATAAGTGCCATAGAAAGCAGAATGGCCAAAGCAGCTATTTTAAATGATGAGAGACAAAATAAAGGTGTCGATGAAGAAACCGATGGGAATGATGAAATTAGAACCCTTAACGATTTAAAGAATTTCTTTGATGATAACGGCAAAACCTTCAGGTTTTTAAGAGGCGATGTTATTTATGAAGAAGGTAACAACTCAAATTTCATTTATTTAATTAGAAAAGGAGTTGTTAAAAATTTTAAGTATGATCATGATGGCAAAGAATTAACCACCAATTTATACCAGGAAGATGAATTGTTTGGATATACTTCTTTTACGCAAAACATCCCTTACCAAGAATCTGCAACCGCCATTAAAGATTGCGAATTGGTTGGTGTATCAAAGCAAGAATTAAAAGATATTATAGATAATAATCATAAAATAACGCTTGAACTCATTCAGTTATTAACAGATAATCTTTCAGGAGCTAGAGACCAATTGTTGGATATGGCCTATAGCTCGGTCAATAAAAAAACAGCTTCTACCATATTAAAATTTGCTGAAAAATTAAATAATAAATCTGGAGAACCTATCAGGATTTCAAGAAATGATTTAGCCAGCGTTGCAGGTATAGCTACAGAAACACTCATAAGAACCTTATCTAGTTTTAAAAAAGATGGTCTCATTGAAATTGAGGCAAGGAACATCAAAATTCTTGATATTCAAAGGCTTCAACAAATTAACTAAATGAACCACTATATCTCACAATATGATTTATATCATTTTTTGTGATAAACTTGCCACATATTTTTGTTTTTGATTAACAGTAGATTAATGAAGAACATTTTAATACCAACAGATTTTTCTAAAAATTCTTGCAATGCCATAGAGTATGCTCTAAAATTTTATGAAAAATCCAATTGTAATTTTTATTTATTACATGTTAATACCATTAATACGCTGGTGGTTGCAGAAACAACCTATATGCCCACACAAGAAGTGATTGATGAAGCCTTTGTAAAGCCTGCAAAGGTTAAACTAAAAGAACTCTTAAAAAAACTGGTTAGTGTTTCTAATAATGAAAAGCATCAGTTTTATACCTTAACCGATTATAATTACTTTATTGATTCTATTAGAAAGCATGTTTCTGAAAAGAAAATTAATGTCATAGTCATGGGCACCAAAGGAGCTTCTGGGTTAAAAAAGCTTATAGTAGGAAGTAATACAGGAGATGTTATCACGAGGGTTCATTGTACAACGCTTGTAGTTCCTGAAAACGCCAAATATCAAACGCCTAAAGAAATTGCTTTTCCAACCGATTTTTCTTCGTTTTACTCTTTGGAGTTATTAAAGCCCATTATGGAAGTCCTTGATCTTTATAAAGGCACTGTTAATATATTGCATATCAATAAAAAAGGGGCTTCTTTAAATTTAGATCAACAAATTAATAAAGGTTATTTAGAAGATTACTTTGTAAACAGTCATTGTGTTTTTCATAATTTAACCAATAATCATATTGAATCTGCTATTCAATCATTTGTTGAGAAAAAAAATGTAAACCTTATTACTATGGTCGCTAAAAATTTAAATTATTTTCAGCGTATTCTATTTCATCCTACAGTTCAGGAAATAAGTTACCATACAGACATTCCTTTTTTAGTTCTTCATGAATAGAAATACTGACTTTTATCATGTTTTTTTCTAAATAATACCTTTATTTTTGCAGAACTTAATGTTAATAGCAATTTTTAAAAGGCAAAGACAATTTTTGTGAGAGGATTTTGTTTTTGCCTTTTTATTTACTCTTCTTAAAAATTCAATTAAAAAAACTAAAATTTAGAAAGTTATCAAGGTTTTAAATAATTTTTTAAAGCTAACAATAATCATTTTTTTTGATTTAAGATTTAATTAATTTAAAGGACATTATAATGACCTATTATTAATTAAATTTTACCGTTATGAGTCTTATCAAATCAAACAATCGAAACAGATTATTCCCTTGGAATAATGCTGGCTTGAAAAACTTTTTAAGCACAGAAGGATTCTTTAATGACGATTTTTTTACCAATAGCAGCCTAACACCTGCTATGAATGTTAAAGAGCTAGACAACGAATTTGAAATTGAGTTTGCTGCTCCAGGATTTACTAAAAAAGATTTTGTTATCACATTAGAAAATAATGTGTTAAATGTTTCTTGCGAAAAGCACGAAGAAGAGGTAAAAAATGAAGAAGATTATACCAGACGTGAATTTAATTTTGAATCATTTAATCGGTCTTTACAACTACCGGACACCGTAAATGCCGATAAAGAAATCAAGGCTACTTACAAGAGTGGTATACTAAAACTTAATTTAATGAAAAAAGAAGAAGCGAAACAAACTCCTAAAAGAGTTATTGAAATAGCTTAGTCTTTCAATGGCAGAAAGTAATTTAAGAAGGAGGATTGCTTTCTGCCTTTTTTATAACTATAAATTTAAAACCATGAAAATCGTCTCAAAATCAACAAAGTATATCGAGTGGCTTAATGCAGATTTAATGCATGAAGAATCAGGAAGATGGCTTTCAGAACTGAACTTTATTAAAGATGAAGAACGCTTTTTTGAAGATTTAATTAAACTATTTACCTTACAATTAATAGATTCGAATAATTTTCATACCAGTAAAGAAATTATTGCCTCGGTTAAATTACTTAGAAGTAAAAATAATGACCTCATTAATGCCATCATCATACATGAAAAAGAATTAAAAATAATGATTGATGGCAAAAATCAATTAAAGGAAGAAGCCGCTTACAAAGAAAAACACAAAGAGCTATTGGTTTCTGTAAAAAAATATTTTAAAGAATATAGAAGCCTTAAAAGAAGGCTATTTAAGACCATAAAAGAGGTGATGAAAAAGGAAAAACAAAAGCGTTTGCTGGCTTAAAAGGTACTTAATTTTTTGATGATATTATTACTATTTTTTTTAAATCAATATCCGTAGTAAAAAACAAATAGTGTTCACCACCATCTTTCAGATTTAATTTTTTTCTAATTTGTTGAACGGATTCCGGGAAGTTTCGGGTAGAAATATTCCCATTTTTTAAATGTATCTTTTTTAAAGATTTTATATGGTAAGGTAGAATTTGCTCAATTTTAAAGATTCTACCAGGAAAATCAATAAGCTTGTTACTAGTATATAAGTGCGAATGTTTTTGCAGCTTTTTTACCTTAAATTGATTTGAAATTGAATTAAAAGCTCCGGCTTTCATTATGGCTGCATTTGGCTCGTATAAATAAGCTAAAGGTTTAGAATATAGCGGTTCTTGTGTTTTTTCATCTTCTAATACAAAGTCAAATGTAATGGTACTTTCTTTTGTAAGGTTTACTGTTTTAATGGTTGGGCTATGGTGGTGGTTTTTCTCTAAAATCCAAAGCAATTCTTTAACCTCGTTGTTTACAGCAACGATATAAATGGATTTAACAAATTTTAATTCATGAATACCCATAGTGAGATCCAATAAGGGTGAAGTTTTTACCATGACTTGATTTGTGGCATTAAAAATAGTTTCTAAATGCTCAGGAACATTAGGCAAACAATCGTTTAAAAAAAACACTTTTCCTTTGTTGTCATGTCTTCTGGAGGGATCTATGTATATCCAATCAAAATGGGTTTTAGTGTTTATGAGATATTCAATGCCGTCAATATTCTTTGTTTCAATGGTATCTATTCCAAGCACTTTAAAGTTGTATTCTGCAAGGGCTGAAAGCTGTGGATTCAACTCGAAATGCACTACCTTTTTAAATGCTTTGGAAAAATAAAAGCAATCAACTCCAAAACCACCTGTAAGATCTATTAAAGAGGCTCCTGAAATTAACTTTGATTTGTATGAAGCTGTAATTTCAGAAGAGGTTTGCTCTATGTTTAATTTGTTTGGATAATAAATATTTTCTGTTTGAAACCAGGTTGGCAATTTAGTCCTGCATTTTTTTTTTGCTTCAATTTGTTCTATAATTTCTTTTGTCTCAACCTTAGGAAACCTAGTGCCTTTAAAAATCATTGCAGACACATCAGAATCCATATGGTTGTTTATAAACTCTTGAACATCTTTATTTAAAACAGCCTTATTCAAAAGTCAACTATAAATTTTTAGTAAGTTTTTTAACGATTTGATTGTCTGATAAAAATTCTTTTAAAACCACTTTTATAGCTGTATATACCGGAATGGCAACAATAAGGCCAACCACACCAAAGAGAATACCAGCAATTAAAATCAATAAAAAGATTTCTAATGGATGCGATTTAACACTTTTTGAAAAAATATAGGGTTGACTGAAAAAATTATCAATTAATTGACCAATAATAAACACAAGCAAAACCCATACTATTTTTGTGAAAATAATGGTTGAAAGGTCTTGACTTAGATTGCTTGTCATGGTTAACATGACCATTAAAAAACCGCCAACCAAAGGTCCAACATAAGGAATCAGATTAAGTAAGGCACACAAAAAGGCAATCACAATAGCGTTTTCTATACCTACAATAAGTAAGCCTATGGTGTAAATAATGAAAATAATTAGAATCTGAAAAATAAGCCCTACAAAATATCTTGAAAGTAAATCCTTAATCGAGTTGTATGAATTGGTTAAGCGTGATTCTTTTGATTCTGGGACGAATGTTAAAAGCCCATTTTCAAATAATTTACTGTCTTTTAAAAAGAAAAAAGAGATGAATAACACTGAAAATAAACCTACACTAAAACTACCAAAACCACTGATAAGGGCATTTAAAAAATTAGGAATGATGGAGTAATCAATTTTAGAGAGTAAACTAGACTTTTTAAAAGATTGCTCAATATTTAAATTGTTAATTTCAAAAAATGAAATTATCTGAGCATATAAATTTTCAATAGTTCTTTTCAGTTTTTCAATATCCAGAAGCGATAAATTATGGGCCTGTTCAACAATAAGAGGGATAAAAAGCAAGATGAGTCCTATAAAAAAACTGATAAGAATCAACATGGTTATTATCACGGCTAAGGTGTTTTTTAATTTTAATTTTTGTTGAAAAAAAATAACCATGGGTCTGCCAATTAATGAAATGACAACGGCAATAGTTATGTAAACAATAACCGATTGTATTTTGTAAAAAAAGAAGAGTAGGAGTGCTATTCCAAAAACAACTCCGATAGCTCTTAAAATACCGTTTGCTATAATTTTTGAATTCATTTAGTAAATATAAGAAAAGGTATTACAACAATTGCTTGGTAATTTCATACAAGATAATGTTGGTAGCTTGTACAACATTCATACTACTGTTTTGACCAAACATGTCAATATGAACCACATCATCGGAGATGCTAAGAATAGCTTCTGAAACGCCAAAATTTTCATCACCAACAACAAGCACTATAGGCTTTTTATTAGAAAAACGATAGGTCTGCAATGGATTACTTTTGTTTGTAATTTCTAACGAGATAATCTGGTAGCCTTTATTTTTAAATGATTTAACAACTTCTATGGCCGACGAATTAAATTCATATGAAACCACTTTTTCTGTAGCTCGTGATGTTTTAGTCATTTTCTTGTTTAATGCTATATTATCACCACAAAGGATTAATTTTTCTACACCAAAGGCATCAGAAATCCTGAATAAACTACCAATATTAGGAGCATTTGAAACATTTTCAGATACAATAATGACTGAAAATGTTTGTTTCTTAAACTTGGTATTGTAATGGTTGAGTTGCATTTAGATTATTAGACTATTAGGTTTTTAGAAGGTTAAATTTTAGATTTTTTGACACAAATGCACAAATGAATTTAAGAAAATCAAACCATTAGTGATAATTTAAAATTGATTAATTATCATATTTTGTTGTAAATAATATTTGTGAATTTTGTGGTAAACATCGTGAGTTAATTCGAAGCAAGTTAATTTTCAAAAACATATTTTATAATATTGGCACCCATTTTTAAGGCTTTTTCTCTAACTTCAAAAGGGTCATTATGAACAGATTCATCTTCCCAACCATCTCCTAAGTCACTTTCATAGGTAAATAAAAGCAATAATCTATCATCATTAAATATACCAAAAGCCTGTGGTTGTTTGCCATCATGTTCATGAATTTTTGGCAGTCCGTTTGGAAAATTATACACACTGTTAAAAATAGGGTGATTAGCAGGAAGTTCAACCAATTCTATTTCTGGAAACACTTTTTTAAGTTCCTTTTTAAGATAAGGCTCCATCCCATAATTATCATCAATGTGTAAAAAACCACCAGAAAGCAAATAATTTCTAAGATTTTCGGCTTCATCATCTGTAAAAAAAACATTACCGTGTCCTGTCATATACAATAGAGGAAATTGAAAAATATCGGGACTGCCAACATCAACGGTCTGTGGCTTTGGGTTAATTTTTGTGTTTAAATTCTGGTTACAAAAACTTATTAGATTGGGTAGTGAGGTAGGATTTGCATACCAATCGCCGCCACCTTTATACTTGAGCAATGCAATTTCTTGGGCAGAACATGTTAAAATTGAAATATAAAAAACTAAAAAGACGATACTCTTTCTCATATTATTCATTTATAAAGGCCACACTATGGCAAGCTATGACGGCGGCTGTTTCTGTGCGTAATCTGGTTTCTCCCAAAGTTACAGGAATAAAACTATTGGTTAAAGCCATTTCAATTTCTTTAACACTAAAATCGCCTTCAGGTCCAATCAAAATGGTTACCTCTTCGGCTTTTCTTAATAGGTTTTTTAAAGATGATTTTTGGGAATTTTCGCAATGTGCGATGTAGCGTTGCCCCGTAAATTTTTGACTCAAAAACGACTTAAAAGAAATGGCTTGGTTAAGTTTTGGTAGGTAACAATTTAAAGATTGTTTAATGGCCGATTGTAAAATCTTTTCAAACCGGTCTGTTTTTATGATTTTTCGTTCGCTTTGGTCACAAATAATAGGTGTTATAGTGTCTACACCTATTTCGGTTGCTTTTTCTAAAAACCATTCGTATCGATCGTTCATTTTTGTAGGAGCCACGGCTAAATGAAGTTGGTATGAACGCTTTTCTTGTAATTTTTTTGAGGTAATTTTTACTAAACAATTCTTAACATCGGACATGGTAATCTCTGCAGTAAACAGCCAACCTTTACCGTTGGTTATGTATAACAAATCGCCAACTGATTTCCTTAAAACTTTTACAATATGCTTGCTTTCTTCTTTATCAAAAGAAAATTGGTTGGTTTGTTCCGTAATGTCTGGATTGTAAAAAAGTTGCATGTTTTAAATTTTTAACCGTGCTGATGCCGTAACATTCTGTTCTGAAAAATCACTTTCTAAAAATTTTAAATAACCAACCATGGCTATCATAGCAGCATTATCCGTAGTAAATTCAAATTTTGGCACATAAGATGTCCATCCAAATTTTTGTTCGCTATCTTTTAAAGCTTGTCTAATGCCTGAGTTTGCAGAAACACCACCACCAATGGCTATATGCTTAATGCCAGTTTGTTTAGACGCTAATTTTAATTTATCCATTAAAATACCAATGATGGTATATTGTATAGAGGCACAAATATCATTCAGGTTTTCTTCAATAAAGTTTTTATTAGCCTTTGTTTCCTTTTGAATAAAGTAAAGAATAGCCGTTTTAAGTCCGGAAAAACTAAAATTTAAACCATCTACCTTTGGTTTTGTAAATTTAAACGCTTTGGGGCTTCCTAATGCTGCTCTTCTATCTATTTCAGGTCCGGCAGGATATCCTAATCCTAATATTTTTCCACTTTTGTCAAAGGCTTCGCCAACGGCATCATCAATGGTTTCCCCTATGACCTTCATATCAAAATAGTTTTCAACCTTAACAATTTGGGTATGTCCGCCAGAAATAGTCATGGCTAAAAACGGAAATGGCGGTTTGTTAAGGCCTTCTTCATCAATAAAATGGGCTAATATATGGGCTTGCATATGGTTAACATCAATTAGCGGAATGTTTAACCCATAGGCTATAGACTTGGCAAATGAAGTGCCAACTAGCAGAGAGCCCATTAAACCTGGTCCTCTTGTAAAGGCAATGGCCTGAAGCTGATCTTTGGAAATGTTTGCTTTTGCTAAAGCTTGAGCAACCACAGGAACAATGTTTTGTTGATGTGCTCTTGAGGCTAATTCGGGCACAACACCACCATACATTTCATGGATTTTTTGACTGGCAATCATGTTACTTAAAATTTTCCCATTATGTATCACTGCAGCAGCCGTATCATCACAAGAAGATTCAATTCCTAGTATGTAAACATTTTGTTTGCTCATATATTAGATTAAGGCACAATAATTGTTAATTTTGAACATAAAAAAAAATCTGTTTTGTCCTGTTTATTGGTAAATGCAAAAATACTCAATTATTTTTTTAAAAATGTTAGAAAAAGGTTTTGTGGTTTGCCTTTAAAAAAGGTTAAATTTATTAGTGGTTTTCAAAATCGATTTTTTCTCTATAAATTAAAACGGCATTAATTATCAAAAAGTTTCTTAAAATAGTATCTAAAATAGTTGGTATTTTGTTACTGCTATTCATCATTTTGGTGCTGATTTTATCTATTCCACCCATTCAGACAAGCATTGGAAACTATCTCACCAATAGGATTAATGAAGATTTTGGAACCCATATTAATATTGATAAAGTCGGTTTAAAATTTAATGGCGATGTAGAACTTAAAAATATCTACATAGAAGACTACAAACAAGATACATTAATCAGCATTAAAGAATTGAATACATCTATTTTAAGTGTTAAAAACTTAATGAAAGGCACATTAGGTTTTGGTGATGTTGATGTTTACGGTTTATTTTTTAACGTTAAAACCTATCAAGGCGAGACCGATACCAATCTTGATGTTTTTGTTGCCAAGTTTGACGATGATAACCCAAGAGATAAAACAAGCAGTTTTCTTTTATCATCCAGTGACATATCCATTTATGATGGTGTTTTTAAACTATCTGATGAAAACAAAGAAAATGTAAAGATTCTTCATTTTGAAGGATTAAATATTAATGCTACCAATTTTTTAATACAAGGAAGCGATGTCAGCGCAAGAATTAACACCTTGGCTCTAAAAGATAGCAGAGGCGTGGTTGTAAAAAATATGATGACAGATTTCTCATACACCTTAGAAAATATGATCTTTGCTAATTTAGAAATAAAAACAACAAATTCTATTTTAAAGGGAGATTTAAAATTTTCTTACAATAGAGAAGATTTTAAAGAATTTGAAGATAAAGTTAAATTAACCGCAAAGTTTACCAATTCAAACATTCTTCTTGATGAACTTAATACGTTTTATAATGAATTTGGCAATAATCAACACGCTAAATTCAATGTAGATTTATCTGGAACTTTAAATGATTTACAAGTCCATAATTTGAATTTAAATACCAACACAAATTCAAAAATTATTGGAGATTTTAATTTTAAAAACCTATTCAATAAAGAAGAAAATAATTTTTACATGCTTGCTAAATTTAGCAATCTAACTTCAACCTATAAAGACTTAAAAGCATTATTGCCCAATGTTTTGGGAACTTCTATTCCATCATCATTTGATAGGTTAGGTACCTTTACCTTAGTAGGAAAATCAGAAGTTACAACATCAACCATATTAGCTAATTTAAATATTGAAACCGACTTGGGTTTTGTGGATTCTGATTTGGAAATGACCCGAGTTAATAATATAGACAATGCTTCTTACAAGGGTAACATCATCTTTAAAGATTTCGATTTCGGAACCTTCATTAACGATAAAAATTTTAAAACCATATCTTTCAATGTAGAGGTTGATGGGGTTGGTTTTGTTGCCGAAACTATAGATACCCAAGTTAAAGGCGATGTATTTCAAATGGAATTTAACGGCTATAATTACCAAAACATTAAAGTTGCCGGTAATGTAAAAAATAAAATTTTTGATGGAAATCTTATTACTAGTGACGATAATTTAAAATTAGACTTTAATGGGCTGGTAGATTTTTCAGAAAAAATGAAAAAATATGATTTTGAAGCTAATGTGTATTTTGCTAACCTTAACGCCTTAAACTTTGTAAAAAAGGATAGCGTATCTATTTTTAAAAGTCATGTTAGAATGAATATGAATGCTAGTAATCTAGATGATGCCTATGGCCAGGTAGTCTTTAAAAACACCTCTTATAAAAATCAATTAGACACTTATTATTTCAATGAATTCGCCATTTCTTCCAGATTTGAAGATCAAACAAGATTTATTGAGATTAATTCTCCAGACATTATTGAAGGTACCATGAGCGGTGAATTTGTATTTAAAGATATTACCAAATTGTTTGAAAATTCTGTTGGTAGTATTTATACCAATTATATTCCCTATAAAGTCAAAGAAAACCAATCTATAAATTTCAACTTTAAAATTTATAACAAAATTATTGAAGTATTTTATCCAGACCTTAAACTTGCTAAAAACACCTTTATTAAAGGTCAGGTTCGAAGTCAGGAAAAAGGATTTAGATTAACGTTTAAATCGCCCGAAATTAAATATTTAGATTATTTTGCCAATAACATTGAGTTACAGGTTGATAATAACAATCCACTGTTCAACACGTATATTGAAGTTGATAGTATTAAAACAAAATATTACGATGTCTCAAAATTCAACCTCATAAATGTCACAGTTAACGACACCTTATTTATGAGATCGGAATTTAAAGGCGGCAAAAAAAACAAGGATTTATACAACTTAAGTTTTTATCATACCATTAATGAAAACAATAAATCTGTATTTGGGTTTAAAAAATCTGATATAACCATCAAGGATAACACTTGGTTTATAAATAAACAACAAGACCATAACAATAAAATAGTTTTCGATAAAAAGCTGACAACGTTTGACATTGATAAATTTAAAATCAGTCATAATAACGAAGAAATCAAGCTTTCAGGATTTTTAAAAGATTCTACCCAAAAAAACATTCAACTGAAATTTAAAGATGTCGATCTTGCTAAGATTACTCCAGATATTGATAGTTTATCACTCACTGGAAATGTCAATGGAACCTTGGATGTTCTTCAAAAAAACGGCAGTTATTTGCCAAATACCGTTGTTACCATTGATAACTTCAAAGTCAATGATTTTGAATTTGGATCGTTCAACGCTAGTATTCAGGGCAATGAAAATTTAACCAATTATTTGGTAGATGTTACTATTAAAGATGATATTTCTAAAACCTTCAGTGCAAATGGAAATATTAATGTAACCGGTAAACAATCTGAAATAGACGTTAATCTAATTTTTAACAATTTTAATTTATCACCATTAAACCCTTTGCTCCAAGATGTTTTGAGTCATATTAGAGGAACCGTTTCAGGCACTACAAACGTTCATGGAAATTTAAAGAAACCTTCCATAGATGGCGTTTTAATAGCGAACAATGCCGGTTTTAAAATCCCATATTTAAATGTGGATTATGATATAGCCAACAACACAGAAATTACGCTAAAAGAACAAAGTTTTATTTTTAATAACTTACAATTAACCGATACAAAATTCAAGTCTAATGCAGAACTTAATGGCGCTTTAAGCCATGTTAATTTGTCTGATTGGAGTTTAGATTTTAATTTGAACACACAACGTTTAATAGTTTTAAACACCACTGAAACAGAAGATGCCTTATACTACGGTACAGGTTTTATAGGTGGAAATGCCACTATAAAAGGCCCAGCAGATCAGTTAGTAATCAGTGTTTTAGGAGAAACAAAACCGGGCACGTTTTTTAAAATTCCGTTAAGCAATACAGAGTCTTTTGGAGACAACTCATACATACATTTTTTAAGTCCAGAAGAGAAATTAGCTAAGGATAAAGGAATTGAAGTTAAGTTTCAAGAAATTAAAGGGCTGGAACTTGATTTCGATTTAGATATAACGGAAGATGCAGAAATTGAAATCATTATTAATAAAGATACGGGTCACGGTTTAAAAGGTAGAGGACGAGGCGGCATGCTTGTTGAGATAAACACCAATGGAAAGTTTAATATTTATGGTGACTTTTCTGTTTTTGAAGGCGTTTATAATTTTGCTTATGGAGGTATTATAGGTAAAAAATTCACGGTACAACCCGGAGGGACTTTGGCGTGGGATGGAGATCCTTTAAAAGCAAGAATAAACATGGAAGCCATTTATAAAACGCAGGCAAATCCTTCACCTTTATTGGATAATCCAATCAATAGAAGTATTCCAGTGGAGTTGAATATTAATTTAACAGGCGAATTAGAGCAGCCAGAACCTAGCTTTGAATTCGAATTTCCAAACGTCAGTTCAACTATCAAATCTGAGTTGCAATACAGACTTGAATCAACCGATGATAGACAAAATCAAGCTCTTTACTTATTGTCAACTGGAGCATTCTCAAGAGGATTGAGCGAGCTTAATTTTTCAGGAACCATTGCCGAGCGTTTAAATGGTATTGTCAATAGTATTTTTACAAGCGAGGGTAGTAAATTTAATGTAGGCGTTAATTATGAAGTAGGTGAAAACAGACCAGATTATAAAACAGATGACCGGTTCGACTTAACACTTCAAACACAAATAACAGATCGAGTGCTCATTAATGGAAAGGTGGTTGTGCCTATTGGTGGTGAGACCCAAACCGTTGTGGCAGGAGATGTTCAGATAGAATTTTTATTAAATGAAGAGGGCACTTTAAGAGCCAAAGTGTTTAATAGAGAAAACAGTATTAGAAATTTTGGTGAAGAAATAGGATATACACAAGGCGTTGGAATTTCATATAATGTAGATTTTGATACCTTTAAAGAACTGCTTCAAAGACTATTTATAAAAACAAAAAAAGTCACCAACATTCCAGATAAAGAAAATAAGCAAGAGTCTGAAAGTTCCATCCCCAATTTTGTAGGGTTTAAAAAGCCCAAATAAAAATAAAAATGATAAAAATTACCTACTTAAAATATTGATTTATCAAAAAAACCTATTTTTTATTAACTAAAACGTTGTAGTTTTAACACGTTCATAAAAAAACTGAATACCTGTTAGTTATCTAATTTTTGTTTAGTAATTTTACTCTTTAATTAAGTAATAAATGTCAAATAAAATAAAAAAAATAGGTGTTCTAACTTCTGGAGGTGATTCTCCAGGCATGAATGCAGCTATTAGGTCGGTAGTTAGAACCTGTGCTTATCACGACATGGAATGCGTAGGTGTTTATCGTGGCTATGAAGGCTTAATGGAAGGTGATTTTAAAGAAATGAATGCCAGAAGTGTTAAAGACATTATCAACAAAGGAGGAACCATTTTAAAATCCGCCAGATCAAAAGGTTTTAGAACCAAAGAAGGAAGAGAATTAGCATATACCCAATTAAAAAATAAAAATATAGATGCCTTAGTCTTAATTGGTGGTGACGGTACTTTTACAGGCGGTATGATTTTTAATCAAGAATTTGATTTCCCAGTGATTGGAATCCCAGGAACCATTGATAATGATATTTATGGAACAACATCAACCTTAGGTTTTGATACTGCTTTGAATACAGTTGTCGAGGCTATTGATAAAATTAGAGATACCGCAAGTTCTCATAACAGATTATTTTTTGTTGAAGTTATGGGTAGAGATGCAGGGCATATTGCTCTAAACGTTGGTGTTGGTGCAGGTGCTGAAGAAATTTTAATACCTGAAGAAGACTTAGGTATGGATAGACTTGTTGAGTCATTAAGAAAAAGTAGAGAATCTGGAAAAACATCTAGCATTGTTATTGTTGCGGAAGGTGATAAAATTGGAAAAAGCGTCTTTGAATTAAAAGACTATGTAGACGAACACATGGAAGGATATGATGTAAGAGTGTCCGTTCTTGGGCATATGCAACGTGGTGGAGCGCCATCGTGTTTTGACCGTGTTTTAGCCAGTAGAATGGGCGTAAAAGCAGTAGAATCACTCATGGCTGGAAAAACCAACTACATGGTTGGTTTTATAAATAATGAAATGGTATTAACCCCTTTAGAAAGAGCCATTAAAGGAAAATCAAAAATAAATTTAGAACTATTGCGTGTGTCAGAAATTATGGCCACTTAACACTTATTAATACAAATAAAATGTAAAATTAAAATTAGGAATTAACGGGTTTGGTAGAATTGGTAGAATTGCTTTTAGAGTAGCAGCTTCAAGACCAAATATTGAAATAGTAGGAATTAATGACCTATTAGATGTAGAGCACTTAGCGTATTTATTAAAGTACGATTCAGTACATGGAAAATTTAATGGCACTGTTGAAGTAAAAAATGGAAACTTAGTAGTTAACGGAAATGAAATCAGAGTCACTGCTGAACGTAATCCTGAAGATTTAAAATGGGATGCCGTTGGCGCTGAAGTTGTATTAGACTGTACTGGTATTTTTACTTCATTAGAAGGTGCTCAAAAGCACATTACGGCCGGAGCTAAAAAAGTAGCTATTTCAGCACCATCTGCTGATGCACCTATGTTTGTTATGGGTGTTAACCATAAACAAATAACCTCTGAACATACCATTGTTTCAAACGCATCTTGTACCACAAACTGTTTAGCGCCTTTAGCTAAAGTTATCAACGATAACTTCGGAATTATAGAAGGGTTAATGACTACAGTTCACGCAACAACAGCCACACAATTAACGGTTGACGGACCTTCAAGAAAAGATTGGAGAGGCGGAAGAAGCGCCTTAGCAAACATTATCCCTTCTTCAACAGGAGCAGCAAAAGCGGTAGGAAAAGTTATTCCAGAATTAAACGGAAAATTAACAGGAATGGCTTTTAGAGTTCCAACTCCAGACGTCTCTGTTGTGGATTTAACTGTAAGAACCGAAAAATCTGCAACTTGGGCCGAAGTGAAAGCAGCTTTAAAACATGCTTCAGAAAACGAATTAAAAGGCGTTTTAGGCTACACAGAAGAAGCTGTAGTTTCTCAAGACTTTGTTTCAGAAACTTTAACAAGTGTTTTTGATGCTGATGCTAGTATTGCCCTTAATGACAATTTCTTCAAGTTAGTTTCTTGGTACGATAATGAATTTGGATATTCAACTAAATTAATTGATTTAGCACAACACATTCATTCTGTATAATTTTTAATATATTGTCCATAGAATTATAATGTTTTATATAATTCTATGGACTTTATTTATTTTAAAGCTTATGATTTTAATTGTTGATAGTGGTTCTACCAAATGCGATTGGATTGCAGTGGATGAAAAGGGAAACCAGTTATTGGAAAAAATCCGTACAAAAGGACTTAATCCAGAAATTTTAACGGAAAAAAAACTTAAGAAAACCATTAAGAAAAATAGTGATCTTAAGAACAATAGGTTAGATGTAACCCATGTATTTTTTTATGGAGCTGGTTGTGGTACCGACAGAGGTAAAGAAATCGTAAGTACTGCATTAAAAGATATCTTTATAAATGCTTTTATTAAAGTTGAAGAAGATACTATGGCAGCTGTTTATGCTACTATTAATCACGATAACGAAGCTGCGGTTGTTTGTATTCTAGGTACTGGCTCAAATTGTAGTTATTATGATGGTGAAATATTGCATCAAAGAGTACAATCTTTAGGATATATTTTAATGGATGATGCCGCTGGAAATTATTTTGGTAAACACTTAATAAGAGATTACTATTTTAATAGCATGCCAACCGATATTAAAGTTGCTTTTTCCACGAAATATAATTTAGATGCCGATTATATTAAATATAATGTTTACAAGCAACCTAATCCAAATGCCTATTTGGCAAATTTTGCAGAATTTATGTTTTTGAATAAAGAGTCAGAATAT
>Ga0210024_1001423_pt1 | contig 21629 bp, 21 predicted proteins | sample CryGeymeta201525_FD_183988 | JGI IMG/M metagenome (GOLD analysis project Ga0210024, IMG submission 183988) | Groundwater microbial communities from Crystal Geyser aquifers in Utah, USA - Crystal Geyser metaG 2015-25 (SPAdes) (version 2) | ecosystem: Environmental > Aquatic > Deep subsurface >...
GTCGCGGCCCACGCAATAACTACCCTGCATTATCTGGTCACCAGGTATGCCGACCGGCGACAAGCAAACGAGTTGACGGACTGGTTGTTAAAAAACTTCACCATCGCCCCGGCCGACCAGAGCACCTTTTTAAGAGCGCGAACGTTGAATTTTGCCGATTTTGAAGATGCCGTCGTCTGCGCCTGCGCCGAGCAACAGCATTGTCAATACATTGTCACCCGCAACAGCAAAGACTTTCTCCTCGCAAGCGTTGCCGTCGCAACCCCCGCCGAATTTCTCGCATCCGTCATATCCTAGGTCACGCATCGCCCGTTTGAAATCCCCACAGAAATGCCCGGCTGAGATCACCCCAGCCGGGCATTCCTATGCAAAAAAGCGCAAGAAGGGTTGTCGTTTTACCCTTGCAGCATGAGCGCCAGCTGCGGGGCCTGGTTGGCCTGGGCGAGAATCCCCGCGAACCTCCTCGATGAAAACCGGACAGGTTCGGTGAAGCTGTAACTGCGCTGTCCTGTTTGGTAGAAACTTTTGCTGACCTGCCGCCAAGTACCCGGTGATCGGCGGATGTGTTTAAGCGTGGATCCCAATTAAGTCAGTTGCTGCGATTTCAGGAATAGAAAACCTGCCGTTTTGCAGTCGCGACTACGGTTACTCCCCCCTGCGTCAATAAAACAGCCCTGGGCCCTGGGCCATGGGTCGCAGTTCACCCCAAAAGGTTCCAGCTCAGCGGGGTTCCTTTGGGGGCGTCTTTTTGGCATTTCTTGCCCAAAACGATGTCCATGTATTTCGGACTCACGCCATACCCTGGCCGAATCGCCCGCACATTCTCCGCCGTAAAAATATCCCCCGCCCGCATATCTTTGACCACATACAACGACCGCCTCAACACTAACGACGTCTTTTCCTTCTCCGTCGGCCCATAACTCACCTGCCCCAACGCCTGCCAGGCCCGCTCGGTCTCAATCACCAGATTTTTCAGCTCTTCCGGTTCAAGCGAAAAAGAGGAATCGACCCCGCCATCGGCACGACACAGGGTAAAGTGTTTTTCGATGACGCTCGCGCCCAGTGCCACCGCCGCGACCGCTACCCCTAAACCCATGGTGTGATCGGAGAGACCGACTTCGCAGTGAAAGAGCTGGCGCAGATGAGAAATTGTCACCTTATCTGCCTAACTATCATAAACGCCTCAGCATATTCCAAACCGACTGAATTACCACGCAGTTGATTGAGACGAAGAATATTCTCAATTGAACGACTATGCGGAGGCAGACGCATTTCTCCCTGATACACCGCCAACACTTTACGTTTGGTTTCCATAAATGCAGTTATATCTACATAGACATTCGGCATAAAAGGCAACACCCCAGGAGATTGCCATTCTGTACTAGAAAGAACTTCAAATGCATAAACTTCTTTCACACTATGCCCAGGTTGCGGTCGACACGCTGTCATGACTGCCTTATGTGTCATGTGGTGGTCTACATTCAGGTCACCAATATGGTTTGTATAAATAACATCCGGCTGGATTCTGTTCACTTCAGTTTCAATTGTCTGAGTTATACCAAGAAGAGAGATACTGTCCATCCGGTTGTCAGGAAAGTTAAAGTTTTGAAATGATCTCACTCCAAGAATGGAACAAGCTTGCGCTGCAGTTGATCGTCGCTCGTCGGCGACATCTCCGTAAGAAATGCCACGAGAACTGACGCCATCGGTCATAAAGACAACATGTACCGCATCACCTTCAGCTACATGTCGAGCTATCGTACCTGAACAACCTAATGCCTCATCATCCGTATGGGCCGCAACTACTAGTACCGTCTTCATCCAATGAACTCCCACACCATTGCCGTCCCTTTTTTTAGATCTCTGTTTACTCGACGACCAATAGTCATCTCAAGAAACCTTGGATGGAGGCCATACCCCGGACGCACAACACGAATGTTATTGTGTGTAAGCACTTCACCCTCTGCAATATCATTACTTACATATATAGAACGGCGATACTTTAACGAAGTTTGTTCCCGATCACTTCCGCCATAACGAACTGTACCCCGTGACTGCCAGGCACTTTCTGTTTCAATGACAAGCTGCTTAAGTTCGTGCGGTTCAAGAGAGAATGCTGCATCAACACCGCCATCGTCTCGGCAAAGGGTGAAATGTTTTTCAACAAGAGTTGCCCCAAACGCAACTGCAGCACAAGATACACCAACTCCCATCGTATGATCCGACAAACCAACCTCCGTTCGAAAAGCAGCTCGAAGGTGGGGAATGGTAATAAGGTTTGAGTCTTCCGGGGTAGCAGGATAGGTAGAAGTACACTTAAGAAGAATAATCTGATCATTACCCTCATTGCGCGCCGTAGTAACCGCCAATTCTATATCGGACAATGACGCCATGCCAGTGGACATAATCAGCGGTTTACCTGTCTGCGCTACACGTCGGACAAGTTGCAAGTCGACAAGCTCGAAAGATGCGATCTTATAGCAAGGCGCATCAAGCTCTTCGAGCAAATCAACTGCCTTAAGCTCAAACGGCGAGCTAAAAAGAATAATCCCACGCTCTCGACAATAATCGAAAAGCTGAGCGTGCCACTCCCAAGGAGTGACAGCCTCCTGATATAACGAGTAAAGATTTTTTCCATACCAGAGACTGTCAGGATCAGAAATTACAAAGTCTGGGCTATCAACATTCAGAGTCAGCCCATCAGGGCTTGCGGTCTGCAGCTTGAGTGCATGGGCACCTGCTGCTACGGCAGCATCTACAAGCTGAAAAGCACGCTCCAGCGACTGATTATGGTTACCTGACATTTCAGCGATGATGAATGGCGGCTGCGACTCACATATCAAACGGTTTGCAATTTCTATCATTATTTTTCACTCCACGAGATGTAACTGAAAGTATCGGAGTCACCCATTTCTATGAACCAGTTTTCGGGCTGAAGAATACCCAAGTCAATGAGCGACCGGTCATAGACCTTAACAGAAAAAGGCTGGCAGAACTGGCTCTCTTGATCTCTGGCGTACATCATGGACTTTGACCAACATTCGCTGTCAGACAAGTTTTCGTCGTTGTAATTCGAGTCTCGTATTTTCAAGAGCTGTTTGCGTACATTCCCTTCTGTATCAACAAAACAACTCAGGTAAAAATTACGATCTTCTCCGAATCGCCACGGGTACCAGGCATCAGAATATTGGAAATAAAATTTCGCATCCCCGCGAACAGTATCAGTCGGAGCGGCCCCCTTCTTGAAACCCAGCCAGAACGGAGTATTCCATTTGAAGAAGGTTTTTTTTATCAAAGAAAATCTCGGATTGGCAAAGCCGCAGATCACAGCTACACCCTTGGCCTTGCAGATCCTGTCAACCTCTGTCATCAACGCCGAAATAATCGTTAAGCCCCGGTATTTCACTGACACATAGGCATGAAGCCCCAGCATGGCAGGCAGAGTACCTATGACAACAGGCACCATGCCATAGTGGCCAACAATATCCCCGTTAATTTCCGCAACCACGGCAACAGGTTGTCCATCAGGATAATCGACATAATAGTGACGCCATTTGTGCGCTGACCATCCATACGGGTTCGTTCCGTCCTCACAAAAAAGGCGGGTGACTCCTTCACCATCAAAGGATTTGGCTATCCTAATGACAATATTATCGGCCTGCATCGTCATGCAGTGCTACCTGCATCAATCGTCATCGTCGAACCAGTAATGCTTGAGGATTGCTCCCCGAGTAGAAAGCATACAGCATTTGCAACTTCTTCGGCTCGCGCAAGGTGACCCAAGGGGCTGCGACGACGTATTGACTCCAGCTTGTCACCCTGCAAGGCAGAGGTCATATCGGTTTCCATATATCCAGGGGCAACTGTATTGACCGTTATTCCGGCTTTACCCACTTCGCGTGCCAGCGACCGGGTGAACCCGGCAAGCGCTGCTTTGGTTGCAGCATACACGGAAAGTCCGTTGAACCCGGTGGATGCGATTATCGATGAAATATTGATGATACGACCACCACGGTTTATCAACATTGGGCGGATCATGTATTTTGTAAGCAGAATCGGAGCTTCGATATTCACCTTGATTAACTCGGCGATATCACGCTCGTGGAGCGTTGCCAGAATGCCGTCGTGACCGAGAGCGGCATTATTAACCAGACCCCAGGGATGTCCGTATTCTTTAACAATCCTAGTCGCTAGCGCATGAATTCCGGCTGTATCCGAAAAATCATAGGGTACGAAGATGATCTGTTCCGGGTACTCTGACAACAACTGACTAAACCCTTCACTGGGCTTCCGGCCTATGGCTATGAGTTTATAACTGTCTTCAACGGCACGCCTGGCTATAGCCAATCCAAGTCCACGGGTTGCCCCGGTCACAACAATAGTTTTCATCAGCTCATCCTCTTTCTTTTTCCGGCGGCTGTTTCTTGCAGGTCGTTTACCAGCATGACGAGCGCCGGACACTGCCACGGTTCCAGTTTACTGCGACAGTGCTGCTGAATTTGCTGGCGCAACAGCTTGGTATCCACTCCGGCATCCGCCACGACCTCCGCGGCGACCAACTGGCCCATTATGCTGTTTGATTTGGCAAAAACCCGCACGTCGAACACGTTTGAGATCTCCCGGATAACGTTCTCGACTTCTTCGGGATGTACTTTGTTACCGCCCACGTTGATTGCACCTGAAACTCGGCCCAGGAAATGAACTCGATCCCCATCCAGTCGAACAAGATCTTGGGTATCTAAAAAACCATCCACGTCCAACCTGCTTAGGATTTCATCGCCTGCGGGCATTTCTGCGGGTTTGATCAATAATTGTCCATCGCAACCTACCCGAAGAGGTACAGGCGCGCTGATACCGCCCAACCATGCAGAAGGAAAACCGGCTCGTCCGTCCTGCACGGCGAAAGCTGCGCCGGCCTCGGTGGATGCATAGATATGCACAATGCGAGCTTCCGGGAAGCGCTTGTGTAATCCATCTAGCAAGGGTTGGTCAACCGTCTCTCCTCCAAGAGTTATTTGCTTGATTGGAAGGCCGAGTACGCGGCCATCCATTAACAACTTGCGCCACAGGGACGGTGTAGCTGAAAGCGCGTTGACCTTCTGCTCAAGAAGAGTGTCAACCTGCTCTTCAAACGACACCGACAACGGCAGGGCTAAACATGAACCTCCAATGAGGGCCTGCAGTACAACCTGCAAACCGGCAAAACGGCAGGGGTCATACATCAGCCCCCATGTATAAGTCGAACCACGCCTAGTGTCCCGCTTCATCGTGCGGGTCAGGCTCGTTAATGTATGGGAAATTAACTTTGGCACCCCGGTTGTGCCTGAAGTTGCCAATATCCAGCGCGTGGGTGAATCGTGGAGGTCTGAGCACGATGCCTCAACTTTTGTGGGGGCAAGGCCCTCGCTCTCTTTCAACGCGTAGGCAGATTGAGCACTCTCAATCAGTTTTTGTTGTGTGTCGTGATCGATTCTGGCTGGCAGTAAGAATATCTGGCTGGCAAAACCATCAAAGGCAACAAGTGTCTCGATCAGACTGGCAGGAGACAATCCACACAGAGCGATACTGAGACCACAAACCATCGGCATCTGTTTTCGTATACTTGCGGCTCGCACACGCAACTCGCCTACCGTGACATGGTCGCTGCCTGTAGCTAAACAGCTGGTATCTTGGCTAAGCCTACTTAACTCGGCATCAAGGGTACTCATTTTACTGGTGCGTACTTTTCATAGATGTTCACAAATTCAGCCAGCGTTCGCGGATAAACCGGCTCATCCATAATGCTGAAGGGGTCATACCCCAGTTCTTCTTCAAGGCGTGATACTAGGATAGCGTAACCAAGTGAATCGAGCCCACTTTCGAGCAGGACAGTTTCTTCATTTAAATCAGAAATAAGTTCACATTCCGTCATCTCAGCAACTGACTGCATTGTTTCAAGGATAATTTTTTTCATAAACCACATCCATTTCTATTCGATTTGCCGAAAGTTATTTTTTTAGCCGCTGCATTTATCTGCCGAGGAAGTTTGTCGAGTATACGTTCACGTCTCTCAATCCATTCATGTTGAAGATAAAAATACTTCAGTAAATGATATTCACCATCATCTCGTTGGTAAGTTGTCGAGGATACCCCTTCGAAGGAATACTCAAAAAATTGGTGCATTTTTTTTGCAGAAACGTTGAATTCGAAAACCTCAGCATTCAAACGTTTAACATTCAACTGTTTAAAAGCATAATCTAAAGCGGCAACCTCTAATAATAGTCCGCTTCCTGGCCAAACCGCCTCTTCGCCAAGATAACACCCCCAGCTGCAGACATCTTCAGTGATTTCGTTGAAATAAAGCATGCCCAAAGGGCAGGAATCTTGGAAGTACACAAAATAAAGGCGCGTCATGTCATTCTGCAATCCTTTAGACCACTGTTCCTGTTCACACTCGGTTATCTCGTTAGTGGATAGCATGTTTCTTCTGATGCGCGGCTGATTACGCCAGCATCGCACAGTTTCTAGCAAATCTTTACTTAAAATTTCGAAACAACTTTGTGGTATTTTCATATTAGAATCTCAAACTATCAAGAATTTCAAAACGGATGAGGCACCTTTTCCGTCTGCTATTTTAGAGGCAGAAACAACCATTTTGTAAATTGTGGAAGGTGATAAAAAAACAGTCTGCAAAATAGACCGTAACTGACATGGTTGCCAATCCCTATCGAGCAAAATGGCGGCCCCTACTTGTTCCAATTGTCTTGCTGCTATTTCCTGATTTCTCGCTATGACGAGCATGATAGTTGGTAGTCCCAAACAACACCGCTCCCAGGAAGTGCCCCCCGCCGCCCCTATTGCCAAATCGCTTTCCGCCATTATCCGGGCCATGTCTGCCACATTAATCTTAACTTCGACATCCCATGGCAGGCATTTTGCCTGTTGACTAACCGAATCCAACCAAGGTGCGGTCGGCCCCATCACCACCTTGATGCGGCAGTTATCCGGTAATTCGCAATCCTTCAGGGCGTTCAAAATATCACCAGTCACGTTGTCTTTATCAACACCTCCCATAGTAACAAGGAGCTGATTAAAACTCGGGTTTTTACGCCGATTGAGGCTATATTCTCGTAAAACAGCAAACTCTGGACGCAATAAAGCATACTGAGCCCCTAACAATAAATTGCATCCTTCAGGCACCAAAGACCCGTAGGCATCAGCAGTACGTCCGAAGTTCTGATCCAGCAAGAGCTCGCAATCATGCGCTCGATCCGCTAAATCATCGATCACCATGATCTTGCCGACATGGGGGCGGAGCAGCTCTTCCCAACGGTGGTCAAGAGCGTAGTGATCGATAATCAACCACTGCGGCCGTGCATCTCTTACAGCGGTAATGGTGTCTGATGCGTCCTGCTGCCAGGGTACGCCCAACCATGCCGCATGGGTGAGATCATCAGGCGCTGCAGCGTATTCAGCTTCCGCTTGCGCCAGGCGCACTACCGGATAACCTTTAGTTTCAATCAGACCAATCATATTGCCGGGATACTCGCGACAGACAAACGTGACCTCCGCCCCGCGCTGCCGCAATTCATCGGCCAGAGTGAGACAGCGCATGATATGGCCGGAGCCAATTTGCAGTGATGAGTCGGTTCGGAAGATGATGTTCATATCGTTTTCTTCCAGGCCTTAAACATCAATTCCGCCCGTAGCCAATCTTCAAAGGTGTCGATATCCTGTACCCGATAACGCGGCAACAACACTGGCGACGCATCGGGGGAGAAGATTTTTTTCTCTGCCAGCCAGGCACTTGTTCGCCCCCAGTAGAACTGACCCGCGTCATGAAAGGCGTCTTCGAGATCTTGGGATCGGCGGTTGAACTGCGTGGGTTCAAACATTTGAACCCGCCCTTCTGGAGTAATCCTGATAGCCCGCTGAATCGGAAAGGGGTAGCTGGTGACGGAAAAGGCATAATCGCTGCCGGTTGCCGTAAGTAATTCCAGCCCGCGCTGAATGTCGTCCGGGGAGATAAAAGGGGCGGTCGCGTAAATGCAGCAGACCTGCTCCGGTTGCTGTCCCTGTTGGATAAACCATTCGGTGGCATGACGAATGACCGCAGTGGTGCCGGTGTGATCATCGGACAATGCTGCTGGACGCTTAAACGGGACTTCGGCCCCCCATTCTTGGGCAATATCGGCAATTTCTTCATCATCAGTGGAGACGATAATCCGGTTGAAACAGTTGCTCTGGTGCGCCGCCTCAATCGACCAGGCGATCATCGGTTTGCCGCAAAACTCTTTGATGTTTTTGCGCGGAATCCGTTTGCTGCCGCCGCGGGCGGGAATGACGGCAAGAGTCATATTGCGATGGCCTCGCGCAAGGCGGCGATGACCCGATCCTGCTCGGCGAAGCTCAGCTTGGGGTAAAGGGGAATGCTGATGACCTCGGCATAATACTGCTCGGCCTGCGGGCAGTAACCTGCGACAAAACCCATGCGCTCGTAATAGGGTTGGCGGTAAACGGGAATGTAGTGCAGGTTAACCAGAATTCCGGCGCTGCGCAGGGCGGCGTAGACCTGCCGCTGAGTCCTGCTGATTTTTTGCAGATTCAGGCGAATAACGTAGAGGTGATAGCCGGAATAGCTGTCGGGGCTCTGCCAGGGGGTGGTAAGGGGCATATCTGCCAGCAGCTGGTCGTAGCGCTGCGCCAGCTCATGGCGGCGGGCGACAAATTCTTCTATGCGCTGCAGTTGACTGAGTCCCAGGGCGGCGTGGATATCGGTCATGCGATAGTTGAAGCCCAGATCAATCTGCTGGTAATTCCAGATTTCTTGCTCCGGACGCGGCTGCATAGCCGTCGGCGTACTGGTGATGCCGTGGCTGCGCAACAAACGCAGCCGGTCGGCGAGAGCGTCATCATTGGTCAGGGCCATGCCCCCTTCCCCACTGGTAATAATTTTAACCGGATGGAAGCTGAAAATACTGATGTCGCTAAAACGGCAGTTGCCGATGGCTTGGCCCTGGTAGCGCCCACCGATGGCATGGGAGGCATCTTCGATGATTTTAAAACCGTAGCGCCGAGACAGGGCGTAAATTTTCTCCATGGCGCAGGGTTGACCACATAAATGGACGGGAATCACAATTTTTGGGAGCTTGCCTGCGCCTTCGGCTTGCGCCAGTTTGTGGGCCAGGGCGTCGGGACAAAGATTGTACGTACGCGGATCAATGTCGACGAAGTCGACCGAGGCTCCGCAGTAAAGTGCACAGTTGGCGCTGGCGACAAAGGTTGTCGGGGTCGTCCAGACCCAATCGCCCTTGCCTGCACCCAGGGCCAAACAGCCGATATGCAGGGCGCTGGTGGCGCTATTGACCGCTACGGCATGCTTGGCACCACAGCTATGGGCAACGGCCTTTTCAAAGGCGGGGACTGTGGGGCCCTGGGTTAAAAAATCTGAGCGCAACACCTCGACAACAGCCTCAATATCGTGTTGGGAAATATCTTGACGACCATAGGGAATCATTTAGAGGCACCCAATCTTGTTGGCGTTGTTTTTAAGCCAGGCCTGTAATTCGGCATCACTCATCCATTCTTGGTTGTTATCACTGGAATAGACAAATCCTTCCGGCACTTTTTTGCCATCCTTGATGCGATTGGCATCCTTATCCCAGTTATTGATCTGGGGTAATATCTTGTAATGTTCGGGGTACTCGTAGGTGAAGTAAGAATCTTCTGTGCCAATCATCTGTTCATGGAGTTTTTCACCGGGCCGAATACCAACAATTTCCTGCCTGGCCGTTGGTGCAATCACCCGCGCCAAATCGGTGACTTTCATGGAGGGGATCTTCTTAACGTAAATTTCGCCGCCGGCCATGTCTTTAAAGGCATGCCAGACGAGCGCAACGCCTTGCTCCAACGAAATCATAAAACGTGTCATGCGTTCATCCGTAATGGGCAAAACGCCCTTCTCCCTGAGGGTCATAAAGAAGGGGATCACCGAGCCGCGAGACCCCATCACATTGCCGTAGCGCACCACCGAGAAGCGTGTCCGCTGGGCACCGGCATAGTGGTTGCCGGCGACAAACAGTTTGTCGGACGTCAGCTTGGTGGCACCGTAAAGATTAATCGGGCTGCTGGCTTTATCTGTCGACAGGGCCACACACTTTTTAACCCCTTTATCGATGCAGGCATCCACCAGATTCATGGCCCCATTGACATTGGTTTTAACACATTCGAACGGATTGTATTCCGCCGTTGGCACAATTTTCGTTGCGGCGGCATGGACAACAAAATCAACGCCATCCAGCGCACGGTACAAGCGCTCGCGGTCGCGGACATCCCCGATAAAAAACCGCACCCGCCGGTCGCCATCAAACAGCTTGGCCATCTCCCATTGCTTCATTTCGTCACGGGAAAAAATAATAATTTTTTTGGGATTTAACTTTTTTAAAGTCATGGGGACAAAGGTATGGCCAAACGAACCGGTGCCGCCGGTAACCAAAATTGAGGCGCCATTGAACATGTGGAGTATCCTTTCTGGAGCAGATTTATCTGAGAAGACCAATAGTCGCCTCACCAATTCAGATGAAAGCAGAGTTCGACAAGAAACTTATGTCCATAAGAGCTTTTAGCACATCGAACCTCAGACCCATATTCATTTCGGCGTGAATACGCTCTAGCTAAGCGCTGAAATCTTAGCATTGCTGCCCAGACGTTTCCAGCGAGAAAGCAATCGAGGCAAGGCGTTGATACCCCCAAAAACTTTGGTTGCATCACCCAAGTTCACAACGAATAGGCGCTGGTTGCGGTATGACATCCAGGGGAATTCGTGCGTTGTCACTAAGCTGCCCGCAGATAAGTGGCAAGATTTTTACGGTATGAAGGGGTGATCTGACGCCAGAATTTCATCGCGGGAAGGCGAACCCCAGGGTTCGCCTCCCCGCGGCAATAAGCAGGTGGGTCAGAGGGTGGGGATGATCCAGAAATCAGTGACTTGTGGGTAAGGCTTTGTACCAGACATTCATGCTTTCGAGGTTACCGGAGATCTGGGTGTTTTTGATCAGGGTACCGCCGTAATGGTAGCCATTGGCGGCAAAACAGATGTTCATCCCAAAAGAGGTTGCCCGAGCGATGGTGTAGCAGGTTCGAATTCCGCGCGCCCTGGTGAGTTCTTCTAGCTGAGTCAGCAGCAGATTGGCCAGACCCTGCCCCTGGCACTGTTGATCAGTGGCAAAGTCGGTCAGTTCCGCATTACTGCCCTGGTGATCAATTTCAGCCGAGGCCACCGCAAGCAGCTTGCCCTCTTTAAGGATGCCGGCATACACCACATTTTCTTCCATGGTGCGCGCCAGATACTGGGGATCGTGGATGGGGAAGGGGTAGCTGGCAAAAATCCGGCGATAGAGCGCCGCCATGTTTTCGCAATCGGCACTGGTGAGCAGACGGCTCGTGCAACCCGGGGGGAGATGGGTTTTTTTTGCCTTGGCCATGCGTGCGCGCGCAACACTTAAGACTTCTTGCACCCGGTCGGCATCATGATCAATCAAACGGTCAGAATGCAGATAATGGCACAGAAAAAGCCCCTCTTCGCGCCCATTGTAAAAGCCTGGAATTGACGCTTCAAGGTTGAAACCTTGCTGCTCAAAGCCCGTGCGCGCCCAGGCCGGAACCTTGGCGAAGATCTTCGAGTAACGTTTTTTCTGCGCCAGCTCATAAATCTGGTTGATGATAGCGGGATAATCTTCCTGGGCGAGCTTCATGAGATAAACCCGGTCATTAGCCTCACCATGCTGAACCAGGGAATGCCCCCGGTGTTCCGTAGAATCAAACCTCATCGCGGCGCTCCATACGCTGGTTTTCCTGCGGGGTCAGGCTGATAGTGGTATCACTGTCTGCGAGCAGCATCTCGATGCCGCTGACCCCCGACTCGATTCCGTCGTCGAGCATCAATTGCAGGTCGCAGTTGTCACACTTGCGGTCGCAGAACTTCTGCTCGTAACTGTCAGGCTCCTGATAGGTCGTGATGACACCTTCATAGTTGCGCAGCACCACCTTGTTGGTCGAGAGTGAGATCAGGTAGTTGGGGTTCAGAGGGATTTTCCCGCCACCACCGGGGGCGTCGACGACATAGGTTGGCACGGCGAATCCACTGGTGTGGCCGCGCAGACTTTCCATAATTTCGATTCCCTTGCCCACCGGGGTGCGGAAATGCCCCAAACCTTCAGACAGATCACATTGGTAGAGGTAATAGGGTCTAACGCGATTTTCAACCAGTTTGTGTACCAGAGATTTCATAATTCGCGGACAATCGTTGACCCCGGCCAGCAGGACCGACTGGTTGCCCAGGGGTATGCCGGCATCTGCCAGTTTGGCGAGGGCGGCGCGTGACGAGCTGGTGATTTCGCGCGGGTGGTTAAAGTGGGTATTGAGCCACAGCGGTTGATGTTTTTTGAGCATCGTCACCAGCTCATCGGTGATGCGGTAAGGCAGCACCACCGGCATGCGTGAACCAATGCGCACCACCTGAACATGCGCGATCTGTCCGAGTTCGGTGAGAATCCAGTCGAGATAGCTGTCACTCAGCATCAGCGGATCGCCCCCGGAAAGAAGCACGTCGCGCACTTCCGGGGTATTACGAATATAATCAAGCCCCTGCCGAATCTGGTCGCGATCCGGAATGGAATCGACATCACCAACTTTGCGCTTGCGGGTGCAGTGGCGACAGTACATGGCGCAGACGTTGCTGATATGAAACAGCACCCGATCGGGATAACGATGGGTCATTCCCGGTACCGGGCTGTCCTGATCCTCGGCGAGGGGGTCGGACATATCACATTTGCTGATTTCAAGTTCCTGGGGGTCGGGGAAGGCCTGACGAAAAACAGGATCGTTGAGATAATTGTTTCGATCAATCAATGACAAATAGTAGGGCGTCATGGACAAGGGAAATTTTTTCATGGTCAGCTCGACCTTGCGCCGCGTCAGAGCATCGAGACGGATATCGAGAAGCTTTTCAAAGGTTTCAATCCGGGTGATGGAATGTTTCAATTGCCAATGCCAGTCGATCCACTTGGAGGCCACGACCTTATTTTCACTGCTGAGGTGTGCGGCGATTTTTCGTTGTGTGTTCGTGTAGATACCCATGGGACATAAAACTCCTTTAGTGGGGTCAGCACCCTGCCCGCGCCCGCAGTTCATAGCAGAACAGCAGGCGCCCAGCGCAAGGGGGAGTCGCAGGAATTGAAGTGGGTGCAGGCGATGATTTCGGGAAGAGCGACTCACGGGAGACGGATAAAACGCTTGAGCAAATACGATTTGTATACGAACGTTTTTAACACGAATAAAAAACCGTGTCAACTTGCTGACAGTGGCGCCCGGGGCTGGTGGTTCTCTATGGCGGGTGTTTCAACGGAGAGTGAACCGGTTTCAAGCATCGGTGCCGCGCCGATATGGCGCGCTTCCATTAAGTCGACCAGCTTTTCCAGGGCCCGAGTGATGGAGATCTGCTCAGCTTCCGGCAGTTCTTTCAAGGCGGTGACAAGGGTCGCCTGTAACAGGGAAGGGGCCGCGGCGATCAGCTCGACGCCCTGGGGAGTGACATAGATGTGTATGCGCCGACGATCGGCAGGATCGCGCTGACGTTGCACCAGGCGTTTTTCTTCGAGACGATCAATAATCCCCACCAGAGTGCTGGGGCTGAGATAAACTATTTTCGCCAGTTGCGCAATAGTGAGAGGCTGTTCTTTTTTGAGCGCGATGAGACAACCGAGCTGCGGGCCGGTAATTTTGTGCTCGCTGGCGAGTTTGTGCGAGTGCATATCGACCGCGCGAATGATGCGACGCAGGGATTGTAAAATCCGCAGTTCATAGTTCTGATCGGGAACCTGGGGAGAAGAGGAATCTGAAAGTTCAGCGGCCAGGCTTGTCAAGTTTTCAGCTGGTGTCAGTGGCATAATGCGCACCTTATTCCGGGGTGGTTTTGCGAAGGATGCGACGCCGTCCGGTGGGTTTCGCGCCGCGACCCGGGCCAGGTAGACTAGGGGGGGGATCGGTTTTAGGCAGATAACCAATGGGACATTCAAAACTGGAAGGCAGGTTACGCATAGTTGTCAGACTAACGTCAAGACGATCCTTGCTCCATTCGCGCCGGAACAAATCTTCGTAATGACCGGGGTTGGCAAGAATTTCGGTGAACATCTCATGCAGGGTTTTGCCAAAGTGTGCCGCCAGTAATTCAACCCAATTCTCCACATCAATCCGTGCAGCAAGATTTTTACGCTTGCTGATGCGACAATATCCCTGGGCAGCCAAAATTTCCCCCGCCGAAACCATCGACTTTTTTGCCACGAACACATCCTTTTCATTGGTGAGACGATGCGGGGAAACAACTCCCCGGTAAAGTGCGAAGAATAAAGCGCTTGGCACGATGAAACAAGCAAAAAACCAAAACCCTCTGACATTATTATGTGGGAGGGTTTGTTGCAAAACTTATAACGACAGATACCCGTTCCATGGCGACCTCGGACTCTGCTTGGTGAAGATTTATCGTACGTTATTGTAGCTGTTCAGCTCTTTCCTGGTCGAGAGACATTAACAGTCAAAAAAGCTTGCTCGCGCAGAGCCACAAAGAAGGGCAAAACCCTTTCAGAGCAAAGGGCACAAAGAACCGATTAAGCGAGAGAAAAAAAATTATGGCCCGAATTCAAGCCATAAGACTTTCGTTTTTCTCTGCGCCTTTGCGACTCTGCGCGAGATGCCCTTGACTCTCACGGTCATTTTTACACAAGGCTACTGAACAGTTACACTTTATTTAGCCCAGGGGGGGCGGTTTCATCAGGGGATATAACCCGAAAAGTAACTGTCATGGGCCGTGCTTTGTTGTACGGTTTTTAACAGGTCAATGCCGATAGGTTTCATGAGCCACAGGGCCATAATTCCCAGCACCAGCAGGGACATACACCAGTTCAACAGCAAGCTCAGCCACTGCCAGTCTGCCTCGCTGCGTGCCGACTTGGCGGTCTTCTCAGCGTCATCATCTTCCCTGGAGGCACGGCTACGCAACAAGCGTCCCGAGGTAATAAAAATGAGCGCCGAGACAACAAATTGCGGCATGACTTCAAAGGTCACCAGATCGGCGCTCAGCAGCAGGGCATAACAAAGCACTGCAGCAACACCAAGAAGGGACATTTGTTGACTCAGGTTCGCGTTCATGTTTTTCCTCGGTCAAGGTTCAACCTGCTTTTCCTGCAATAAAACAAATAAAACATCATTATGTCAATGTGAGACTGAAGAGCCCGCTTTGTTTTTTGTGCTCAGCAGAGTCAGCGAGCGCTCCTGCCAGCGACACCTGAGATTTGCCGCGGCGGTATAAAGTGCCGCCAGCCCGGCAAGAGTTCCGGCAATCGCCGCAAGATCGGCAAAGAAAGGATTGCTACGGATTTCTCCGCTAGCCATCGCCAGCAGGTTGATCATCAGGGCACAAAAAGTCAGCTGCACCGCCAGATTTCCAGCGAAGCTGCCCAGAAACAACAGCGCAGCAAAAAGCCCCCAGAACGTGAGATAAATCAACAAACTCAAGGGTGCCGGTGCGCTGCCGATTGCCAGTTTTGGCAGAATATAAAAGCCAAGCATGGAAAACCAGAACAAGCCCAGGGGCACAAACCTGACCGCAGTGCTGTTGTCCCGCCGTTGTTGGGCGTGAACGCCACTAAACACCATGAGAACCCCGCCCAGCAGAAGGATTGAACCCAGCAGTGCAGGCGGAACCGGGAGCAGATGATTGTGATCAAGGGCAAACAGGCTGACGCAGGGGGCCAGGGCGATATAACCGAGCGCAGGATGAGAAGCAGAAGCTTGCGGGGCCATGGAAACCTCCGAAAAAATCAAGGACATATAAGCCGCGGCCATGTCCCCCAAGTCAATGAGATGGAGCTTTAGAACAGGGTTAGCAAATAGCATTCCGCTGAGGGCGGACTGATGAATTATTTTAAAATTCAGCAGGTTAAGAATTTAATGACTATGAAGTTGAAGACAGGAGGGTGTTTTTTTTGCAAGCATGCGAATTATTCCGGAGGTTTCCTGAAGACAAAATTTTTTGTTTAATATGCCGAATTTATTCGGTTTTTTGAGTTTTTTACCAGAAAGACGTATTGCAAAACTGCAAAAAAGATACGAAGCGTCCTCTTTGCTTAAAACGGTTTTTCTACGCCACGGCTGTGGCGTTACGGACTAAGGATTTCACCAGGCATCTGACTTTTTCAAACCATATTTTTTCAGCTTGCGATAAATTGTCGCCATGTTCATCCCCGCCTTTTGGGCGGCTTCTTCAACCTTGCCGTCGGTCTCACGCAGGAGTTGCCGCAGGTAATCAATTTCAAAATTGGCCAAGGCTTCGGTGTAGTCGGCACCAGGCAAACCGTGACTGTCGATCTTGATGAATTGCGACAGAACTTCAAGGGAAATGCGCTCTTCGGTTTCGATGGTCAGGCAGGCCTCAATGACATTCTTCAACTGGCGGATATTGCCCGGCCAGTCAAAATCGCTCGCCGCCTGGCGCGCCTCGTCACTCAAGCCGAGAATATTGGTGCCGAAGGCTGCATTCTGCCGGGCAATAAAGTGGGCCGCCAGCAGGGGAATATCGGCGCGCCGTTCACGCAGGGGCGGCAGGTGTAAATTGATGACATTCAGACGATAAAACAGATCTTCACGAAAAGTCCCGGCGCTGACTTCGGCGGCCAGGTCGGAATTGGTTGCCGACAGCAGGCGCACATCAACCTTGATGGCAGTGCTGTCGCCAACCCGTAAAAACTCGCGTTCTTCGAGGAAACGCAGCAGGGTCTTCTGTACGTTCAAGGGCAGGTTGCCGATTTCATCCAGAAAGAGGGTGCCGCCATCTGCCGCCTGCAGCAAACCTTCACGATCGACCGTCGCGCCGGTAAATGCGCCCTTTTTGTGGCCGAAGAGTTCGCTCTCCAGCACCGATTCCGGAATTGCCCCGCAATTGATAGCTACAAAGCGCTTGTTTCGGCGCGCCGAGTTGTGATGAATTGCCTGGGCAATCAGCTCCTTGCCGGTGCCGGATTCTCCGGTAATGAGCACTGAAGTGTCGCGCACTGCGACCTTTTCCACCTTTTCGAGCAACTTTTGCAGGCTGCTGGAGGTGCCGATAATGGCGCTGAAGTTGAATTTTTCGGCCAGCTCTTCACGCAAATGGGCATTTTCTTCGCGCAGCTCATTGTGGCTGATGGCGTTACGCACGCGAAACAAAAGTTCATCGGGCTCGAAGGGCTTGGTCAGCATATCGTAGGCGCCACGACGCAGGGCCTGAATCGACATTTCGACCGTCGCAAAAGCGGTAATCATGATCACCGGAATATCGGCCTCGCGCTCCTTGATCTGGCGCAGAACTTCAAGCCCATCGATACCGGGCATTTTAATATCGCTGATGACCAGATCCCAGACCTGCGGGCGAAAAAATTCCAGGGCTTCCCGGGGATCGGTAAAGGAGCGAACGGCATAACCATCATCCAGCAGCACCGCTTCCATCATGCGGCACAAGCCTTCTTCGTTGTCGATCACCATAATTTTTTTCGGCGCCATGAGATCATGTCCTTAATATTCTTCGCGTTCAATCGGCAGCAGCAGCGTGACCCTTGTGCCCTGTCCGACCGTCGATTCAATAAAAATCTCACCCTGATGCTGGTCGATAATCTGTTTGGTAATCGCCAGTCCCAACCCGGTTCCGCGCGCCTTGGTGGTAAAAAAAGGCTCGAAAATCTTTTCCAGATTTTCGGCAGGAATACCACTGCCGTTGTCGGTAAAAACCACCGCGACCCGTTTGCCGTCCGGCCGGGTTTCGACCCCGACCTGACCCTGGCCTTCAATCGAAGCCGCCCCATTAAGAATCAAATTGATGGAAACCTGGCGCATTTGATCGGCATCCAGGGGCAGGCGCGCGAGTCCGGGGGCGAAGGACGTCAACAGATGGACCTGACGCAGCTCGGGCAAATTGGCGGAAAATTCGACAATTTCCTTGAGCAGGGCATTCAGATCCGTGGCCTCAAGCACCGGCTTGGGGGTACGCGCATAACTGAGCAAGTCTTGAACAATTTTTTTGCAGCGCTTACTTTCGCGCTTGATTTCATGAATAAAGTGATAGTTGGGATCCTCGGGCGAGATTTTCTTTTCCAGATAACCGGCATAACCCAGAATCACCCCCAAAGGATTGTTGATTTCGTGGGCAACACCCGAAGACAGCACCCCGAGAGACGCCATTTTCCCCTGCTGAGCGAGGGCAGTTTCCATCTCTTTGTGCTGGCGCAACATCTTGATCATGCGGTTAAAAGTCTGGGCCAGTTCGCCCAGCTCATCCTGGCTGTCGACCTTAATCTGTTCATCCATGCGCCCTTGCTTAACGCGCCGAATCGCGGCAATCATCTCGTGAATCGGGTCGGTCAAAACCTTTGCCGCCAGAAACACCAGGGTGACCGCGATTAAACCCACCAGCAAGGGCAGCAGCAGCACATGGGCAATAATGCGCATTTTCATCTGGTTGGCGGGCCGGTAAAATTCGTCTTCGTAGCTGCCGACGGCCACGATCCAGTCCCAGGGTTCAAAATATCGGTAACGCACAATTTTCATGCGCGCCTTCTTTTCCCCCTGGTTCAGCCAGGGGTAGCGAATCCACCCTTCCTTGTTGGCAATCATTTCAGCAATAAACGCCCGATTCTCTGAATCACGCTGGGCACTGATATTCTGGCCTTCAGCATCGGGATGGATCATCAGGGTGCCCGTGCGATCCATGCTGTAAATGTAGCCGGTTTTGCCAACCTGTTTAGTTTTAATCTGGGCTTTTAAAATGGCAAAGGAGGCTTGCTCAAAACTGTTCTCTTCATAGGTTTCGTCCAGGTAGCCACCGGCGGCAATAATCCAGTCCCATTCACGAAAGTAGCGATAGGCAACGATTTTGCGGCGTGGTCGCGTTTCGCCCAGGGCGGTGTTGCGCCAGGGGTAAACCGTATAGAGAATTTCGCCGGGCTTGGAAGCCAGTGCCCGCCGGCAAAGCTCGCGAATAAAGTAGCGCCCGTCTTCATCTTGCTCGTCATAAACATTTTCGCCCTCACGCGCCAGATGCGCGGTCAGCAGCCCCTTGCTGGTCATGGCATACAAATAACCGCTGCCGCCGATCGAGGCACTTTTCAGGGCGTTGCGCGCCGCTTTTTGGGCACTGCTGAGATTAATTTCGCCCTTTTGCAACTGCGTCTGGGCGGTCGCGACCAGGCTGTGAGCCAGATTGACCAGGGCTGCCATTTCCTGCTGAACCACCCGTTTGCGTTCATCTTGATAGACTTCATACTGGCGATAATGCGCATCAAGCAGATCCAGAGTAAAATCGGCCATGTGATCCAGGTCAGCTTTGCTCGCACTGGTCAAGCCCTGATAGGCCTGATGAACGGCAACCACGCCAATCAGCCCGCCCGCCAGAATCAGGGGCAGCACCACCAGGGGCAGCACCACCACCAGCATTTTGGCGCGGATACTGAGACGATTAACAAATTTGAAGAGGTAGCGATTCATAGATGGCCGCAAAGAATTAAATGCAGCGAAGTATGTGGTAAGCGTCGGAATGAGTCAAGAAGCAGGGCCGCCTGCGGCAGCGAAAGCGCCCATTGAATGGCGCTGTCAGCGTGTTTTTTTAAGGGTACGCGCGACAAACTCGCCGACTGCCTGGTGGGTGGCCGGTGATTCCCACAGGGCTTGAAGTTGCGCCGCCTGTCGCGGTTTTTCCTGCTCAATGGCGCTGCGCACCGGCCCACGGATTTGCTGTTTGGTGAAGGCAAAAATGTCGGCCGGAATTGCGGCCAAGGTGTGCGCCGTGCTCAGGGCGGTGTTCATCAGGTCTTCCGTGGCGACGGCCCGGTCGATCAAGCCGCGCTGCAGGGCAGAGTCAACATCGTAGGTCGCCGCTTCCAGAATGATTTCGGTAAAAAACGTCGGGTGGCAGCGGGCGCGCATAATTTCGAGCGCAACCACGGGAAAAGGCACTCCAACCCTGAGTTCAGGAACGCCGATGCGCCCCTTGCTCTTTGCCATCAGGCGCAGGTCGGCACAGCAGGCCAGCAGGCAGCCACCTGCAATGGCGTGACCATTGACGGCGGCAACGACTGGCTTGGAGCAGAAAAATAATGTTTCAAGCAGATCATCAAGCGCCGGGAGAAACTTGCGCACGTAGGCAACACCACCTTCCAGCAGTTGCGGCAGATCGACCCCGGCAGAGAAAATCTTGCCCGATCCCGTCAAAATCATGGCGTGGGCAGCGGACTGGTTCAGTTCCCTCACCACCCTGGTCAGGTCTAGGCAGAAATCCAGCTCCATGGCGTTGGCGGGGCCATGCTGCATGTGCAGCAGAGCCAGATGATCCTGGTGTTCAATGGAAAACATAACGCCTCCTTGGGGCTTGCTGCCTACATATTGCGGCGGTACTGTCCGCCAACCTCATAGAGTGCGCCACTGATCTGGCCGAGGGAGGCAACCTTGACCGTCTCCATTAACTCGGCGAAAATATTGCCGCCGCTGACCGCAGCCTGCCGCAGACGTTGCAGAGCCGCCGGGGCTTCGGCGGCATGGGCCACTTGGAAAGCGCGCAGGTTGGTGAGCTGATGCTGTTTTTCTTCTTCGGTTGAGCGTGCCAGTTCGCCAGGGATGCGATAACCCTCTTCGTCGGCACGCGGATCGATGTAGGTGTTGACGCCGATAATCGGCAGCTCGCCGGTATGCTTGCGATGTTCGTAAAGCATGGACTCATCCTGAATTTTGGTGCGCTGGTACTGGGTTTCCATCGCCCCCAGCACGCCGCCGCGCTGGTTGATGCGTTCAAATTCACAGAGCACCGCCTCTTCGACCAGATCGGTCAACTCTTCAATGATAAAAGCGCCTTGCAGGGGATTCTCATTCCTGGCCATGCCCAGTTCCTTGTTGATGATCATCTGAATCGCCATGGCGCGGCGTACCGATTCTTCCGTCGGGGTGGTGATGGCTTCGTCGTAAGCGTTGGTGTGCAGCGAATTGCAGTTGTCGTAGATCGCCATCAGGGCCTGCAGGGTGGTGCGGATGTCGTTGAAGGCCATCTCCTGGGCGTGGAGGGAGCGGCCCGAGGTCTGGATGTGATATTTGAGCATCTGGCTGCGGGTGTTGGCGCCGTACTTGTCGCGCATCACCACCGCCCAGATCCGCCGTGCCACTCGGCCGATCACCGTATATTCGGGATCGAGGCCATTGCTGAAGAAGAAGGAGAGGTTGGGCGCGAAGTCATCAATCGCCATGCCGCGCGACAGATAATATTCCACATAGGTAAAGCCGTTGGCGAGGGTGAAGGCCAGCTGGCTGATGGGGTTGGCACCGGCTTCGGCGATGTGGTAGCCGCTGATCGACACCGAATAGTAGTTGCGCACCTTCTGGTCAATAAAATACTGCTGCACGTCCCCCATCATGCGCAGGGCGAATTCGGTGGAGAAGATGCAGGTGTTCTGGCCCTGATCCTCCTTGAGAATATCGGCCTGCACCGTGCCGCGTACCCTCTGCAGGGTACCGCACTGAATTTCGTCGCGCTCCTCCTGCGAAGGGTCACGCCCCTTGTCGGCGCGGAATTTTTCAATTTG